>Ga0179593_1368478_pt1 | contig 13461 bp, 17 predicted proteins | sample CZODoug2_1_08_16_FD_185931 | JGI IMG/M metagenome (GOLD analysis project Ga0179593, IMG submission 185931) | Vadose zone soil fungal communities from Angelo Coast Range Reserve, California, USA - CZODoug2_1_08_16fungal (PacBio error correction) | ecosystem: Environmental > Terrestrial > Soil >... | reverse complement strand
TGCCAAGTCGAGTTCCGCCGCTCCCTCTCCGTCCTCTGCAGTCATCTTCCGTCTCAACGAAGGCTACTCCGCCTCCACGGTTCTCTTCTGCACCGTCTCTTTCGAGAAGCAATGCTGTTTCCTAGCCGAGAAACTCTGCCTCAGCGACTCTGCATCGTCTTTTGAGTCATGCCTCCTTCCTCTCTTCACGCCACGGCTACCACTGAGTCTTTTCTCCCCTCTCCAGCTTTCTCATTCTCATTGTGGCTAGCATCACCCCCCCCCCCCACCCCCCCCCCCCACCCCCCCCCCCACCCCCCCCCGCCCCCCCCCCCTCCTTATTGCTTCGGCCCCAATACCACGCCGGACACGCTATTCCTTTTAACGCTCTCCACCCCCCCTCTTCCTCCTGGCCGCACTTCTCTCTAAGCCCAAGCACTCCCAAATCCAGCTACTTCTTGCTTCTTTCCGTGCCCATCCTCCGTCTTAGTTTTCCTCGCCCTCTTTTACACCTGCCTTCATCTCCCAGCCCGGCGATTCACATCTTCCCAATAGTCGACTTAGACGGCCTAGCAAGAATTAGTCTTCTCCACCCCCTCCCACGCCGTCCAGCGACTCACCGCCGTTTCCCTGCTTTTTTCCCTTTTCAGTCCCCTCCCCCTCCAACCCGTCGCCTCTCCCCCCATGTTAGTCTTTGGGAACTCTCTTGCACGGCGTCCTCGGTCCATCTCTCTTTGCCACCTGGACCCCCCCGAACTTATGCGTTCTCAGCTCTTTCCCCTCCCCTTCCCTCCCTTCCCTTGAAATTTTTGTCTCTTGTCATGCAACGAAATTTCTGGCACAAGGGCTGTTTTCTCTGAGTCCTTCCTAACCCTCTCCCTGACCGCCTCGTCCCTAGCCACCTCGCCCCTTTGCTTTTCCCTCCCTCTTTTCCCCTTCCCACCCCTGAATTTCATAGACCGCTTCAAACCAGTCCAAGGCATGGCCCGTCCTTTTCCTTCCTCCACATCCTTTTTCCAGTTTTGACGTCCACGACGTGAGATCCGCTCCGCGGTTAGCTATCGTTTAGTATTAGCTCCGATTTCCGTTTCCTGATGAAACTTCACGATCGAGGCACTTCCCCATAAGCGCCCGCTTTTTCCAACAAGACCAGCCCTGCCTCAACACCCTTTCCTCCTTCCTTCCCCTCCTTCTTTTGGCTTCCTTGACACCCCTCGTCTTTGCTCAATACCAAACCCTTTCCTTGCCCCTATTGTTTTCTGTCTTCCAGTTGTTTACCCGTCACAAGAGCACTACCTTTTGGCCTTTTCTCGCAATTCGCCTCAAATAAGAAACTCTCACGCGTTTCCATTTTTTCGATGGACTGATTAATCTATTTCTTCTTAACTCGCCAGCCCGTCCGTTGTAACGTCGTTTTATTTCCCCAGCCCCCCTCCCCTCCCTTCAGTACCGAAAAGAAGTTCGCCTAAGAATGAGCCTCCGCATTATTGTTCCTTGCGGCTTTCACCATACGCATATGGCGCGGTGACTTTCTCTTTCTCCTTTTCAACTTGCCAACCTTCTTTGTCCCCCCCCAACCCTTCCTCGATCCTCTCGTTTTTTTCCCTTGACTCGCCGTCCGCGAGTGCAAGGCGAACTGTTCGGGCTTGCCCCGTCCATTCGCATTGTTGAGCTTCGACCTATGAGCACTTTAGCGCTCCTTGCTTGAAACACTTTTCTTGCTTTCCATAGTCTCCCGCGTCACTTTTGATACCCCTTCCCTCGATCTCCCCTGTTCTTGTTCGTGAAGTGCTTTTTTAACGATATTCGGCTTCGCATTGGCGAGCGTTCTGTTTTTTAATCATTGTTTTTCCAGTTTCTTCTGTAAGGACCTTGCTTGGTTCCATTAGGTCTGCTGTGGTTTCTGCCTCAAGTCGCTTCCTTCTTTTTTTCTCTGGACATGTCCGAGTTTTTAACTTTCTCGACCTTTCTTCCCTTTTTCATTAATTTTCCTGTCCCCTCTGCCCAATGCCTTTCTCTCGTGTTTGAATCAATCCCGTTTCGAGCTCTCACAGGAGTGTCCCATCCGTTCCGCCTCCTTCCGCTTATGAGATTTCACCAATTCTGTTTCCCCCACGAGGCAGCGCTTTTCGTGGCACCTTTTTCCTTCCTTCGATCAAATTTGATGACAGTTATTGAGAGCATGCGCCCCCAACTATCCCTCTTCCTCATTTTTCTGCCGACAACGTCCCCTTGCCCGGTCACCAACCCTCCAAAACACAAACAAAAAAACAAAACAAACCAACACCCAACCCAAACTCCACCACCCACCCCCCCCCACCCGCAAACCCCCCAACACACCAACCCACCCCCCCCCTTGGTCCTTTACAAACCATGCTAAGCTTCCCGCCCAGCCATTTAACGCTATTCCTACAAACTCCCCCCCCCCCCAGGCCCCGAATGGTGTCTGACCTTGTTTTTTTGCTCTGCTTCACTCGTCCCACAGGGGACGTGTCTTAATCGCCGAAGCCTCGTGGTCAGTGCTCCGGATTCTTTTCTACCAAGATTTCTACCGCCAAAGTATTTTTTTTGAGCTTTCCTTGCTTCGCTCCCCCTCGGTCTCTGGCAAACTCTTCTCCTCTCTTAAGTACGCGGAGATGTGTTCTATTTCTTCTCCCCCAACCTTGCCATCGCTTTATTTTATTTGATCGCTTGTCGCCTTGATAGCCGCCCTCCCGTTGTTTTCTAGCTTTTTTTGCCACCTTCGTTTGCCAGTTACCCGATCTTGAGTTTCCCGAGGTGACGGATGGGTTTCCTCAATTATTCCCAAGCCTTTATTTACCCGCCCATCGGCGGTTTTTCGCCCTTCTTTTCTTATCGTCCTTTTCCTTCCTCCCGCGCCCTTCCCCTGTATTAGTCTTTCATTAGTGACCCTTTTTGACATTTTTTCCCCATGGCAAGTCTCTTCCTCGCATACGTTGTTGTCTTTCTCTTTTAGTTTTTACGAAATTTGCTTTTTTCGCTGGTCTCGCCTAGGAGAATGTAGTCTTAGGGTGTTCTCCCTAAGGCGGTTTCCCGATGAGGGGCGTCTCCCCGATTTCGGTTTTTGAACTCCTTCATGTTGAAATTGGCCCTTCCTCGTTTCCTGCCCTCCCTCTCTGAAATACTTGTTTTTCATGGGGAAGCACCCCCGTTTGGCCAGCTCCGCTGACCGACTGGCCTATCACTTCGAAACACCTACCATCATATGCCAGATGGTGCCGGTCTTGAGCGCGTCCTGCAACATCTCTCTGCTGCCTCCGGTTTTACTTAGCATAGAATTTTGATACGATCGTGCCCCTCTTCATGGATTCCCTTTTCTTTTAGCCATCCCTCCCCCGCGCCTGAAACCCGCATTCTCCCGGCGACCCCCTTTTGTAAAGATTAGATTTTTTTTTTCCTTGACTCTTTGGATCTGACTCCTCTTTCTTTCTCGGGTTCTTTTTTTATTTGAATCTTCTCTTTGCCTGATTCCTTTTACGGCTTCTCATCGAGTGTTGTCCCACCACCAGGTTGCATTTTCCGTTTCTTTCCTGTTTTTTCCAAGTAGGCGGCAATTAGAGGTGGCTCCCTCCCTTAGTGTTCCTGGTTCCCCGACCCCTTACGGTCCCCCCTTGTGGCTCTGGAAAGCGCTTCTGTGCCCCAGCGGATGAAATCTCAAGCAGAGGTCCAAGGCCCTTGGCGGCCCGCTTTTACTCCTTTTTTCTTGGCCCGATTCCTGCTTTTCTTTTTTTCCCTCCTTCTTTCTTTCCGTATTTAGCCCTTTCCCTTATGACGAAACGGGTAGACCTTCCGTTCAAGAAAATGCTTCCTCCCTCGACCGATAAGCAACCTATTTTTTCTGTTTCGACTTTTGTCGCCCTCCGTAATGGTTCTTTCTGTTAAATTACTTCTTCCACGTTTTGATATTCCAAAGTTTCCTGAGTCTGCTCGCCCTTTCTTTTCTCGTTAGCCTCCCTAGTCTGGGGTTTCCGGCCCCTCGCCTTTATACCCCTTCCTCCCTTCGATCTTATGGTATTCTTGGAATTGCTTTTGGTCTCCGATTGTTCTCCAGCCATCTTTTATTCAATCTGGTAGTCTAAGGCCCTTGTCGTTTTTTCGGGCGATGTCCTCCCCCGTCTTTCGCGCTGACGGGCTCCCAAGCCCACCACTTGTTCGCCCTTCCCGCTTGCCGGCTCTTTTTCCCCTTCGAGATCCCGCGCGCCCTCACTGGCCACGTTTGTTTTTTTCTTTCTTGGTAAACCTCTCCCTGCCATATTTTTCTCGGATAGCGGGTCTCCCCAATTCATCTCCCTGTGGCTGTCGTCATGTTCCCCCTTCCTTCTGCGAAGCTCGGTGTTTACCCTAGACGAAATTTGTGTGGTTTCTTTTGACGTTTTTCTTCTTTTGTTGGTATAAGATAAAGCCTATTTCCTTGCCCCTCTCCCTTCTTTCTCCGCTTCTTCGATTGGCTGTAGTTGTTGCGTTTCACTTCGTGTCACCTCTTTCACGTTTCTGATTTTTTTTCCAGAAAGCCCGGATGTTCCACTCACACTTTTTGTTCTCAATTCCCTTTGTTGTCTTTAGCACCTTGATGGACCCCTTTTTCGGCCTAGTGATTTCTTTCATCGTCCTTTCTTATTTCCATAATCATGGGAGTTGATTGTCGGGTTCTTGTGGTAGCGTTTGAGCTGGCTCTCTTATTTCCTGCGCGGTGTGCCTCGACGCCTGCTCTTAGCCCCCCCTACATCCATTCATTCTTTGTGAATACCTCTTCCAAACTTGCTCCGGCGTTATCTCATTGAAACCTTCTTTTCTTTGAATCCGCCCTTCAGGTCTTTTCCCTGTTTTTTTTCGTCGCCGCATGGTGTTCCGTCTCTTGGAGTAAGGGCCTTCGTACGTGCTGCATGCTGATGTTGATGCGATTCAGCTGTATTGGAATGATTCTGCAGTTATTGCCTTTTTGTTTCCCTTCCTCGGCTTTTTTTCGCCCACTGTCATATATGGCAGTTCTCTCGATGCACTTTTGTATGTTCCTCTCTGAGACTCTAATTTCTTTACCCCTTTCACGTGGGACCTCATCGTGTGAACCCCCTTCCCAACGTGCTCCTTGCTTTCTTACTTCCTCCCATTTTCATCTTTATGTTGCAAAGGAGGAGTTAGTCTTCTTAGGTGGAGGGGCTCATTATATTTGTTTCAACTACGGGCTTTTGGTTTGTCGCTTCTCCGTTGCGGGTGCGTTGGTTTTCTTTTGGCGGGCGGTTCATTTTTCCGGAGATCTTTGTAGTCTTCCGTCTTTTTGTTCTTTGTGATGGTATGACTTCAGGGATTTTAGTTCTATTATTTGCGTTTCCCCCCTTCTCGGCTGGCCGGATTGCAATGGCTTCTCTTGCGATTAGACCCGCTTTTTTTTTCCCGATTTCTGGCTATTCCTTTCTGCTCTCTTAGGGGCAAGTCGTTTGGCCGGGTTGGCTAGGGTCGTGTGATTCATTCTTCTTTCTTGGTCCGGGAGTGGCTTTTCTCTTTCCGCTCGATCCTGTCCTGATTCTTTTCTCATAGATGATCCCCAGGGGCGTTTCCGAAAGGATTTTGTTCGCGGTGGTTTGTGGGTTCTTTTCTGGTTCCGGATTCTCCATCTCCGCGGAGTTGGAGGGCTTCTTTCTGTCGGCGAGTCTTCTTTCTCGATCTTTTGAAGTTTTTCCTGTTTTTAATCGTTCAACCGGCGACGTGTCTTTTTTCCCTTCTTCGATGACTTCGACTTCGGAGATTCTTGCTTTGCCGGTTCTTCTCTATATTTCCTCCCCCGTTTTTTCTCTCTCTTGCCAAGTCCTAGATCGTTTCTTTCCTCATCTCTCTTTCTCGCTTTCAACCAGGTCCGCAACGCTTTTTTATGAGCACACCTCTGCCCAAGTTGATTATCTCCTTTCCTCCCTCCGAGCTCCCCGCATTGCAGAGTCAACGGCATCGTTTTTGATCTTTCTGCTCCTGCCGCTCGTCTCCCCCCCTGCTCACCCTCCGCTTCTCCATAAAGAACTCGCTTTCTGTCTCATATAGATCCGACGTTGCCTTGCATCCTCTTTTTTGTTGTCAACCCTCACTTTTACCCTCCGCAGCGACCAGTCCCGCCGAGCCAACTACAGCCCTTTTCGCATAGTTCCCTCCTCCCTTTTCCTAGCACTGGCTTTCCTGCCCTCCCTTTCGATAAACGCGCAGCAGTTTGCCGTCCCCCTCCTCTCCTGAGTTCCTCCGTAAGACTAATCAGCGCCTCCAAGTCATACTTCTCCCCTTTTTGGCGACTTCCTTAAACCTCGGTCGCTTTCCCGACCGAGCAAATTTCGCTCCCCCCACCCGGCAGGTTAACCTTCCCCAAGCCACGCCCGCCTCCCGTCTTTTCTCACCCGTAGTCGACCGCCACCACTCCCCTAATTCCCCTTGCCCACTCTCATTTTTTGTTTTCGTTACTCCCCTTTCCTTCTTTCCTCCAGAGGGAAATCATTTTCGGTGCCCTGAACATTCTCTTTTTTTGAGCGCAAAATAAGCTTCCCCTTCGCGCTCTGCATACACATTGCATTTGTATAGTGCCTCTCCTGCACCCCCATCTCCCTGCTTTTAATATTCCCTTCCCAGCTTTCCGTTCGCCTCTTCATCGCCGCAAGCGAACTGCTAAAATCGTCCTTTTCGTTCCCTTCTCCAATATTTGACGCGCGAGTTGGTTTCGGCCACCTTCTCGTTCCAAGCCCTTTCCGGCGTCGACACATACTTTTCAAGGAAGTCCAGGCCCAGTCCTGATTCCTTCTCCTCCGCGTCGTTCCCCTTCTTCGTCTTCTTCAGCTAAGTTCTCTCATCGACTTCACCCTGCCCGGATTTAATCGACCCCCTCCTTCGCCCCCATTCACCCTTGTTTTTTTCCTCCCCCAGGTACCCAGTAGAATTTAATTCCCCTTCTCCTTCTTGCCCCACCACGTCTCGGCAAGTGCTCCCCCCCCGGGACTTCCCCTTTTCTCTTTTGTTTGCTCTCCTTGTTCTTCCGTGGACTCACGTCCCTTTCCGGACCGTAGCCATTCCTACTTTTGATCGACAATCGCCTCACTCCGACGCCAACCGACTCTTTCCATTTTTTTTGCCGATTCTTCTTGGCGTTCTCTTTAGACCGTTTTTTCTCCCTTCGCGCGGCTGTGAACCCTAAGAAATTCTTCCTCGACGACATCCTTTCTAGAATTCCTCAACGTCTTGCCCGCAGCTTTTCTCCCTAGGCCCTTCTAAATACCCTTTGGAGCGGTGATCGTTCTCTTTTATCGCCTTCTCCACATTTGCAACGTCATAGTGAGCGCGTTTCTCGCGTAATTTTACTTCTGGTCCGGCCCATTTCTCCCTTGGTTTTGCCTTCTATGCAGTCAGATTGTCTCTCCCTTGTTTCTGTCGGTCCGTCCTATTCGGCTTTCCCCCCCCCCCCCCCCCCCCCCCCCCCCCCGCTTTAGGAACCCCCATTTTTTTGCCTAAAGAGCTGTTTCTAAGAATCTCCGCGCCTCTCTCACTTCCCTCTTCCGTTTTCTTACCTGCGCCTTGCGGCCTGCTCTCCCGCGGGTATTTTCCGGTTTTATTCTTCTGCCTCTTTTCTTTCCTTTATGCCCCTCCTGAGTGGAACCGTCCAATGAGGCAATCTTCAAATTCGGAAGTGGTGGTTTTCTTCTGACGCGAACTATCCTGTTTGCTATCCTTCTTATCTGTCCCGCATTTTCCAGCGCACTTCTTTTTTTTCTTTATAAGGGCTTTATGACCTTCTCTTCCCCCTCTTCCCCGGACCACCATTTTTTTTGCCTTTGGATCCCCAACAGGCCTCTCTGCTTCCACTTTGCAAATTTCATTTCTTTTGCTGGAGGAGTATCCATTTTAGATGGGTCAACGCTGCAGCGTTTAGCTCCCCCTTTCAACTTCCTTCTTCTTTTTATTTAAAATTTTCTGCTTTCGTCGAGAGCCTCGTCCCCCTAATTCCGGCCCTCCCTTTCATCTGCCCTACAATTTAACTGGTGGTTATTCCCCACCCCAGTTTTCTCTCCCGACAGTCAGCCGGCGTCCTTAATTTTCCTCCCCCTAAACCTCCTGGTTCTCCGTGATGGTTTCTTTTTCTTGACACCCTATTTGCGTACTGATTGGTTACTCTCTCCGGATTTACTCGCCTCCTTCTTTGGGCGGAGCGGCTCCTCCCAGGGCATCGCCACCTTTTCCTTACCGTCCCCTCTTGGACTTGCGTATATTTGGATGCGTCTCAACTTTGTCTTATTTGGCGCACTCTGATCAACTGAGCAGCAGGGAGCTTTTCCCCCTCCTTCCCCCTCCCCTCGTCCTTTCATTCTCCTTATTTTTGTTGCCCCCCATCTTAGCGGTCTTTCCATTTTTGCGTTTGCTTGCCAACTCTTCTCCGAGTACTTTCCTCGATCTTTTTTCGTTTATGACCTTTTCCTTAACGGTTCAATGTTCCTCTTTCTCTTAGTCCATGCTTCGCCTCTTGGGTCGTCTCCGTCCTCCCCCGGCTTCGCACTCCTGGCCATTACCCCCAATGCTTCGTTCGTCGTAAAGCCCGTTCTCCTTCCACAATTCCCTGGCAACTCATTTTCCTCTTGTTGAGAGAGCTTAGTTATGTTTTCTAACCCCGAAATTTCCTTTTCTCTGGGATCCCCGCTCATTGATGGAAGATGTTTTTTCTCGAATTTCGATTTTTGGTTTCTGATGGCGGTGAGGTCGCCCCCTTGTCTACGATGTCTTCCAATCCGTATTCCCCCTTGGGTTCGAGCGCATTGCCCTTTAGTACGCTGTCTCCCTCCTGGTTCCCAATACACACAGTAGTTTACTTGGTGAGGAACTCCGTTTTAGGAATCTCCCTCGCCCCGTTTACTTTTATAATTTGAAAAGCGAGTCCGTAGTGTTCTCGCGATAGTTCCCAATTTTTTTTTTTTTCCATCTGTTGTTATCTCTTTCCCCAAGAGCTGTGCCTCTTTTCCCCTCATTTTTCATTTTTTTCAGCACGAATAATTCTTCACATAATTTGCGTGTCTCGCACATTTTTCGGATAGAAAATTGGCGTCTCCGTCCTCCCCAAGAATGTGGCTCATCCCCTGATCTTCCCAGTTTCTTTTGTGGACTCCTTTGATTTTGAGTTACGTCGCTTTTTTCTTTCGGTCGGGGGGTGGTTTCTGGAGCTAGGATCGCTTTCAGACTTCTTTTTGCGGTTTTCCTTTTTCTATCAGTGTTTTTTTTTCCCACTACCCCCAGTGATCCTGTTACGGTTACGGTGCGCACCCCTTTCCGTTCGGCTTTTCTGAGTTTTTGAATTTGCCCCTTTTTTCTCGAAATATCCGGTCATGAAATAAACTCTGAAATTGGGTTTCCTTTCCTGCCAGCGAATTCTCGGTGCCCCCTGCGGATTGTTTTTCTGTGAAATTCCCTCCCCTCGTCAAAAGAAATGCTTGGCAACGTTGCACTCCTGTGTTTATGGACCCGCACTCGCTCCTTTCTTTCATAAAAGGAGGTCCTCTGTTTTTTCCTCCTGTGCCGCTCCCCCTGTCTATTGGTTCTTTCTAGTCCACGTCGATGCGCGTTATCAGATCTTTCCACTTATCCCAGACGTTACAGCAACACGGGGTTGCGACTTGCTACGTACCCCCCTTTCCCTTTAATGGTTTGCTGTGCAAAGGCTTCCTTGACCTGAGTGCCCCGTTCTTCTTCATCCGTCCGGTCGACTTCTCGGAATCCCTGAGTCCGACAATGTAGAGGTCTCTGCGGTCAATCTGTTGAACTTCTTCCGACGTGACGATTTGATGGTACGATTTGAAGATTCGCTTGATCCTCTTCTCCCTCCTTCGTTTATTCCTCCTTTCCTGCTCCCGGAATACCTTTGCTCCTTCCTTTCTCTGAAACGGCCCCCTTTTTCTGATTTTCGAGAGATTGTTTTCTGGCGATGGCCCAAATTTTTTCCTCTTTTTCCGTTTTCCGTCCGAGTTTTTTTGCAAGTCTCAGAGTCCTGCTTTTATGGATCCTTTGTCCCCACGTTGGAGCTTTTTCAAGCAAGAGAAAGCCCAGATCCCTAAGTGTCCGAGGATCTCTGGGCTTACCTTTCGAGACAGATTCTGGCGAATGTTTCTCTTGGCTTCCTTTGAAGCTTCTGCTCGTCCTACATCCTCTTGGTTTCTGCAGCCCGTCCTTTCTCGGTTCGTGGCTTTGCGTTTAACCCGCGACGCTCCTTCTTGCCCCCCATCCCCGCGCTTGGACCCGGTCGATGGCGTTCCTTAGTGAGCCTCTTTTGCTCTCCACACTTCGGGAACTTTAGTTGCTTTGAGACGGGAATACCTGAACGCCGTATCGCGCACTCCCCCAAACTCTGGTGGGCCTTAAGGGTTGAGCATTGCTAGGACGTTGTGGTTGATCCATATTCTCCTTCGTATTCTATGAGGAGGGGTCTGGAGTGATTTCCGCTTTTTTTTGGCTCCGGCCTTTTTTTGCGCTGATGACTTTCGAATCGCATCGTGCCCCATTCTCTCCTTGAGCGATCTCGCTCTAAAAGTTCAAGAAGTTCTGTTGACCTCACATTTTTTCGGCCCCTTCTTTCTCCTTGAAAACTTCTTTCTCTTTCCGGTGCTCTGCGGCAAGTGGAACTTTTTGTGCGTGCGCGGAGATGAAGTTTCGTTGTTCGAATCCTTGGAATTTTGATTCGATTCTCACTCTCTGGAGCTCTTTGACGATCTTTTCTTTAGCTATGGGCGCAGATACTTCTGTGACCCTGACCTCTTGGAGGTTCTGGCGCCCGATAAACCCATGCAATCATGTAGGGCCTGTGATTCGCTTTCATGCGGACTTTTCTGTTTTCCATTTTTTCCCTCTTTATTTCTGTAAAGTTTCCCTCCATCTTGGCAGATTTCCTTAACAAACCTTCCTCACGTAGTAATCCCCCCCCCCTTCCCGACCCTGAATCTTTTTGTCCGGCTTCTTGGCGGTTTTTTCCTTTCTAATCAGCTTTGTGAGCAAATCTCTCTGGTTTTAGTTCGGTTCGCGGCCCCGTTCTTGTTAGTTTTTTCGCGGGATTCGGCTAGGCTTCGGCCACTTTCCGAGTTTGAAGAGTCACTTTTCGCCTTTCTCTGGTTCTTCCGATGGTTATCTCCTTTCTTTCTCGTGACTCGGGCCGATTAAGTTGCGTTTTTGGAAGGACCTTGTACTTTTTTACGGCGCATGATTTTTAGTCTCCCGATTGGTTTTTTGCGATAGTAAGAGTTAGCTCTCTGTGCCTCCTCTCGGGCCCGCCTTTTCTCTTTTTTGTTTCGTTTGGTCCTTCATTTTTTCGCTGTGAGGAGGGTTGGCCGGTTCGTTCCTTTTTCTTTTTCTTCTCGCTCTCTGGCGGTGTAGGATAAGTCTTCTCCGTTTCGGTTCCTCTCTAGGATGGGCGCATTTTTTCGCGGTCCTTTTTAGCTTGCTGCTGGATTCAATCAGAGCGATTTTTGGGGATTCGGGCTCTTGACTGGTTTCTCTCTTCAGTCTCTCCCTTATCTCTTAAGAGCGTGCGTCTCAGTCGCAACGTCCTTTTTTTTTTTTGTGTAGAGATCTTTTCTTCCGGTGCTGAGGCGCTTTTGTCTAGTCTCTCCGTTGTTTTTGAGTCTAGGCAAGTCCGTCTGCTTGCCGCCTTCTCTCCTCGTCTTTTCTCTTCCACCGAAGGCTCCTCCACCATGTTTCTTACTGGACCACCTTTCCTCTCCCTCGTCTAGTCCTTCTTCGCAGCAAGGAGCCCGAACCCCTTCGTCGCTCTGATGGTGCCCATCTCCCCTCCCCTCCGCCGCTTAATCCACCACCTTCACAATCTTTCTCGATCAATCCCGCGCCGCTGGGTCTATCCCGCTTTTTCCCTTTTTTTTCTCTCCAACTACGCCACGCCCGGACCGTCATCAAATCTCAATAGGGCCTTCCCCCCACGCCCGTCCTCCACCCCCTACGAAAGGAAAAAATAGTAAATCCTACTTGAGCTCCCTCTTCTCCCCTAATCTCGCTCCCTTTGTAGCCGTCTCATTTTCCTTGCGCAGCCTTTTTCTGAGAGCTCTGAGTCCCCCTTTCTCCCAGCGTCGCGGCGACTTCCCTTCCCTAGTGGCAGTGAGATGTGCATCCATTCGCCCGACTCGCACCCCAAAACCTGTTTCCCTTCAACTTTTACCCCCTCCCTAGACCGCTTTCACCAGCTTTTCCCGCCACCCCGCACCGAATGACCCTTCGCAGTTCCCCTCCTTCATTTGAGTAAGGTGGCTTCCCGCTGCAGTCACTTTTTCTGTCCTTTCTCATGTCTTTTCCCCTGCAAAGACTTGCTCGCCCTAGCACCCTCAAAGAGTCACTCTCTGCAATAATGCCTTTGAGGGTATCTGCGTCAGACCGTTCGGTCCCCCTGCGTGCTGAGTTACCCTACTCCCGCCCTCCGTCATCTCCTCCATCTCCATTGCCCTCTCCCCTCTTTACCTTCAAAGAGATTTCATCTTATTCCGCCTGCACCCCGTACGTTCTTCCGGCTTTCCCCCCTGCAAAATCCTGTGCAAGGAAGTTATTCCCCGCGGCAAGTTCCTCCTATTGATCTTCCCCCCCCCCAACTTCTTTCTTTCTTCTTGAATAAGATCGCTCTGCCTCGACTCACCCCCGATGCCGACCCTGCCTTCCAACCATCGCCCTCTGTTCTCCCCACCAAGGTTTCCACGACCCCCATATTTCTCTCCTACGAATACTTCCGCTTTTATGTCCTTTCCACTTTCATAGGACCATGGGAATACCAAGGGCCTTTTCCACTGTGCGTGTCTCTCCTTGCTGTCCTAGAGAATCCTGACTACTTCCGTTTTGTTTTCCCGTCAAATAATGACCGCATATCCCTCTCGTTTCCCTTCCGCTCCCCTTTTTTTAATTAATCCGGTTTTCCCCGCTCGTTTTTTAGCCTAGAGCACTCTCGATAACGTCTTTGCCATACACCCTAAAGAACATTTCTTTCCTTACGCCAAAGAGATTAACTCATCGCTGACAAGACCGCTCTTCCTTTTTCTCGGCCCTCTTTCCCTTTTCGCATATGTGCCCCTGTGGATCTGTCTCATCTAAGCTCCACGTGGCCACCCATCTAGTGCCGAGAATCTTCTGTCGTCAAGTTGACTAGCCGTCATCCTCGTGCCCTCTTTTTCCCCCCCGTGTTATCGTTTCAGTCTTCGCCTCTGTTTTCTCTCTGGTCTGGAATAGGCGCCTTGCGCGCTGCTTGGACACCTCCTTCCTTCCATAGATCTTTTGCACTTCGTCCTCCTTACGTCCCATAAGCATCGTCCATTCAGTCGTCAGTTAAAGGCGCTGACTATGCTGCCCCTCCCTATACGGTACCTTCTTTCTCTTCGCGCCTTTCCTTCTTACGTGGACCCGCCATGAGTTGCCTTCCCATCATCTTTCCAGAGGATTACAATTATTCTGGTGGGTAGTCTCATCGTCGCC
>Ga0179593_1716601_pt1 | contig 13462 bp, 27 predicted proteins | sample CZODoug2_1_08_16_FD_185931 | JGI IMG/M metagenome (GOLD analysis project Ga0179593, IMG submission 185931) | Vadose zone soil fungal communities from Angelo Coast Range Reserve, California, USA - CZODoug2_1_08_16fungal (PacBio error correction) | ecosystem: Environmental > Terrestrial > Soil >... | reverse complement strand
GGCTTTCCTCTTTTTTTTCTGACACGCATCGGTCGTTCGATAGAATGGCCCTTCCTTGGCGGATTGGGCAACCGACCATGCCGGGCCTTTTTGCCCTTGTCTTTTCCTTTTTTTTTCCCCCTCCCCTGTACGCTTGGCTTGAAGGGAAGTGAAAGAACCGGCCTTGCCCCCAATTGTGTTTTCTTTTTTTTTTTTTTTTCTTCCCTTTGTGCTTTTCCCTGGTCCGGTGTTTCCCCCCCTTTGTCTTTATACTTTCGCAGTGAGGGAGAATGGAAAAACGATCACTGGGGACAGACCGCACTCACACCCCCCCCCTTTTTTTTTTTTTTTCCTTTGCGAGTACCCCCCCCCCCCCCTTCCTTTTTTCTGTATTCCCTCTTGGGCCCATGAGCTTCAGCGCAAGTAAGTGCCCAGAGAATTTCTCCCTTTTCCCCCCTTTCCCCTCCTTGGCCATACGTTTCGGCTAGCTCTTTTTCCGCAATGTGAAAAATGCGTACGCACCCAGCACCGTTGCCGCCAGCACTTCTTTTGTGCGCCCACCCCCCCAAGAGATCTTGCGATTCGGACCCACCCCATCTCCCTTTCCCTTCTTTTCTTTTCTTCCCCCTCCCCCCCTTTTTTTCCTCCTTTTTTGCGAACCCTCCCGAAGTTGTATGAAAAGAGGCCGGGAACTTCCTTTTTTTCCTTTTTTTTCCTTTCCTTCCCCCCTCCCCCCCCTCCCAAAAAGCCCCCTTCTGCCCGAATGGTCAGTTTCGTATGCTTGCAATAGATTCACAGTGCCTTTTCCCCCCCTTTTTTTTTTTTTTTTCCCCCTCCCTTTCTGGTCCTTTGCCGCTCTCTTTGGAAGACCAAAGAGTTTTGAATTTTTTGCTTTCTTTCCTTTCCTCCTTTTTTTTTCCCTTCTCGTTTCCTTTTCTGAAAAAACGCCTTTTTGTGTAAAGGGACGGGGCTACTAGGAATTATCCGCCCCCCCCTCTCCTGTTTCCCTTCCCCCAACAACCCGGTCCGCCAGCGATTTCTAAACCTTTTTTTCAAAGTGTACGGAGATTGTTCAGGACTTTACGTAAATTACTTCTTCTTTTCCTTTTTTCCTTTTTTTTTTCTTGAACACCTTGCCGTAGATTATGCCCTCCTGGACACCTCTCCTTTCTCGTTTCCTCATTCTTGCTGGGGCTTTTTCCTTCAGCTTAAATAGATTTCGGCTTCCAATCTTTCCATCCGCTTCTCTATTTCCCTCCCTTCTTTTTTTTTTTCTTTTTTCTCTTCTCTCCTTTTCCCAGCTTTTCCGGGTGGGTGTTTTCTAAAAGGGTGGTTAACTGGGTTTTCGCCGGCGTTTTTTCCCTTTCTTTTTTTTTTTGGTTTCAACGATCTTATTTCTTCAAGTAAGTATATACTGGGCATCGGCGAATCTGTTTGTCCTCTACCTTCCCCCCCTTTTTTTTTTTTTTTCCCTCCCCCCCCTTTCTTTTTGGTTTCTGCCGGGCCATTGGGCGCGGGGGAAGGGATTTGGCATTGCTGGCAGGGCGGGTCCCTTTTTTTTTCTTTTTTTTTTTTTTTTTCTTTTTTTTTTTTTTTTCTTACCTCTCTTTCTTGGTTGTCCTTCACATGGATTGGACAGGACCCGAAATCCTGTCCCCCCCTTCCTTCCTCCCCCCCTTTTCCCTCCCCCCGTTTTTTGCTGCAGTCACAAGGCGATAGGCTTGGGGACAACCTGCCTCGTTCTTTCCCTTCTTTTTTTTTTTCCCTTTTCCCTGTGTGAGCGGGGACATTTTTCCCTTATGCATGGGGACAAGATCGGCTGTCCCTTCTTTTTTTCTTTTTTTTCCTCTTTTGGGGCTTTGGGGACCAAACACCGACTCGAGTTTTTCCTCCCTTCCCTTTTTTTTTTTTTTTTGTGTTTTTCTCTAGGAAATCAGAACTCCGCTCTTAAGCGTAAGGGCCTTATTATGCTTTTTCTTTTTTCTTTCCTCCTTTTTTCTTTCCCCCCCCCTCACGCCGGCGGGCCTTTTCTGTTGCAAGAATTTTTGTTGTGGTTCCCCTTTTTTTTTTTTTTTTCTTCGGTAGCAACAGGCGGGTTACCGGAATTTTGTTTTTTTTTTTTTTTCTTTTTTTTCATTGTGTCTCTGTCAGGCACGTTCCCCCCTGGATGGGGGGGGACAGTTCGAGGATTTTATGTTTTCCCCCCTCCTTTTTTTTTTTTTTTCCCTTCCTATTCCCCTTAATATAAATTACCTTTTTTGCAGGAAAGGACGAATTTCACGAATATCCTTGACGTTTCAACTCTCCCCTCCCCTTTTTTCCCTTCCCCCCCCCCCCCGATTCGTACTTTTTCGCGGATCAAACTTCGTCCTTCTCGGGGGTGTTTTCCGCGTCCTCGCAACGCGGTTTCGCCCTTTTTCCCCCTTTTTTCTTTTTGCCGTTAAATTTCGACTTTTCCGCCTTTGCAGCCCTTTTCCCCCCCTCTTTTTTTTCCCTCCTTTTTCTTCCTCACCTAGTCGGGCGGATCTTTCCTTTTTTCTTCGGATAGTTGCGCTCTCCTTCCCCTTTTTTTCTTTCTTTTACCCTTCCCTTTTTTCCCTCTTTATTCCCGTAGTCGCTTCATTCTTCTTTCAAACGCACCGTGACCTGCTTAAAAACCTGCCCCCCCCCCTCCTTTTCCCTCTTTTTTTTAAGTTGTTGTTGTTTCGTCTCTCTTTCTTTCTTTCATTTTTTTTTTCCTTTTTTCTCCTTTTCCTAGACTACGGTAAACTCTTTTCAATGCGGACATTTGTTGCGCAAGCACATGGGACGGCGGATTTTTCTTCTCTTTTTCCCTTTTTTTTTTTTTTTCCCTTCTTTTTCCTTTTTCTCTCTTCTCTTCCGAAATACAGTTTCCCCTTTTCTTCCGAGATTTCGAGATTTTGCCGACCGCGGCGCGGCGCGACCCGTCCCTTCCCTTCCCCTCTTCCCTTTTTTTTTTGTTTCCCCCCCCCCCCCCCTCTTCTCCCTTCCGGTGAAGTTGATCTGCGAAAGTACGCGACTTCTTGTTTTTTTCCCCTCCGTTTTTTTTTTTTTTTTTTCCCCCCCCTCTTTTCGTACCCGGTCCAGGATATTCTTATTCGTTTTCGGTCCTGCAGCGGCAAAGTAATTATATTTCTTTCTTCTTTTTTTTTTCCTTTTTTTTTCTTTTTTTTTTTTTCCCCCTCCCGTCTCCAAGTACTTCCTTTCCCAGAGGCCAAGACGGCGAGGATCGGCCCATTGGCCATTCTTCCTTTTTTTTTTATTCCCTTTTCTCCCCCCGCCCCAAACTTTTCCCCCCCCCAATTCTGCAAACCTGTTCCAGCGTTTTCCCGCGGCGTATATGTGTTTTTCCCCTTCCCTTTTTTTTTTTTTTCCCTCCCCCTTTTTTTTTTCCCCCTTCCCATTCCTCAATAAGGGCTACGGCTTAGAGTTTCTGCAGATTAAAAGGAAAGAAAAAACACCCCCGGCTCCCAAGCCTCCGGGCAAACATACTTTCCTCCCCCCCCCGCTCTTTTTTTTTTCTTCCTCTCTGGTCCCTTCCCGGCGCCGATGCTTCCCTCGCCGCAGAATCATGGGCCATTGCCATACTATGAAAAAAATGTCGCCCCGTCCCCCTTTCTCTTTTTTTCTCCTTTCCCCCCCCCCCTCCCGGATCGCTGCCGGCCCCAACGCGGCAAAACTTGGCGCCGCTGTTAGCACACGCTGTGCCTTTTTCCCCTCCCCCTTTTTTTTTTTTCCCTTCCCCCCCCTCCTTTCCCCCCCCTCGCCCGAGCCACCAGCCCTCTGCGAGAAAGCAGAAAACTGACGATCAGTAACCAGCCGGCCAGACCTTGCCAATCCGGCCCCCCCTCCTCTTTTTTAGTTTTTTTTTTTTTCCCCCCCTTTTTCTTCTTTTTATCTGTTTCTGCGGGATAGGCAACATCTTTTTTGCAAGTAATAGGACGGAAGGGCCAGAAGCAGAAAAAACCCTTCCGTTTGCCCCCCCTCCCCCTCTTCTTTCCCCCCCCCCCCCTTTTCCCCTTTCGGGCCGATCCCCCAACCGGAAAAAGAGTTGCAGAGATTTGGCGGTAGACTCCCCCCCTCACCCTGTTCCCTTTTTTTTTGCGCCCCCCTGTTTTTTTTTTCTTCTTTTTCCCTCTTGCTTCGTCTCTATGTAGCTGTCTTCCTCTCAAGACCAAGCAAGAGTGAGAACTCGCCAGCTTGCCTGCGTCCCCCCTTCCTTTTTCTTTTCCCCCTTTCCCTCTTGCCATTGCCAAGCCCTTCGTAAGACCGTTAAAAGTCTGAACTTCGCCAGACAACGTTCCTCTTTTTTCTTCCCTCTTGCCCCCTTCTTTTTTTTTTTCTCCTTTTTTTCTCCCCTTCCCCTTTTCCACTGGCCCGGCGTTTTTCTTCCGATAGATAAAGCAAAATAAACTCTGAGTTAATTCATGCCGACAGCCACCCCTTTCTCTTTCTTTTCTCCCGTCCCCGACATTTCTGAGGCCTCGATTGTTTACTCGGGAGTTGAAATTGGAATATATTGCCAGCATACGAAAACTGGACCTGCGGTGCAAGCTTCCTTTTTTTTTTTTTTTTTTTTTTCTTGGCGCTTTCAGCCCTTCTTCCCAAAGTGTCCGGGGGGAAGGGGTTCGCAAAAAAATGCGGAAAATGGTCGGCCTTGGCCTGTTTTCCCCCTTTTTTTTTTCTTTTTTTTTTCTCTTTCTTTCTTGCAACGGTTCTTTTCAAGTTTAAAAAAGGGCGGCGGGACGCTAGTACGGAAAACGTCTTTCTTCCCTTTCCCTTTTTGTCCCTTTTTCCCTTTTTCCCCCTCTTTCACTTACGTCGTCTTTCTCAGGAAAGAGGAAGTCGCGCCAAAATGTGCTCGTTTTATTTTTTCCCCCCTTTTCCCCTTTTTTTTTTCTTTTGCCCCGTCTTCGGTTTGGCGCTTTTTAGTGGAGGGTATGTCAAAAGTGAATGTTTACATTGCCATTCCCCGCCCCCCCTGACCTAACTTCCCTTCCCCCCTTTTCTTTTGACCTTTTTTTTTTTTTTCCTTCTTTTTTCATTCCTCCCTTCCCCTCCAAGTATTCTCTCAAAAAATGTAAATGCGGGCTTTAATCACCGTGAGCCCTTTCTTTTTGTTTTTCTTTTTTCCTTTTTTCCCTTTTTTTCCCCCCCCTGTCCTTCTTGGTCTTTGGCACAATTCAAGAACGGAAACTATCGGAACGGCGATTATTTCTCTCTTTCCCCCATTCCCTTTCTTCTCCTTTTCTTTTCTCTTTCCTCTCTGAAAAAAAGACTTGCAGTTAAGATAGAGCCGTCTTTTTCTGTCTTTTTTTGTGGCCAAACGAAATGCGCGCCTTTTTTGGCCCCCATGTTTCTTTTTCTCTCTCCTTTTTGGTGGCTTCGTAGGCCCAAGCAAACAAACAGGAACGATGGCTACGGTGAGTACCCTCCTCCTTTTTTCCTCTTACTCTTTAGAGCCATCCCTTCCAGGAGGGTGGAGTGTAAATGGTTAACGTTGTGTCCAGGGCGCTGCCTGTCCTTTTTCCTTTTTTTTTGTTTTCTTCCCCCCCCCATTGTTCCCCCCGCCAACCGAAGCGGGTCTTTCCCTTAATTAGAGCAGCGGAGGAGGGGAGAAAGGACAAAAAAACCCCCCCTTTCCTTTTTTCTCCCCCCCTTTCCTTTTTCCGTTCGATTCCTCTGGCCCATGCCTTGGAAGTAAGTGACCGCGAGCGGGACCAACTTCTCCTCCTTCCATGTCCCCATTTTTTTCTTTTTCTTCTCCTTTTTTTGTCTACGCGCGCCGCCCCGCAAAATGAGTACGACAGCACCGTTGGACGCGCCGCCACCTCTTTTTTTTTTCTTTTTTCCCCCCCCTTTTTCCTTCCCCCCCCCCTTTCCCCCGAAATCCGTGTCTCCTGACAGAAGCTACAGGCCGACATTTTTCACAGCCTTTTTTTGCTTCCCCCCCCCTCTTTTTTTTTCCCTCCTTTTCCCTTCTTCCCCTCCCCCCCTCTCCCATTCACTTTACGGCAAGGACACAAGAAGACCAAAAGCCAGTGATCTGCCCGCCTTTTCCTTTTCTTTCTTTTTCCTTTTTTTCATTTTTTCTTTCCCTCCCTTTTCTTATTCCTTCCGATAAATTCGTCTCTTTTTTTACCCAGAGTGGAATTTTTTTGCTGTTCGGGCCTTGCACCTTCGCCCTTCCCCCCCCTTCCTTTTTTTTTTTTTTCCCCCCACCCTCCCTGGCTAGTTGGTAAGGCTTTGAGTAAGGGAATTATTCCCGAAAAAAAACAGCAGCCGCGTCTTCCCGCCTTTCCCCCTTTCCCCCCCCCTCCTTTTTCACCCTTCTCGTTCAGGATTCTTTAAGGAATGACTGGCGGATTTCATTGCAATTCATCGTTCCCCCCGTCTTCTTTTCCCCTCCTCCTCTTTCTGGCCCCGCCGTCCCAAAAAAAGACCATACCCAAACCATGGGCCCCTTCCCTTTTTCTCCCTCTCTCCCCCACTCCTCCCATCTTCCTTTAATATGATGAAAAGACAGAGCTCATCTTTACGCTTCTCAGCTATGTGTTTTTCTTCTTTTTTTTCCTTCCCCTTTCCTCCCCCCTTCACTTGCTGGTTTTTAGGAGGGTTAGTGATGTGGTATTTATTTCTCCCCCTTTTTCCCTTTTTTTTTTTTTTCTTTTCCTTCTTTCTTTCACTGGGGCCTTCATCTGGGGGAATAGACATACTAATCAGAAATGCATCGCCCTTCACTATTCACGAAGTTGCGCCTCCTTTTCCCCTTTTTCTTTTTTTCCTGACATTTTGTGTCCATTTTCCAGGGAGGGTTGAGGGGTTTTCCTTTCTTCTTTTCCCTTTTTTTTTTTTTTTTTCCTTTCTCTTGAGTCTTTTTTACTGGTGATTCCCTTGGATCCAAACTGGCATGACTGTCCCCCTCCCCCTTTCCCCCCTCTTCGTCCAAAAAAGTTTTGAAGCGTTGCTGCGTACCACTCATATCTTCCTTTCCCCCTTTTTTTTTTCCCCTTCCCCATAATTACTTCTCCTTTAATGATAAAAAATCGGTTGAAGTTTAGACTTTTTTTTTTCCCCTTTTTTTTCTTCCTCTTCCCCCTTTCCTCCTTTGATGAAATAAATTTAGGAGATTGCCTGTCCATCGCCTTTTTTTTTTCTTTTTTTTATTTTTTTCCCCCCCTACTTTTTCGCGTTCGTCAATACCTTCGGATTGGGAGGAAGGGGGGTGTTTTTTGTTTTTTTTTTTCTTTTTTTTTTCTTTCTTTTTTCCCCCCCCCTTTCAATGATTTCTACAAAAAGTCGGGGACTAGAACCAGATATACGCGGGACCTACGCCGCGGGGGGCGCTGGTCCTTTTTTCTTTTCCTTTTCCCTGTTTGTTTTTTTTTCTCCCCTTTGCGGTTCCCTTTAGGAGGAGAAAAGGAAAATGAGACGGGGCCATTTTGCGATCCTCGCGTCGTGGCTCTTTTTTTTTTTTTTTCTTTTCCCGATTCGCGGAAGTTCTGTGGGCCCACAGTCCTGCGTTTTCCCCCCCCCTCTTCTTTTCCCTTCCCCCCCTTTACTTTTCCTTTAAGTGATAAATTTACGTTCTCAATCTTCAGGAAATTTCTTCCCCTTTCCTCTTTTCTTCCCCTTTTTCTTCTTTCGATTTTTCTGTGAGCGATAAATTTCGTCATGGCTCATAGGGTTTTTCGCCCGTTTTTTTTTCCTTTTTTTTTTTTTTTTTTCCTCCTCTTTTCTACTGTCGGTCCTTCTTTGAGCGGAGTTAGGGAAAAAAGCGCGGGGAACCCTTTTCCTTTTTTTTTTGTCCCTTTCCTACTATCGCCGTTTCTCTTTAACATGAGTGCCTGATCGTGCGCGCTCGGAAACGGACCTTCTTGTCATCCCTTCTTTTTTTTCTTCTTTCCCCCGCCCCCCGTGTACCCTTTCTGAAGAAGAGTAGTAGTTGGTGCAGCTCCAGAACTACTTCCCCATTCTTTCTTCCTTTTCCCCTTTTCTTTTATCTCTCTATGTTGGATTTTTCTTTTTTCCCCAATACGGGACGCGGGTCAGGTTAAGCAGTCACCGGGTGCGTTGGCGCCTCTGTAAGCTCCCCCCTTCTTCCTTCTCCCTTTTCCTTTTCCCCCCCTTTTTCCTTTTTCCTCCTCCCTTTTTTCACGCATGGAAAAGGATTCCGGCGGACTCTTTCGATGAGCTTCGCGTAAAGTCCATTCCTTCCCTCCTCTCTTTTCTTTTTTTCCCCCTCCCCTTTTCCCTTCCCCCTCTCAAATTCCTTCCCCTCAGGCAATGGAGCGAGGAAGTCGGACGCGGTGCGAGGTCATTTCTCCCCCCCCCCCCTCCTTCCCTTTTTTTTTTTTCCCCCTTCCCCTTTCTTCTTTTTTTTTTTTCTTTCGGGAGGCAGACGAAAAGTGTTCTGATCTGATTGAGAAAAATTACTGCCGCTTCTTTCCCCCCCTCCCCTTTTTTTTTTTCGTTCAATTCTTCTGGATGTTCAAGAGGGAGAGTTTGCACGGCTTGCTTTGGCCACATAACTTCTCTAACTTGTTTCCCCCCTCCCCTTCTTTCCCTCCCTTCCTATGATCGCCCCCTTTCCTAAGGGGAAGGTGCGATCCAGAAACAAAATCCGGTTAAACCGCCTTTGCTCCCCCCCCGTTTCCTTTTTTTTTGTTTTTTTTTTTTTTTCTTTTTTTTCCCCTCTGTAGCGTTTTTGTTTTTTTTTTCTCAAGAGGTTGGATGAAAATTGATGGCATTGAAAAACGATACCCATCATCAAAAGGCTCTCTCTTTGTTCTTTTTGTTTCTTTTTTTTTTTTCCCCTTTTTTCTTTGGACACGCGAGTCGGTTTTTGTCCCGCAAAGAGAAAAGAATGGAGGAAGAAAAAAGAAGAGATGGACAGGCAAGAGGCCCTCTTGTTCTTTCTTTTTTTTTCTTTTTTTTCTAACCTGGGTATTCACGGAAACAGGTGAGCAGGGAAATAGGGTCACGTAATTATGGCCTCCCATCCCCCCTCTTTTTTTTTTTTTTTTTTTTTCCTGTCCTTCCTCTTTTTTTCGGAAAATCCTGCAGATGTCGGGAGTCCAGGAATTCCAGGTGATTCCAGGTATCACACCCTTCCCCCCCCCCCCCTTTTTTTTTTTTTTTTCCCTTTCCCCCTCCCCTGTCCCTCCCCCTAGGAAAAAACAGCAGGGCCAGAATGCCAAATCCCGGCCCCCCGCGTCCCTTCTTCCCCTTTCCCTTCTCCTCTTCTCTTCCGTGCTTCTTTCCTGCAGGTCTTCCTTCCCTTTTCCCTTTTTTTCCTCTCTTTCCCCCCTTCCCCCTGTCCTCCCTTTCCAATCCGTTGACAAGGCCCGATTGCCAAGGGTGGCGACCCGTGTCCCCCCCCCTTTTTCTTCCCCCCCTTTTCCCTTTTCTTCCTCTTTTTTTTTTCCCCCCAACCACCCGGAAAGAGTTGCAGAGATGCGGGCTCCAGAAACATGTCCGCTCTCCCCCCCCCCCTTTTCCTCTTTTCCCTTTCTCTTCCCCTCTTTTTGCTTCTCTTTTTCTTGATACGGAAAGCCCAGCAAAGATGAGAACTCGCCAGAGGGCGGGCCGGTCCAGTGGTTTTTTTCTTTTTTTTTTTTTTTTTTTTCTTTTTTTCTTCTCCCTTCTCTTTCCCCCTTTCCATGAAATCCGCAGTAATTTAAGTAAAGTTCTGAACTCGCCGACACATGCGTCTTTCTCCTTTCGTGCCTGCGCCTTTTTTTTTTCTTTCCCTTTTTTTTCTTTTTTCTTTCCTTTTTTCTTCCCCTCCCTCTTTTCTCTCCCTTCCTTAAAACTCTGAGTAATCATGCCCGACAGGCAAAAAAAAAATTCCACTCTGGTCCTTTCCCCTCCTCTCTCTTTTTTTTCTCACTTTTTTTCTCCCTTTCCTTTTTTTCATCTATGAAGCATACGAACACTGACCTGCGGGCAGATTCAGACGGCTTGGGCTTCTTTTTTTCTTTTTTTTTTTCCCCTCTCTTCTTCCCCGGCTCCTTTTCCTTCTCCCAAAGGAGGGGGTTCGCAAAAAAATGCGGAAAAAATGTCGTCCCCTTCTTTCCTTTTTTTGTTTTTTTTTCTTCTTTTTCCCTCTCCTTCCTTCTTTTTTCCCTGGAGAAACACGAGTGATGGATGGCAACGGTGCTGGGCGTACGCATTTTTTTTCCGTTTTTTTTTTTCTTCTTTTCTTTTTTTCGCTACCCTTTTTTATTGGCATTTTAGGAGGAGAAGGTGGGCGCTCGGCGGGCACTTTCCTTTTTTTTTTCTTTCCTTCCCCCTTTTTTTCCTTCTTCTTTTCCCCCTCTCCTTTTTTTTTCTTTACAACCGTTGGAGCCGCTTCGGGTGGTCTCTCCCCTTTTTTTTTTCTTTCCTCCCCCCCTTCCCCTTTCCTCTGTTTCACAACGGACAGTGGAAAGGCAAACGGCAGGGGAATCGCTTTCTTTTTCCCCTTTTTTTTCTTTCCGTTCCTCCTTCTCCCTTCCTCTTTTTTTTTGAGGGTGAGGTATACGAGACCAAGGAGGATCAGGACCTGGCCACACCTTTTTCTTACATTTTTTTCTTTCACTTTTCTCTTCTTTTTTCTTCTTACCCCCCTTCATATATATATTTTAATAATAATAAGTTTGTTAGTTGTTGAGAGAATCTTTTTCTTCTTTTCATTTTTTTCCTCTAGATTTCCTCCTGGATTGTGCCCAACTCCTTTCTTTTTTTTCCCCCTTTCTCCTTTGGTTGTCTCTTTTTCTCCCGAAAAAAAGGACCAAAACCGACGATTTTTTTCTCTCCCCCCCTTGTTTTTCTTCGTGGCTCCCCTTTTCCCCCGCCACGCCGAAAAGATTTTTAGAGCCAGCTATCCCCTCCCTTCTTTTTTTCTCTCCCTTTCTTTCCCTCTTTTTACTTTCCGCCCCCCCCCTATTTTTTCCGAATGGAAAAGATCCTGGGGACAGGAAAGCAAAGAAAGAAAGGACCCTTTTTTCTTTTTTTTTTTTATTTAATTTTTTCTTCCTCAAGAGGAGAGGAGGAAAAAAACCCCCTTTCCCTCTTTTTTTCGTTGCTTTCTCTTTCTTTCCACCTTGCTCAAGGTCGTCTTAAATTCTTTTCCCTTCGACAACTCTTCCTCCTTATTGCCAATGCCGCACGTACTCTCCCCCCCTCCCCTTTTCCTTTTGTGGAAAAACTTGCGTACGCCAGGCAACAGTTGCGCCAGGCACTAGTGTGGCCCAACCTCTCTTTTTTCTTTCTTTTCCCCCCCCCCCCCTCCCTACCCCGAAAATAATGGCGAACACCAACATGGGCTTTCTTTTTTTTTTTTTTTTCCCCCCCCCCTCTTTTTTCCCTTCCTAAAAGTTCTGAAAAAAAGCGCCGGGCCTTTTTTTTCCCCTCTTTCCTCCCCCCCTCCCCCTTTCCCTTTTTCCGGTGACAGCCGGGGACCCACGCAGACCACAAAATCCCCCCTTTTTATTTTTTTTTCTTTTTTTTTTCCCATTTTTTCCTTTTCCCCCCCGGAAATAAGGAAAATTTCTGGTCCTTTGCCTGCTCCCTTTCTTTTTTTCCTCCCCTTCCTTTTTTTTTGTTCCCACCTGGTCAGTTAATGTTGCGTTTTATCGATAGGTTCATTGGCTCGCAAAAAACGCGTCCTTTTTCTTTTTTTTTCCCTTTTTTATTTTTTTTTCCTCCCTCTCCCTCTTCCCCTCCCTCCATCCCCCTTTCCCCACAGTGTTCGCAGGAGATTTGCTAAAAGAGCAGTTGTCGGCGATTTACGTGTCAGACTTTACGTAAATTATGGCTTCTTTTCTTCCCCCCTTTTCCTTCTTTTTCCCGGAAGATATGCCCGACGAAAAGGGACCATACCAAACCACTGGGACCTTCTCCCCTCCCTTTTTTCTTCCTCCTCCCCCTTTCTTTTTTCCCCCTTTTCTGATGAAGACGGAGATGACCAATATATATTTGAAGGATTATAAGCTAGGTTGTGTTGCTCTCTTTTTTTTTTCTCTTTTTTTTCCTCCTTTCCCCCCTTTTTTTTTTCCCCCTTTTTTTTGTTTATTGCTTGTGGTCTGTCGCCACCCATTGGCATCGGGGCTGGTCCTCCCCCCCCCCTTCTTTTTTTCCTTTTTTTTTTTTTCCCTTCCCCCTTTCCCCCAATCATCGCCTTCCACTATCACGAGAGCCCATCGGCGGCCCTCCCCTTCCCCCCCTCCTTTTCTTTTTCCCTTTTCCTTCCCCTTTTTCAGGTTCGGGCTGCTGGGCGCGCAATTCTTTCATTTGGTGCTCGGGCCTTTCTTTTTTTTTTTTTTTTTTTTTTTTTTTTTTCCTTTCCCCCCCCTCCCTTCTTTCCCCTCATCTTTCTAAAACCAGCGGCGCCAAAGGGTTTGCCCGCGTTTGCTTCCCCCTTTTTCCCCTTATTTTCCCCCCCCCCTTTTTTTTATGGTTAGGGGCCATAATTACGTGAATATTTCCTGTCACCTTGGTTTTTCCTTCCTTTTTTTTTTTTTTCCCTTTCCCCTTGAGGGAATGGGAAAAGATAGGGAGGGCGGCGGCTTACCTCCTCCTTCCCTTTTCTTCTTTTTCTTCTTTTCCCTCTTCTTTTTTTTTTTGGAGGGGGGGGAGAAAAAAAAGAATAGAGGTTGGTTCGACAAGACAATTGTTTTCCATTTTTTTTTTTTATAGGCTTTAAGAGTTGAGAATTAATTCTTAAGCCGTATTGATGAGGGTTTATCGGTTTCAATGCATCAGTTCATCCCCCCCCCTCTTTTCCTTTTTCCCCCCTTTCTTTTTCCCTTTCCCTTAAGAAGGGGGGGGAAAGGTTGGCGGGGGTTTCTTTTTTTTTCCCTTTTCCTTTTTTCTTCCTGTTCCATTTGCGATGAATCGCAGTGAGGGGATCTGTTCCGGGCACGTCGTCTTTGGCTCCCCTTTCTTGTGTTCCCCCCCTTTTTTCTTTTTTTGTGCCAAAAGGCAAAAGCGTTTGGCAAAAACTCGCCCTCATTTTCCCCCCCCTCTCCCCTTTTTTTTTTTCCCCCCCCCCCCCTCCTTTTTTCTCAATCTTCAGAATTTTCTCAATAAGATTCAGAAACCACTTCGCTGCTTCCCTGAAACAAGGCTTTCCCCCCCCCCCCTCTCTCTCCCTTTCTTTTTTTTTTCTTCCACCCGCAGGTCGGGGACTTTTCTCCTTTCCGCTCAATGCCTTCCGTCGATAAAGCGTCCTTTCTCCCCCCTTTTTTTTTTTCCTCTTTTGCTCTTTTTCCTTCTTTTTCGGGCGACGATCCTCGAAAGAGTAAGAAGGATCTTCATGCGTGCCTGTCTTTTCTTTCCCCTTTTCTTCTCCCCCCCCCCTTTTTTTCATAAAACCGGCCGTCAATTTTCCTTTTCTCCCCCCCTTTTTTTTTTCTTTTTCTCCCCCCCTTCCCTCCCCCGGAGTACGTAGTGTTTGCCGCTCCAGCAGATCACCATG
>Ga0179593_1688981_pt1 | contig 13462 bp, 15 predicted proteins | sample CZODoug2_1_08_16_FD_185931 | JGI IMG/M metagenome (GOLD analysis project Ga0179593, IMG submission 185931) | Vadose zone soil fungal communities from Angelo Coast Range Reserve, California, USA - CZODoug2_1_08_16fungal (PacBio error correction) | ecosystem: Environmental > Terrestrial > Soil >... | reverse complement strand
ATCGCCCTGTCATCTTCCGGACGCGTGATCTTACTCCGACCTTCGGCTCTTAGCACCGGGTCCCCGCCTATAGCTCTTCAGAGAATCCACAGGACTCCGCGAGTTTGACCCCCCGGTCTATTTCCCTTTGAAGCATCGCTGCGGCCCAAGCGATTTTTTTGAAACCTTCATTTTCTTTTTTTTGTCAAAATAATCCTCCATGGCCAAGAATTTTTGTCCCGGACAAGGATACCTATCCGGCCCGACCCCTGCGGCTCCGCTGTCCACTCTTCCCCACGCTGAGTTAACAATTGAGTCGCAAACCCCCCCAATTCGCTCCGCCTTCACTTTTCTGATGGTACGTTCCATAACCGAAGACCCCAAATTCGTGCCCCTTTCTGGAATCGTCGCAAAAAAGCCCTTCCCTTGACGCCCCCACCTTTTCCAGCGAGCGTGCCCCCGCTCTCGGTTATGGACCGAATTTGGATTACCATCAGATAGTTTCAGGAATTTTTCGACTTCGTCCGCGCCACTCTCGAGTTTCCTCTGAGCGCTTCTCTTTCTTTATAGCTTCTTTTATTCCTTCCTACTCCTTTTCGCGACGAGGGATTTTTCAAGTGACATTTCGGTCCTTTGTAGCTCCCCTTCCCTCGCTCCGTGTTTCCCTCCTCCGATTAGCTCCACTCTCTGCGCTACTGAATCGGGGTTGTGGATTTCAATGAGCCTTTTCAAGTTTGATATAAGTTAGCTCCCCAGAAAGTTTTTCGCCTCTTCCCGACGCGATGATGTGAGTAGACTTCCGCTTTTTCCAGCAACTCCCTTGTTCTTTTCCGATAGCGATCCCGTTAGAATTCCCGATTCGCAAGACTTTTCCAGTACCTGCTCCTGCCCCAGCCTTTTAGCCCCTAAAGATTTGGAGCAGGTCCCCTCTACTGCTAGTACTGTCCCAAAATCGCCTCTATTCTCAGTCAAGAGACCCCTCCGCGGAGCAACTTCACGTTTCAATTCTTGCTGTCTGTTTCCCCCCCTTGCCGCGAGACTTTTTCTCGGATTCTTGCATCGAAACACCCTACGATGGCGTCCTCTTTCCTTTATGCGCCCCCGTGATTCGCGGCCCTTTATCTCCCCCCAGGAATCTTAAAACGCAAATCCCTCTTAGTTTACGCCCCTTCCTCTCTCTTTTCATCCCGGTGTTTTTTTCGAGATCGGCCCCAACTTTCTTCTGAAGCTGGCGGTTTCCTGATGAAGAGGTAGAGGGTGTAGATCTCCCTTCTGAAGACTAACGCTTGAGCGAAGAGCCTCTGGAGCGATGAGTCCAGAACCCCTTTTCTCTCTGCCCCCTTTTCCTTCTACCTAGCTATCACGTTGCTGGTCCCCTCTCTTCATTAGGCCATTCCTCCGGTTCTCTGCGATTTTGTCAGCGTGTATTAAAAGCCTGTCTTGAGGTTAGAGTCATTCCCTTTTCGCGAGAACCCGGTATTTTTTTCCCCCTTTTTCGTCTCTTTATTCTTCGAGCTGCCCTCCTTTCTTTTTTTTCGTCATTCATAACAAGCGCGACTTTTCCCCTTCTTTCCCCCGTTTTCGCCTTTTTGAAGTCCCTTGGGAACCAGAGGCGAATCTCCACACTCCTTATGAGACCCATGTTTTGTTTTGGCCCTTCGCAATTGATCTTTGAAAACTTTTCAATTAGTGAAGCCTTCAAACATCCATGTGCCAACTGTGCAAATCGCCGTCCCCCTGGATTTTTTGAGACCCCATAAGAGGATTCCTTTTTCCTCCTTTCCTCCTCCCCCGGGGCCTATTTAATGCTTTTTGATGACAGGAGTATTTAATCACACTCCAATATAGCCTTTCTTCCCTCCTTGAACTTCTTAGCCCGTCTCTTTTTTTAAAACCTTTTTTTAATTCCCGAAGCCTTCCTTTTTTTTGATGGCATTTGCGAAAACTATCCACTGCAGAACTCCCTCCCTGCGACCTCGGTCCGGACTTACTTTTCCTCAGCCGTCCTGCATCGTTTGCTTGCCATATTTTCGTTTTGCGGACGTACGGGGCCTTTCGTTAGTGTGCTAATGTGTTTTTTCAACTCTTTTTCGCAGTGGGCCCTTTTTGTAGTCTCCATCGCGGCCGCTATAATGTCCGGAGCCCAAATTCTTCTGTTGACACTTCGCTGTTTTTTTTCTCTGAAGTTATCCCCCCCTTTCCTCCCCCACGGAGCCGCCTTTTTTGAGGAGTTACGCCCCTCTTCCCCAATAGAAGTCTCTCCTCAGTTATTTCTTCGAGTTAGTTTCTTCCTCGGATGATCGTTAACTCTTCGGTGTTTTCCTATCGGGCGCCCGTGGCTCGAGAGCTTCCTGCGTCCTGCAACGCGTGGCAGCGCCTTTTTTTCCACGTTGTCAAAGCTCTTTTTTTTTGAGTCTCCCAATCAGGCATCTCCTCCCCTTTAATCTTCATCTCTTTCGATCTCCACCTTGCTACCAAGAGCACCTTTTCCACGAGCAAAAGAGCTCGCCACCTTCGGACATGGCCTAGCCGCTGCGACCGATGCCCCCTTATTTTTCTTGACTCGACCCGATTTGTTCCTTATTTGTTTCGGCGCAATACCCCCCCCCCGCCCACGGTTCGTGATCGCGCTCGGTAAGACCCTCGAGGTTTTTGCGGTGTCTTCGAGAGGAATATTATTTTTCCGGAGACCCCCCTTAACCCTCCCCCTCGACTCCATGCACATGAAGACCAGGATTTGCTTATTTTATGACCCTTCGGGGAGGCCCCAGCGGAGACCGGGACGGCCTCCCGGGGCGTAAGTTTATTTCGGGTTCGGATTCCGTCTGCAATCAGCAAGCCTTTGGACTCAAGGACCTCCCGGAGAAGCTCCCGTAATGAGGAACATTTTAGGGTGTGGCTCCCCGACTTGTTGACTTGAGAGGATTGGGTTTTTACCCAAGATACAAGTCACGGGTCCTCTTCCCTTCGATCCCATCGAACCTTGCTTTCGAGCCTGCGTATTAAGTATGCCTCTTAGGAGAATCCTGCCCCCGCGTTCAGCCTTTCTTTTGTAACCCCCCCTTTTTCTCCCGGATGGACAAAGTGAGAACGAAGCACTTTTTTTTCTCTTTGAGTTTGGATGGCATTCCCTCCATTTTGTAATGGCGCTATTTTTTTGGAAGGGGGTTCTCCCTCGTAATACATCCCTCTCGAAGTCTCCGAGCCCTGTTTTCATCCAATTAAAATCTCCGACAGGCTTCCCCCTCTTCACCGGCTCTTCTCCCTGTAACCACGTCCGCAGAACCCTCCGTTCTCGACCTTTCCCCATTCTGTTTCCCCGTTCACTAGAGATATCCCTTACCTTATTCCCTGCCAGGTTTTACTTTGGAGCTTGGCAAAGTCGCCCCCCCCTCTGCCACTAAATGTTTCCTAAGACACTTCGAAGCTGACCCCCTTTTATCGTGGAATTCGGGTAGGGGCGAGGCTTTCCCTTTCTCGTTTCTTTTCAGAACCGTGGTCTCCCCCAATTCCCCGGGTGATTCGGCGACGTTTTCCTATATTTTCTTCCATGCCAGCCGTGCACCCTTCGCGGCTTTCTCGCTCCCCCTTGTGTTTGCCCTTCTCCTTCACCCCTCATCTTCCGAATTGCCCCTTTTTTTTTGAGCCCCTCTCTGCAGCCTCTCGATGTTTAGTTATTCGAAGGCGGCGCACCCTACTGAGATAGCCCCCTAGCCCTTTGAACCCCCTCAGAACCCTTGGTCGCTTCTCCGATTAAAGGATAAACCTCAAACAGTTTTCTTTTGTTTTTTTGAGATCACTAGGAGCGCCTCTAAGTCAGGTTTTCGCGCACGAACTTCTGTCTCTAGGGAGGGAAGGCCGACTAGCAAACTTTGCAACCTTTTTCCCGCCAGCGAAATTGAGAGGCCGGTGGTACTGCCCCCTTCCCTCATGCCCATTAATCCCATTTTTTGCCCCTGCTCTTTCGATTTTTCTGCGCGAGTTCGAACCGTCTCTCTCCCTCCGTAAGACATTCTTTATCCGCGAGAGGCGAATACCGATTTCGTTCGCTTATACCCCCCTAACGACCTCACACTCCTTCTGATACAGCAAGCCCTAGGTCTTTCCCGACCAGCATCCCCATATCTCTTTGGGTAGACAGATCTTTCCTGATGATTCCTTTTTTGGTAGGATCTCAATAGACCACATGGTGTCTTTCCCCTCTATCCCCCCGCTGCTTTTCAACTGAAGCCCCTGCTTGCCAGAGACCCTGGCGAGTTGCTTCCTGTCGGTTTCCCCCCATACCTCTTCCACGAGCTGTGCCCAAACCTCCCTCCCACTTGCATCACTGGGTTATTTTCTTTCCACCCACCAAACTAGTCCAGAGAAATCTCAAAAAGAAGTTTTTCGAATTTCAGCCAAGCGTGGGGTGGGCTAGTGATACCCCTCCGGTGAAGTGATATTCCTTCCCTTACCCCAAGATGCTTTTTTCACGTCTGGCATCTTGCCTCACCCCGATCTTCTGAAGATCTCGCAGGCTGGCTTTTCCACCCCCCCCCCTTGCTCCATCCACGCCCTTTCCCCCCTTCACCATTGACGACCACCCGTGGGGCAGATAGATCCTCCTGCAGTACCCCCTTCTCGTCCTTGTCGTGTTGTCGTGCTTTGCAGTCCCGGAGGGACTTCCGGATACTCTCCCCACAGATTCCCCCCATCTCCCTCTTTTTTCCTTGTTACTTCCTGATTTGTTGCAGTGTTCGAAGTCAGCTCGCTTTTTTCCCTTCGCCCGACGCATCGCCCCCACCCTAGGACTTTTCTCTAGGACGAGAATCTCTCTGCTGAAGCGCCTTTCTCTCTATACTTCGCGAGACAGAAGTCCCCTGGTTTCAAAATACGTCTGCTGGAAGAAGCTTTTTTTCAAGAGCTCCGTTCGATCCCATCGATTAATACTGGCCTACCGACGGTCGAGAGCCGTCCCTGGTTTCGTCAACGTCGCCCCGACTATCAGTGGTGTTATAAGCTCCGTTTTTTCTTCGGGGTGGTCCTGCACCGAGACGCCGAGATTGGGACCTTCTAACAGTACTCATTGTTCGCTCCTCCCTCTTTCAAGCACTTCTGTCAGGGAGCCTTTTCGTTTCCATTTAACCAGCTTCCCGTCCGCACAGATGAGCCCTGCTCCAGAACCCTTTCCCCCCTAAGTTTTTCCGCAACTGCGTCATCTGCCCCTTCGTTTTTCATAAGAGCTGACTCTTCCCGATAACATCTTTTCCTCTCCCAAGACGACTCTAAGCATCTGCACTCGCCATTACCCTCCTTCACCCAATCTCGTCGTTTTCAAGGGACATAAAGTTCCCCTTTCCTCCTACTCGATCCCGCTCCCCATCCCCGATTGCGAATTCCTCTCCGACGAGTTGCAACCTTGCTGGCCTTCTTTTTCCGATTCGCACCCGGCGCTCTAGTGGCGCGGCCAAAGTCCTCTGCTTTTGGCGTTCTCCCCGCGTTTTAGCGCTTCCCGACGCCCCCCCTTTGGCCCGGCCCCACGAACACGCTCACGAGAAAATAGCTTCATACCTCTAGCCGGCCCAACCCCTTCTAGTGAGCTCCCTTTCCGGGGGACGGTGCATTTCCCCACTCTGAGCGTGAGTCCCCCACCTTCACGCTCTTTCTAGACGGGATTCTCCGAGTCCCGCCTCCCCCCCTGATAATGAAGTTCACGGCCCAGTCTCTCCCGCTCCCACCTCTCCAGTCATCCCCTAGTGCTGAGCTGACCCCCGCCCGAAGTGACTTCCTCCCGTGTAACTTTCGCAGCGCGCTTTTCCCTCTGGCCCTTCTCTATTTCCGAAGTGAGGCTACCGTCCGTCTTGTACCTTCAAACGGTCAATGACGGGCGAGATCCCGTAAGGAGGTCTATCATTGGATTCTTTCATGATTCTTGAAACATGAAGGGACCTAAGGGCCTAAAGGCCTTCCCTGTGACCTTTGCCCACTAGTTGAAGAAGTGAAGTATTTTTTCACTTTCGCCCTTCAGATTTCGCCGGGGCTAGTTTTGCATGTCCTGTTAGTTATCCCGAACGCATTCCTTGACCCGGAACGAACCTATAGTGAACGTTCCCCCCTTATGTACCCCAGATCTTCAACGCTCCCGCTTCCCGTCTACTCAGAGAGAGGTCCTTCCTCTAAAGTTTCCTAGGGACCCTAGGCTTATCTTCCCCTTACCGGACGGCCAGGTGCAGAAGTTTCCCTTCGTTCTTCCCCGCTGCTTTCCCCGTCCGAACCCCGGTGATTCTTCTTCTTCTTGGATCCCTCACACGGCTTCCTTTTCGCGACTCTCAAGAGACTCCTCAGCCCTCTGCCCCTGGCCCAATTGTCCCGCCTTTTTCCGCCGAAAGTCTTCTAGGAAAAGGCGACCCCCGGGTACGAAAGTCCCCCTCTGGCCGAAAAGTCCATGAAAGCCCGGCGATTGAAGCCCAACCTTGAGCGACACGTCCTCTCCTGAAGAGAGGACTGGAAGTGCGGTAGAATAAAACGCTGCTAATCGTTTCTTGCGAATAAAAGCCCAGGGAAAACTCCTTCTTAGTTTCTTTTACCCTGACCCCCCTTCCGTGCAGTTTCTCCCCCCTAACTCCGTTTTAGCCGAAGCAATACTTTTTTTCTGCAGAGACCTTTGACTCTGATTACGAAAAGAATATATGCAGATTACCGGATCCTCTTTACAATTAAATACATTCTTAAGCTCTTTTGGGTTTCTCTAGGTTATCATGCGATAGCCCTCGAAGAGAGTCCTAAGATAGCGACTTTTGATGAAGATTCTTCCCCTATGGATGGACCTTGGCAATATTCTTGGCGGTCTATCTTTGGGAAGATGGCGTTTTGGAAGATTTTTGTCTGACCTTTCCTTAATGGTACCTTGATCCCCTTTCACTCGGAGGTCGGAGTTAGGGTACGGCCTGGACTTCCCCACCCCCCTTTTGATAGTCTTCAAAGTCCCGGGGACCCAACTTTTCTTCCTGGCCCTCTGATATCTATGACTTTCCTCTGGTTGTCAGGCGTCTGAACTTCTTTTTAGACTACTATATAAGTTGTTGTTGTTTTCATTGAGAGATCTCCTCTTTTTTTTTAGAGTCACTCCCCCTCAGCCTGAAGTGCCCCAAAGAAGGAAGACCCGTGCAGAAGAGAATCCTCTCTCCATCTATCGAGGAACTCCCCGCCTTACTGTTTAAGAAAATCCTGGCGCCTCTCCTCTATCCTCTCCATAGGTAAGATTCAGTCCCTTTCCATCATCTACGATCTCCACACCCCCACGTCGTTCCCGGCTCTTCCCCCCCCCCCCTTCTCGTGCCAATCGCTATTCTTCTTGCGATCATTCATCGTATTTTTCTTTCTCGACCTCCCCCCGCGGACCTTCCGCGCTGCCCCGGCCGCCCCCCTTCAAGAATAAGCCCACCCACTAAGCGACTCTTTAGCCACGATCCCATGACGACTGTGGTTTATTCGTATCCACTCCCTCTCACCTGGAAGCCACTTTGACTCGCCTCCCGGGAATTTAAGCTCACCAAGCCTCCAAGAGTAACCCCCCCTCCTCAGCCCTCCGCAGATCATGCTCCTAGCCCCACCAAAGCTAACGGAAAAAGAGGCCCCTCGAGAGACCCCTCATATCCTCCTTTCACTTCTCACCTGCCCTTCCGAGTCGTGACGCGAAAGATGATCAAGTCTTGTAGAAATTGATCGAATCACGAGACCGTTCGGTTCGCCTCGTGATGTAGTGCAAAGAGGCCTAGCTGTCTTTGCACCTTTCGAAGTCCTAGACCCTAGTAGGGTCCCTCGCCTTGCGTTTGATTTTCTTTCTTTTTCTTTTCGCTTTTGAGTCGTGGAGCATTCCACCTGATCCTCTCGTTGTCTTGCCTCCTTTTAAACGTGGTGCGGAGGCTTGTGTCGTACGCCGCACGTCAGAAGGCCTCTGACGCAGGGGGGAGATGTGAGAGGAGTAGGTCCGAAGTTCACGTGAATGCCGACCTCCAGTGCTCAGGCCCCGGTATGTACCCGAACTAGGGCGTTACACGCACGCGGAAGGAGGTTCAGAAAGTTTCTTCAGGACCCTGAACTTGGAAGCTTTTACGACTTCGGGACCTTCTCGGTCTCTCCCTTTCTCCCGGCTTGATTCTGAGTCTTCATGTCGGCGATATGTCCAGGAAGTTTTCTGAAGTTCAAGTCTCGACTTCACCTTCTTTTCGTCTCCTTCTCTGCTCACTGAACAGAGGTCCGCGCTCTCTCTTCATGACTGGAAGGGGAGGGGCAAGATAGGGAGCCAGTATCTAGATCAGAGGGCTGTGAGCTTTCGAGTCGGTTTTTTTGGAATTATTTCCAGTAGAAGAAGCAAGTGTATCCCCTACTCCTGGCTCTTTCCTTCGTCACCCCCGTTTACTGTGGGCGGGACGGAGGGTTCCCTTTTAGAAGACCGGTTCCAACCCCCTTCTCCCAAGCCCTCCGTTTTATACAGATTCGAGAGGGCTTCGCTTCCCCTGGCTTTGGAAAACTCCTTCTACCAAAAAACCCTTAGCTTCGGCATTACAATCTAGGTAGTCTGAAGTCCCCTTTTAATGCCTTTTTCCTCCGGTCCGCACATTTCGCAGGCAATTCCCCTTCCTCCCCATCCCTCAAAACATCCGATCGGTCCTCTTCTCCGGGGAGGAGAGATCTGGACTTTATACTTCCCCATCTACTAAGGAGAAAGGACTCTTCCGCTTCTTCCCGCGCCCCTTCTCCCCCCCCCCTCTCACGTGCGTTTTGGTAAGCTCGCCTGACGGGGTTGAACGGCTTTCTTCGGGAAGGGGGATGTGGGTCAGGATTTTAACGGTATTTTTCAGTAAGAGCACTGATTTGAGCCTTTTTCCCGCTTTTCGTTTTTCCCTCTTGGGTCAGGTTTTTTCATTTGGCGTCTCATCCTGCGTTAAGGAAGTCCTTCCCGCGATCTTTGGGAGTCAGGTTTGGTCGTGGTGTGTTTGCGTCTTTGGTTTTTTTTTCCCCCCCAGTTTTCTTTTCTTTTTTTTCGCATCCCCCCCCCCCCTTGTCTTCCCCTGAATTTGGCGAGAACGCAGACCTTTTTTTATCCCCCGCCCCCCGTGTTTCTCGGCGGTCCCACGACTCGCCCAGAAGCTTTTTTCAAAGTCCTTTTTTTTAAGCGAATCCTCCGGATTGCCCGGAGGAGGTCTCTCCTGGCTCTTCTTTCGAGTCCTTGACCCCGGGTCCCTCCGCTCGGATTCTAGGTTTTCTAAGATGTGCGCGGATTCCTACTCCACGAGCGTCGTTCTTGCGAGCTGTCTTTCTTCCCGGTTTCGTGAAGCCTAGGGCCTTTGTCGACGTAGGTCCCTTTTCTTCAAGCTTTAGTTTCCTCCCCTTTTATGGTCCTATTTTCCTCGGGTTGGCTTCTGGATAAGGATAGAAAAGAGGGGCTTCTCTTCATCGAGATTGGCGAGGAGATTCCTCGAAGATGCTGGGAGAAAGAGGGGTCGGATCCCTTTTCTGCGGACGCAGGGGGATCTCCGCGCGCGGGGTCCTTCGAGGAGAGAGGCACCCCTCGAGGACGGATTGAGATCAGAGATCCTGATCCGAAAACGTGCGTACACTTTTTTTCATATCTGTTCGCGTATAGCAACCCCCCCTCCCTCCCAGCTTCCCCTCTTTCTATTCTGATGGGCCACCTCTCAGGGGGAAGAGACGAGAGGGGGCCCTAAGCTTCCAAGGCCCCTTCAGAAGAGACTTTCGGTCCTCTAAACCCTCTGAACCTCAGTATTCTGGCATATGAAGCATATAGAGTCCGGGAGACTAGACGATGAGATGAAATAGAAGTATGTACCATCCCTTTCACGGCTGCTTGCTAGTTGAAATTGCTTTTCAGACACCCCGCTTACGAAGTCGTGCTGCCCCGGACCGAGGAAGAAGATGTAACATTTCCTCGCGAGGATCGGAGAGGGAGAGTGAAAGCCTACGGACATCACCCTCCAGCCGGATTCCCGACAGCTCGAAGACGTCATGACCGAGTCTCTACCGATTTTGAGTCACTGAGCCCCCGCGGTGGCGCCTCAGCTCCGCCGGACTTTTCCCCCCTGTCCGACTGGGGATTTGCCCGGAAACGGGTTGCAGAAAGCCTGTCGTTCTTCTGGCTCCCCTCCTCTTGTGGGCTATTTTGCGTGTCAAGCTCCGATCTCTTTGGCCCTTTTCCCCTTTTTTGTTGCCTCACGATGCCAGCACGAGGTTTCTTTCCTTAGGTTTCCTTTCGCCCTTGTGTCCGCTTTCCCCGCCGAGTTGGGTGCACGAGACCCCCAATAAAGTTCTCCTTGGTCTTTTTGTGGTTTTATTCCAACACTCGTTAGATTGTAATTGAGCACCTCACCGCCGTAGTCATTCTTTTCCCTCCGGTAGGTCGGGGCGGCTCCTCTTCTCAAAAACAGGAAGAATCCGTGGGGAGAAACCCTTTTTCTCTTCCTCTACCCTTTCCCGTTTTTGTTTTAGACGCAATCTCGATTGTGGGCTTTGCTGGTTTTTGTTTTGAGCCCCCCCCTTTCGATCCCTACGTGCGTTGATTTTTGAGGCGAAAGCACTATGGAGGCGCACTCTCGCGCAGAGTCCCCTTTTCAGATTTTCCCGTGATAATCCCCGCTTCGTATAGCTGAGGAACGCTCCCTTGTCGAGATTAATTCTAGCTGAATGATCTTTCTTCACCCAGATCGTCTCCCGATGAGTTCCCATAGTGTTGCTTTCGTTTTCTGCCCTTCTAAATCCCCGGCGAGCCCCGATGCGAGTTCCTTCTTGAGCTGTTATTTCAATTTTTTCCCTTGATGGAGAAGCGCCCCATGAACTGAATTTTACTTGGCGGTCTTTTTTTTTCCTCGGCGATTTCGAGCCTCTTGACGCCTCCCTTTTTTCTACTCAAGTGGAAGCCCCCTTCTCCTGCAGGCCCTTTTACTCCCTCGCGGCGTTGCAATGGTGGCTGAGAAGGCGTTTGGAGAATTTGTCTCCTTCGCCGCCCCCTTGGTCTTCTGAGCGCTTGCCCGTTTGCACGCGCATTGTCGCAAAAGAACGGTTCTCCAAGCCTTCACCCTTCCGGGCGCTGCCGCCATTCGGGCTTTCTCTAGAGGGGTGCGTTTTCCAGCGCCGCCGTTCATCAGAACCATTTTTGTGCGATTTGTGAATCTGACGGAAGATGTCTTCGTTAACCCTACTTCCCAGAACGCTAGGGATCTTGGCGTTTTGACGAATTCGAGGGAATTAGTCCCCCTGCTCACAGGTTCAAACCCAAAATATGGCTGCTCCGAAGGTTTTTTAATTTCGCGGTTCAGGGAAAAAGGGCCCCCCCCTCGGATCCCGAGCATCCCGATGGGTTCCCCTTAGAGGGGCGTTTACCAAGAGGGCCGGCCGAGGTCTGGCTCCGACGTTTTTTCGACGGTCAAGCTCAGCGACCCAAAATTTCAGAGCCCCCTTTTTTGTGCAGACTATGACTTTTTGACCAATTTGAGAACGCTACCAGTGGGTTGTGAGGCCTCTTTTCTTGCCTCCTCCGACTGGGCTGGAGCACTTTTTCCCTTCGCGACCTCTCTTTCTGGTCCGCGATATTCCCTTACCTAAAAGAGGACCTAGAGATCTCCTTTTCTCGTTTCTGTGAAACCTTCGAGCGAACCTCACCCGAATTGCGAATTGTATTCTTTTTCATTTCCCCCTTTTCCCTTTTCCTTAGGTGTGGTCCCCACCCACTTCCTTAGTCACCGTGGGATGCCCTTTCCTTGATGCTTCCTAGCGGTTTTCTTTTTCGTATGTTTTGAGTAGTCCCTGTCGAGGAGTCCTAAATTTTTTCTCTCATTTTTTCTCTCTTTTAATGACCCCCCACTGTAAAGGGGAATAGGACTCCTCTGGAGCTCCCCTTGGAATTCTCTCTCGCCTTTTCTAGGAGTTTTTCTTAATTTTTTTGATGCCTCTTTTATTGCTCTCTTACAAGAATATCCCCGACTCCACGATTCTTTCCCTTCCCTCCTCGATCTTTTTCGAATCTATAACGCTTTCCTTGCTGGAATTCTGAATCGACAGATTTTTTCCCTTTTCTTTCCCCTTGGTTCCCCTGACAGTGGGGAAAACACGGCGCAGCTCTTTTTCCTGAGGCCTTAGCGCCCGAAAATTCGCACCCTTGTCTTTATCCGAACTCTTTTCGATCTTTCTGTGTCTCTTTTGTCTTGGTTTTCTCGCCTTCCTCGAAGCGGATAGGATTAAATCCAACGCGTTATAATTTTTTTTCTTTTCGCCTGGCCCCCTTCCTCACCCCTTCGAATTGAACAGACAGAACAGAGGCTCTCCCCTGCAATCTCTTTTGCATTTTCTTTGACTTTCTCCCTTAAGCCAATGGCGGCTAGACCCTTGCACCCCGTCATTCCCCCCGTCTCATACTTTCCATTTTTTTTCCCAAGACCATTGACTACTCGTTCGCCTTCCGGCTTGTTTAAGCTTTCTCGTGCCTTTTGCCTTTTCCCTCGCGCTTTTTCCGATACGGCGGCTCGCGAGGCCCTTCACCATCCTCCCTGGCCCCTGACTGTTGCTTTACTTCTGAGCTTCCTTCGTTCTCTGGTTCTTTTTCCTCAGCGTGGAAAACTTCTCAAGTCCTATCTTGGCTTCCAATCTCGCTCCTTGCCTCTAAGTCCCTTGGGAACTTTCCGTTCCCCCCCGAACTCCAAAAATCTGTCCCTTCCCACCACCGTGCAGGCCTTTCTCCCCAAGCCGCAGATTTCCCCTCCTTCGTTTTCCCCGGGCTCTGCGTTCCTGAGACGAGACCCCGCCCTGCGCAACCCCCTCCACGCTTCACTTCCCTTGGAGCATGGTTAAAGCCGGATTATATTCTTCTTTTTACCCTTCGGCCGATCGTCTCCTCGCGATTTGAATGTATTTACTTTTAGTGATTTCTAATAAGTTCTCCAATCCCTCATTTTCCCAATCGTGACTTTGTCGCTCGGCGCCCCCTTTTCGGAGCTTTTTTTTCTCCTGCTTTTTTGCCCAAAATCCCGTTATAGAGAGCACCTCATTCTTTCTGACCCTCTTCAAGGTTTCTGCTAGGAACCTCATGATCAAGCTTCCCTTTTTCCTCGCTGATGTTTTCCCTCTCACTTTGTTACATTCCCGGCGCGCCGATTGAGAGTGTTTAGGAGACCTCGATTTTTTCATGACGCCCCATCCCACGCCGACGCCCCCAGGATCGAGGCAACTTCGTTGACCCATACTAAATGTTCTCCACGGGAGCAGGCTTCACAGAGTTTATTGTTCCAAGTCGTATCGTCCCTCCCCCTCGCCGCATGAATGGCCGCCTGAAGCGAGGCGCCAGCACGTTGCACTTTCTCGGTTGTGTTTGTGCTGGCCCAAATTGCCCACCTCTCAGCAGCAGCTCTGTCTAGAAACCCCCGCGAGCTCCCTTTTTTTCCCCAAACTCCCGGCCTTCCCCGTTCCCTCGAACTCTCTTTCGGAACACTCC
>Ga0179593_1565262_pt1 | contig 13462 bp, 14 predicted proteins | sample CZODoug2_1_08_16_FD_185931 | JGI IMG/M metagenome (GOLD analysis project Ga0179593, IMG submission 185931) | Vadose zone soil fungal communities from Angelo Coast Range Reserve, California, USA - CZODoug2_1_08_16fungal (PacBio error correction) | ecosystem: Environmental > Terrestrial > Soil >... | reverse complement strand
CTTTCTTCGCCGTCGGCCTTTCTGCGCTTGATCTCTCCTTTTACCCAGTCTATCCTTTTTTTTTTTTCTCTGGAACTTCTTTTCCAAGAAGCCTCCGCCAATTGGTCTCCGAAATACGCGCCCCGTTTTTTTTTCTTAGCCGCCTGCATAAGCCGACAGTGTCCTTTTCTCTTTTCTCAAGCTCCACACGCTCTGGAAGTGTTGTTCTTTTCCCGATGTCGTTGGGGAAGCAGAGGCGTTTTTTTTTTTTGGGTGTTTTTTGGGCAAACGTGATCGTTTTTGCCGCCCTGACGCGCCACCTTTCACCTCCATGATCCCAAGAGTGCGCATTCAGAGTTTCCACGTCCCTCTCGTTTGGGCAACGTGCGTGTTCGCTCGCCACCCCTTTCCTGCCTTCAGTCTCTTCTACCCCCTTTGTAGCCACTGAGGTCTCGCTCGCCCGGGCCCCGGTTTTTCTTTGCGTGTAGGCCCTAACCGGTCGTGGCGGTTCTCTCTTTCCTTTAGCGTAGTCTTTAGCTCATCCTCTGGTGTTCCTTTTTCTCCCCGCGGTGAGAGACGCAGCCCCTGCCCGGAATGAAAGCGAGTTTCTTTTTTCTTTTTCGCAAATGGCCCCTTCGGAGAAAACTGGCTTCTCAGTGAGGCTTGCTTGTTCAGTTAGTGAGAGACTTTACCTGCTTCGGAGTCGAGAAGTCTTGTTTTCTAAGGCATTCCTCCCCTAGGAAGATAATGCGTATCCGTCTCCTTTTTCTCCTTTCCCTTTGTCCTCCTCTTTTATGGCCTTTTGAGTCCTGTGAGAGCGTCCCTTTCAAGCTAACGAAACCCGATGAGTAGTCCGAGGTCGCTTCGCGGTTTTCCCCCTGGGCTCAGGTCCACTTCTCTGCACAAGCGCTTCTTCGCCGTCACGGCTAGCGTCATCCCAGGTGCTAGCTTTTCCTTTTCTTTTCTAGACCCCCTTGATATTCCCCGATCCCCAATTCCGTGATTTCTCCTCACTCGCGCTCTATGTTGGCTCCCTGCGCTAGCCTTTTGATATTTAGAAGTCGCCCCCCTTTAACCTTTCTTTCCCTGTTAGATTTCCCGAGAAGAAGCATATCCCTTCTTGCCGGCGACTTCTCTCTACTCGAGGCGCGGAGCGCATCCCATTTTGTTTCAGTTTGATGCCTCCATCGCTTCTTTTTGTATCGAGCGGTTTTTTCTCGAAAACCTTCGGAAACGGTTATCGTGCGAGCGACTTGCTACTCCTTTCTCCGTTGCTCGGCCTCTTCGTGAACGATTATTTCCGATTCTTTTCCCTATCCCCTGTCATGGGTTCATCAGATCTTTGCGTTCTAACGTTCGCTCAGGCTCCTTTTTCTTTTCTCCTTGAAGAAGAGAATCGTATGCCTTCCAGGAGTTTCGAATGAGTTATATGTTTTTTTCTTCAGGCCCTCGGCTAAGTCGTGCCCTCCCCTTCTTGACCTGTTTTTCCTTATTGGAGGGTTTTCTCCTGTGAGATGAAGAGAGGTTTTTCTCTTCGACGCTGGAGAGAACCACTTTCTCTCCTTCTCCCCTTCCGCGTTCAGCATTGCCCCCTCTAGGAGAGATCCCCTTTTCCTCCCCCCTTGCTTCTCTTAATCTGCGCGCCTCCCTCATTGAGGTATCCTTTGAGGTAGGGACTGACGTCCTCCCTATGTTTTGTTCCCCCCATCATTTCGTTCTTTAGGTCGATCGCTTTCTTCCCGTAGAGGCACGCGCCCTCTGGACTTGGCTAAGCGGCTCTTTTTTTTCAAATATCGTTCTTTGCGTGGGAGCCTTTCTCGGGTCCTGCTTCCGTAACCACGGGTAGACTTTTTTTTTGAATCGCATCCTTCCCTTCTTCTTTGTTTGTGGTGAGAGAGGATTTTTTCCCATTCGAGTATTTTCCCCCTTTTCTCGCCAGTCGCGCGTCGGCTTCTCTTCCCGACGTAGTTTTTCCCCTCTCTTTTCCAGAACTTTTCCCTTTTTTCCGCCAAGTCCCGCGCGTGGATCCTTCGTCGACGTTGGCAGCGGCTTTTCTCTTGGGGTTTCTCCCCTCAAGTGCCAAAAATTTCCTTCTACCTCCCCCCTTCCGTCGCCTCTTTTTAGATTGCCCTCGACACCCTGCAGTCGCTCAAGCGGCGCCAAACTTTTTCCCCCCTGCAAGACTCCAGCGGGCACCCCAGATTGGTTTCCTCGCTAAGCCTCACCACCCGCCTCTCACTCTCCCTCCGAAAAACCCGCCAACGGCAGCCCCCCCTCGCTCAGGTCAGGAAAGAGATTCTCCTCCTTTTTACTATTGCGCAATAGAACTCATGCTTCCCTTCTCTGCTTCCCGTTCCTTCCTAACGACAGCCCCTGCACGCGCTAACGCTTCCAACCCCCCCCCTATTATGTTCCCTCCTGCGCAATCAGTCGTTCCCTCCTCGATCTCCCCCATCTCTTTCACATTCGAATTTTTCCCGCCCCCGCGCTTCTCTGCCTTTCTTTCTTTTTTAGCGGTTCCTCTTACCCGAACCGCGCGCCTTTTTTTTTGCAAACCTCCCCCCAAACCGAGCTTTGCCTGCCTTTTGAGATGCGAGAAGTTTTAATCTTTCGCTGATGTTCCTCCTCCACCGCACTTGATGGTCAGTTTTTTACCTTTCGAATTCTTTTTTCACTGGCTTTTTTTTGTCGCAAATCGTGACATTTTCCCTCGAGTTGTCTGTTTAATCCCCCGGGCTTTGGAATATAGAAGATTGGCTGTTTTTTCGGACTCTTTTTTCGAGAACCTGTGTCTTCCTCGGCGATTTAATTTCCTCGAGATGTGTTTTCTGCGACCAGGACGCCCGACACGCAGCGATTTCCTTCGGAAAGATTTCGGCTGGCGGATTCGTTTTCGCAATTCCGGCACTCCTAGTACCATTCCCCATCTTTCAGTAGCTTATGGACTCTTTGGCACTAAGAAGCCTTTTCAGCATTATCTCGTCGATCCTCCCTAGAGACCTTCCTCTCTGTGACGAGGCATCGTATCGACTTCTGTCGGTTTTTTTTTCATGACACTCGTTCATGTAGAGACCAGTAGTACTCATTCCTTTTGGCCATGGAGCAACCTTCCCTCCAGAGGTCATTTTTTTTCCCTTGCAGGAGCTCACGCGCGACTTGCCTTGCGAATTCCCCCCCTCACAGCTCAGCCTACCAAACGCGCCAAGCGCCTTTTTTCAAGCTCCCCCGTCTACTACTCATCCCCCCTCCCCGGCCCTTTCCCTTGCGCGAGAATCGTGTTCCGAGGTTTGTCGAGAGTTTCCCTTCTTTTTCAAAACATCAAGCACGGATCGAGGCACTTCCTTTCGTGTTCTGGAAACAGGTTCCTCATGCGCCAATATTGGTTCCCTCGCTGGGCTCTTTTCCATGTAGACTGGATCCGTTGCAACCTGGGTCCCTTCCCAACATGCCCTCACCTCCTCGAAGCGCCCTCTGTCCACGATCTTTTCTCGCGAGGGCGCGAACAGTCCTTCTTTTTGCAGAGTTGTCCTGTGAGCGTATGCGGCTTGTTCATTCGTCCTTATTCTTAGGTTCGTTTTTGAGTCCAGAAGCAAAACCCCTTCTGGGGCGCGATGCTGAGCGCGTTTTTTCTTTTTATAAGCCTCTCCTTCCCTGGCGTTTTCCAGACCTTTACGTTATCTTCTGGATCTGGCGTCGCGCTCCGAGACCTCCCGCTTGGGCGGGCGGCACCCGCGCGCGTCTTCCTTTTTTTTTTTCTGGAACTTCCCGACGCAAGAAGGCCTCTCTTCCTCAATTTTCCGGCTTCTAGCAGGGCCCCCTTTTGAACAGGGATACCCTGTCTTCGTCGCGACGCGACTCGCTCCCCAGACGTGTTGGTCAAGGTCCCTTTTTCTTTTCATGTCTTTCTTTTGAGCCGAGGATCCCTGCTTTGTTTGCCCAATTCCCTGCGTACAAACAGGTATGCAGAAACTTTCCCCCAGACTCCCTCCTTTTGTCGTTTAAACGTCGAACCCCCCTGTCCGTTTCTGCTCTTTCTTCTCTAGACCCCCTTTCCCTCGATGTGCTCTCGGTCCCCCCCCCTCGGCCCATCCTCGCGCGCCGAAATTCTTGCGTGTAAAGATCGCCTCGACTCTCCTCTTGGCTTCAGTTTTACTTTCTCGCGGTTAGTTTCCTCCGTGTGAGCGACGCAGTCAGGCGCAGTTGCGAAGCCCCCCTCTTCAAAATGACCGAGTCCCTTTCGCTGTTATTTCCGCCAAATTCTTTTCTCCATGGCTATTACAGGGAGCACGCTCAGTCCTCTTTTTTCGGAAAGAGCAGAAAGGAGTGAGTCTTCCCAGCGTTAGTTTTGATAAGGATAGAGGCATCGCTAAGCTGAGTTTTTTTCCCTTTATTTACCAGAAGAGTCCTCCTCTTTCAGGGTAGGCCCTCTCTGATAGAATCCCCCTCCCTACACTCGCCGTTTATTAGCTAGTTTTGGTTCGGCCCCGATCGGAGTTTGCATAGACTTCAGAGAGTGCTTTCTCTAAATTGTATGATTCTGCTTTTTTCCCTTCCCAGGTGCTCGGGCCATCCTTCGAATAGACCAGACCTCCCAGAGCCTTAGGACCGATAAGTTTTCCTAGCGCTCCCCAAGTAAAGAAGTCCCTTCCTCTAGACTGCCTCAAAGGTGAACTGACTACGAGGAATCGTCAACTCCGTGCATTTCCCTCGAGCGTGACCAAATCCCTGTCATTAGTGATCTTCTCCCTTTTTTTTCCTTCTGAGGCGCGCGCGCGCCCCAGATCAGGATTTGGTTTTTTCTTTTCTTCGTTCCCAGACTCGCTCTCATCTTTCGTTAATTCTCCCTTCTTCTAACGAACTTCTTGCTTTAGGACCCCATTGCGCTTTGATATTGCCTGCTCGGAATTCGAATTTCTGCGTCTTAGTCGGCTCGTCACTTTATTTTTTCATCAGAAGATGATTTCCCTCCGCGTGTTACCCCTCAGCTGTGTCTCTCAGTCCAACCAAGCAGCCGACTGATTCCTCTTCCTTTCGTTACTCTCAATCTGTTTTCCTCGGCCTTTTTCCCGCGCCCCCTCTTCCTTCCCTTCTCTTCTTTTTTTTTCTTCTGAGAGCGCCCCCTCGCTGGTTGGTGGGTCTTAGAGCTGGCGTTCCATTGCCAGCCACTCTTTTTTGCAGTGAACGCTCGGTCTCTATCTTTCTCCTGCATTTCGGTCCTCTCAAGAGAGCTCTTTTTTTCCTTTGCGTGGAGGTCGGGATCCCTCCTCCCTTGCTGGCTCGATGGATTTCTTTGGGGGGGTTTTTAGCCGCTGCCACGTCGCCCCACCTTCCTCTGACTGGCCTCCTTCCTCGCGACCCTGTCTTTTCCTCCTAAAGTGGATGGGGCGAGGTTTTCCTTGAGCGCCAGACGCGGCGACGGTTTTCCAACAAAGTTGTACTATTTCCGAGCGCAGCTATCTCTTCCCTGCGAGTGAGTCCCCCCTCCCAATTAGCTTCCTTCGCGCCAGTTCGCAGCGTCTTCGAGAACCCCTTTTTCCCTCCCTTAGGCTTTTTTTTCGCGCCGAGCCGCTGATCCCCTCAGTTTTTCTCTTGCTTTTTCCGCGATCCTTCGCCTCCACCTGCTGGCCTTCCAGCAGCAATTCGATCCCGACTTCTCGAGGCCCCTCCACTCCCTGTTTTTTCCTATGCAACTCGATCTGCATTTCTCTTCGGCGCAAATCGAATCCGCTCTTTTCCCTTGAGGCCTGCCCGACTGTCTCCTTTGGGGGAGAACCCTTTACCCGCGCGAAGAGCAGTCCTCTCCAGCCCGCAACGAAGCCGGTTTCCGATTGGGTGAACAGATTGCCCCTGATCTCGATTCTCAACTCATGGAATTTCCTCCTTTTTTTTCCACGGTTGTCTGGACATCCCTCGCTAGCACGCGCTCACGCTCCCTTTTTTCTGACCCATGATTCTCCCTTTTTCCCGGAAGACGAAACCCTTATTCACGAGTTCTGAATTCCTTTCAATTAAGCAGCACCGAGAAGTTTCTTTTTTGCAGACCATCCCGTCGCTGGTCTCTGGACCAACCTGAGATCTTTCTTCCCTTCTCTCCAATAATCGCCACGATGACCTTCCGGCGCTCTTGGCAGGGATTCCCCCCTTCAGGTTTTTTTGCAGGCATCGATCTTTCTTCTGCAAGCCTCTTCCCCTTCACGTGACCTTTTTTTTTAACTTGAACTCGCACTTTTCTCCGTAGATCATGGGGGCTTCTTTTCTGGACTTCTTCTCTTTTTTTTTTCTCCATCACGTCATGTGGTGTGTAGGCAGGTGTATGGCTTTCTTGCTGTTTCTGTGTTTATAGATTTTCCTTTAGCAGCTTTCTTTCTCTGTGCCGTTTTGAAACCTGCGCCCAGGTTTCTCCGCCTCGCGACTCGGCAACGAATCCCCCCTTCTCCTTTTCTTGCTAGGCCTCTTCTCCCGAAGAACTTACCTCGAGCGTAGTTCTGGAATCCGCTCGACGCTCTTCTCCCCCCTCCTCTTTGGAGGCGGTCTTCCTGACCGCAACCCTCTCCGCTGGCTCTTCCCCCTTTCTGCCGAGATGTCTCCTCAGCAGTTTGCTCGGTTCCCTCTACTTGCGGCGTTATACGAAGGAGCCCATCCTTGTGGTCATATCCCCCCTCTGCTGTCAGTTATCTGGAGATAAAGATTCGCTTGGCGAATTCGTCAGATCCTTCTTCAGGAAATCCTTGCGAAAGCGATACCGCCTTTTGAACTGGCAAGCTCCCCCCTTTCATGGGCGGTTCTTTTTGAGAACTCAGTGGCTACCTGGCCTCTTGTCGAGAGCACACGGCCAGTCTTTCCCTTTCCGAGCTCCTCCCCCTGGCACCGGCCAAAGTTTCCCTTTTTCCTTTTGAAAACTGCTTCTCCCTCTTGGTGAACGCGATGGGCCGTTTCAGACCTGTTTTTTTTTCTCACTTTTTTACTCCTTCCCCCTTTTCTTGCCTTGTTCAGCCGCGGCTTCCACAAAGGCTTTCCTGACGCGTTTCTTTTCTGCGAGCGCTTTTTTCCCCATGTTTTTCTATTGCTCTTTTTTCCCTGTACGCGGCCAGCCTTGTATTGCGCTGATGGTCTTTGAGGTTTCGTAGGGGACCGAGTGAGTTCCAGACCGCCCCTTTCGATGCTTTTGCTGTTCCTTTTGTGATTCCCCCTCCCCCCTTTCGCGACGGAGAAATATCTCTTTTTTTGAGAGTGATTCGGAGTCGCGACTTTCGACTCTTCCTTTTTTTTGGTTACCCGATCTCCCCCTTTCCCATTTTGCTGGTTTTTCGGAGGGAAACGACGTCCTGCCCAATGCAGACAGCCCGCAATACGCTTTTCTCAGGGCTTTCAATAGCGACCAGGATCCTTGATTCCCAAGCTTTCTTTTTTGGTCAAGTGTTTTTTCTTTGCAAAGAAGGGACCCAGGTTGGGGAAGCCGCGGTTTGTCCCCGTGCCTCCTTTCCAGCGACAGTGGGCCAAACCTTGTCCAAAGAGTTCTCCCCCCTCGTGAGCTTTTTTTCCTCTAGAAAAAAAAAGAGGGGTCCTTGTCCTTTGCTCGAGAGATGTTTCTTCCCCACAATGTCCGTTCTCTCCCCACCCGGCCCAATAATTTCTCCCTAAGAAAGTAGATCCTTTTTTTGGAGCACGAACTTTCGGTATCTCTTTAAATTAGCTTCTTTTGTCTGAGCTGGTGATATCGGTGGAGCGGCTTTTTAAGGTTGCACTTTTTCTTCCGCCCGGTGTCCCCCCCCCTCCCCCGTTTGCGAGGGCGAGTGCTTTCTCCCACTGGACAGCACTTTCTTAGAAATTTTTTCTTTTCTGCAGGCGCGTGCTGATCTGGCTGCATACAGGTTCTTCTTCTTGCAAGCGCTTGGATCGCGCCCCCCCGCGGGCGGCTTAAGGCAGGCGAGCTTCACGCCTCCCCGCGCGTCGTAGGGCCCCTTCGAGTTCCTCCCTTTTCGCTGGAGTGGTCGGATTTTTCCTGTGAGAGCGCGAGCCCATCGACAGCCCTCTTTTTTTGGCCGAGTCCCCGCTCTTCGGTCGGCAGTCTTTGACAGATTCTTCCTCCGACAGCGGTCCCTCGGCTAGCGGCAGAAAACTTTTTTCAGAACAACCTCCCCCCCCCCCCGAGCTACACCCCCCCGCTTCCTGTCCCCTAAGTAAAGAGTGTCTCTCCTTTCCCTCTCGCACGGGTGCGATGGCTCTCCGTCCCTTTCACCCACTGACCACGTTCTTTCACGCTTGACCTCCTTTTTCTTTTTGATCGATGCCGGCGCCTTCCCTTTGCGCTTACCCCTTATTTTGGGAGTCTTTTTCTATTGCCAGACTCGCCTAGATTCGCGCGGTTCGATTTCTGCTAACGGATTCTCAACGGTTCTCGCTGCTCTCTCCCTTTCTTTCGTGCTGGTCCTACTTTCCTCTTGATCCTTTTCTTTGCGTGCGCAGTCATTTGTTCCCCTAAGATGATTTCATTGCCGCGTGATTGCGCATCAGGCTTCTTCCTTCCTTCTTTTTCGTGAAGCAGCCGACCCCCTCCATCTGATTTTCCTTCTTCTTCTTTGAAATCGTCCGTCACCCCCGGCGGCGTCGCCGCCCTGCCTGAGCGATTCTTCTTTTTCTTTTTTCTTGATGCGAGATGGGAGAGAGGGGCAGGGTGTAACCTTCTGTCTTCGCTCTGTCGCGCCCCAAGTTTTCCGGTTCAGGCTTTTTTTCCTCCGTCGGAGTCGAGGCCTTTCCTCTCTCTTGGCTTCCCCTTTTGAGACCATCCTTTCTTTCTTCTTGTTGGTGAGTGGTTTCGGACTTTTTCCGATGGAGTTCTCTTCGGCCTCGCCTTTTTCTTCTCCACGCGCGGGAATTTTTCACTTCGAAGGAGTTTCGTGCACTTCTTTCCTCACGTGGGGGGCGAGCGGGGGAGTTCGCGACGCACTTCTTTTTCTTTTCCGCGTTCAACATGACTCGTCTTTTTTCCCCCCTATCTCTTTCCCCCCTTTGAGAGAGATGGATCGGCCTGCCTTCGGTTTAGTTTAACAACGTTTTCACCCGTAGCCGCAGGAGGCAGGCTCCTTCCCAACTTCTTCTCTCCCTGAAACGCTTTTCTTCTCTTTTTTCAAAGCGGTTTCTTTTCCTTCGACGTTTTTCGCCTCCACTTTCAATAGAGCCCGTCCTTCTCGCTCCTCCCACAGGGCGCTTTTCCCTCTTTCTTTGGCTAGACAGCTGGCCTCGAAGCACGGTCATTTTTTCCCTCCTAGAGCGCTTCATTTCTTTTTCTGAACTGTTGCTCCGAACTTGTTTTTTCTTTGTACACGCCCCGCGCGCAGCGCCCCCCAAACCCGCCAATTTTTTTTTTCTCTTTCTTGGGCGGCGACGCCTCCTATTTCGGGATTCTCCCCCCTTGCCCGCCCTTCTTTCCTTGGATTAACGGTTTGGATTCCTAACCTCTTTCGCCTAGCACTCCTTTGCGGCCCTTCTTTGATTTTCCCCACCTTTCTCCTCCCTTCCCAGAGCTTTCCCTCGCCGGAAATCATATCTTATCTCCTCCGAGCACGGCCTCTTTCATTTCCGCACCGTCTTCTTCGAGAACCGTGCGACGTCTGATCTTTTTTTTCGAGCCTTCCCCCGCGCGCTCTCCGTCTCTAGTCTTTGCAAACCTCCAATTTTTCCCCCCCATCCGGAGCTTTTGCTGCTCGATTTCCTCCTCTTTCTCGAATTCTTTCCCTCGATAGGCTTCGTTCTAAGCCGAGGAAACCACTGTTTCAGTTTGTGACTCTTTCTCTCGCACAGTGTTCTTTCTCCGGCGGAGTCCCTTGTGACTCTCCTTCCCTTCTTTTTGATAACGTCATTTGGTTTTGTTGTCGGCTAGGGGAATATTCTTTGAGCGGTTTTTCTTTCCCCTGTCTTAGCTAGAATTCTCCCTTCGCGGTAGGGAGAGAGCTTTGAAAAATGCTCCGATGTCTCCTTTTCTCGTCCTCTACTGCGCTATCTCTTTCGTGTCTGGCTCGCGCTCTCCCCTCCTCAGCCTGTGCGCTTTTTCCCGAAGGGATGCCATACTATCTTTCCCGCTAGCTTGGCTCTTTTTCTGAATGATCCTCTCCTTTTCTCGACTCCTACGCGTTCTCTCTTACGCGTTCTCTCTTTTAGGAAATGTCTTTTGCTACTGGTAAGAGCCCTCCTGCGCTGGAAAGTGTCGCCCCCCTCCGCGCATTTCCTTCGTGTCACCCTCTGGCGAATAAGTGGAGACGACTTCTTCTTCTTTTCTCACCCGTCTCCGCACCGCTAACCGCGCCCCCCACTCTTGCGAACATCCTTCCCCGACACGACCGGTGCGTGTCTTTCCCCTGCTACACCCTTCCTTTGGGCGAGGCTTGAGCGCTTCCCCCCCCTTTATTACGTTCTCCATCGGCACTTTACTTTGCGAAGCAGCCGTCATTCAAGGTTCAGTGTTTTTCCTGCACGCCCCCCGCACTTTGCGTTGAGTGTGCGTTTCGCATCCCTGCTTTCATTGGCCCCCCTTTTCTTTGCCACCTGGGAAAGTGCTTCTGACCCTCATGCTGCTCGCCTTCCCTTTCCACGATCTGGAGCGTTTTTTTTTCCGACGGGAGCAGAACAGGTCTTTTTTTTGCCCAGGAGTTTTTTTCTTATCAGGGCGCGTATTGCGGCTGTTTTTTGCTGCTGTCCGTCGGGCTACGGCTTTGAGATTCACTTCCCCCTCCCCCCATGGGAGAGATGCTCTTTTTTGGTGCGGCCGACCAAAGCCTTTTCATGATTTCCTTTTCTACGGCGAATCTATATATTTCATCCTCTCCTTGTGAGATCTCGCGTTGGTTCTCCTCGCAGCAAGGCTTTTTCCTTCTTCGCTCGCGAGCATCGCGCCATTGCTGTTGTTTTTGGAAATCACTCCCGGTCACGGAGGAACTCCTTCCTCCCAGCGCCATCTTTTGAAGAGTAGAGCAGGGCCAACTTCTTTCCCCTCTCACTTCACCCGTTTTTTCGACAGTCTCCTCTCCTCACAGATAGGGTACCTTGGTCAGGTACGCTTCCTACTTGGGAGGTCCCCTTGGGTACCCTCTCCAAGTTCAGTTGTTCCCTCACTTCCAGTGGGCCCCCCCCCCTTCCACGCCAGCAGCGGCCCCTGCCTTTGACAGGGGCCTTTCCCCCCACGAGTTTCCACTTTTCGTGAATCTTCTCGCCATGTTACTATCCGCTCACAAACCTCTTTCCCTGCCACTGAGGTCTCCTCCGACTTTTTCTTCTTTTTTTTCGGCATCGATGCGAACGTCCCCCGGGGTCTCGCTGAGCGAGGTCAGCGCTTTATGGGATTTCTTACGAATTCTCCCTTCCTTCCTCGCGAAGAAAGCACTGTGAAGAGCTCTTTTTCGTATCTGTTCACTGGAAAGAACATGGCGTGGCGCTTTATGTCCCCTTTCTTGATGATAGGATTTTATACGGTGTGGTCCTCCGGTCTCTTCTCTTCTCCTGGCGGATTCAGTCGCTCTCAGCCGACGACCTCTCTTCGCGTCTTTTTTTTTTCTCTTCCAGAAGCAGAAGATTCGCTTTTTTCGGAGCTGGACGTTTCTCTCAGATGACACTCCCTCCCATCTTGAGTAGCGCAGTCGTTGTCGTCGCTCGCGTCGTGGCTTCCCTCTGGCGCCTTCCCCCAGCGCTAGGCCGTTTCGCAGGCTTTCTCCAGGTGCTCGTCCCTCGCGAAAAAAACAGACCCTCTCCCGAGCCGACACCCCCTGCTCCGCACTTTTTCCCCCCCCTGCGAGTAAACGAGTTGGCTTTTCTAGCCTGACTCTCTCCCGGTGGCCCTCTTTCCTCTCCTATTAACAAATGTCACCTTTTTGTTCACGGCAGGTTTCCATCTCTTATCCTCCTTCCCGATGAAGGAGAATTTTTTATTTCGGCGCTTCTCTTCGCTCAGGATTTGGGGTCCATCGCGTGAATTTGCTCTCGCTCCTCTTTTAGGGGCGGAGGGTCGGGTGGTTCGGTGCTTGGGGGCTTCTTTTGTTGGGGGGGTTCGGGGGTGGGTCGGGTCTTCTTTTTCTTTCTGTGGGGGGGACCCGGGGTTTTTTCTTCTTCTCTGTTTGTGGCGGTTTTTGGGGGCGGGTTTTATTGTTTTGGGGTGTGTTGGTTTTTTCGGGAGGGTTTGATGGTTGAGGGTCTCTTTTTTTGGGTTTTTGGGTGGTTTTTTTTGGGGGAATTTTTTTTTTTTGGGGGGGGGCCTGGGTTGTTTTCCGGGTTTTTCGTTGGGGGGGGTCTTTGTTTTGTGGGGTTTTTGGTGTGTTTGGGGGGGGGGGGGTGTTTTTTTTCTGTTGGGTGGTTCTTTTTGTTGTGGACCAATTTTTCTTGGGGGGGTTGGTTGGGGTTTGGTTTTGTATTGGGCCCCCTTTCTTTCTCTTCTCCTTTCTTTCTTGTGCTGCCTGTCTGGAGTTCTTTGGGTGGGTCTTTTTGTTGGGTTCTCTGTGGGGGGGTTCTTCGGGGGGCAAAAGTTTTTGGTGCGGGGGGAAAAGGTGGGGGGTTTGGTTTTCTTTCTTTTGGGGGGTTTCTGGGTTGGGTTCTTCCTTGGGTTTTTTTTGGGGGGGGTATTGTGGTTTTTGTTTTTTTTTTTGGGGGGGGGTGGTGTTGTGTGGTCTCTTTTCTTCTTTTTGTTTTTGTGGGGGGTTGTTTTTTTATTTTGGTGTGGGTTTCTTTTGTGTTCTTTTTTTTTTTTTTTTTTTTTGGTGTTTTTTTTTTGTTTTTTTCCCTTAAATTTTTTTTTTTTTTTTTCTTTTTTTTTTTCTTTTTTTTTTTCTTTTTTGTTTTTTTTTTTTTTTTCCGCTTTCCCTCTTTTCTTCCCTCGGAGGCGACCTCTTTTTTTTTCTCGCCGAGAACTTCTTATTGAAGTGTTTCCTTTAATAGTGAAAGATCCTTTGTCGGCTAGTCATTCCATGGGTTAACCTCCTCTCCCCCGTGAGGAGAGTGTAGCTACATCAGGCGTCAGGTGCTTCCTCCGACTCGTACCCCCCTTCCATCTTTTTCTATGCGCAATCGTCGGCCTTTTCTCTGCAGGCGTAAGCCTTTTGATTTCCTTCTTTTGCGGGGTTTTGCGATGCTGCGCTTTTTTTTTTTTTTTTTTTTGCGTGTCTCCGCTGTGCCTCTTTTTTGCTCCTGATTGCAGTTCCCCTCCCTCTTTTTGCCTTTGTGCTGCAGTGAAGCGGCTGAGTCTGATCTTGCGCCGCTTGAGTTTCCAATATGAGCGGCCCTTTCTTTTGCGACGTCTCCCCCCTGTTTTTGCTTGGTCCTTTTTTCTTGGAAACTGATGTCCTCGATTTCTGTTCGAAACTCTCGCCGTGCCAACTTGCGCAACGCGCTGGACTTGGCCTCCTCTGGCGCCTGCTGTCCGAGCTTTTTTTTTTTTTTTTTTTTTTTGCGCTTCCGACGGGGCGACGTTTTTTCTCTCCGTCACAATTCTTCGATTCCTCCC
>Ga0179593_1371329_pt1 | contig 13462 bp, 20 predicted proteins | sample CZODoug2_1_08_16_FD_185931 | JGI IMG/M metagenome (GOLD analysis project Ga0179593, IMG submission 185931) | Vadose zone soil fungal communities from Angelo Coast Range Reserve, California, USA - CZODoug2_1_08_16fungal (PacBio error correction) | ecosystem: Environmental > Terrestrial > Soil >... | reverse complement strand
CAAGTCTGTCTATTGTTCCATTACCCTTTACGTGCTCTGTTTCTCTTCCCTTTTTCTCAACCTTTTTTCTTCGCTCAATACGGCTCCAAATTAATTTTCATTCCCCCCTTGGACCCTCTTTTTTGTCTCGGAGTCTTCTTCTTGTGCCTCCTTTCTTCTTTTTTCTTCGCCATTTTTTTGGGCTCGACTGTTTGCTGGTCCCCCGCCCCCTTTTTTCCCTTTTGTTAATCACTTTCTTTTCATCTCCCTCAGGTAGCGCCTCCATCCCACGCAACTGTCGTCTCCTGCCCATGGGAGCCCTTCTCCTTCCAATTTTTTTTTTTGCTGACATCTTTTTTTTTTTTGTTTTTTTGTATTGCTTCTTTTCTCCCTTTAACCTCTCCCCTTTTTTACGAGTCGTTATCTCCCTTTTTTTTATACCCGTAACCTCCTATGAGCTCCACACCAGATGAGTAGCCTCCTCGCTTTTCTTTTGCCCTTGTTTCTTGGCCCTGTCCCTATCCGCTTTATTTCAGACACTCTTTTCTCCTCATTTAGCGCAGCATTTTCCCTGTGCTCTGGGTCTTTTCTCCATTGCTATAGGGTGAGTCTTTCTTTTCGCTGACGCCCCCTATCACTTGTCTCTTTGATTTGGACCCAGTCTTTCCTTTTGATTTTCCACCCTGACAAAAAGTTTAATCTTTACCTTTTTCCTGGTTACCACTCTACGCGCTCTACTTTACTCCCCCCAAGCGTTACAGTCGCTAAATACTCCCCCCTTTTACTTCACTTCGGATCTCCCTGTTTTGCTGAAGTCCTAGCTTTCTTCCACCTTCCATTACTTCTCTCTTTAGCTGCATGTGCCCCAGGATAAGTTCCCCAATCACTCACTTATCCAACATTTTTTTTTTTTTTTTCCGTTTTCGTTTTATAGTCCTTCCCCAGCTCCCGTCCAGATAGGCCCTCAACTCGACCTCAACCAGCCCTCTTCTCCCACCACTATTTCCCCCTTTATCCAAGCCTCCCCCCTTTAGTCCCTGAATTCCTGTATTTTGGATATTTGTTCCCAGAAAGTGTCTCTTTCTTCTTTAACTATATTCTTATGTCCCTTTGTACCCTTTTTCTTCTCTCAATAATCCTGATAATGAATTTACTTAGATCCTGACTTTTTCTTTTTTGCTTTTTGACTGGGCGTTATCCCGGAATTTTCAATTTTGTCCTGGACCCGAAGGTTAAATTGCTTTGTTTTCTTATTTTTAGGATTTATTCAGCTCCCTTCCATAGTGTTAAAACTCCCCATGCCCCACCCAATAGGACGACTCCGTTCCTTTCCTTGACCAAGTCTCCGTCCAGTGATCCCCTTTTAGTAGACTGCCTAGTAACTATCCTCAGATTTCCCCCCCGCTCCCAAGCCTCCCCTCTCTTTCCCCTGTGCGTTTTCTAAGTTGGACCCCTGAGGCAGCTAGCTGATTGGTCCGTCTGTTCCATACCCTGCTGACGTTTTCCCCTGCTGTTGGCGGTTCTTTTACACATGAAAATTTATTTCGAACCTTTTTTTTTTTTTTTGAAGACAAAACTTAAACTTGTCGGTGTTTTGACTTTTCCCTTTTAGTCATTTCGCTTCTCCTTCTTTTCGCGGTCCCCTTTTTCCAAACAGGCGATTACTTCCCTTCAACCTGAACACGTTCCCCTGGTACGCGCCTTTAACCCCCCTCTTTTGAGGACTCTCGCGAGAATTTTCTCCCGTCTCCTATAGAAAAGTATACGGTCGGTTGCCTATCTTTTTTTTCGATTAAGTACCCAGATCTCTGTGGCCCCCATTTCTATGGGGTGGGTGGAGTCAGATTGGGGGCCTTTGATCTGAAACACGGAGTTGACCAACCGTGAATCGTACGTTTCTATTGCTCCCGCTCACAAAGGTCTGAGACTAGTCCCCCCCAAAAGCACAGTTTGTCGACCGCTCGAACCTTACTAGTTTAGGGAAACTAGCCCCGGACTTTGTTACCGCTCGGCAGGACTGACTCTTATTCCTTGTCATTTTTCTGCCCTCTCTTCGAACATCCACTTTTCTTTTTTTTTTCCGACCCTTTTATGTCCCTCTCCCAAGGATTTTCCATTACCTTCAATCCCTGACCTCGTCCCCGAATTCCTCCGCCAATCCTCAACTGTTCCCATATCGCTGCCCCTCCTGGGGCCCCTAGGCCAACGAAGTAATGATAGAAGGAGGGTCCTCTGGTACTAGGCGGCCCTGATTTTTTTGCTTCCTTGATTATGCTTCAGCTCACCTGGTAATGATTGTAGGTAACTTGACGTGCTTCCCTTCCCGTAAAAAGGGTCTCAGACTCTTCTTGGTTTTTCTTTTTTATGTTCCCCCCGTAAGTCTATGGTTCCCAATTTTTCCCCAATCCAAAAAGCCCTGCGTCCCTCCCCCCTTCCTGGAATGAAATGCCTCGTTGAATTCGAGACCCCCGCCCCATTCACCTCTCCGATCCCAGCCCATCCTCCTTTCCATTCTGATCCCTTATTGCATATTACCGCCACCATCTTCTAACTGCAATTAAGACTATCTTCCTATTTATCAGAATAACTTTCCCCACCCCGCTCCTTCATCTCTTTTAGGCTTAAGACTTTTTCTCTTTTTTTTTTTGTCGAACGTTCCCTTTTTTTCGGTCTTTGGTCTCAGTCTTTTCCTTTCTTTTCTTTCGTAGGAATTCTCTTTACGACTCCCCCTCGTTCTTCCTCTGGATGTTCTTGTCCTCCTGTTTAACTTCTGGACATCTTTTTCCCCGTCATATCCATTCTCCTTTTTTTTCCCCTACTCTCTTCCCCTATGATGGGCTCTCTTCTCTTAAGGGTTTTGTCCTGCTTCTTAGATATCTATGTTGACCCCACTTTTTTTCTTTCTGTCTCGTCCTCATAGCGTTTGTTGAAAATTTTTGAGGGACCCATTACCGAGCCAACACTTGTCCTTTGTTTGGACACATGTTACCTCCCCCCAGCCCCCCCTTTTTTCCGCCAGAATCCACTTCGCAGTTTTTCTTTTTTACGTCTTCTCGTCCTTTTGACCGACGACACTCTCTCTCCTTTCAACCGTAAAATACACCCCTCTAATAGTCTCCCCTTTATCAGCTCTCAAGTTAGGCGCTCCCAATTCCCTCAAGTTCTATCCACTTAGCCTTTCCCGCCACCAAATGAACTACAAGCTCGTTTTTCCTTAGCTTTGGTCGCTCCTCTTAACCTTTTCCTGTATGAATCCCCTTCTGATCCTATTTTTGCCCAATTGAGCTTATTCTCTTTGTTAACCGTGCTCCCCCCTTCCCTCCCCCCCGAGATTTATCATTTCTCTTCTCCCTGATATTCAGACCCTCCGGTGAGTTTATTATCGGAGACTCCTTTTTTCTCATTCTTCCCCCTCCATTTCCTTCGTAGCTGTCTTTGCTTTCCCCTCACCCAACCCATTTTTCTCGCTTCCTGAAAAAATTTTTAGACTACCCCCAAGATTTTTTCATGCGAAGAATCCTCTTGCCTGGCCCTATTTTAAATTTTTTTTCTTGCCTGTTCAGGTTTTGTCATCTTATGAACGACCCCACCTCCTCCCCATCACTCTACACATGTTTATAATTTAACTGTTTAAAGATCCCTCTCTTGTACTAGCCTTCAACCTCCCTAGTTATTCCTTTCATAATCTTGTCCCCGGCACACTTTTTCTTCTGGGTTTATTATATGCGTACGCAGCGAATTTTTCCAAGTCTTTGGCTTTTTCACCCTCCAGCTTGGGCTTCATTTTCCAAGTTCCCGGACCGTATACCCAACTCTGTTTCTCTTTGGCCGCAGCATTCCATCTTTCTCCTCATTTCCCCCCCTTTAGAAAGTTCTTCTAACTCCTTGTAAGAGGCAATCACTTATTCCTAATAATTAGATCCTCCTCTCCTCCTTCTTCAAATGTTTTCCCCCTTCTGTTTCTCCCACCCCCCATTCTTTTTACTATGCGGCCTCTTTCCTCTCCAATTCTTCCCCAAGATATTGGCCGTTCCGCCCTCCAGTTGTCTAAGAATCAGTCTCTCTCACTCCCGATGCTTTCTTTTTTCCTTTTACATTCTCCCTCTCCTGTCCCTTTTCCTACTGCTCCCCTTTCTATATTCTATCCCTTTTATCTAAATAGTTGTGCCGATGAACCCCTCATTTGCTTCTTTTGTTTTCTCGGTCCCCCTTTTTTCACTCTTTTTCTGCGAATAAGAGCCTGACGCATCAGCCTCTGAAAGGTATGCCATCTTTTGACCTTTCCTTTTTTTCTTTTCGACGTTTACTAGTCTCCCCTTCTTTTCATTTGGTTGATGTGTCGCCCTTCTCCTTCAAGTGGAAACACATTTTAAAGTATAGTCTCTTTGCCCCCCCCCCCTTCCTCTTTTTTCTCTTCCTGCGCCCCCTCACTTCTTTTTTGCTGCTCTCACCTGGTTACCCTTCCCTACGCCTCGCATGACCCCATTCTCCCTTTGGTCTCAAAAGGGTAGGGTCAACTTTGGGTTCTTATTTACCTTGTGTGCGTCAACCTCACTTTCTCTGTAATTCCGTTGTATTTTTTCTTTTTTCCTTATCCCTTTTCATAACCCGTTTTACTTCATTTTTCTCGAGTTTTTTCCCCCCCCGCTCCCTGGGAATCTCCCCCTGAAACTTTTTCGTCTAAGTTTTGTCCCCATTTCGTTTTTTTTAACCCTGGCCTACTTTCTTTTGGAAGATATTTCAGAAGCCGAAGACCCAACAAGTTCCCCCTCATTATGTGCCTCTAATTTCGGTTTTCTTAGTATTATAATTTTTTTTTTTGGTTTGGTGTGCCCCTTTTCGCTAACTACTCCTCTTGGATTCTTCCTTTTCCAGGACCCCCTATTTTTTTTCCTCTGTCTGCTCGATAATCCTACTTCCCCGCTGAAGTATCCCTGTTAAATTTCGTACCTTTCTTCTTCAGAATTTTCCCCCTTCCTGCAGGTCCCCCCCCAATCTCCTCTACGTCCCTTCCTTCGCAGTTACAAGTCCTTTCCTCCTACCAGTTAGATACTTCTCCCCCCCCCCTAAATCAACCCTCCTTTGAAGATTTCTTTTCTTTTTTCTTTCGAAGTCTTTCAGGCCCCCTATTACCTCATCCAACCCCCACCCTCTCTATTCTACTATATATCCTTTGGTCGACATCCTTTTAGAATTCGACTTACCCGAAAGTAGATTGTCTTCCAGCTGAAGACCTTTTAATTAATTTCACTCACGAAGAATTTCCTTTTCTTTTCCGTTAAGATTTTCCTACCCCCTTTTGCTCTCTCTTTTTATACCCTGGTTTTTTTTGTGCTCTCGATCCTTTTTTTTCTGTCCCAGCCTTTTCTTCACGTAGTAATTCACTTTTCCTCTTCATTTAATTCACACGGTCTTCCTTGAATCACTGTCGATCGTGATTTCTTCTTGTAACTCTCTGTCTCCAACTTTGCTTCTTTATTTAATGATAGGGGAATGTGAGTGGGTTCTGTTGTCTTTTTGTATGTATCCTCCCCGCCTTCGAGTACCCACCTGACAAGTCTCCCCTTGTTCATTAAAATTTTTTTTCTCATACTTCCTGGTTCCTTAGGACGTTTTTTTTTACCTCGGATCCCAATTTATTCCCCTTAGCGCTCTTTCGCGCAACATCCTCGTCGGCCCCTACTTCGCCAATCTCTTCCAGACTTTTTTTTCCCCCCCCTATCCCTAACCAGTTGACTGAACTTAGTAGTCTGCCCCAGTCAACCCTGTGACCAATTTTGTGATCTTTTAGACTTGTCATTTTTACGCCTTAACTCCTTTACCCCCTCCTTTTACCCTTCTCTATCGTCAATAACCCTCTTTTTCTTTCAATACACCTCTTCTTTTTTTTTTTTTTCTGGATTCGTTCCGCGTCTCCCCACATAGTCGTAATGGTTTCTCTTGGCCCATTTGTTCCCCAACTTACCTCCTAGTCATTTGCGACCATGACCCTTTCGTTTCAGCACTCTAATTTTCTCTACGTTCTCCTCTCTCCTGACAGACATCCCAACGTCCCTCTTTTTGACCTCCTTTTTTGACAAAGAAGATACCACTTTCCCCTTTTTCACGAACCCTTTGTAGGAACCCAACGTTTCTACCCTTTCTTGGTTAGTATTTTCGAGGCCCCTTTCCCTCCCCCTCTGGTCCTTGTTTCTTCTTCTATTCGTCTCCTTTCTCCCTTGTCCCAGATCTAGTCCCGTTTTTTTCCCCAAGGCCCTCCCTCCACCCGGACGTAGGTTCCTTTTTCGTTATTCCTTTTTGCCAGAACTGTCCCTCGCTTCTTTAAGGTTCCTCTCCTTCTAGCTCTTTTGGCTTGTCTCCCCCAATCCTTCCAAATCCTCTGAATTCCCCAACCTTTCTCCCTTCTGGTTCCATCACCTATTGGCAGAGTTCCCGTTCTCTATTGATTCTCCGTTTCTCTTCCCACCCCCTTTCTTGTCCTCTCCTGTAAATCATCAGTCCAGAAGACCGTACTTTTTTCCCAAAACAAAATTCTCCGGATTATAAATACTATATTCGGACAAAAAGTATCTGTTTTCGATTTTCTGCCTCCGAATCCCCCCCTAGGTGATCCAAAATCACTGTTTACTTTTTTACTTCTTTTCCTTCCGACGTATCCTCCTTTTTTGCCATGTCTTTCCGCCCCTCTCCCCCCCGCCCTTTTAGATACCGTGTTTTTCCCTTATTAGCCTCTTCGCGGATGCTTCTCTAGTCCCGACACGAGTGTTTGTTTCTTTGGCTTTCAATTTCTTCACCTTCCTAACCCCCGGTCGCTTTCCTTCAAAGCCTGCCTTTCTGGAATTTGTTGTGGAAGTTAATCTCCCCCCACCTTTTCTTTTTCTGGACGCCTCTTCAAATTCGTGTTGCTTTTCCGTCATCTCCTTCTCGTACTTTGACCCCCTGTACCTCCTCTCCTGTTACTTTATGGAGAATCCCATTTGTTTCTTTTTCCTCCTTCTTTTTCCACCTTCCCCCCCCCCGTGTAAAATCTTGTTTTCTTATTTTTCCCGCTGATTCCTCTTCCCTTTTGACCTCAAGATGTTTTTAGATTTTATGTCGGATCTCCTTTGTGTTTTATTTGGTTCTTTTCCACATCCCAACTCCAGCGTTTTTGCTTACACGGGATTTTCTCTCCCCCCCAGTAGTCCCCATATACCCAAAGCCATGCTCTTCTGACCTCGGGCGTCCTTAGTCTCCTGGCCATCGATTTTGTATTTTGCTTTCCCTGGGTTCAAAGTTCTACTACCCTCGGTCCTTGTCAAACCTGCGGATCGGCCTGTGACCCCTTACCCTCTTTTTGAATTTCTCGTGAACCAAATCTCTTTCCTCAGAGCCCTTTCTGGTTCCTCCGTTGTTTGGCCCGTTTCCTTGCCCTCTTCCAGATATGCCTCCTTTCAGAATATTTGAGGCTCCCTTTCTTCACTCTGCCAGCCTTTTTTCCTATTGAGCTTTTTCTTTTAGTTCCGGAGATCTCTTTCTTCGTTTTTCTTCCGCATAGCTCCGGACCCTCCGAATTTTATTTGTATTTATGGCTCCTTTCCTTATGTTCCTCCCCCGTACCCCCTTCCTTGTCCCTTTCTCCCTCTTTCCCCCTCAGATCGAAGTTAAGACCACCCCCTCTTTTAATTTTATCTCTCTTCCCTCCGAACCAACGTTCCTCCTTTTTGCTCTCCCTTTATTTTTTTTTGACGTCCTCTATGTTCTCCAACCCCTTCTCTTCATAGCTCTTGCGAAGGCAGACGTCCCCGTGCTCCTGAACTTCCCGGACTCCCTCCCCTTTTTTTCTTCATAGCATTCTTCATTTACCCTTCTTTTTCTCCTCGTCCCGCACCTTCCCCTCTTAAAACCACCTGCCACCCCTTTTCCTCCGCCAGCGCGCCCCTCTTTTCAGTTATTTATGGGGATCTTTGCCCTATCCCGTATTTTGAGCCTTCTTCCTCCTGTGCCATGTACCTTTTTTTCCCCTTGCTGTTAGAGTCACCCTAATCTCTCCTACTTGATTTTCTTTCGGGCTCTTATGCTTGCTGTTGTGACTTTTTTCTTACCTTCACTCTTAGTTTTCCTGCCTTGCCTTTTTCCTCTTTTTTTGTTGGCTTTTTATTTTGTGCTTTTTTCTTCTCCCCAGCATAGACCTATACCCATCCCAAGCCCACCCAAAAACTCCGTAAGTATCTTCCCCCCCGTTCCTCCTAAGAAAGAGCCATCAGTGTCTTTCCAGTTCCTTTGAGCATTTCCTAGTACCCTCTTTCAGAGATTTCCCCCCTGAATGCCCCTCCCTATCCCCGATAGGTTTTCCTTTTGTTCCCCCCTTCTCAGCTTGCTTCATGGCCTGATTATTGCATCAGCATTAGTGCGCTTGCTTTCTTCTTTTGATGCCTCCCCTGCAACCCTTTTTCCCCACCTGTTCCTTCACCCAACGAAACTGTTTCTGTTATATAGAACTCACTAATTAAGATCTTCTCTGCTGTGAGTACCTGGCCACCCGGGGCCTTATGCTCTTTTATCCGCCCATAGCACTTTTTTCTATCCTCTCTCACACAACAATTATGTTGCTGGACTCCAAGAGGCCTTTTCTCCTTTTACCCTCTCCTCACCGGAAAGCACTTTTTTCATTCGTGTTTTTACTCTGCCTCAGTTGTTTTTATCTATTTTCCTCGCCCTTTTTTTTTCGTGATGATCTTTGTTTGCTTTCCTGCAAACAACCAGATATTGACACGTTCCCGTATTAATTGAGATCTTCCCAGTACCCCTGCCGATATTATCCCCTAAACATACATTTTTTTTCCCCCTTTTCCAATGGCTCATTTTCTCTCTCGCTAAGTTCCCTCCTTTTTTTCCTTCCCAGCTAACGGCAGTCTCCTCTTACTCCTTTTTCTTCTCTAGAACAGGACCCTTGGGTTTGTTCTTCCACCCCTTTTCGGCCCATCTTCTTCTTGTGACCTCCTTAAATTCCCTCCTCCACCTCTCAATACTCTCTTAAAATTCCCCCCCTTCATTATGCTTCGATTCTCTTTTTCCCCCCCACCGGATTTCCCCCAGAAGCCCCCCTTGACCCTGCTAATGCCTGTTTGAGTTTGGTTTATCTTTACCTCTTTATTCTTCTGGCCGGTATGAATTACTTTCCTCACCCATTCGCCCGGTCAGTTTTACTCCCCCGGGCTGCACTCTCAACTCCCGTTTTCGCAGCACAGCCATTTTTCTTCATTTGTCCTCTGAGTCTCTGCTACCTGCCCGCCCTTCCGAAAACCCTCCCTTAAAAGAAGTGTAACTCCCCCTTTGACCGGACTGGACCCGAATTTGTGAATTTTTCGTGACCCAAGTAACACACCAAAACGTCCGATAAAGACCGAAACCCTTAACTTTCTTTCCTTTCTGATTCTTCTCTCCACGAGTCCTTTACCAGTGCATCTAGTACCCCCTACCTCTCAAGACACCCTTGTATTTCAACTCTCCAAGATGAGAACGTCTCTCTTTTCCGGCTTCGACTTTTTTTTCTCTAGTTTTTTTTTCTGTTTTCTTCATTTTCAGGCCTTTCTGTCTGATGAGGGCCGTTGAATCCTTTCCGTTCATTCTATGACTTTTCAGAAACCCTCTTTTATTTTCTCCTTTTCTCGTTTACATTTTTTTGGTATTCTATGTAGCTCATTTTAGATAACCCGCTTTCTTTTTTTCGCCCCCTCTTGTCAAACTATGCTTTCCCCTCTCCAGTAGTATCTTCCACATTGGGGGTTACGTGGTCGAGAGTCTTCCCCATTTTTTGCTTACCCCGGAGATAGGACTGCTCTCTTTTTTTTCAAATATTTCTCCTTTTTTGCCTTTTCGGAAACGTTGGGAAGTTTTTTCCGGCCTCTGTCCGTCCGCCCCCCTCAATCTTTTAAGTAGGATTTCTTCTTGGATTGATTCATTCAACTCCCTTTCCCCAGTCTCTCACTTTCCTCACTCCAAAGAGCCCCTCCCCTGCTTCCGCTCACGTAGGCGAGCCCCCTCGTCCCTCTTTAAGACTTATCATTTTTTCTCCCAACCCTCTCACCTAGGTCGTTTCTGAGAAGCCTCTTTTGTTTTCTCTATACTTTTTTTTTTTTTCCCCCCCTGACCTTGACCACTTTCGAATCCCCGTTTCATAATCACCTCTTTACCTCGATTTCTTCGCCGTTTGTTTTCCCTTTCGAAAATAATACGTAACTCAACCCATACTTATGAGATCATTCATACCTCTCCCCCTTCTGATCCCCCCACATCCTTTTCTTGATCTCTTTCCTCTGTTGATAAATCTACCTAAATTTGATTTCTCCCCCTTCCGGCTTTCTTGGTAGACCCCCCAAACTTCGCTCCCCCAGACAAATTTCCTACCCCCCCAACCCTTGTTCCTTCCTCCCACATTACCGACTCCCCTCGTGCCCCCCTAGACAAATCCGTGGGCACGTGGTCTTAACAGGTCTGTTTCTTGTCGGACTGCTTCTGACCTCCCCCCCACTTTAGAGAAATACCCCTCCGCTTCCCTCTCCGGAGCCCTCCTTGCCCAACTCTTGACCTCTCCCTTCCTGATCCTTCTCCCCAAGATGAAAACCTAGTGTATTCCTTCAATATTTAAAAGGCACACCTAGTTTTGTATATTCATGTCCTCCTCTCCTTCAAGTCTTTGTTCCCATTCTCCCATTTTTGGCTCGTTTTCCCCCTCCTCTTCCCTAGTCCCGCTAAAAAACCCGCTGGTAGGTCCCTCTTCTTCTCCTCCCGATCTCGGCTCCCCTTCCACCAAGTAGCTCCATTAGTGGAGAAATTTACCCGTCTTCCCTCTCAAGTTCACTTTATTCCTGAAGACTTTCCTATATCCGCCTCTCCCGGTTTCGAAAAAGTAAACAGCGTAGGGGAGCCCAAACAGAAGAGGGAGGCAACTGACCCCCTTTTCGCGACCCCTCTCCACTTTTTTTTGTTTCTGGCTCTATCGCTTTATCCGTCCCGCGTCAGGCTTGATGCTTCCGTCTGATTCTGGTACCTGATGCAGTAGACCTAGTCCCGTTGGAACATGAGAAAGCTCTCCCTTTCCCCTTCCCCCTGTGACGATCCCCTGTGTCCTCTGCCCAAATGACTTCTCCTTTTTCTTTTCTCTCAATTGTTAAGAGTTTTCTCCTAATCCTCCCCCTGAAACGTCTCTTCCATTTAGCCTTAAAGTGTACTACTGATCTTCCTCTGTTGAGTATCAGATCCTTTTTTCCCTTCACATACTTCCCCCCCCTTTTTGCCTGGTCGTCTCATTCTCCGGCCGGGTCCCCCCTCCCTTCTAGAGCTTGCCCAACCCCAATTTAAGTATGCTTTTCTCTCTTTTTTCTTATGACCCTCCTCGTTCCCTGCCTGTGCTCCCCCTCCCAGAAAGAGAAGGACACCCACACTGGTCTTCCCTGTGGTCTCCAATGGCGTTCACATTGATTATGTCTTTTTTTCTTCCCCCCCATCCCCCTTTTTCTGCCTGGCATGTTCCTTGGTGGTCCTTTTTTCTGGATTCCGATCACGTCCCTCGAAATTGATTTTTTCCTCTTCAGTACCTCCCCTGTGGTCCTTCGAACTTCAACCTTCACGTTTTTTCCCCCCCCCCACCGGAACTCCCCCGTGACCCCAAGGGAACCCCATATTTTTTTCGCATCTCAGTCCCTCGACCCCAGAAAAAACCTCCCCCCCCATTCTTTATCCTCCCTCAAGGATTTCTTGTCCGAACAGAATGGGTGTTTTTTTCGGAGACCTGGTCCGGTGCCCCGTCTGAGCCGTCTTCAAGACCTTACTCTCTAAGGACCACGTACGAGGGTCAACTGATGGTTTCTTTGAGAGAATCTCCGGATGTACCCTGAGGTACTGATATTTGCCCTTAGGATTTTCACTTAATATTTCCTGCCAGTCGGAACCTACCTCTTCTTTGTCCCCCCCATCTCGTACCCCCTTCCCCCCCACTTTCCTACTTTTTCCCCTCCGTCCCTTGTCCAGTGTCCCTACTCTTTCCTCCCCCCCCCCCTTTTTTTCCCCAATCTAACCCCTTTTTAGACTCTCTGCTTCCGGTCCTTTTTTGCTTCTATACCCTTTCACCTCTCACCCAACCCCCCACTCCTTTCCTCTTCTCCCTCCTCTTTTAGAATACCTCGAGTTAGATAGTCTTCCCTTAGGAAACTCTCCCTCTTCTGATGCCCCCGTTCCTACGTTGCAGGTAACTCCCCTCGAGCAGGTAATTCTCCTTGTCTTCAGGATGTCAAGCCCCCCTTTGTCTCTCTATCTTTTCTTCCCTCCTTTTTTTGTTTCTCTAGCTTTCCCCGTTTTTCCTTCCCCCTGCCCTGAGACTCTGAAGCTACATGAGCGTCTGATCTTTTTCTTTTCCCCCACTTTCTGATTTCTTTTGTCCTCCTGTATATCTTGTCTTTCTTCTCTAATTCCTCCATCCTCCTGCCCTCACCTCGAATATAGAGAATCTGGACTTTTTTTCTTGTCCTTCTGTCTTCCCGCCCCTTGGATTCCTCCCTCTCTCAATCCTTCTGCCTCTTTCACCCTTTGTTTCTCCGATCTGAAATTTTTAGGCGGAATGTCTTTTTACCTGTCTTTCCCCCCCAAGTTCTTCCCCGGCGAGGCGAGGGTCCCCTCCTCTTACCTTTCATTTTCCCGTCCAGCGTATTTCATAATCTTTTTTTTCCACCCCCTTTTCATTTTTCACTCCTGTGCCCTTCCTCTTCTTCCTGAGCCACTCACACATTTGACCCCCACTCTTTCCTTGACGGAGTTAACCTTCCTTTTCAGCGTCCTCTTTCCCCACCCTTCAACATGAACTTACGCCACTTTCTCCCCCCCCGACCTCGTCCTCCATTCTCTTTTTTCTTTTTTCCTTTCTCTGAGAGAGTGACCCCCCCCCCCCCCAACCTGAGTTAGGTTTTAGAGCTGGCCCCCATGTGCCCACCATTATCAGAGTTTAACTGTTTCCTCCACCCCTTTCTGTTCTTAAGACCCTCTACTTTTCTAGAAGTTCGGAAATCTCCCCTACTTCATAACCTTCCCAAGTCCTGACCTGCGTCACTTTGAGGTGGGTCTACTCGATCATTCTCCCAACATTTCCCCTGCCACATTTTTTTTTCCTCCCCCAACCCTTCTCCCAGAGTTGTCCAACCCCCCCCCCCCCTTTCCTAATTTTTCCTTGGGCCCTCAGATGTCCAGTTGTTCTCTCTGAGAAGAATCTTTCCCTTTTTTTTTGTCCTCCCTCTATTGCTTTTTTTTTCCCCTCCTTTTCCTTCTCCCTCCCCTTTAACCCAAAGGAAGTAGGTCAAGTTCCGTTCTCCTCCTCCCCTTTTGAGAATCAACCTCTATCTTCTTCCCTTTCTCGTCTCCTCTCTTGCGGATTCCGAGTCCACACATCCTTCCCCCCCCCCTTAGTCTGAAAGCCAACTTCTGAATGTCTTTCCTAGTACAACAGATTGGA
>Ga0179593_1717128_pt1 | contig 13463 bp, 21 predicted proteins | sample CZODoug2_1_08_16_FD_185931 | JGI IMG/M metagenome (GOLD analysis project Ga0179593, IMG submission 185931) | Vadose zone soil fungal communities from Angelo Coast Range Reserve, California, USA - CZODoug2_1_08_16fungal (PacBio error correction) | ecosystem: Environmental > Terrestrial > Soil >... | reverse complement strand
TTGTTAAACGAACTTCCGGCTTTCTGCCCTTTTCCCCTCCCTTTCCCTTTTTTTTTTTTTTTCCTTTGGCTTTTCCTTTTCCCCCTTTTTCTTGGGTGGCGGGCATGAAAGCTTATGAAGGAGGACGGGAGACACATCCTCTTGCGGGTTCGTTCTTTTTTCTTTCCTTTCTTTTTTTTTTTTTTCCCAGATTTTCTCCCCTCCTCCCCCCTCGCTTGCCGGTCCGTCGAAACTCGAAGAAAGGGCACCGTTCATTACCTCCTTTCCCTTCCTTTTTTTTTTTTTTTTCACTTTTTCTTCCCTCTGGTCGAGATTGTGGAAAACCGGCGATGGAGGATAAAAAATAAATGGCCTGTGGTCAGCGCTTGTTCCCCCTCCCTTTCTTTTGTTTTATGGGTTTTTTCCTTTCTTCTTTAATTTTTAGATGGCGAGATGAAGGGAAAGGATTTATTGAGGACAGGCGACCTTATACTTTCTCCACCTTTCCCCCCTTTTTTTTCTTTTTTTTTTTCCTTGGACTTTTACCTTCCTCTTTTTGGCACGGAACAGGGTTCTAAGGGGGGGAGAGGACGAGCGCTGCGTTTTTTCTTTTTTTTTTTTTTTTAATCCTTTCCCTTTCCCGGTTTTAAAAACATGAGGGAATGAGAGAGGAGGGCGCACGTTTCTTGCTTCCGCTTTTTTCTTTTTTTTTTTTTCCCATTGTACCTGCGCATGCTTGCATGGCGACCATTCGGCGGGTATGGCAGGTTCCTGCTCCTCGCTTCTCCGTTTTGTCCCTCTCCCCCTCCCCCTTTTTTTTTCTCCTTTTTCCTTTCTTTTTGGCTCTTCCTTTCCCTTTTTTCCTCTCGCACGTGATCGACCGATCACGCCCGGCGAGCCGGCCGACTTCCCCGAGTTTTTTTTTTTCCCCTTTTTTTTCGTTCTGTCCGAACGGCGATTTTCGGACAACTCGCCTATTCGGGCGACACCGAATGCCCCTCCGCTTTCCTTTCCCCCCTTTTTTCCTTTTTTCTTTTTCTCCCGACCCCCCACTTTCTCTTTCACCATCTGCAGACGCGGGACTTTGAGGTAAGGGAGGGCGAGGCGGGCCTCCTTCTCCCCCCCTTTCTTTTTTTTTTTGAGGTGTTCCTTCTTTTCTTTTCATTTTTCCCTTGCCGAGGACGGCTTGGTGGTCAGAAAAGTAGAGAATCTCACGTCCCCTTCCCCTTTCCCTTTTTTTTTTTTCCCTGATTTTTTCTTTCTTCACGCATTTTTTGGAATTTTTTGGATTTGGTGGGTCCCTCTTCCTTTTCCCCCTTCTCCTTGGGTTTCTTCCCTAGGGGCCGCTCAAGACAGCCGAGAGAAAGATGCGGTGGGTGTTAGTTCCTCCCCCTCTTTTTTTTCTTTTTTTTTTCCGCCAGTTTCCCCCTTTCCCCCCCCTCCGTCCCGCGATTTTCTCGACAAAGGTTCATGGCGGCCGGGCCGGCACTCCCTTTCTTCCCCTTTGCTCCCCCTCTTTTCCCTGTCGATGCGCTGGCTAGAGCGCGACCCACGGACCTTCCTCCTTCTCCCCCTCCTCCCTTTTTCGTTCCCTCTGGGTGAAGGCGATTGTTAATAGATGGGCGCCCACCCTGCTTCCTTCTTCTTCCTCTTTTTTTTCCTTTTGTTCCCCTTCCCCTCTCTGGAGGCCGCCGCCGGGGAATGCTTTTTTCTTCTCCTTTTTTTTTCTTGATGTCCCCCCTTTTCTTTCCCTGGGAAGCTACGCAAAGGAGCGTTTTTTTTTTTTTTGCCGAGATGCTCCCCCCCCCTCTTTTTTTTTTTTTTCCCCTCGCCCCCTTCCCCCCTTTGTTTGGTTGTTGAGAAGTATTTTTTTTCTTTTTTTTTTTTTTCTCCCCCCCCCCCTTCCAGCCGAGATAGAGGGCCCTCTTTGTGGAACCCCCCCTTTCGTCCTTGGCGTAGCTTACGTAGTAGAGGTGGTGCTCCTCTCTCCCCCCCCCCTTTTTTCCTTTCTTTCCTTTCCTCCCCAGGCATGCCGGGGCGGGAGCCTACAAGAGGCGCCGATTTCCTCTCTTTCTCTTTTCCCCGCGGGCCTTTTTTTTCCTTCATCGAGGGACAATCGCCGTAAACCGCCTCTTCCTCTCCGGCAGGGCGGGCGAGAGGGCCGAACCTCCCCCTTCACTCCCTTCCCCCCCTTGATTTACTATCGGGATGGTGACGTCTTTCGCGCTTAGAGCCGCGCACATTCTCCCTTTCCCCCTTCCCCGCTTTTCTCCCTTCCCTCCCTCGAAAACTGCAGGGAAGTATAGGAAAAAAGAAAAGTCTCATTTCCCCTTCCCCCCCCTCCCTAGTAAGGGAAAGGACTCACCACCCCTTCCCCTGGGAGAGAACTTTTTTCTTTTTTCCAAGATCGGCATGGGAAGAAGTTTTCTTTTCGAACCTTTCTTTTTCATCTCCTCGGCGAAAAAAGAAAGGCATCGGCGATCGTCTTCTTTTTCCTCTTTTCCCCCTTTTTTTTTCTTTTTTTTTTCTCTTCTGCTGCCCGGGGGAGGCGGGCAAAAGCCGCGAGGGGACCCCCCCCCCTCCCCCCCCCCCCTCCCTTTTGCCCTCCCTCTTTTTTTTTCGATGAATGGAAATTTTCGTGGAACAGCCGTGACCTAAATCTCCTCCCCCCCCTCTTTTCCCCCCCCCCCCCCCCCACCAACTCCGTCCTCGGGCAAATTTATGAAGAAGGAGGCACCCGCACCCTCGTTCACTCCTTTCCTCTTTTCTTTCTGTTTCCCTCCCCCTCCCGTCTGCAGATGGTAAAAAGCTAATTGTGACCGGTGGTTGGTTTCCTTTTTCTATTTTTTTTTATTTTCTCCCTTCTGATGGGCAGGAGCGAGTTCGGGTCCCTTTTTTTTCTTTTTCCCCCCCTTTTTCCCCCCCCCCCCCTCTTTCTACCGGGGCGCCCCGACTGATGGAAGACATAAGAGGGTTCTTTTTTCTCCTTTTTTTTTCCTCGCTCCCCTTTTCTCTTTTTTCTCGATTTTCCAAGTGCTGAGGGAGGAAACGCCATTTCATTCATGGCTTTCTTTTTTTTTCAGGGATTTTTTTTTTTTTTCCTTCTCTCTTTTTCCAAGGGGGCCGATCGCGGGCGGTGGGGAAAAAATGGAGCATTAGAAGGCGGCTGCTCTTTTTTCCCTCTTTTTTTCATTCCTTCCCCCACACCCAACGCCTGGATACCTTTCCTTTCTTTTTCTCTTTCCTCTCCCAACTCCTTTTTCCCCCCTTTCTTGCAGGAGGTGCGTGGGCCCGAATAGATAATGAATAGGAAGGGGTGTTGAACCTGTTTCCTCCCCTTTTCCTCCCCCCTCACCCCCCCCCCACGATAGTCAAACGGAATGGAGAAAGAACCCCGCTCTTTTTTTTTTCCTTTTTCTTTCCTCCTGACGAACGATGGCCGGGAAAAAGTGAGCTTCGCTTTTTTTTTTGTGCTTTTCCTTTCCTCCCCCCCTTTTCCTTTGATTTCTTTTTTTTCCCCCCCCCCCCCTTTCCCCTGTCCTTCAGCTCGGCCATCGAAAAAAGGTAAGGAAGTAACATGACCCTCGTGCTTTTTTTTCCCCCTCCCCTCCCCTTTTCCCCTGGTCCCCTTCTTACAAGGCCAGGAGGTGGAAGGATACATTGCGCCGGTTCCAACATTTTTCTTTTTCCCCCCCCCTTTCCTTTTTCTCTTCACTTTTTTTTCTTTTTTCTAAATACGGCAGATGGCGATAGATAGGGGGGGGGTAAATGTCCGTTGTTCCTTCTTCCCCTCTTCTTTTTTGAAGTTTTTTTTTTTTCTTTTTCTTTCCCCCCCCCTCTCCTCCCATGCTTTTTTTTTTTTTTTTTCCCTTCTTGGCACCACCACGCGCACCGGCCACGCGGATTGGGGGCGCCGGGCCGCCGTTCCTCGCTTCCTTCCCCTTTTCTTTTTCCCTTTTGAAATCTTTTCCTCGGGGCGCACTCTGTATCCCCCTTTTTTTTCTTTTTTTCTTTTCCCTCAGAGTTTCTTTTCTTCTTTCCCTTTTTTTTTTCCCTCAAACTCGGCCTTGCGGCCTTGACCAGCAGGGAAAAAGGAGTGGTCGAGTGTCGTCCTTTTTTTTTTTTTTTTTTCCTTTGGGAAAGTCCTCTTTTTCCCTTTTTTCCCCTTTCTCCAATCAAGAGGAGGGTAGAGGTTAAGCCGCGAGGAAAGGCATTTCCCCTTCCCCTTTTTTTCCCACCTTCCCCCCCCCCCCCTTTTCTTCCTCGAACTCGACGACGGAAAAGGGAATTAAACCGAATCGATTCTCCCCCCCTTTCCCTTCCTCTCTTCTTTTCCTTTTTCTGTCTTTCCCCCCGTGTAGGGAAGGGCGCTGGTCGAGATTGTGGAAACGGCGCAGGAGCTCCCCCTTTCCCTTCTTTTTTCCCTTTTTTTTTTTTTTTGAATCTTTTCCCCCCCCCTTCACCATTTGGCGAGGGGAGAACAAAGCTTCTTTCTCACTTCCTTTTTTTTTCCTTTCTTTCCCCTCTTCTCACCGTCGCCGGACATAAAGGGATGATAGACGGTGGATTTTAATTTGCCTCCCCCCCCCCTTTTTTCCCTTTTTTTTCTTTTTTTTCTTGCACGGAACAGGTGATAGGAGAGTAAGAGTCCCCTTTTTCTTTCACTTTCTTTCTTTCCCCCCCTTTTCCTTTTCACAACAAAATGATAATGATGGGGCGTGTCCTCCCCCTTTTCGACCTTTTTTTTCCCCCCTTACCATCGACGGGGCGTTGATCATGAGAAATCTTCATGAGACCATTTCGGGCGGTTTTTTCCTTTCCTTTCCTTCCTTTTTTTCCACTTTTTTCCCTTTTCCTTTGAGGTCTGTGTCCGCGCTAGACCATGATGAAATTGCTGTTTTCCTTTTTCCTTCTCCTTTTTTCTCGATTTTTCTCTTTTCTTTTTTTCGTTCATCGTCGGGCGCCCCGTAGAAAGAGGTGAGGGCTGTCGCCGGCGATCTTACATCCCTTTTTTTCCCCCCATTACTTTTTTCCCCATTCCTCCTTTTTTACGGGCGCGCCCCACCACAGGGAAAATGAGTGGAACACCATCTTGGTCCTTCCCCCTTTTTTTTTTTTTCATTTTTTTTTTCCTCTGGCGCGGATGGACGAGGTGAGGGGAGCCGGCCCTTTTCTTCATATTGGGTGTCGAAGTATAGAATTTCTTCCGTCCCTCTTTTCCCTTTTTCTTTCGGGGACCCCCCTCCTTTTTTTTTGGCATTTTTGCTTTGGTGGTACTTAGAGATTTTGGCCCCAGCGCCCTTCCTCCCCTCCCCTCTTCCCTTTCCCCGAGGTCTCCTTTTTCCCTTTTTTTTTTTGTTTCGCCGAGGCGCTGAGAGAGTAGGATTAGAGAATTATCGGAAGGCGCCGCCTCTTCCCCCCCCTTCCCTCTTTCCGAAGCGTCCGCGATTTGTCTCTCCCTTCTTTCTGTCTCCTTTTCCTTTTTGTAGAAATACATAGTGAAGGGAGAGGAGAGCTCGATTGCCTTCTCCCCCTTCCCTCTTTTCCTGAACGTTTTCCTTCGATTGTCATCCCGATTGAGAAAAAAAGAATGCAGTTTGCGATCCCTTCCTTTTTTCCCCCTCCTTCTTTCTTTCCCTTTTTTTCCTCCATTCTCACCCGGCGGGCGGAAAGGAAAGGGAGATGGAGATTGAAGCCACCGGGCTCCTTCTTCCCTCCCTTTTTCCCTTAAGGTTTCCCCCTCGATCTAGGAAGAATATTAATGAGAGGGGGAGGAGATATATGAGATGTGTCTCCTCCTCTTTTTTTTTTTTAAGGTGCTCTGGGCATTTTTTCCCTCCTGGGGAATTGACGGCGCCGAGATTCGAGCCGGTTTCCCCGTCTTTCCCCCCTCTTCGCGGTGGGGCTAATCGAAAAGCGAACGTTGCCTGAAGTCCTCCCCCTCCCTTTGGGCCGGCGCCTCCATCGCGAGAGGGCAATCTTTTTCAACCCCCCTTTTTCCCCCCCATTAGAGGACATAGCCTTTCACCCTCCCTTCCCCCTTTTCCCCCTTTCCCTCTTTGGCCTGCCACATCAAATCGGGAAAAAAGGGGATGCCCTTCTTCCTTTTCGATCTTTTTTTTCCTCTTCCCGGCCAAGAGGTAGTCTTTTTTTTTCCCCTCCCCCTTTCCGTTATCCGAAAAAACAGGTAGAAGAAAGAAAAAGGCGGTCCGGACTTCCCCTCCCTTTTCACTTTTTCCCCCCCCCCCTCCTATCGGCCTGGCCGAGGGAGGAGAAGGAGATTAATCTCGAAACCTCCCTACCTCCTTTTCCCCCCCTTTTTCTCCTTTTTCCTTCCCCCTTCGTTGCGACCAAATGAAGTCTTCTTTTTCCTTGGAGGTTTTCTCACGAGGACCACCAAAAAAAAAAAAAAAATGCCAACAAACTTCCCTTTTTGGGGGCCTTTTTTTTTTTTTTCCGCCGCGGTTCCGATGAAATTTGAGGGGAAAAAAGGAAGGGACCTAAAGCGATTTTTTCCCCCCGGTTTCCTTTTTTTCTTTTCCCCCCCCTTCTTTGCACCGGCCGGCCGCCCACGCCAACGAGGGGGAAAAAAACGCGCCAGAGTGCCACCTCCCCCTTCCTTCTTTTTTTTTTCCCAGACGTTTCTTTCTTTCTCTCTTTCTCCCCCCAGCCATGTGCACGGGGTGGGGGGAGCGCGTTTTTTTTGTTCCCCCTCGAATGGGAAGGGATTCTCTCTCTTTTTTTTTTCCTTGGGACGGTCCGCCGTCGGAACAGCCCCCTTCCCCCCCCCTTTTTTCCTGTCTCTTTTCTTCCTGCGAAGGGCCCGGAGAATCGCGGGCTCGCCGTTTTTCTCTTCTTTTTCCTCCCCTGAATTTTTCCCCCCCCCCTCCCCCCTCCCCCGCGCCGCCAAAAATGCCCGGCCTTTCTTTTTTTTTTTTTTTCGAGAGTTTTTTTTTTTTTTTTTTTCCCCCTGCGCATCGAAGGAGCAGGAGGGCAAAAAGACGAAATGGTCCGCCATTGCCTCTTTTCCCCTTTCCCTTTTTTTTTTTCGCTCGCTCGCGACAAAGAAGACGAGGGGCCAGCCACAGGTTCTCTCCCCTTTTTTTCTTTTTTTTTAGGTGTTCCCTTTTCTCCCCGAAAGGAAAGTCCGCCCGATTCCCCCTCTCATGGCCCCCCCCGGCGATCCCCCCACTGAACCCCCTTGTCCGTTGCCAGGGAGAAAGCAGACGCTTCCCCTTTCTTGATCCCCCCCCCCCGCATCAGCCCCGGTGATTGTCTGGGCTACTTTTTTTTTTCTGGCCCCTTACTTTCCTTTCTCCCATTCGAAAAATTTCCCAGGGGAAGTAAATGAAAATAGGCTGTTCGCTTCGCCCCATTCTGTCCCCCCCCCTTTTTCTTCCCTCTCTTTTTTTTTTTTTTTTTCCGGGTTGGCGGAAACAAAGGCGCTGACACAGGAACAGGGAGGTGGAGCTCTTTCTCCTTCCCCTCAGATTCCCTTTTTTTTTTTTTCTCCCTTGTCCTCAGCCCCTCGAAATAACGGGGGGCAGATGGAGATCGATTCGGTACTCCTTTTTCTCTTTTTTCAGCTCCCTTTTTTTCCCTTTTTTTTTCTCCCCAGCGGCCCGATGTTCGGTACCTGCTAGAAAGGTAAAGTGATGCCTTTTATCTGCGTGATTCCCCTCTTTTTCCAATTTCCTCCCCCTTCCCTGGGCCAATCGACGAGGATTTTTTTCGGAGACTAGCACATACGCAGGGGTCGAAACCCTCCCCCCCCCCCCTCCCCCTTGGGAGCCCCCCTCTCTTTTTTCCCGTAGTTTTTCACTTTGTACTTTTCTTCTCTTTCCCCTCTCGTTTGAGTGTCGGAAAGGAGTGTATTCCTCTTTCCTCTTTTCCTAATGGGGCCGGGGGGAGGTTGGGAGGGGGGAAAATGAAGCTCTATGACGGCGGCCGGTCTTCCCCTTTTTTTTCCTCCCTTTTTCCGGAGGTTTTTTTTTTCTTTTTTTTTCCTCCCCCCCTCTTCCTCACTTCACGGCGCTCCAATAAGATGAAAGAGATGGGAGGGAATCGAAAACTCACGACGGCACCTTCCTTTCCCCTCCCTCTTTTTTTTTCCCTCTGTTCTTTCCTTTCCTTTTCTTTTTCCTTTTCCTCGATTGTGGAACAGGAGAATGGAGATAAAAATACTGGCCGTGTCCAAGCGCCTTTCCCCTCCCCCCCCCCTTTTCCCCTTTTTCTCACTTTTTCCTTTTCTTTTTTCCTCACCCCGGCATCGGGTCATGGGATTCACTGGAATTTTTCGGGATTGGCTCTTTCCTTCCTTTTCTGATTTTTTTTTTTTTCTTTTCCCATTTCAGGGCCCGGCGGGAAGATCAAGGTGGCCCGGCCATTCTCGTCACCTTCTTTTTTTTCCTCCGCCCTTTTTTTTTTCTTCCCCGCCCCCCTTTTTATTTCGGGCGACGCATAGGATAAGGAGGCCGAGGTTTTCCAACCCCCTTTTGCTTTTTCTTCCTCTCAGGCCTTCGTCTCTGGTAGAGGATGGAGAGATGGCCATCGACCCAAAACCATCGTCCTTTTTTTCTTTTTCCTCTCCCTTTTCCTCGTTTTCCTCCCCTCTTCCCCCCCCCCCCCCCCCCGCCGGGAAGAAAGGGAAAGAGCGATCGCATTCCATTGGGTTCTTCCCCTTTCTTCCTTTTTTTTTTTTCCCGATCCCCTTTTCTTTTCCTTCTTTTCCTCCGAGATCGGCCCGGGCTTAGAGAAGCAAAAGAGGAGGGGAGTTCCATAAGTCCGGCGGCCCCTGTCTCCCCCTCTTTTTTTCGGGCCTTTTTTCTTTCCCCCTCGCCGAGGGGGCGCGGAAACGAGGAAGATAGAATTGCTACGGGCTACGCTTTCTCCCCCCCCCCTCCCATGATGCTTTTTTCGCTGGCGCATCAGGATTAACCAACATGAGGCTCTTTTCCCCCCCCCCCCCTTTTCCTTTTTTTTTTTTTTCTCTTTTTTTTTTTCCCCCTTCCCCTCTTCCGGATGGTGGGTAGACCTTTCTTTCCGGAATTCCCTTTTCCCCCCTTTTTTTTCATCGCAAACCGGCGCGGCGGAAAGGGAGGCAGGCCTTTGCGTCACTGTTTCCCTTTTTCCGTTAGGGACCCCTTCCCTTTCCTTTTTTTTCCCTCCAACGGCCCGACTATGAGAAGGGGGGAAAGATCAAGGGACCGCCCGATTCTCTCTTCTTTTTCTTTCGACTTTCCCTTTTTTTTCCCCCCCTTGACCTCGGCCCAGGCCGATATGAGGGGGAAAGGAGTAAGCGATTTTTTCGACAAGTCATTTTCCCTTTTTCCCTTTTTTTTTCCTTTTTTTTTTTTTTTTTTTTTTCTTGCGCGAAACTAATAGTGAAGGTAGGAGAGAGGGCTCGAGCGCGACACTTCCCCCCCCTTCCCTCCCCCCTTTTCTCGAAGTCTTTCCTTTTTTTTTCCCCCCCCCCCCCGCTGCCGGGTTTTGCGATTAGGAGAGGGAAAAAGGGCTCGAGGGGCGCTCCCCTTTTCCTCCTCTATTTTTTTTTTTCAGTTCCCCCTCTTCCCTTCCTGTTTAATCTACGTCCAAGGGAGATTGAAGAGATGATAAACGCGCGCCCGGCCTCGCTTTTTTTCTTTCCTTCCCCTCCCCTTTTGATTCTCCTGGGAAGGGAAATTCCTTCTCCCCTTTTTCCACTCCCTGTTTTTTCCCTCCTTCTCCTGGTCAAGCGCCTATATTGGAGAGCTTCCGTAGGTCCTCTTTTTTTTTTTCCCCTCGGAACCCTTTTCCTGTCGGCGCTCCATCCGAGAAGAATGCCCCTCTCTCTCCTCCCAAAACTTTCTCTTTTTTCCCTCGAGGACAATCGAATTAAAAAAGAGAAGGCGACTTCCTCTCCCTTCCCCCCCGGGATTTGCTGTCGATCGGGAGGTAAGTTTTCTCTCCGATTTTTCCTTTTTTTCTTCCCTTATCCGGAAAAAGTAAAGTAGAAGGAACGCCACGGCCGTCCGTTCCTTCCCCCCTTCTTTTTTTTCGGTTTTTTTTCTCTTTCTGTCTGTGTCCTTCGATAATAAAGAAAGGGAGACGCTGCTCAGCGTCCTTTCTTCCTCCCCCCCCCCCCTTTTGTTTTTTCTTTTTTTTTTTTCTGCATCTGGCGGCTGTGTTGAAGAAAAAAAAGAGCGGCGATGCGGTGCGTCCCTTCTTCGTCTTTTTTCCAAGCCTCCCCCCCCCTTTTCCCCCAAAAATGCCAAAAAAAAATGCGTCCCTCCCTATTTTTTTTTCCGCCCGACTTCTAAACGGATTTTACCAAGGGAGGGAACGGATGGCTTTCTTTCCCTCTTCTTTTTTATTTCCCCCCTTTCCCATTCCTCGTCCATATGGTGGGAAGAGGGCTCATGGGCTTCGGTTTTTCCTCCCTCCCTGCCGCGTCTGCAGATGGTTCAAGCTAAGTGCCCGGTTTTGGCGAGAGTAAGGCGTAGCCTTTTTTCCTCCTTTTTTCTTTTTCTAGTTTTTTTTCCCTTGATAGGAGAGGCGTCGGTCCCATTCTGTTTTTTTCCCTCCCCCCCCCCTTTTTTTTCCACCTTTTTTTCTTTTTTCCTCCTCCCCGTCCCTGAGAAAGAAAATCAGCGTGCGGACGCTCTCCCTTTCCCCTCTTTTTTTGATCTTTTCCCCCCCCCTCTTCTGGAGCGAAACCGCCATGGAAGAAGGGGGAGAGGCGCGGGAGGAGTCCCCCCCCTCCTTTTGATGGCTCTTGTCCGGGCGGCCCAGAGATAGTTTCAAGGCCGGATTTTTTCTCTTTTTCTCCTTCCCCCCCCTCAGGCTTTTCCTTCCCCCTTTTTCTCCATGAAGATGGAAAAAGGATCCACTGCCTCTCCCCCCCTCCCCGTCCCCCCCCCTTGGAGAGAAGAGAGACCATATACTCTTCTCCCCCCCCCCCCCCCTCTTTCCCTTTCCCGTCCGTGAAAAGAAAAGGAGTAGGACCGATCCCACTTCTCTTCCCCTTTTTACCTTTCCTTTCTTTTCCCCCCTGCGGGCCCGATGAATGTAAGTGAAAGACGGCCGCCGATTTTTTTTCCCTCCCTTTTAGATTCCCCTCCCCCCTTCCCCTTTGATGTCGGAGGACAGGTATAATGGGTCGCCGGCCCTCCTTCCCTCTTTTCCCCTTCTTTTTTCCCAAACTTCCCTTCCCCGAGGCTTGTTCGCTCGGCCCCATTACGGAACCCTTGCGGCTCCTCCAGCTCCTGCATTTTTCTTCTGGAAACCTTTTTTTTTTTTCCCCCCCCATGCCTACCAGGCCGCTAATAAATTGGAGAAAGAGGAGAACCAGCGGGCGTCTCCCCTCCCTTCTTTTTTTCCTCCTTTTTTTTTCTTCCTCTCGGTAATGAAGGTTTGAAGTAGTGGTAATAGTTAGAGGGATACTTCCACTCTTTCTTTTTTCTTTTTTCGGATTTTTATGTAGACCTGTCGACCTTTCCCCCTTTCTTTTTTTTTTATTGTTTTTTCTCCCTTTCCCTCACCCTTCCCGGGCCCATCGGAAAGGGAGGATCGCGCCCTCCCTCCCACCTCTTTTCCCTCCCCTCCCTTTTTTTTCAGGGCCCCCTTTCGCACAGCGGAGGTTCGTTTTAAACAAAGATATATAGGTGAAGAAGAAGAAGTTGTTGGTTGTGAGAGAGTCTTCTTTTCCCCCTCCCCCTTTTTTCTTGCACCTTTTCCCCTTTTTTTTTTTTTTTTTTTTTTTCCTCTTCGAATGGGCCCCGGGGGAAGGGTTGGAGGAAATGGAAGATATATGAGACGGCGGCCGTTCTCCCCCCCTCCCCTCCCCTTCTTTTTTTTAACTTTTTTCTTTTCCCTTCTCCCCCTCACCCCCTTTTCACGGCGCTCAATAAGATGAAGAGATTGAAGGTAATCGAACTCGGACGACGGTCACCCCTTTCCCCCCCTCCTCGATCTTTTTTTTTTTTTCTTTCTTTTTTTTCTTCCGCTGCTCCAAGGTAGGAGGAGATGGTAAGAGTGTGAACCGTGCTCCCTTTTTCTCCCCCCTCAACCTTTCTTTTTTTCTTCTTTTTTTCTCTGCGAAAAACAGGGCAATCGGGTCAGGACTTACTGGGTACTTTTTTTCCCCTCTTTTCCCCCCTTTTCTTTACAGTATTTTCTTTTTTTTTCTTTTTTTCATAAGGTCCCGCGAAGGGGATAAAGGTGTGACCGGCCATCTTGCAATCTTCTTTCTCCTTTTCTGTTTTTTCTTCTTTTTTTTTGGACGGATCGTGGGATTGAAGGGAGGAAGAATTAGGCTGCGGGCGGCCGTTTTTCTTCCCCCCCCGAACTCCCCCCTTTTTTTTTTTTTCCTTTCTTCTCTTGTAGAGAATGGGGATGAGAGCTTTTCATCTCCCCCCCTCTTCATGTTCTTTTCCCCCCCCTCTTTTTTTTTCCTGCTGTTTTTTTCCGTTCAATGATAAGAGATGAGAAGTGGCCTGAGCGCCCTCTTCCCCCTTTTTTTTCCCTTTCTCTTTTACTTATCGAAGGGAAGAAAGGGCCCCTCTCTTGCTCCCTTTCTTCCCCTGCTTGAAAATTGAGGTTTAAGGATAGGAAGTGATCGAGCGCACTGCCTTCCCCCCCCCTCTTTTTTTTTTTCAGGGCGTTCTTCCCCTTTCTTTTTCTCGCTTTCCGAGGCGATAGGACACTAGAAGATTCGGGCGGACACCGAAGGGCCCCCTCCCCCCCTCCTTCCTGGCTTTTTTTCCCTTTTTTTTTTTCCCATGCGCTTGAACCATCGGAAGGAAGAGGATGGGAGTACTGCGGGGGCGCGGGCATCCCTTCCCCCCTCTGCCCCTCCCTTTTTTCTTGGGCGCCGGAGTCATAATTTGCGATGTTCCTCTTTTTTTTTTCTTCCCCCTTTTTTTTTTTTTCACGAAATTAAATAGAAAAAGGAGCGGCGGACAGGGGATTTCCTTCTTTTTCCTTCTTTGTGTTTTCTCTCCTTTTCCCCCCCCCCTCTTCTCCTCCCTTCGCGGCTCGTGGTAGGAAAAAGGACGGCCTATTGCGAAGGTTCCCTCTTCCCCTTCCTCCCCTTTCCTGGATTTTTTTTTTTTTTTTTTTTTTTTTCCCCTCTTCATCGCAAGGGCGACAGAACTAGGAAAGGGGACGATCTGCGGTCCCCCCTTTTTTTTGTTTTTTTTCCCTCTTGTCGTTCGTCTACTTTTCAGGATAAGGGGAATGAAGTGAGAGGGCGGATTTTTCCCCTTTCCCCCCCTTTCTTTTTTTTTTTCTCCTACGCCTTTTTTTTTTCTTTTCCGGCGCTTGTGAAGGGCGATTGTCCTCGATGCCGCCCACCCGCTGGCCGTTGCGCTCCTTCCCCCTCTCCCCCTTTTTCCGGTTTTTCTTTTTTCCCTTCTCCCTTTTGTCTCTGAAGCCCACCGCGGATACGGGAAAAAGCTCCGGCCAACGTCGCCTCTCTCTCAGTTCTTTTCCTTTTTTTCCCCCCT
>Ga0179593_1716252_pt1 | contig 13463 bp, 10 predicted proteins | sample CZODoug2_1_08_16_FD_185931 | JGI IMG/M metagenome (GOLD analysis project Ga0179593, IMG submission 185931) | Vadose zone soil fungal communities from Angelo Coast Range Reserve, California, USA - CZODoug2_1_08_16fungal (PacBio error correction) | ecosystem: Environmental > Terrestrial > Soil >... | reverse complement strand
TTGCCCGACGACTCGACCCCCAAGCACATGTGGTACAGTGCCCTGAATAGGCCGCCACTTGCTGTGGCAGTTGTCTTCTTCCTTTGAATTGCCTTAGAGGCGCGAATTCTTCTTTCGAACCCATCGGAAACAGTTCCCCTTTCCGGATACTTATTTTCGACGACATGGGACCCGGTCCCGCGCTCATCAACCGCCTTTTTTCACAGTAGGAAGCAGAGCTTTTTCTCGACACTACTGGATTGACCCTCTCACGGTTTTTTTTAGCAAGAATAGAGTTTGGTCCAGTGCTTTGTTATAGATCCTTTCTAACAGGTACTGCTAGAATAGGGGGGCTATTAAGTGCCTCGATTTGCCTAATTGCGTCTTTCTTCCCCCCCCGGTCTTGCCCCTTCCGCTAGCACCCCACCACACCCGACCCCCAGCACCCCCACGCCTCCCTCCCCCCCCCCCCACGACGCACTCTTCCCGAGAAGCCATGCACTAGAGAATTTTTGATGGTTCCTTCTGCCCCTGCCATCCCGGCCCCCTGAGAGCGGCCCCACTCCCCCTAACGTACGTCCCCCCGACTTTTTGTAGATCGTTTTACGCCCTGTGCGAACACCCTCTCCCCCTCGTCCAAACCGCGGTTCCTCCCCCAGCTGGGGTTTCAGTTTTTTAGAATGCTAAAGCAAGGTGGACTTTTTTCTAGAGCCTGGTCCTTTACTCCTGGGCGACGCGTCTCTTTCCCAAGTAAAGAGCATTGCTTTGTTACATTTCGAGTGGTTATATTCCGCCGTTGGCCTTCAGGGTAGAGAGGGGAGGGGAGTTCCCCTCCTTTTAGAATGGATTACGTGTGTCTTTTCAGAGGCGACGTCCTCGGGAAAGAAGATCCTCCCTCTTATCTTGCTCCGAACCCGAATGCTTTTCCATGGTTGAGAATCGCGATGTCCTTGGCGGCCATCGTGAGTGCGAACGGGTTTTGCAGATCTTTTCTTTTAAGCTTTGGGGAATCCTCGAACCTTGATCATGCCCCTGTCTTTTTTCCTGACGGTGTGATCCCCTCCCCCCCCCCAGTTGATAATCGTAGAAGGTACTTTCTTTCACGCGAGACGCTAGTCTCTTCCCTTGCGTGCGCCTTAGCAGCGCCGGGGACAGCACCTTTTCCGGAAGGCAGCGGGCCTTTCCTTTTCTCGGTTCCAGGCAGTTCTGCTCGCTTTTTTCCTTTTTTTCTTTTTAGAAATGGTTCCTTGAACTAACCCTTATCCCCCACAAGACGTAGTGCTCCCCGCATCTGGATACTTAGTGAACGTCCAGAGCCACGAATTTCCCTCCTCTACGCCGGAGATTTTTTCCCCTGCGGCGTTTTGGCAGAAATAAAGTAGAGCCCCCTCACCCTTTGTGGCGCTGCTATTTTGCGAAAAAACAGTGAATTTCCCCCCCCTTCTCCGAAGCGAGGAATGAGGCTCCTTTACCGTTCCGCGCAACGTTTTCCCCCGAGAAGAAGAAGGCTTTTCGGTGTCCTTCATAGTGGCGGGCCCCCTTCCTTGAATAGGGGCTGGTCCACTAGTGATCGTTTTTCGCTTAAAACGCCGCACAACCTTATAAATGCTGCAGAGCTAACACTTTAAGATAGAAGAGAGATGTCCTCCCTTCCCCCGCGCTAGCTTAGAGAGAGTTCCCTTGGGAGAGAAGAGAAGAATTATGTTCCCCCCCCCCCCCCCGGATTGAGGTTATATTTCGTAGACCCCGCCATTAATTATGCTGCCTAGGAGAACGGCCGACCCCTTTCTGGGGCCAGCACACTGGTCATCCCAACTCGGACATCTTCTTCTCCCTCCTAATACCTTTTTGGGTGATCTTCTGAGGATGTCCCGGTTGGTGGTGTGGTCGATGAGGTCTTTTTTGAGCAAACCTGAGGGGTGCTCCCGACGCGAGGAAGTCCGCAGAAGATCTCTCCTCACAGAATCGTTCCCGAAAGATAGGAGAGGAGAGACTCTTTCCTCCCCTCTTAGACGAGAGCGTGCTGTCTTCCACGAGAGGCGATCTCCCCCAGATGGGAATTTTAGAAGGACTGGGCGTCGTAGTTTTTAACTCTCCTCTCGGGCCCTTGAATGCCTACCGATGACAACTTCTGGCCTAGAAATGTCCTGGGATTTCCAGAAGAAGAACTTTTCCTGTGAGTATCCCCCTCTAACGCCCCCGCCCCCTGCACGTTACTCCTTCGTGAGACACGGCCGCCAAGCCCCGCCCCCCCCCCCCCCCCCCCCCTGGCACCGTACTCATTCCCACTACAGATTGGAAATTTCTTGTACTCCTTCCTCGTCCCTCTTTAAGGCATAAAGTTTTTCGACGTGATGGCTCCTGCAGCAGTTCTATGGACGTATCCCCCTTCGAAGAGTTTTCAGGTTCTTTCCCCCCCTGTGTGCGCCGTGACAAGACACTTGCAGAAATTTGAGAATTTGTGAATTGCTACGTCGTGGTTCCCCGGCGACGTGATTACCTCGAAGGAATAAAAAGCCTGGCTCCCTGCCCCCCAGTTTTTTCCCCGGTGTACGTGCTCTGTCGACCCTCCGCACTCCTTGGGCTGACCTCGTGATGTACCCTTCTCGACGATCCGCTCCCCCCACCCCCCCTCCCCCCAGACAGAAGTTTCCTTTTCGCTCGGAGTCACGTCCATTATATCCCGATGAGTCGGGTCTTTCTCAACCCGTCCCCGTGGGCTCTCACGGTTTTAGGGCTAGGAGATTCTCGCATAACCAGTTCAACCGCATTTTCATCTGCACGTCGTTCCCTGCGTTTTCCACATTGCCGCAGGACGCTTCACCGCCGCTCGGTCCCAGAAGATCCTAGCTTACTCGGAATCTTCCGTCTACACTATCGACCTCAAACGCCCCCTCCCTCCCGACTGGCTTTTTAGATCCCGTTTTTCACCCTTGCGTCCACGAGGAATGTCCCCCCCGCATCTCTGGTCTCCCCCCAGTTACTCGGGTATTAGGCAAAGGAGTCCAATCTCCGATTACAGCCCTTTCCACCTTATCCCTCTTTAGACCTGCCACCACTTCTTTCCTCAGACGATCCCTGGCGAGTTGTTCTCAAAGGGCGTCGTATGAGTTACACCCATCGGACGACCTTTCCGTCCTTTTCGACTTTCGGACCAGGTCTCCCCTTCCCTCCCCTAAAAGAAACGGAGAGCGTTCTTTTCTTGCTTACCGTTTGAAGGGCCTTGGTCGTAGGGCCGACTTCTCCCGGAAACCACCCATCCTCAACGGAGTACCTCCTCATCCCTCACACGCCCTGATTTTGCGTTGAAAAACGATTTCTCCTTAATTCCAGGCGAGAAGACGCTGGAAAAAGGATATCTCTTTTTTTTTTAACCCCCATCTGGCCGGTCAGCGGTCCCTGGGGTCGCCTTCACGCTAGACACACCCCTGGGGATCGACCCTGGAGGTCAGACGATTTCGAGACTCATTTCCCACAACAAAACGTCTCCAGGAGTTTTTTTCCAATTCCGGGAGGCCGAGACCCCTGTGGGTCTGACATCATGAGGAGAGAGTCAGTCATCCCAAGTCGCTGCTCTTCTTCAAAAGCAACGGCGGTGTCACCTTGAGGGACAAAGCTCCATCGTCTCCGTCTTCCCTGGGGCCTTAGACCAGACGGGGGCCGCAGCGCACACCCCCCCCCTAGGAGCTCTCATCACAACCCTCTCTTTTTTCTCCCTGCATAGCGTCTGCTCCCCTCCTATTCTTTCCCACTAGTCTTTTTTTTTGAACCTCTCGCCTTCTTTCTAGAGGAAGAACGCTGCGTATCTGATAGACAAGACCGACCCTCTGGATAGGTAGAGGCGATTCTTTTTCCGATCCCTGTGCATACCAGGAGCGTTACCCCGGAAAGGAAATAGTAGTCCTCGTGCAAAATAACACTTTTCCCAGGTAGAAAAGTCCTAATCTCCCGAGAAGGTAGAGAGGTTTGACACCCCCGCGTTTTTCAATTCAGAATTTCTTATGGTGACTCTTTGTCGAGGAGACCTCTATGAATCGCCTGGCAGCCATGATGCTCATTGTCTTAGAAAGCGAATCGCTTTTCTTGTATGCTTGCGTGTCGAGTTAAAGACCGGGTCTGTATTTCCCCGAGGAGCTCTTTTTTCTTCCCTTCGCCTGTTATCCCCTTTCCTTCTCTATCTTTTCTTCCTCCCCCCCAGTGGTGTTGCCTCCTTGAGATTCCCACCGAAGCGAGGTTTTTCCATGCCGCCTAAGACTTACGCGCCTCGTCCGCTAAGAACTCGGTACTCGCCGAAACCCATAGAGATCCCCCTCCCTAGATACGAGCGATTAGAGCATTTTTTCACTCTCGAATACCTTTCCTCAGGTTCTAGGTTCGGAGGAATCCCCTCACTTTTACGCTCGCCCAAGTTCCCGGATAGGATCCCGCTTCACCCCCGCTCGAACCCCCCTCTTCATGGTCGACCTTTAGGGAAAATAGAGGAAATAAGGTTCCCCCTTCTTTGTAACCCCGTTTGCATGGAATTTTCCCCGGTACCGCTCCATGGTAAGCCCCGTCCACTTCCTAGATCTTTCCCCCTATCGCATCGACCCCCCATGTAGTAGATCCTTCTTACGCTATCTGATAGACATCGGCGGTCATGTTTATGAAGTACTATCCAGTCACCCCAAAGTGTGGTCCCCTTTCCCCTAGTGGGAACACTCTTGGTGAGCAGCCCCCTAGATCTCGGTTTTTGCCTGAGTGGAGAGACGTTGTAGTTCCTTGTGACAGGCGAAAGATTCCAGCAAAACGCCCAGGCCTGTATTTTCGCGACGAGTGTTGCTGGTCACATTCCCCCAAGAAGGTCTCTTTCCTAGCAGTGCCGCAGCGACCACCCCTTCTGATGAGATCCCCCTTTCCGTTTTTCAATGGCACCACAGAGTTGTTGTTTCTTTGCAGAGACCATGAGTGTGCAGTCATTTTTTGAAAGAAGGAAGGAGTAGCTCCTCCTTCCTAGGCAGATAAATTCTCCTTCCTTTTCAATCCTGGACCGCTTGTACCCTCCCCGTGATCGAGGATTTGACTTCAGATCGTGTTCCCGCTTTTTTGTTCTAGCGGGGCATAGGCGAACAACATGCGGTCAGAGAGCATTGGCGGTAGATGCCGTCGCAGCGATTGTACTCCTGCATTTTTGCAGTCTCTTTTCCACATCCTCACACGAAATGATCCTCGCACTACTCTTTTTTAGAGCAGCCCTCCTTTGGGTGATGGCCCCAAGTGGAGATTGGGCTGTAGCGGCGTCTTCCGTGAGGTCAGTCGAGCTTTTCTATCGAGAAGCTTCTCCCCCCCTCGCCTCGGAAAATCTTCCAGGCCGAGCTGGTTTGAAGGTAGAACCAGTGCTCTCCCGTTGAGCTCGAATTTTGTTTACTCACCTTGGCCTCGCGTAGGCCCGCTTCTTCTCTCTTGACCAGAGATGTCTCCCGCGGGAACGGATAGGCGCCCGGTCCCCCCCCTTCGCTGTGAGGATAGGTCTGGATATCGATTGTCGGTGAAGAGGAGCGGATATTCTTTCCTCCCTTCTCCCTCTTCGTGCGTGCTTTCCTTCCGAGGTTCCTTCCTTCTGGAAGAGGGGGAGGAAGTCTCTTTGAGGGGACTTTCCCGAGAAGCGCGAGTTAGGAAAACGTGACTTCCTGCCCCCGTAGCCCCCACACAACCCTTTTCCTTAAGGAAGAGGGTCCCCCTTTTGTATTGTTCCTCTGACGTAGCGAACTGCTTTTTTTCCGGTTTCCGACAGGCCCCGTCTCCTTCCTGTTTACAGCACTCCACTTTCTTCCTTGGGACCTTTTTTTCTAGGTAGAAAGAAGAGCTTTTTGATCTACCTTCCCTTTTTTTAGAGAGGGTCGCGGCACGTTAGCAGCAGTATCACACTCCTTCTTCAAGACTTTTTTTTCGTGCAAGTAGAAGCGTCCCAGAAGCGCACTTCCCTTCTTGACGAGGTTAGAACTCGGCGTCGTTTCTTCACGTCGATGAAAGTACCATTCCTCCCTTCCCCTAGTTTCTCTCCCACAGTGCACTTCCACCTTTCAGAAGTAGAGGTACAGTTGCGCCTTGAGACCGATGTAGGAAACGGTTATCAACCCTCTCCTGGCATCCCGGCTGAGGCTTCTTTCCCTGAAGTCTCAGTTCTCTGGCCTGGGAATAGGGTCCTCGAGTACATACCGTGAGAGCTTCAACGTTCCCTCAGAAAAACTTCTCCCATCCCTCTTGGAGGAGATCATCCTTTTGGAAGAAACGCAACCCTAGCAGTGTGCTCGGATGCGATTCGCGAAGCGACCGAGATGCTTTCCGGCGAGGCGAGGAGAGTACATCTCTTTATCCAAGAGTTTCCTCCCGACACCGGTGCGAACTGTCCCCGATGAGGCTTTGATCCCCCCTGTGTAACTCGTCCAAAACACGGTGAATCTCCTCTTTTTTTTGTGAGAAGATTTGTTTGGTGCTCTCCCCCAGGTTTCGTTTTTTTATGGAAAAATCATCGACTCTTGAGTTAGAAGAGCTTCAAATCTGAAGTTCAACCCCTTACAGAAGACTCTTGCTATACATTTTTCCATCCGATCGGCGCCCTTTCCTCGAAAAGATGCTCGCGCGTCCTGCCCCGGCTTGAGAGTCTTTGAGGAAAGATCCTTCCGATACATCCACATGATCGCGAAGGAGACTTTTTCGTCTTAGGGTTTCTGCTCGCCCCCGAGGGACCTCTATTGTGACGCAGTCCCCCCCCTATCCCCCTCCAATGATGACTTTTTTCTTTCGGATCCTTTTTCGGGCGGGAGAGGTTAGCGACGCGCTTTATCAGCAGGTGCCTTTGTTCGCAGATTACTCTTTTGGTACCCTGTGCACTTTCTGGGGTAGATTTCTCCCTAGACACGGTGACTGTCCCTCGGATCTCCCAGAAGCCAGTTAGTAGGCCCTTCGAAAGATTTCCCTCTATGTTGAGCTCATGCGCCTTCTGAAGTGCAACTACCCCCGTTTCGATTCGAACTTCCGGGCAAAGCCTTTTTTGGTGCTATCGGTCGTGCCTTCCCCTTCCCGACCCGGGTATAAAGATAAGCGCCCGCTTGCTAGACCTGTTTCTGCCCTTTTCGACCGAGACGCTTGTTCGTTTTTCGTTCGATTGCAGTATGTAACACTCGATCGATATGTTCGACCCCCCCCCCCCCCTCCTACGCCGCCAAGTGCTCTTCTGCGGCCCCGTTTTTAAGCAATTCGAGACCGCTGCCCCTCCGAAACGTTTTTTTTGGATCACACCGGCCTTCTTGGCTTTTTCCAGTGTCTGAGCTGCTCCCTCGACGAAACGTTAAAACGCACTGCTTTTCCCTCCCCAATGGACAAGCTTCGAAACATTTTTTCCCATGGACACAGAAGTCCCTTTCTTCCTCGCCGGTAGTCCTCCCTCCGACGCCGTCTCTACTCGGGCATAGAGATACAGCCCGTCTTTACGAACCTAAATACTTGTATTTTTCTTGCGCCGATCCCTTTCCCCAACCGCTTTTTCTCACGCGCCCCTTTCCCCCCGCACGTCCCTCTGGACTCCGTACGCGGTTCGGAGAAAAGGAGTCCAACTTCTCCCCCAAACAATTTCCGGGCTGCTATGGAATTTCGACCCTAAACCTTCCCGACGACCCGCGTTGCCTCTGGGGTGAGACAAGGGCTTAGAGCCCTCCCCCCGACATGCGACCACGCCCCTTCTGGTCCCATCCTTCCCCTCCCCATTGAACATAACGCACCGGGGAGCGTGCTGATTCTTTTCTTCCCAGCTTGGGGTTGTAGTCTTTTCCCTGCGCGGCCCCCTAAAACAGCCTCACTTAGTCCCTTTTGCCACTTAATCTTACCGCGTTCTTTCGATGCGGCTGAAAACTCCCTGTTAGCCCCTCCCTAGTAAATTTACAATCCTTGTGAAACCCTCTCGGGCTTACCCCCTCAGAAGGGATCTTTTTTCCCCTTTGTTCATTCACCTTTCTAATACTTTGCCTGAGATTCGCGGACGTTTGGTTATCCTTTTCAAGTATTATTAAACCTTTCCCCCCCAAACGTACCCAGGAGGACCCAGTTAGTCGTTCTAAATTTTGGCGCAGTGCCTTTCTGAGTTGGTTTGGCGAGTCATCCCGAAAGTAGAGCGCTGCGATTACCCAAGGCTTTTGCACCCTGATGGCCCCCCCTCAGAATTGAGTCCCTTGAGCGTCGCCCGTTAATTAGCCGCGGTTTTGGGGACGAAGTCGTGCCAACGGCTACGACTCTATAGATAAAAAACAGATCCCTCCTCCAAGGACGATTCAGTATAGTGGCAAGAGTCCTTTCTTCTGGCCGACACGGTGGAACCGTTCCTCGCTCTTCCCTCATCGCTTTCTAGAAAGAGAGTCTCATTTTTCAGAAAAGATCGGAAGAAATGGGCGGCTCCCCCTTCGAGGCTCCGGGTCACCTTTCCTCTTTAGGTGACTGGGGCTAAACTGGAGCACTTCAGGCCAGGGAAATAGTCTTCTTCTTCCCCCCCTCTCCTTCCAACGAGGTTTTTCCCCATAATCCTTTCTGACAGGTCTTCAAGAGAAGGTAGAGACGGTTGTACTCCCTTTTCAAAGTCTTGCGCGGAGCCCGAGGATCTGAGGAAGCACTCTTTTTTCCCCTTCCTGCCTGATGATTTCCCTGCGACATAGATCGTTCTCTGTCCTTCCTAGATGAAGGAAGTCTTTTCCTTACCGCCAGGATTGAGTTTAGTCTGAGGGCAGCCATTTTACCCCTCGCTGCGGTTACTACATCTTCCCCTTTCATTTGTTGTGGTTGTCTTCCTTTCGAGGTGGAGAACATTGTGCGACGCATCTCGCAGAGGCGCTTATTAATTGGGGTACCCCTCTCTCTTCATAGAGACTTCCTCGAGGCGCCGGTCCCTCATTCATCTAGCCTCTTTTTCCCGGTTCTCGTCCCCTCGTTCCTCGCGCAGCTAATCGTTCTCCTGCCATCCTTCGCATTTTTGAGTATTGAACCTTTTTTTTTCCCGATAGAAATGCGGTCCCCCCCCCCTTTATGGTTCGTGAACCTATTGCAATCGGTGAAGCTTGTTTCCCCGCCTCTTCGTCCTGGCCGGTGCGTGTTTTCTTAGCCCCCGGCCGACTCCTCCCCCTTACTCATCATGAACACGATCGTCCCCCCTCCCTCTCCGCCCCGTCTGTCGTTCCGTCCTGAGACGCTTCTTTTCCCTTCTTTCGACCGAAGAGCTGGTCCAAAGTGTTGATCAGAATCGTGGGAACTACTCTTTCTGTTGTTTCCCGCAACGTTTTTTCTTCCTCGGTGGGTTCGATTTCTCTTAGTAGTCTCTCCTAATGAGTACCCCCCTTCCGAGAAGAATTAATGTTCTCTCACAGATGTTGTTTCTCCTTTCCTTGGGGAAATCTGACCCCTCCTGTTCTTGCGTTGGCCGCTCGAATTGTAGTAATGTTGCGCCCCCTATAAGATTCTCCCATAACCCAAGTGACTCGGAAAGTGTCTCCCCCCCGAAGGAAACCCTTGGGGGGGGAAGGTGTATACCGAGGCAGCTGCTGGCAGATCATACAGAGACAAGGCCCCGGAGTCAGTATTTGGAAAGTTGACTTTGAGGAGATTTTTAAGGATCCACTAAGTGTCCGTGTAGGGAAGCCTCACTCGCGGACTTTTAGCATCGCCGATTGTCAAGAGATTGTTTTCTCGCTCGGCGAACAGGTCGTGGTACTTTCCTGCATAGAACCCGGGCGGGTTTCTATCATTTTCGAGATCTCCTTGAAGTTTCGGTTTTTTGTGGTTTAGACGAAGCTTCTCAAGAAAAAGAAATGCCCCCTCGAACACGTCACTGCTTTTTCAAGCTCGCCGGTGCGTTGATGGTAATCGACGTGTCCCCCTTGGATCCCGTCGACTTTCTCAATGTAGGGAGAATTGTTCCCTACTCCGTGAGACCCCCCCCCCCTAGAAGCGGAAAAGCTGGGTTTCTGCTTAAAGCCTCATCTTTTTTTCAGGCGAAAAGCCATTTTAGAAGCTCGACGTTCACTTTTTAGAGCTCGTTTGACTCCCTCCCGCGTAGACCAGAGTACTTTTTTTTTCCGAGTCTGCTTCCTACGTGCCTCGTGTTAATTTCTCAAGGATAGCCATTCGCCGTGCTTTTCCTCGTCGTAGACGGGCTTTCCCTGCCCGAGTCGGTGACTTTTCTTCTCTTTTTGACAGAAGAACCGGTGCTCGTCCTGCTTTTAAATGTGAAAAGATGTTTAATTATAATACTTTCGATCGCCGTGCGTCTTTTCACGGGTAGTCTGGCTTTCCCTCATGAAGCTTCCTGTCCCAAAGTGCTGCCTCCAGTGGGAAGACAGGTGTGATCCCCCCCCCCCAGGTTGGCTACCACGCTTGCGGTAGTGAAGCCGCTACTAGAACGTGCGCACTCTGGTGTATTCTTCCGCGTCGATTTTTTTTGTTAAAGAACGCCTCCCTGGATTGGTTTCCTGGGTAAGCGCGAAAGCAGCCCTTCCCCCTCCTTTGCGATCGATTTCTGAGAAGCTGTGTCTTTACGGTGGTCGAGATTCATTCCCCGTTTTTTTCGTGCCTCTTTTTCGATAGGCTTTTTCTTCTTTTCGTGCACTTCTTCTGAATCAACGACTATCGGAGGAGTGCGAGGCCTTCTTTTTTCACTACCCTTCCTCCGTAAACAGGGGGTGCGCCTTCCTCTTCGTAGGACTTTTTTTTGTCCACATTCTCTAAGCGAGGAAGCTGCCCCTTGGGATCATTAAACTCGCGTCAGCGTCCTCTCCACCGAAGAGCCAGCCTTCTCCTGAGTGAGAAGCCCATACAGTTTCTAGGGGCCTTCTTTGTGTGTCTCTATTGACCGCGTCTTTTTTCACCAGACGAAGCAACTCTCATTTCCCATAGGTGGAGGGGATTTTCAGGTGGACGCCCCCGACCTGATCGTGCCGTTTTCTCTGCGATCGGTGCCTCCTTCGTCTCTCGTCTGAGTCTCTTCTCTTCTAATCTCGTCGCGCCCTTTTCGGAAGAGATGCAGCCGCGAAAGTAACCTTTGTCGCAAACTCCTTGGGCCCCCAAAATGGGACTCTCCTCTTTTTTTCCCCTTCTTTTCAGTTGTGTTGGATTATCCTTGTCCCGGTTGTGTGGGAAGCTGAACCCGTTTTCTTTGTCGAACTTGAGGGAAGTTCTTTCGAGAAAGCCCTGTAAGATCAAGCTTTTCTTTGAATCGCCCGAATTTTCAAGCAGATATGTCTCTCTCTTCCAACTCTCCCGGACAACGGCGTCGGCAGAGAGTGTCTTTATTCCCTGCGGAGAGCACACTCCACCCTCTTGGGAGCTCTAGCAATTTTGTGCGTTTTCGTGAATGACTCTTTCCACGAGGCTTACTATGTTGCCTTGAGAACAGATTCCCCTTGAAGCCCATGTGGTCTTAAGAAGACTCCTGATGTTTCGTCCCTGAGGGGAGCCCTTTTCCGGAAGAGATCTTTTTGTACTCCCGGGGAGCCTCTTAATGTGGAACTTTTCCGGGTGGTTTCCTTCCAATAGCAGGATGGACCCTGGTGAAGAGGCTCTCTTGTGATTTATAGCTCGGTTTTCTCACGCAACGTTTTCTCGTATAAGGGTTTTTTTCCCCCTCGTGCAGACCCGGAGACCGTGCTTTTGTCCCCTTAAAGGTCTCCCCCCCGGCTTGAATATAAAAAGTGACACTCTGCCCGGAATCCTCCCGCTCTCAAAAGAGAGACGCTTTCCTTCCCTTACCTACGAAGTCCTCCCTGAACTTACGGGCGGAGTGATGGGTAAAACAGCTCTCCCCTGTTCGTTTGCCGGGACCGGCCCTACTCCTCAGTTGAGATTTAGAGGAGTCACGACCTTTGAGAAAGATGCAAGTATCTCCCCAACTGGTTGTTTATTTCCAAAGTATTCCAGGGGACTGCTTTTTTCCCCTTTCTCCTCGCTGAATCTCCTCCCCGTTACACCCGCACAGTCTCCTCCCGAGGAAATAGTGACTTATCCACTTCCCCCCCCCGTCGGAGCCCCTTCCCCCCGGTCGTCGTAACAGAAGATACTCCCTCTTCCCACATCTTCCCCCTTTATACGACATTCCCTCCCACCGACCTCTTCCGGTAGAGACTTTTCCCTTCACCCGCGTCGTCAAGGGAAAGGTACTCACTTCTCTTTGACGATTGGCCTTTACGCTCGGCCTGAGTAAAACGAGAGCTACATCCTTCTGAGAAAGGTTCCCTGAGCATGCTTTCAGCCTTTAACACAGCTCTGCTCCCCTACGAAAAGACTTGCAGAGGCTTCTCTGGTAGTCAAGGCGGTTCCTTCCTAGAAACCATAGAAGAACATTTTCCCTAGTAGGGCCCACGTAGATGACCCATCCCCCCCCCCCCCCCCCCCCCCCCCCCCAAACCCCCACCGGCTTGAGTGCTGTCCTATACCAGTACGTGGGAGATGGTCTTTTGTGTGTATGTTTGCACCCCCTGTAACTCCCCGGACATAGCTCTTCGGAACCAGCCCAGAATCCGAGCTAGATGATCACAGAACGTTCTCCCCCAGAGAGACCAAATACCGTCTCCTTTCTCGCGAGAAGGGCGCGGTCAGAGGTAGCCTTTCCCCATTGCTTTTAAATACCCTCCTCCGGCCTGACGCGTCTCCCCATTAGAGTCCCTCCCTTCTCTTCACCCCCACCCAAAAAGTATTCAGGAGTTTTTTCCCGTTACTGGAAGGAAGTGTCTTTGTTCTCTCCTCATGAGATGAGCGAAGTTTTAAAGTAGCTGAAGCATGATGTCTCCCCCACTTCATTGAAGTGGTCACGCTGGAACTTAGAAGTACAAACCCTATCGGCCGGAATTCTCCCGCTTTGGGCCTTTGTTGAAGTCAACCACCCCTTTCGCCGAGGAGATATCTTTTCCCCAACCTCTACGTCTCTCTCAGCTGCGTCCACCCCCTCCTGATCGTTGGCCACAAGAGTAAGGATTTCCGTACCCCGTTTCTGCCCCACGTACGCCCCGCGCCCTGGCCCTTTTGTAGAGAAGCGCGCTCAGGCTCTCATCGAACCGATCGACTTCCTTTTTCCCGTAGATTTTCTATTGAAGGGCTAGGATCCTTTTCTGGGGATACCAGGAGATTAAGTTCTTGGAGTCGGCTTTTCCCAAGTACGTCAAAGAGGGTCTGTTTTCCCTTCCTTCCTCAAGTCCCTTTCTAAGCGAAGGGTCTGAGCGTTTGCGCGGTACCCCCCCTTCCCCCGGGCGGCGATCTGTTGCGGAGATCGTTGAATAATCTTGCCGAAACCCCCCCCCCCCCCCCAAAACCAAGACCTGTTAGGCTGACACGCTTTTCCCGAGAGGACATGCTCACCCCTTATAGTATCGTATGAGGCTTATGACCTCGTCTGAGTTTCCCCCCCCCCCAACCCCTTCCTTTGAGCGACGAGTCTTTTTTCGCCTCGCCATGTCCCCCCTCTTCGGTTCGAC
>Ga0179593_1531615_pt1 | contig 13463 bp, 12 predicted proteins | sample CZODoug2_1_08_16_FD_185931 | JGI IMG/M metagenome (GOLD analysis project Ga0179593, IMG submission 185931) | Vadose zone soil fungal communities from Angelo Coast Range Reserve, California, USA - CZODoug2_1_08_16fungal (PacBio error correction) | ecosystem: Environmental > Terrestrial > Soil >... | reverse complement strand
TAACTCTTCTTTCTCGATTACGATCATTGGTCCCATCCCCCCTTCCTTTTTCGAAACTGAAAAGGAAAGTTTCCTTTCGTGGGCCCCAGCGGGTCACCTATCTTCCCGGCATGTCAACAAGAAGAAGATCGTCCCTCTCTCCCCCCCCTTGGATGACGCGTGATCGAATTGTTGCTGACTGCCTTTCCTCCCCTTCAGAAAAGGAACGCTACCCTCCCAGACTTTTGAGTGAGCCCCGAGAATCCTGTAGCCTTGTTGACCAACGATTTCGATAGACCCCCCTCGCCTCCAGGCCGCATGTAGTTTTCTTTCCCTGCAGGAAAGGAACCTCCCCTTCTCAAGCCTACCCCCCCCACGCGGCCCACGGTCCTTGAAGAAGGGCGACCCCCCTCTCAGCCCGCAGTACTCCAGTTTATGTTGCCTCCTGGCGTTGAACGTTTATCCCTCCTTTCTCTGGGGACTTGCTCGAATAAGTCTTCGCTGCGAACGCGCCAATTCCAAAGTGCGAAGTCTTCGGCGCCTTCCCCCTTCCCGAACCTGATGGATGAATCTTTTAGTGTGGGATCCGTTTTTTTTTCTCCCAAGGTCCGCCCCTTCAATCGTGCATGTTTTTTGTACTTTGACGTTCCCCTCCCAATGACCAGGTCCCCTAACTTGTTCCGAACTGTTTTGGTCCCAAGCTAAGAAGTCCTTCCTCCCCCCCAGGGAGGTATAGTCTTCTGGCAGTGGAAATTCACTTTGTACATTAGGAGAGGGTCACCCCCTACGGCGCCCACCCCCCCCCCCCCCCTTAGAGGAGTCTGTTTTGATGTTTTTTTTTCCGGAACAATGATTTCCAAAGTGAACGGACGGGATTTTTTCCAACGCGGAATGCGACTCCTCTTTCTTTCCGGCGATCAGAGCTGTGTAGTTTCCTCCCCCCGGGTTTGCAATATTAGTAGGCCCCCATATATTACTGATGCTCTTCCCTATCGATGGCTATAACAGCTGCCTTTCTGATGCAGATGAGGATTCTTTCTTCTTCGGTTTTCGGAGGGTTTTTACTCTTACATCAAGCTGCTCTTCGATCGTGAAATGCTGTTAGCCTTTTTCATCCTGGGAGGCGTTTTCAATCCTTCCTCCAAGAAGATATGCGGAGCTCTTTTCTGGAAAGTCTTTCTTGAGAACCTTCAAAGTGCTTTCTCTTCTTCTAGCTATTTATGTTTTCCCGTTTCTAAAGAAGGAAACATCCCCCCACCCCCCCCCCCCCCCCCCCCCCCCACCCCCCCCCCCCCCCCCCCATTTTTTTGCGACAGCACTATGTTTTGTGTTCTTTCCCCCTGAGCCCTGCAGGTGCCCCTCTTTTCCTAACTCTCCCCTTCCGGGAGAAGAAAACCAATTAGACAACCTCTTACCTTCTCTTAGTGTGACGTTTTCGGAAAGAGGGCGTCTCTCCCCGCTTTCTGATCATTGAGGCGGGAGGGACGCTTTTCCAGACCTAGAATGAAGAGCCCCCCCCCTCTCGCATTTTCCTCCTCCCCCCCTCTTTTAGAATAATGGCGGCGTTTCCGGACACTGCGTGCCTTTCTTTGGGATTGGAGTCGGTCCCAGTCTGTTTGCCTGGACTCGTGGAAAATTTTTCCTCGCCCCCGCTACTTTAAAAATTCTCTCACGCGGAATGTCGGCCCGACCCCCATAGAAACTATACCTTTCTCCCACTTCTGAGAGGCTCCCATGATGAACTCCCGGGCAAAGCTGTACCCTTTCCTCAGGAGTTGGAGATCTTCCCCTTGCGTTCTTCAGCAGGTCCCTCTTTGCGCATGATCTTTCTCCACGCTCTTCCCTTGCAGGGGGACGGAACTTTCCATCCTCCATTGCGAGGCTCTCGCTTTGGCGCTTTCCCCCATTTTCCCCCTCGCAGGAGAAGATCTTTTTAGTGTTGTTCTTTCCCCCCACGAGAGAAAACCAGCCCTCTCCCTTCGGTTGTCGCAAGTTAGTTCTTCCTTTATCGATTCCGTGCGGTGCACATGGCAGACGTCTTTAAGAGGATCTCCCCTTCCGATCTTACGCCGCCCCCACCCCCCTAGCACGCCAGGCCAGGGTCTTCCATCCCATTCCAGGAAGGAGACCGCCGTTTCTTCTATAAATTCTCCACGACGCCTCCTTTCTGCGCGCAAACCTCTCCTAACGAAAATCCCCCTTTTCCTCCCCGGAATGGCCAGCGCCACCCCGTGGCATAGACTGTTCTCTCGTAGCACCGAGCCTAGTTTTCGCTTCGTGAGCTCCCTGCTCGACTAGGGCCCCCCGCTCTCTGTTTTTTCGAATTACCCCCACTGATAATTTCTGCCTTCCCCGGGCGAGAACATGGTCCTCTTTGCCTCAGAACCTTTTCCAGGATTCGAGCTCCCCTCGTTTCAATTATAGATGTCTCCCAACCATAATTTTTTTTTTTCTTCGGTGTTGGACATGCCGCCCCGCCCCCTCTTCCTTGTCGACGCGGCAGAACAGATGCCCCAGCCCCTCCCTCTCTTTTTTAGAGACCTTGGAGAACCTTTCTTTCCGGCTTGCCCATTCCCCCTTCTTTCGATAGGTATGAATCCTGAAGGCCAGGCTTCTTCTTTTTGGACCGAACGTTTTTCTTTTCTCCCGAGATGCCTCCGGAGGATCTTGCTTTCGTACCCTTTCGAACCAGGAAAAGCTGTCTTTTTCCTTTTCTAGTTACTTGTGGAAAGACGCCCCCACCCTCTCCAGCGGCAACAACTCGCCTTCCCTTCCCGCCTCTTCGGCGTTTCAAGCCCCTTTTTCTTGGCTCCTCCCGGCCGAAAAGCGGCTTTTTGTCTCCCCCCCTCACGCGTTCTTATGGTTTCTTCCTTAGTCCCCACGATCACCCGCGCACCCTTTTCCCTGGACAGAGGCGGTACGGAGCGCTTCTTTTTCTTTTTTCGGTCACACATTGCCTCTATCGAGCTCACCCATGCCTTCTTAAAAGAACATTTTCCTCTTCCCGTTGTTCTCTTGATGAACGCTTTTGGTGAGAGTCGATCTCAACGTTCTTCTTTTCGTTTTTTGCAAGGTTTTTTCTCTCGCGCCTCCCCCCCCCCCTTCCTTTTCAGAATCTGGGGCGCGTTTCTCCTAGCCAATTCGGCCTTTTCCCCTCAAACGCGTGCCTGAGATGTCGCTTTCTTTTTTCTCTCCCCCCTTTGTCCGAGGCGCTCCTCCGGTGGCTTTCGCCTCTGCTTTTCTTTACACGCTAGCCGACTGATTCTCAGCGTGGCGATTTGCTTTCTCAATATTTCCCGTTACAAGGAAGAGGAAAAGACTTTCCCCCAGGCTTCATCGACCCCCCCCGGACATCTCTTTTTATCCTGCGAAAGAGCATCGCTCTCCTCCTACGGGTTTGCCAACCCTCTCGGCGGAGGACGGCTGCTCCTCCCTATGCGCTCGGACAACCTTTCTTCCGGTGTGCGCCTTGGTCGCCTTCTCCCCCTTTTTCTCTACCAAGCTCGATCTTCTTTTTCTTTCTCTGAAAATTTTTTGGTTGCAGGGCAACAACTTCCTGCACTTCCATTATCGGTTTTCCCCCAGTCGCTAAGAGAGGCATTTTCCCTCTCTACATCTGGCCAACTTCCCCCTTCCCCCACTGAAAGTTGCTTTTTCGTTGTGTCTGGTCGCGTCCCCCCGAGCCTACTTTCCCCCCACAAGCGACGCCCCTCAACGCCTGTCCCTTACTTCCCCCTTCATGTCGGCACGATGTCCCCTAGCCTCCCTCGACAACCCTGTGTTTTGGAGCTTCGGTTGCTACGACTGCAGTTTCGATTCCGGATTGGCTTGGCGATTCAAGGATAAACAGCCGTCCCCTCTCTGTGGAGGGAGGATGTAGACACGGTTCGCTCGGCAGCGTATTTTCTCCTCGCCCCCCCTCTGAGAGAATTTACTGTCCTTTTCCCCTATTGACTTTTGTTCGAGAACTGGTGTCTTTCCCCCCCTTGGTAAGAGCGGAGGCGCCCGCCCCTACTTGAAGGCCGAGGTCTTCCCCCTTTTCGAGAAGGAAATTTCGTATCCTTTCTAGAGGCGACAAAACCTGCGATTTTTCCTGTGCGTTGCGATGGTTCCTCCATAAAAGAATCCTCCTCGTCGGACGGGAGGTTTCCCCAGCCCCTTCTTCCCCAGCGGGAAATCCCTTCCAAGGTAGTTTGCCGGACCCAGGATACTTCCTGGGATTCCCACACGACGACCCCTCCTACCCCAAAGAGACTCAGGAGGCTGAGACCCCTCAGAGCTCCCGCCATGATCTTGGAACGGTTTCCCTTTCTTCAGATAATGTATAGAGCGCTTCCCTTTTACGTGGAGAATTGTAGTGTATCCCTGAACCCGAGGTCCTTTGCGTGGGCGTCCTTGTGGCCTCTTCAGTTCTCCTTCCCCCTCCTTTCCGATAGAAAATTTCCCCACCTCTTAGGTAGATTTTTTTTCCCCCCCCTCCCATACTAAAATCCACGGGCGACCTTCATGTGGCCGAGAGAAACGGAGTCTAAACCCCTTTCGATGGTCCCATGCTCTCTAGTACCCCCCCTCGAAGGTGGAGAGTCCTTTCTAAATCTGTAGTTTACCCTTCCATCATGATAATGAGCTGCTCAACGAGCGTAGAATACGCTTCTTCAAGATCCCCATCTCCCCTTTTTTCCTGCGAAGGGGTTGTCGGAGACGTCTCAGTGAGCACCTTGAAGGCTCCGGACCCTTTTTTTTTTTTAAAGATCAGCAGCATCCTTTCGGCTCTTCCAGGGTGTCTCTTGAAGCCCTCCCTCCCTTCCATTGATTGCCGCCAGCACTCCTTTCCCCGCTCATTGCACTTGCTTCGCACAAGCCCTCGTCGCTTTCCTCGAAACTTTCTGCAGATCTTTCTCGGCTCTTAGGAAACAGCACCGCCCATTCTGCTCCGAACCCCCCAGGCAGTTCACCTCTCTGTCGGCTTCAGTAGGTTTTTCTCCCCCTTGGCCAGATCGTGAAGCTTTTCCCCACCAAGTCTCCCCCCCCAAGAAAGAAGCCTTCCCCGCGGCCATCACAGGACTCCTTTTCTCTCCCCCTCTAAGGGAAGCGCTTCCGTCTAAATTTAAAAAGTCCCCTGGGGACTCCCACATGAATTTTCAGACGAAAGAACAGACGACCCTCTCCCCGAGCTAGACTTCTACTAGACTTCTCCCCTTGAAGAGTTAATAGAAAGTCCTTCTCCATCCTTTCCCCCCCCTTTCAACACCATAAACCCCCTTTCCAACCCCCCAGATATACGACCATTCCCCCCTAGGAAATAGCCCGTCCGGAAAGAGCCCCCCCGGTCCAGATATGTCCCGTCGACCCCTTCAATCTTTCAGTACCGAGTTTTCCTTCTCTAGACAGGCTCCGATGAAGTCTCTATTGGCTTTTCCCTTTTAGTGGATTCAGCCAGGAACGGAGTAGGCGAATAAGGGGCTCGAGCTTGAGGATAATATGGACCCCTTCCTCCCCCTCCTTTTTTCACGCTTTTTCCTTGTCAGGCCTTCGTTCGCTTCCCCCTCCCATTACCCTTTCACTTTTTCGGCGCTTGCTTCCGAGCCGTGGCTCCCTTCTTCATGGCGATAAACTTCCCCTCCGATCCTTCCCCCTTGAGCTGCTACTCCCTTAGGATTCTCTGGAAGGTGTCGCAGTTATGACCCCCTTTCCTTTTTAGAGGTTGGCACGATCTTTCCATTCTGGTCTTACGCCCCACAGAACGACATGCGTATTCCCTTCTTCTGATCGAAAGAGGGGTCCTTCCCCCTGGAAGTTCCTGTCGGCCAAGGCCCTCCTTCTCCGTCAGGTGAATTTTTTTCCTTTCCTTTGCCAGCCTTGGACCCTCTCTCGAGATAGGCTTCGACCCTCGTCCTCCCCCTGGTCGCGGTATGCTTTTGTCCAACAGTCCTTTTATCTTTCCGAGTGGTCGAATTGGTCTCCCCCTCGCAGGCTCGTTTTTTGGAAGTATAAGTATTCCCTTTGTATGGATAGTAGCAGCTCCTCCCTCCCCCTTTAGGTGAGTTTGTGATCTATCCCTCCCCTTCCCCTCTAGATGGGAGCCTCCACGGTAGCGGACCCCTTGCCGACAAGCGTTCCGATCACTTCCTGCGATTCACCAGGCCGTTTTTTTGCCCTCCACGGAGGTCGGCGATCGTTCTTAGCAGCGAATCCCCTCTCTTCAGTCCCGACTTCTTCACTTTCCTTCTTCGATTATTGGCGCGTTCGGAACCTTAATAGATAACTGCTCTTTGCGGCCCATTCGCAAGCGGGATTGACGCGGCCTCTTTGCGGATCCCCCCTTTTTTTCGGGATCCTGCAACGGCCCTAGCCCTCCCTTCTTTTCTATCTTATCATCAGTTTTTTGGTGAGCTTCAAATCCGGTAGGGCTCGGGGCCGTTGGTCCCGTCGGCACCAGAATGGGCAATCCTCACTCCCAAACTTCTCGTCTCTCTTGGCGAGCTGGTTTCCCCCCTCTTTATTTTTCTCCTTATTTTACGAACCGTCCTTTCGACCTTAATATTTGAATTCTTTTTGGGAGGCGGCGCCGTTTCCGCTCGCCTGCAGGATAGGGCGCTTCCGCAGTTTTCCCTCCTGTGACTCTCCCCTCTCTTCCTTAGATGGGAGGAACCTTTTTCATGTGAGAGATTTTTTCCCCCCCTCTATAACAGGCGCCATCGCTTTAATTAAGGGCGAGCTCTCCCCTCGCTGTTCCCCCTAAAGCGGATAAGCCCCCATTCCCGGGCCGGAATACTCGAATGAACCCTTCCCCTTTCGCGAATCGCTCGGGCTCTCCCCCCCCCCTAGTGAAAAGAGGTTTCCACTCTAGCATAACTTTTTCAACATCCCTCCTCTCCCGGGAAGATGAACCCTTTTTTTCTCTCTGATAGAGCACTCCTCGTCAAAGCTGGCTTCCCTGTCGAAAAGCCCTCCCTTCCCCGCTTAGTTTCCTGTCCCCTCCTCTTCTCGAGCGGAACTTTTCCCCCCCTCCCTCCCAGACGCGATTCGGTGGCGAAACACCTCTTCGACCGAGACGCACTCCTGGTCGTTGTTTGTCGTCGGGGTTTTTCCTCCACACGACCATCGCCCTTCCACCTATACAAAAAGCGAGGGCTCCCTTTCCAGCCTTGCCCCCCGACACAGCCGGAAGTTTTTTCTGTTTTTTTTTTTCCTTCTTTTTTTTTTTTTTTTTCCTTTTTTTTTCCTCTCATTCGGTCTCCAAGGGCGTGCAGGTGATTCTCCTTTCTTCTGCGACGAAGCAACGTTTTATTCCTTTTCCCCCTCCCCCGGAGAAAAGTGCTCCTCTCTCACCCCCGTTTTCTTTCCATTAGAACATTCTGTCCTTCTTCCAAGATCGTGCGCCCTCCAAGATCGACTTTTCCATTTCCTTTCTGCTTTTCCCCCCCGAAACGAACGGCCCTCCCCCGGCCCCCAAGATGACATTTTTTTCCTCTAACTTACAAGAGATTGTCGCTGGCCCTCCCATTTGGTGGGGGGACCCCCCCTTCCTCCTCCCTTCCGATAATTTGGTGGCTCTTTCCTCCCAAGCTCTCTTTCCCGTTTTCCCGTATTTCCTCTTGAAATAGACGATATGCCGTTCGTCTGGCGCAGGGATTTTGTGTTGCCTGCTCGTGAAAAGCTCTCTTTCCGGTTCGGGCCCTACTATATTTTGCCCCTGTCTATAGAGCCGGGCAGCTCTCTTTTTTTTCGTCGTCATTGTCTTCGGAACCGCTTTTTCCCTCCGTGTCGAGGCGCTTGCACCTGCTATTCTTTTAATCAGAACTTCCCTCTTTCCAGGCCTCTTTCTTCGTTTTCTAGTAAGGTTGTTTTATGCAGCGCCCCTGCTGAAGAAGAAGATAGTAACCTGTTCGGAGCATCCTCTGGCAGGAGTTTTTCATCCACTTCCCCCTCCAAGGAAGATATAGGAGATCTAATAGGGGGAATTTTTCTCCCTTTATGGGGCGTTTTTTTTTCCTGGCGGCATTCCATGAGTGGCGCGTTTAAAGGAAACCTGAGACAATTTTCTTTCCCTGGACGCTCGTCTTCCCCCCCCCTTTGCAGGTGCGCTTTCTTCTCCCCCTGGACTTCTCTCCCCCCTTCCTCACCTTAAGTTGATATTGCTAGTTTTTAGTCTCTAAGCTTTTTATGATCATTGATTTTTCGGGACGCCCGCGGCAGTTGACTTCCCCCCCTTTTCCTCGCCACTGAAGCCTTTTGCAGTGGCGTCCCCTCTCCTTTTCCCATAATGGAGGCTTGCTCCTCCACAGAGGACCTTTCTTGGGTCATTGGAGTAGGTCACGACTTTCTCCCCCGCGCGACTTCGTGTCACTTTTTCCCCGACGCCCTTTAGGGAGTTTCTTCCCATTCCTCGTTCCCCCCCCCCCTTCCCAGAGCACAAGTAATCTTTCTCCCCCCCAGAGGAAAAGTCTATCTCTTCTTCGAGCGATACATTGATCCCCTTTCCCTCTCCGGACACTTTCCCTTTCGATCTCGACTCTTTGCTCCTGCGAGATTAGAATTTCGTTCTTTTTGTATATACTAGAAGGCCTGTCACCCTCAGAAGAACTTGAGCGGTCCCCTAGCCCTCTTGGAGATCCCCCCCCTTTGAAGACACGAGCCCTTATATTGGGATTATGTCTTCCACTAGCACCCCCCACTCAGTCTTTTTCCCCCCCCCGAAGATCGTCCTTTTTAAGTGGGAATGCGTTCTCGATTTCCCGGATGTCCCCAGCCGTTCCCTATTCGGAGGGAGTGATCATTCTCCCCAGCCCCTCACCTCCTGCAAAAGCCAGGAAATTGCCCTCCATCCATTAAGTCTTCCCCCTCCTCCGGAAGTCTTTCAAATTCCCCCCCTTACGCTTTTGCGAGAGCTGAACAGTGTCTCCTACTCCCCCCTTTCCCCCCCCTTTCCCAGCGCTGGTGAGAATGCCAACCCGTCCAGCGCCACAGTGAAGGCACCTTTCCCTTCTTTCATCTAGAATTCGGTCACTCCCCACCCGTGGAGAAGGTCTTCCCAGCAGTCTCAGGGGGCCGAACCTCTGGGATCATATGGTAGTCCGTCTCTTTTATGTCGACATTCTCGTTGTCCTTTCCCGGCGCGAACTTTTTCCCTCGAACGGCTTCCCCATCAGTGGCTTCTCCTTGGCAAGGATGTCTCGCCCTTCTTCCAGCTCGCGACTCCTCGATAACTTGGGCATTCCTTTTTTCCCTGCCGCCTTTTCCCCTGTCGGATCTTCCCCTTTCTTGCCAGAAGATCGAGCTTGGTATCTTTTTTTTTCCGAAAACCCCCAGGCCGTGCCTCTCACAGCTCTCGCCGCCCTCTTTCCGCCGGCCGTGCCTTCCCCCCCGGCCTCGGTGGCACTCGGCCCCCGAGGACGTCTTTGAAAGGTCTTCTTCCGTATGTCACTCTTTTTCCTCTCGATGAAGCTGGTTCTTTCTTTTTTCTTCTTGTGGAAGCCTTTTCCTCCCCCCTCCACCACAACTAGTTTCACCGCATCTCTTTCCAGATGCAATCCGCGGCGACCCCTTTCCCTTTACGCTGTTTTTTTCTGACCAGCGGACTTGAGCTCCTAAGGCAAGAGTTTGCAGTCTTCCGCCGAATTGGCGGAGCCCCCTTACGCCTCTTTTTTCCCTGTCCCCCTCCCGGCTAAGGCAGATAGATGCGCTTTTTCCACCCCCCCCCACCCCATTGCTCCTTCATCGGCACCCTACGGCGCACACCATCCCACCCTTCCCCGAAAAATACTTCTCTCCTTCGTTTTGTGTTTTTCCTCTCTTTCCAAGCGCGTTCTGGTTCCTTTCCCCCCCGATCTCAACGTGTCCTTGCCTTCCCCCTTTCACTGTGACTCCGAGCGCGCAGTAAAGAGCTGGCCTCTCTGCAGGTTCCTTTTCTTCAGCCACTTCAGGCCTGCCCTTCAAAAGCTTGTCATTGTCGCTCAAGCCGCGTTCTACGAGTCCCTCTCCTTCGGTAGGCGTTAGCCGAGTTCCTTCCCCCTCTCGCCTCTAGGGGTTTTTTTTTGAACGCCGGTCGATTTTTGTTCTGGAGAATTTTCCGAGTCCTCACCGACCCTTCTTCATCTCCTGTTGTGGTCACTCTACTAGTAAATCCCTTTTTTGACGCCTCGCGCATGCCTCATTCCAGAGGGTCTTTTCACCGCACTTTCGGCGGCAGGCCGTTTTCTAGAACGAGCTTCTCCCAATTCCGACACCTTCGAAGAAGGAAATCAGGTTTCTCCCCGATGGTAGGAGGCGAAAATCTTACAACTCTCTACTTTTTTGCATATGGTAGGACGCTCCATGATCCTCGATGGCTGAACATTTCCCACCTTAATGAAGGCCCAAGGGCCCTCTGCCCAGAGCGAGGACGGGAAATGGATCTCCTTGGTAGATACTCCTCGAAGTGGCCACTTTGATTCTTCGGCTCCTTCCGACCCCCCCGAGTGATTTCAAGGAAACCTTCAAGTTTTTTTCCCCAAGCATGTCAGGTGGATCCTCGCTGCGGCCCCTGAGTCGATTTCATCGGAGGACTCCCTATGAGAAACACTGGGTTTCCCTCGCCCGAAAGATCGGTTATGAATTAGATCTCGAAGTTAGATGCCCAGGTTCTTCCTCGGACGTGTCAATTCCCCCGATGGAAAGATTTTATACTTTTTCTTTGAAGGCGGCTACGGTTGAAGCGCAACCTCCTTCTGTGGAGAAGTTAGTACTACCTTCTCCAGGGACGGCGTTCTTTTCATGGATTAGAACATTGCCTGGTCGTTTCCTCCTGGAGGGAGGAGAAGTTGTCTTCTCTGAGCAGTCCTATTCCCTTCCTCTGCTGACATTTTGACCCGGAAAATTTTTCTGAGAATAGAATAATCCAAGCTCTCGGATGGTGTGAGATCTTTCTCCCCCCGATAACCCCCCCCCCCCCCTACCTAATACCCCCCGTCGTAGAAGGCTCTTTCTCCCCTGGTTCTCCAAGCGGGCACCTCTCCTGGAAAGTGGATTATTTCCTTTAAGGGACTTCCTAGCAGGAAGCCGGAACCTCCCCCCGCGAAGAGATCGCCACCTCTCGTCTAGTCGACGCCTCCTCGTGTCAGGATTCCTCCGGTGAAGAGCATGTATCTCGCAAGTCTGAAGTTCTCCTTCGAAAGAGCAGTTTGATCCGTGGTCGACTGGGGCCTTCTTTTTTCTCAGCTTGACTTTTTGGCGACTCCTCCCCCCCTTCCCCCTGAGTAGCAATCTTCACAATCCTTCCCCAATCACACGGGCGACCTTTTTTCCGCATTGGCCGCCGCGACACCTTCCCTTTTCGTATAAACCTTGGTGCGCTCCTTGCGGAGTAAACTCCGTGCTGATTCTTCTTGTCTTGGAAGAGTTTTTCCCCCATCATGAGAGGGAGAGTACGCCCCCCCGGTCCGATAAGATTCGAAGACCTTTCACTCGCAAATTATCTAACTTCCTTTTGTTGTTGTAGGTCTCTTGAGCAGACAGCTTCCCCTTCTGCGAAGACGCGCGGCAGGAAGCTCAAGCTCCCCCTATTTTTCGGGTCCTTTCGTTTCAAAAATCACTTCAGCCAGACAGTTTTTCTTCTAACGGTGAGCCTTGTCGCCCCCCGGGCAGGAGAACCCTCCCCGCGATTTCTCTGACCCTCTTTCTGACCCCTCCTTCCCCCAGGATGAAGCAAGGCCGTTCCGCCCTTTGTAATGGTGTAGTAATGCACCAATGTCTCCCGCACGAAAAAACACTGAAGACTCCGTCCTAAATTTCATCATTGAAGGCTTTCTCTTCCTATGAATGGGATTCCCCTCTCATACGATGAAAACGCGGTTTTGGGCCTTCTCCTTTCAAAAATGAACCGACCAGAATTCCCCTTGAAATATCTCCCGCGCAGTAGCTTCTATTTTTCGTCCTTTTAATCTTTTTTTTTCCCATAATAGGTTCACCCTTTTCCCGCAAAACCCCCCCAACCCGGCAACCCCTCCCCTACTCGAATGGTAGAAGATCGTAGATTCTCGCCGACCCTTCTAAAACTTCAGATTTTTCGGAAAGGAACACATAGCCCCCCCTTTCAGTAGAGATGGTAACCCCTGGAGTAGAAACTCCCCTCCCCTTTTTGATTCATGGTTCTCCGGTAGTGGATTACTAGCACCCCCTAATGCTCTAATAGGGTTTCTCTCTTTCATAAAGCGAAAGTACTTCCCCCATTCACACTCAGTCGCTCCCTTCGGTTTTCTCTACCTTCCACTTTTCGCTTTTACAGAGCCTCTTTTCCGAGAAAGTGGACTTCGTCACCCTATCCCTCTCCCCGAGAGATCAGAACAATACCTTTTTCCTGTCGGAGGAGCGGTTCCCTGGAGACTTCTTCCATGCCCCTGCGGAAATAGAGTTTGTATATTTTCATCTGGCGATTGGGTGGTCCCTCTCCTTTCCGTAACCAGCACGAAAGCGGATGTCCTTTCCTGGTTTCGATCGAAAGAGGGTTGTCCGCCCCCCCCTTCTAGTAAAAACTTCCCGGCCGCGCCGCACCCCCGTAGGTGAATTAATTGACTCTTTTTTCACTTGCGATTTCTAACAGGAGTTGTTCCACGCTGAAGACGAGATCTCGATCCTCGCAGTCCCTCGAGCGTCTGCTTTTTCCTCTATTATTATTGGTGACCGGTTGATCCCGGTTCTCCCTTTTTTCCCGAATTGGCATGAAACCCCCTTCGCGGAGGGCGCATACCCTCCCCCGTTAGCCCTTTTCTAAGGTCTTGTTCAAGGTCCCCTCCCCCCACGTCAGACCCCCTCTAGCAAGAGGGAGTAGTTGTTTTTCACCTTTAAGGATTTTCTCTGGTACCTCCTCACTTCTCTCAGCAATTAGAAATCAAGGAGTTTTTCTCCGAGACCTCCTTTGGTTGCGGAGGGTTGCTCCCCCCCCTGAGGAACAGGTAGCCCTTCCTGCATCTGAGTGTCCCCGTCCCCCCGACTCTCACTCTCTTTTATAAATGAGATGTGCTACTCGCCTTTCGTTTGCGGTTCCCGATCGCCCTTTTTCCCCCCCCGCTCGACAAGCGGGTCTTGCCGCTTTCATCGTCGACGAAGAAGGGTGGCTTATGATGGTGACGCCCAGCAAGACCTTTTGCATACTATGATATTTTAATCCTCCTCATTTGTTTTTACCCTTCCCTTTTTTTTCCCGTATCCGTCGGAACCCATTTCCCCTTTGCCACCTTCTTCGTCGACGATTCCTCACCCTCTTTTTCTAGCGGGAAAAGTTTTCCGAACCTCTCCACCTCTCGTCCCAGATAATGGATGAAGACTCTCTATGTTATGGTTCTCCCTCTTGGAACGCTCGCCTGCCTTGGGCGCTTGTGCACGAATTGCTTTCCTCCCCACCCGCAGCGGCCTTCTCAGTTTATTCGGTTCCTTCTGAACCTTGGAGTATGCATTTTTTATCAAAGTGTTGTATGATGTCTCAATAGCAGGGACTTCCAGGTGCG
>Ga0179593_1512265_pt1 | contig 13463 bp, 21 predicted proteins | sample CZODoug2_1_08_16_FD_185931 | JGI IMG/M metagenome (GOLD analysis project Ga0179593, IMG submission 185931) | Vadose zone soil fungal communities from Angelo Coast Range Reserve, California, USA - CZODoug2_1_08_16fungal (PacBio error correction) | ecosystem: Environmental > Terrestrial > Soil >... | reverse complement strand
GTGGCGGGGTTTCCTTCTTCCATCCCTTTGCAAATTCACGTCACTTCGCCCCCCTTTCCCAAACTTTTTGGTTCGGGTCCCGAACCGTTCCCTTTTTTCTCCCCCCCCTTTTAAGAAATCCGCCGACTCGTTTCTTCATATTTAACGCCCCCCAGTTTTGTTACCTTGGAGTCTTTTCTCCAACACTTCCATGCTCTCCCCCGTCCGTAATTTTGCTCTCTAGACTCCTCCCCCCTTGAGCTCTCCACCCCCACCCCCCCCACACCCCCACACAACCCCCCACCCCCACACCCCCCAGCCGATCAAAATTCCCTTCCACCCCCTACCCGGGTGCATCACGGACCCAGGACGATTTCCCACCCAGGAGCGGCGACCCCTGTTTTTCCCCTTTACCGTTTGGCCCTTTTTGACTATTCCCTCCTTCAGTCCTAAAGTCCCACAATCACTAGGGCTTCCGTACCCCCATAGGGCTGCGTCCGCCTTTTGCCTCTGCTAACCCCCACCTTCTTTTTTGCAACGAGGCACCATGATTCACGCTTTCCCCTGCTCGGACCAATTCCCCGGCGTGCCCAGGCCCACTTCCTCTGCCTTTTTCGTGGCATCCTTTGTTTTTTCCCATTGTCCATGACGGCTATCTATGTGGAGGAGTGGTTTAAATGACCCACCACCCCGAAGCCCCTTCTTTCACCCTCCATCCAACGGCTATATAAAGAAGCCCCCCTCCCGTTTTTGTTCATAGTCCTTTTTTTTGTTTTTTCTTTATTATGAATTTTTCCCCCCCCCCCACCTTTTCGCACCACCCCAGTTACCCGGGGTGTGTGCCCCTTTCCTTTCATGACAACGCGCCTCCGTTCTTTTTATCACGGTCCCCCCCTTTTCCCGCCAGCACGCGGCGCGTGAGGCCCCTCGTCTTTTTTTGACGTGCGTAGTCAATGATAGGCCCCAATTTTGTTGTCCCCATTATCTTTTTTTTTTCCCTGCTGGAGTCCCCCTGTTGTTTCAATCCTTTTTAAAGGTCGGTTGTTTCACCCAAAGAAGTGTCCGATTTTATTTACGTCGCCTTTCCCTCCCCCCAGTTCCCTGATTCCCCCGCACAGGCTGCGACCCCCCCCGCTTTCCCCCACCCCCCGGCCACTTTACCTCCCTCCCCCCCTTCCCGCGGCGTCCCTTGCTAGCGGTTGTGGAAAAACACGACCGCCAAAGGCCACGACCCACTCCCCCCGGCTCCATAACATCTTTTTTTTTGTGGTTGTTTTCTCCCCCCCCAATGCTTTCCTCCGGGCGTCCCGGGGGTTCTCGGGGGGTCCTGATTTTTACTTTTAGCGCCGTTAGAACAAAAGCGTTTCGAGTCTGAACTGACCCTTCCCCGAGTTTTCTTCCCGCCGAGTACTTCCCCCCCCGTCCATTTTGTCAGGGTCAAGATACCCCCCCCCCCATCGCTTTTCTTAACACCACCTCGTATTGAATGTTCGTTTTAATTTTCCCTTTTTTCCAGAACTCCACCAGCCTCCGGCCCAGATACAACGCGGTTTTTGGTTTTGGCGAATTGGGGGGGGGGGTGTTGGGTTTAAACCCATCCGCGCCTGGGTTCTTCAGATGTTCCATCACTGTTTCTTTGATAGGCCCCTTCCTTTCCCCGTATGACCCACAAATACCCAGTGCCCCCTACCCCCGGAGTTTTTTTTCCTTTTATCAGTTCCACCCTCTCCCAAGAACCCCCCCGTTCCTTTTTCTTTTTAAGATTTTTGAGTTTTTGTTTGCATTAGTCTGGTTTATCGCCCACCCCCCTTCCGAATTTCCTTTTCCCTTCTTTTTCAGTCTTCCCCCCATAGGTTCGAAACGCGGTCATAGAAGACTCATTGGCCCCCGCCTCCTCAATCGCACCCCCCCTTTTTCCATCGCAATGGATTGTGAAAAATGTCAACCAACTTCCCCCGCCGCACTGAAACATAGCCCCCCCCCCCCTTCACGCGTTCCCAGCCTTTCAGTTCCTTGAGTGGGCTGATTTACCCCAAGCCTTCTCTCCTTTTGTTTCCCCCCCCTCATACAGTTGTTCCCCTTTACACAATCTCATACATTTCCTCTTTATCTCGGTAACGCCCCCTTTCCGCCAGCCCCTTTTCGCCCGGGAAATTCTTTTGCCCTTTCCTTCTTCTCAAAAGCCTTCACCCTTTCGGAAAACTTTTGTTTTGGTTTCCCTGCGCGTGAGAAATTCGCACAGCAACCCACTCTGGCCTCTTTCTCTTCCGTCACTCCTTCCATGGCCTCACCGAAACCGGTTTTGCCCAGCACTGCGCAGTTTCCATGGCAAAACACGTCCGTCAAAACTCCAGTGCTCCTCCTTTTATTTCACCCGACTTTTTTTTCTCTTTTTTTTCACCTAGCAGTCCCACTGCCGTGTGCGCTGCCCCGATTAAGGAACAGGCGTCCCTCTCTTCCTGCATCGATCCCCGTAGGGAAACCGGTCCGCTCCTCCTGTTTCCTTCCTCTTTTGACCCGCCCCCTTTTCCCCCAGCCGATGTAATGATTTAAAGCCTGGGTTTCTCGAGTTTCCGGTGTGTTTTCTCGGTCCCACGCCGGAACTTAACCCGGTTCGTCCTTCCTGATTTCTTTTCGGCCCTTCGCGTCTTTGCAGTTTAATTCCAATAATAATTGGATTCTGATTGGGTGGCCGCCCCCTCCCATTCCTCGCGCGCGTTGAAATGACCTTACCACTTCCTTTCGCAATGTGATTTCTTGTTTGTTCCTCCCTTTCTCCCCGTGGTCCAGAACCCAAACCACTCTCTTTTCTTGTATGAGTCGGCGTGACCCCCCTCCTCGTCCACTGTCTTTTGTTCAAAAGATCGTTGTTGTTGCTTGTTGAGCCTCCCCCGCCCTCTCCAACCCAAGTTTCTTTTTAGTCTCGCTCCCCTCCCGACTGGCTTTGGTGAGCCGTTACAACGTGTCGATGAGGCCTCCCCCTTCTCCCCTTTGGTTTTGGAACACCCTGTTTCGTGAAGCAATTTCCACCCCCCTCATTCCCCCCCCTTTTCCCTTCGGACTGTTTTTTTTGCGACCCCCAAAACCTGCGGAGCTCCCCTGTGAATACGTCCCCCTTTTCCGTTTTTTTTCCCCCCCCCACAAGTCAAAGGCCTACCAATCGCCGTCAATTCTCTCAAATTTTTTTTTTTTGCCGACAGACCTTGATTTTGAAAACCGGGTTTTCCCCTCCCCCCTGCTTCGGTTTTTTTCTCTCGTTCCTTTTTCTTCCTTCCTTGTTTTTGTTTTTTTTCTTAAAAGAAATTTTTTGGTTTTGACGCTGGCACGAGCGGTTTCTGGGACCCTTTGGCCGGTTGTTTTCATTTCCTTTACCCTGGCCAACGCGACCCCCCCGTGCCTGTGATCCTCTGAAGTTGCGGGAATTTGGAAGGCATTTGACCGATTTTTTTGAACTGAAGGGGACGGCTTTTTGACAACTGATTTGCTTCCCTCCTTTTTTTTTGCTTCCCCCCCTCCCCCGCATCCCACCCAAGGTGATGGTTGGAAATCCGCCCCCCCTTTTTTTTCCCAGATGCCTTACTTTGAGATTCAATCGACCCCCCCCACCTTTTCTTCCTTCCCACCCCAAAACAGAGCCGGAGGCCGGCGGCGTTCCCTTCAGTATGGCAAGTTTTTTTCTCCTGTGGTGGTGTGCGGCGCTCCACCCCCCCCCACGCCATCTGTTGGTTAAGACCTTTCCCCCTTTCTCGGTTTTTTTGGTCATCACGGCAGCCATTGAGGGCTTCCTTCCTTCTTTTTTTTTTCGGGAGTTTGTGGACACGGGTTTTCTTCCCCCCCTTTTTCCCTCCCATCCACAGCCCCGATCCGGTCGGCCATGTTCCTTTTTCTTTCTGCGGCTCCACGGTTTGTGTCGCGCTTTTTTAATTCTTTGAGCCCCTATCAGTTAAAAACAGGGGGATGAGTCATGTGTCATTTTCCCACCATTTTCGACGCGCCTTAGCCGGTTTGCCATCTCTTGATCTAGTCCATATATCTCAAATCAACACCGGGATCTGAACCCTTACTTTGTATTGACCCCCACCCCTCCTGCCAGGGTGACCGCTGTTTTCCCCCCCAATTTGCAATCTTTTTTGCCGGGTGCGGGCATTGCGTTCTGTTGTGATCGCTTGTATTCCGGTCTTTTTAGAGTCCCCCCCCGCTGCCTGTTTTCGATGATCGTATTTATTGTGGAAGAATTTTGTGCGGAACCATAGTCGTTCCCCGCATTGCTTCTCTTTCTTTCAGCTTCTTCCCCCTTTCTTTGTGGCAACGTTTTTTCGGAGGTCTTTTGTTTAATTTTATTTCTCCCCTTAAGTTTCCACCTTTTTTAGTTTTGCCTTTTTTCCTTGCGGGCTGCTTTGCTTTCCCCCCCCTTTTTTCCTAATTGCATTTCCTTGCTGACCCGCCTGGTTCAGATGCAATACTTTGGTTTTGCCTGTCGTCCCTCCAATTCGCCGGACCACACTTTGTCCTCCTAAATGTTTTTCCCTAGGAACTCAGCTGGCACCTTTTCGCTTCCATCTCTTTTTGCGAGTTTCTCTTGGGCCCTTCTGCCTTTCCGGGCTTTTCATGTGGTTCTGCCAATTATGATCTGGGACACCGCGTCCCTTGTCTTTCTGGTTTTTTCCCCCCAAGTTCCCACGTTCGGCCCTGCTGTTGGTGAACCTCTTTCCGCTCCGTGGCGGAATTAGTGGGGCTTTTCTTCTGGTCCCTGGAACCCTCCCTTTGAAACCTTCATTTAGCTGGGCCAAAGGATTCGGCTTTTTTCGTGCTCCCACCATGTTGCCGTCCCGAACATTCCCTTTTGTAACAATGCTTTCCTCACTCGATTGAGTTGTAACCCCACAATCAAAAATGCACACAATCACTCCTCTTTCTGCCCCATGTTAAGTGTAGTTTGTCTTTGGTTTTTTTTCCTGATCTGCGCCGTTTTTATTCACCTGTATTTTGTCTTATTCAGGTTCTCTTCCTCTCACCCCCTTTCTGGGGTCCCCCCCTTTGACCCGGCACTTTCCTCTGCTGTTTTCTCTTCCGTCTTTTTTCTTTCTTAGGAGTTCCTTTCTGTGTTCATTCCCTTTTAAAAAAGTTAAATTCATGTTTCGGTTACGCCAAGCGGAGATTTGTTATCCCTTTTTTTCCCTTTGCAACCCCCATGGCAGTCACCTTGCGTCTGGGCTAGTTTGTTTTTCTACCTGCAAAGCTTTCCGAAATTGTCTTCTCCCCCTTTCCCCAACCCCTTTTTTAACGGAAAAGGGTTCGCCCAGCCGAAAGTCCGGCCCCAAAAGCATTATTCCCCACGGTATTACTGTTCTAGGATTCCTTGGGCGGTGTACGTTGGCATTTTTTTCATTTAAGGTGCCCAGCTATCCTCCTTGCGTTTTTTTTTTTCTGGATGCTGTGCCCGGGAGGCATTTTCCCTGGGTTTTTCCAGTGAGATTCTCCCGGGATGGTGAATCTTAGGCCGCGTTTGTTTGTGTTGAATTTGCCGACTCCTCCTGTCCGTTTGCGTGCACCGCCGGGTTTTCATGGACTCAATTCTCTTTTTAACCATTGATTGTTTCTTTTCGCCCTAATTTTTTTTTTTATACGTCGGGTTCTTTTCCCTCCCTTTCGGTCCTTCTACAGGATATTGGCTTTTTGTCTGGAAATGATGAACACCTTCTTTAAAAGGGAGGTTTTTTTGGTGGATTTTCGTAGCTTGGCACACAATTTTCCCACCCAAAGCACTATGCAAAGAAAAAATGCTTTTGTTGGACGGGTGATTTTTGATATGGAGTGGGTTGCATCCTGTGGTTTTTACCCAAGTCAACCATCTTCTAACCGCTTTCACCGTACTCAAAACCCTCTGCAGCCCTGCACAGTGGCTTTGTGATCCACTTTCCGTTCTGCTTCGGTTGCGTTTGTCCACAGATTTTGTGCTGCTTGGTCTTTTGACACAGGCTGCGCAGCCGTGGTGTTCCTCTGGCCTTATTTTCCTGTTTCGGCGTTTGTCACATTTCTTCCGTTTTTCCTTTTTTTCTATCTGGGCCAAATTGGCCAAAATCCCTTTGGTCGTACTTGTCCTTTGTTTATTTTTTTTTTAGCTCGTGGTGTGGCTTGTTGGTTTTGCTTTTTCTTCCGAGTGATATGGGGAGTGATTGATCGTCTGGGTCCCTCTTTCCCAAGTGTTCCCCTGCACCCATCCTTTTTCTCTTCTCTAAGGCGAACCTTATCTTCCTTCCCTTGGCTTAATATGTTTTTCCTTCTAATCGAGTGTGCGGCTTTCTCTGGTACGCATGGCGGATTGCTTCCACAGCATTTTTTGACTGGCAGTGTTAGGTGTTCCTTATGATGCGCCAAGTTCCCAATTTTTTCTCTTTAGTTTTTTTTTTGTTTTGGGCGTTGAGATCATGTTTGTCATTTGGTCGGCCCATCAGGTTCCCCAGTTTTGCCCATGCAAAACCAATGATTCACCAACCGGTTTTAACCTGGTCCGTGTACGTGCATCCCGCCCTCGGTCCTCAATTCGAACACTCGCACTCCGCGTCTCTAATGAAAAACCTACGACCTAAGTTTTAAAATTCGGTCGAAGTTCATAAAACCCCCGTTCCTTCGTTCGATCTTAACTTGTTGTGGCTTGCCTTCTCTAGTTTCAATCAGTAATTGCTGGCGGGGGAGGTGTTAACAGTCCTATAAGAACCTTCCCGCACGCCATATAAACCAGGATGAATACCTTTGCCCCCCACCAGTCAGAGGCAACCAATAAACAGTTTTCAAAATCAGAACCCCCCCCCCCCGATTTTGTCCCCTGTAATATATCACTCAGTGCAACCCCGCCTTTAAATTCCCCAAAACGCCGAACAGCGAGAAACCTCCTATGTCCCAGCGAAACAAATTGTGGCGCCCCCTCCTTTTTGCAGCCAGCCGTCACACCCGTGTGTTAACATTCCCTGATAAAAGTCTCCGAACCTTCCCTTACCCGGCTCCAGCGCCCCCTTCCATCGTGGTTCCTTTTCCCCCCTTAGGAATGACGGTTCGATCTTTTCGTTGGTTATATTACTGTCGTAGGTCCCCCCCCCCACCCCCAACTCCCCCAGATTCCACCCCCTCCCCCTATCGCCCACGGCACCTAAAGACGCCACTTAAAAAAGACCGTTTCCTATTGTTTTTAGTCTTTGGTTTTTGAATTGACTAAAAAAAAATTCAAACGTTGATCCCTCCCGGTCTAGTTTGGCCGGCAATCCTTCATACCACTCAGTCAACTCCGTTTTCGCTCAAAGTTAAAACTTTACTTGACCCTCCCGCCCGGCCTTCCCCTTAAGATGCTCTTTTGTTGATTTGAATTTTGGGAATGCCTCTCCATGTGGACCCAATCTCGGTTTCGGCCCAACCGGTCGGTGCCACCAGCTCCCCGCTTCGCCCGTTTGGAAAAACTTTCCCCCCCTCTCCCGGGGGCTGGCTATGATTAAACCCAGTCCGCGCCTCTGCGTTCAAACCCCTTGATTATACCCTGACCCCACAGCCTCACCCCCCCACAAGCCCCCCCGCCGCCCTCTTGATGCTTGTCGTTTTTGTTTTTGGTTGCAACACCCCTTCCTCAAAATTCACTTTCCCCGCCGCCCCCTATTCCGAATCAGCTCACAACAGTAAGTTTTTTTTTTCCTTGTTGTTCATAAGATTTGTATCCTTTTCGTCTGGGCGACCTTTGGGTTCCAGTTTTGTTGACCCCATTTTTCCTCTCCTTGCGTCTGGCAAAATGATTTGCTTCCCGAGATAAGGAACCTGAGCCCCCCTTCCCCCTCCAGGTTACCTTACGTTGTTGTCATCTTTTTTAAAGACCTCCCCCAAATGCCTCTTTTTTCAAAGAATTGGGGCACTTTTGTTTTAAGATTAACTTCTCCACACGACACGCTGCGGGCCCCTCATTGAAAACGAACGGCCTCTCCATTGGGGTTTTGATTGGTCTGCTGACCTTCCGAGTTGGGGGCTCTTTGTTGAAGGAACCCCCTGCCGCCCCCCCTTTTTCTCCTCAGGGTGTCCCTAGTGGTTTCGCGGCATCCCTCCTGACATGATCCAAATACCAGTGCCCTCCCAACAACCTGCGGGTTCCCCCAATCCGGCCCCCTCGCCCCCTGCACACTGCCCCCGTTTCCGTTTCGATCTCCTAGGACGGTCTGTTTTTTTCATTTTTTTTACTTTAGGTGGTTCACGAACTTCTGCTTTCTTTTTTTCCCTGGCCTTTTCATTTTCCTTTGTTAAAACGGTTGAAGCTCTCTTTTTTTTGCAATTCATTTTTCCAACGATCAAATGTTTCCAAGGTTCACTTTTTTCTTACAGGCTCACTTTCTGAAACGCCCCCCCAACTGACGTCGACTTATTGAAATATTCCGTCCGCCGCCCGATTGGCAGTTCCGGGTTTGCGCCCACCCGCACTCGCAGCCCCTCCGAGGTCACAGCCATCAGCTGAAATGCTCATACCCTCCTCATCGAGGACAGCCCGCGTCCCCCCTCCCAGCAGATCTGATTGCGAATTTTCCGTCCCTCTTCGTCTCTCCAACACAGTCCTGGCCACATGTCTTTCAGCTTTTGGTGTCCGGAGAATGAGCGCACCGCCACGTGGTAATACTTGCTTCTAACGTTCCGTCCCAGATGTGGGACTGTTCACTCGCCCTTAACCTGACAAGCAAAGCCGGCACAGTCCACTTGTTCCCAGTTGACCCCTCTTGACCTTGTTGGCCCCCGGTTTTTTCAGGGGAACCGTTTCCCCGCGCAGCCCAGCCCTCTCGCGGGTCAAAGCCCTGAACCTTCCTTTCACCCCAAACTTAGGATTCCTAGAAAGCTATCGCGTGCAACCCCTTGTCCGAATTTTCATATAATCCGTTTTTTTTTTCCCAGCCCACACTCCCAGCCTTCCTTGTCAATTGATCCCCTCGGGTCTATCCCTTTTTTTACGGCGGTTTTGAGTCATTTTCCTTGGACAGTTTTTTACCGTCCGTGCCCTGTTTTTCTCCGGCTCAATTTCGCCTGGTTTTTTTCCTAGTTCATGTCACTCCCCCCCTAAGGTCTTTTTTATTGCTTCTTTTTGTCCCCCACCGAAAGAAATTCATCTGCGCCAATCAACCCCGTTGCCTTTTTCCCACTTTCCTCTCCCCCGATGAGGTTAGTGGATGTTTTTTTCCCTCCGGGCCCGTGGTATAAGATTCAAACCACCTGCTCGTATGCCCCCTTTTCTGCCACGTTCGCACACGCTCCTACAAATGGTCGGTGCACTGTCTTCTTACAGAGTTTTTGATGCCCCGCCATGAGACACCACCCAACTTTAGCACCAGTCCCCTTTGTGAAGTTTAAGCCGGTCCGGACAGTTTCCTGGGTTCTGTTTGTTTGGCGGACCCTTTTTCCGTATGTGAATCTAATGCTTCTTTCACGTTGAGGCCCCGTTTGCGGATTTCTCAATTGTCACATCCCTTGTACTTCTTCTGGTCTTTTTCCGTATCTCCAACCCAAAAAACCCCAAACTCGGCCTTCTCAGTTCATAACGTTCCCCCTCCAGTCCAAATTTTCCCTCCAAATTCGCCCGTTCCACTCCGCCGTTTTTTTCTTGATTTTTTGCCCTCCTATTCAAAGGATGTTTGTGATAACCTCCCCCGCGGCCCCCCAGTTTGCAAGGTTGCAAATCTCTCTCTTTTTTCTCTAATTTTTTTGTTTTTTTGCGGAGAGCCTTTCTCCTACCTTTTCTGACCTGGGGGGAAATGGCCCGGCGTGTTACCTTCCACGGTCCTATTTACTCGCTCCCCCCCCTTGTGACGATGTTGCGCCGTTATGATTGAGGCGATTTGTTGATTTGTTCATGGCGTTCTTTTAATTTTGAAGGGTTCCGTGATGAACCTATGGCTTTGTTTCCTCTTTTTTTTGGGGGTCGTGAGTTGGGGCCGTGCAAGGGAATTTTTTTGTCCATTTAGTTTAGGAATTTTTTGACCTCCCCAAAAGGTTTTTCCTCAGCTTTTCAAGGTGACGGCTTCATCGCCAATTCTGCAATCAAACCCCAGTCCCTTCCCCCTGGGTCTTCGGGGCTGCACTTCCGTTTTGTGACGACCCGTGGTTGGGCGTCGCTCACAGAGACCACCCACCCCAAGCACGTAGCTTTTTTCCATTTTCCCAAGCCTTTCTCCTTATTTTGTCTTTTTTTTGTTTTTTCTTTCCTCTCTTGCCGACCTTACGTCTATTCTCTTCCCGTGACCTTTTTTTTCAGGCGGTCCACTTCTCTTACAGTTGGGTCTCACAGTGTGTTTTTTCTCCCCCTTCTGTTTCGGGAACCTACGCCCTTCCCTCTGTTTCTGAGCTCGTGGAACGGTTCACTTGTTATCTGTCTCCACTTCTTTTTTCTTTTTTTTTCTTGGCTTTGAGCTCCTTTGGCTCCTTTTTTTTCTTCTTGGCTTCACCTATCATTAAAACAATTGCCATTATGTTGCTGTATGGACACACCCTTCCTCTCATTACCGCGCCTGCCTTTTTCTCAAGTCAAACAGGGCCTCTGCAACTAAGTTTTGGAAATTTTTGCCGATTATCCTCCACCGCCGTCAATCTCGTCTGTTCTTTATCACATTTTTATTAAAATCACTTCCCAACTTCTCGTCTTTGGTAGTGGGCGTGTCCCGGTTTATCGTTTGTTTCTTTTATTTATTCTTTTCTTTTTTTCTTGAGGAACAGCTTGTGTTTCTTTCCACCCCAGTTTTGCGCATTTCTGTAGTCTTTTGTTTTCTTTTTTGGAAGCCTTCTTTTTGCATCCCTTTCTTGTTCCCATGCATGGTGAGCACAGCCACCCGGGATGCTGGTTGTTACTCTTTCGCGTGGTGCTCCCTATATTAAGTTCTCGGCGTCCTTTTTTCATTTTTCTCAGGTTGGTTAGTTTTCCTTTCCCGTTGGCTCCTTCTCTGTGATTTTTTTTTGTAGATTCGTTGCTTCTGCGCTTTAAGTTCGTTTGCTCGTTTCCTTTCGTTTCCTGGAGGTATTTTCCTTCTCATTGCTTACCGGATTACTCCCTTTGTTCTCGCTTGCCCCTTTTGCCCTTTCCGTGACACATTTTGTTCCGATCCTTTTGATACGGGTTGATTTTTTCTAATTCTGTTTAGTTTCATTCTTTTTCCCTTTTCTTTCGGCTTTCCTTGTTCCCCTTCTCTTCTGTTAGGATTTTTGGACGCGTTTGCGTTGCTCTTAGGGGCTTATGGAGACTTATTTTCCGGCAAATTCTTTTTCATGGCGCACGCCCTTTGCGGTCGCTTCTTTTGGTCAATCAGCCTGCCTCCCGTACGGGTTTTAAATGCGGTAGTTGGACTTTAGTTCGGGTTTTTCTTTTTTCGTGCAGGCTGTGTCCTTTTGGTAGTTCCCCTTTCTGCCATTTGAACGTTACCGGTGCATGACCAGCAGAAGTGTCATGTCAGTGAGCGGGCCCATGATTTTCGAAAGATGTTTTAGACAAGCAGGTTCAGACTCCCCTCCTTCTTTGTTTGCTCGTTGGTTGTCTCTCCCCCCCCTGTGAATATTAACTGCCCCACGCAGCCCTCATTAGAGGCACAAATCAGAAACTCCTGTTTCTGGTTTCACCTGATTTTGTTTCCGTAGTTGTTTTTTTATTTTTTTTTTCTGGTGTATTTCTTTTTTTTTTTTTTTTTTTGATCAGTTTTGTGGTCGTTGATTTCCCTCCATTTTTTTTCATGTTGGCTGTTTGACCCCATCCCTTTCTCCCGTCGGGTCTTTGTTTTTTTCCTTCTCCGTTTTTTTTTTTCCTCTTGTTTGATTTTGGGCCCCGCTCTCTATTGCTTTTTGTCTTGTTTTCTGTGCGTGATTTTTCACAAAATTTTCTTTTTTTCCCTCCAGCATCGCGTTTTTGTTCCTCAGCCCAGATTTGAGTTTTTGGTACCGTCTTTCCTTTTCCTTGTTTCCGGGACACGCCTTCGCCTTTGTTTATGGCTTTCTCCCTCGGCCTGTCCTTCTGCCTATTCCTTTTTATTCTTCTGTCATGTCTCCCCTTTCAATATTCCCCGTATAACCCCGTCCCCAGCAAAACCGCCCCCCCCGTCTACCCATCCTTTATGACCATTCCTAAAAAGGTGTTCTTTTATATTCGCCTTGTCGGCTCTTGGTCAAACCGTGGTTTTTGTTTTTTAAGGGAAGGTGGCCTTTCACCCCTCCGATGCCCTTTGTTGTTTGTGCTTTGCCCTTGAGCTTGCGGTTTTTTTTTCTTGCTTATTGCTTACTCTGCCCGTCTCTGAGGCGTGTTTGTGTTGATTATTATTCCTTCTTCGAGCTTTTTTTTCATTCCCCTTTTTGATAGTTTTTCCGCCTATCCTCTCCTCCCGGCGTTGTGGGAACATCTGACTTCTTTTGTTTACTCCTGCACAAAGTACTTTTGTGGACCACTTGTGACTTTTACATTTAAAGCCTCCCTTCGGGGTCTCTTGGTCCCTCCCTTTTCTTTTTTTTTTTTGCTGGTAATGGACTTGTTTGACCAGTTTTTTCATTACGGTTCCCTTTTTTGCGCGTGTTTGTTGTTCTGTCCCCTTCCACTTTGCCCCCCCTACCTGTTCTACTCTGGGTGGCTTCTTTTTAGGTGGTGTTTTCATCATCCTTTTCCCCCTATACCTTCCTTTAGTCTAACCCCCCGTCACTTATTTTATAGTGTTTATTTCTGTTTGTAACCTTCTTCTTGTTTGCGAGGACCTTTGGTTTTCCCTTTTTGATCTCCCTTGTGGTGGCTTTTTGATTTTCCTGGATTTGGTTGTGGCGTTTTGTTTTTTTTGTTTTTTTTTTTTTTACCTACGCATCTCCCCTATGGACCGTAATCGTCTCCGTTTGCCCTCCTCTGACGTGTTTTTTGGGACCCCCCTTTTGCTTGGGCGCTGTTTTTGTGTCTCCGTTTGGCTACACCCTTTCCCGTTTCCCCCTTTTTTGCTTGTTCCTTTTTACTCTTTGTTCTTTGCACCACTTTTTCTGTTTCGCCAGCCGATGGTTGTTTTGGTTTTTATTTCTTGCTATTGGTTTCGTTTGCCACACCACTCCCTTTATCTGTTTTTGCTTTGTTTGTTCTTTTTTCTGATATGATTCATCGTCCCCCTCTTTTTTTGTTGTCGGTTATTTCTTGTTTTTTTCTTTGACTTTTTACCTTTTCCTTTTTTTGTTTTTTTCTTTGCGCGTTTTTCTGTTTGCGGGCTGTTGTTGACGTTTTGTCCCCCTCCTCGTCAGTCATTTTGGTTGAGGCTTTTCTTTTCTGCCCAACGTTTCGCGCCCCGCTTCGCCTTGCCCGCCCTGGTTTTTTGGCGTTTTAATTTCTGCCGCTTAATCGTTTTTTTGAACCCTCCCCCCTCTATGCCCCAGTTATTGGAGGAATTATTTTCCTAGCGCCGTTGATGTTCTTCCTTGACCTTTTTTTTTTTTTCTCCTTTTCGTGATTTCAATGTGGCTGATGCCCT
>Ga0179593_1463180_pt1 | contig 13463 bp, 10 predicted proteins | sample CZODoug2_1_08_16_FD_185931 | JGI IMG/M metagenome (GOLD analysis project Ga0179593, IMG submission 185931) | Vadose zone soil fungal communities from Angelo Coast Range Reserve, California, USA - CZODoug2_1_08_16fungal (PacBio error correction) | ecosystem: Environmental > Terrestrial > Soil >... | reverse complement strand
TTTCCCGTTATGACTAGGTGGGGATACTCACCTCTTGAACCAGCCGATCCCCTCCCTTTCTCGGTGGTCCCCCCGCTTTCGTCGTCCGAGAGCCTGCGGCGCGTCACCGTGGCGTGTTAACCACGTGTCCCTTTCTTGCGGCCTTTGCCGGTGTTGATTTTTTCCGGCTGTGACCGTTGATGGAAGACTTCTCCTGCGGCTTCTCCGAGGACGGCGCGCTGCTGGATTTTCGCATTCCTCGACCCTTACCTCTCGCGACCCTCATTGGTCCCCCTTAGTATGCCAAGTTGCTGCCACTTTACGATCCCCTGTCGCTCGCGGCCGCAAAGCTGTATTCCTTGTTAGTTGCAGGAGCTAGAAGAGTTTCGCCTTTTCCTCCTTGCCTCCTCTGGGACCCTTCGGATTTATATGATGAGCGGATGAAGCGTGTGCTTATACTTGTGTTGAGTGAGCAATTGCCGTCCTTACCTTCCCTCTTTACGCGGGTGATACACGTTTTCTTTTTAGTCTTTCTTGCCGAATTTTTGTTCGTTCGTTGGCGGTGATCTCCTTTGGGCCGGTTTTTTATGGCTTTTAAAAATTTGCTCGTTTTCCTGAGATCGAGTCAGCAGCTGTGAGGCCGGTTACTTAGATTCTAACTGACGTCTCCGTGGTCGACCCCGCCCCAAATTAGTCAGTCTTCCCTTGATGTCCGATTTTGTTCTCATATTTGCAGTGGAGGCGCGGCAGCACCAAAATCCCGGTTTGTGACATCCATTTTTTTTCCCAATTAATGCACCATGCGGCGGACCCCCCACCGTCCTGCGCATTCCCCTAAATGCCGACTTTTTTCTTCCAATGTTTCCACGGTGCAGGAAAAGGTCTCACAAGTGCTGACGCCGTTTATTGCCTATGATGAGCCTGTGCCGTCTATCAACGGAGTTCGCATGTGGTAAGTGGGTGGCCCTGCTTCACTCTCCAGTCCTGAGCCCTTACGTTCTTTTCGTTTTTTTTTACTGTCTGCCCTTTGACTCTAATTTGCCTTAGCGGGCGGTGACGACCCCAGCTGCCACGATCACCCCTTAGTTTTGGTGATCCCCTTCCGCTCAACCGCAGTCTCCCCTCTCGATGACCTCCGAAGGGCCGTGCTGTTGGAATTCGCCTGTTCTCTTTTTCGCTCACACCGAGTTCTTTCGCCCCTACGCGTGATCGCTCGTGCAGACTCTCCTGCGGCGTGAGATTTTTCGAGTGTGCGTTCGTGCCGTGCAGTACTGGAACCGATTTGCTTAACCATTCCCGCCCTCCGCCTAGAAGGGGTATCCTCCTCATGGTTGTCCCACCAGTACAGGGAGGAGTTGCCGTGTTTTGGATGCCTTGCCTCGTTCGCTTCTGATATTTGTGTTCACAGGACACATAACAGGGGGCTCTGTGACGCTTTTCTTCCTCGACTCGGTGTGTTTCAGGAGTGAAGACCATCGTTTGATTACTCGCGTTTAGCTGTTCACCGGGGTCGGTCCGTAGAGGCCCAGCGCTCCTGCTTAAGACTTCCTTGCATCCTTTCCGAAAGGGCGATCCTTTTTGAGTTGAAGCATCTCACCTTTCGATGAGCCGGGTCCCCGTGCTGCTTGCTGTTTCCTAGAGTTTTGCTCAATGCTTTTCTCTCTGAACGGACAACTATACTAATCAGCCCTGCAGGGTTGTTGTACGCAGCTCTGTCCACGACGTCCCTCGGCACGCGTGATTTTTTTGGTCGGGTCCAGGTGATCATTCTCTTCGCTGACGGTAATGAGAGACCGGGCAGTTGTAGCATGCGCACGGGGGATGTTTCAGTTTAGGGCGTTCTCAGGCGCTGCCTACCTTCTTGCGCTTCGCGCTAGTCCCTCCGGCTATTCCCCCTCCCTATCGCCAGGACGGGATTCAACGCGTTTATCCTACTTCCCCTGAAAAGGCTCGCGCGTCCGGCGAGCAGCAAACGGTAGGCTTTCCATCGCCCGGAGGTTTTGGAGCCCCTTAATCCCCACACCCTTTGACCCGAGCTTCAACAGCTAGTGCATGTGTATGTACCTGAAGACTGCCCGCGAGCGCTCCCGGGTTTTGAAGTCGTATTCTTTAAACATTCCCGGAGTGTGTTGTGGATTGGGCCTCTCCGGTGCGGGTTTTTCTTCCCTAGTGGAGACGCAGTTGGCGGTCTGGGCTTCGAACGGCTACATTCCGCTGCTACCAATTCCTTGAGGTCCCTTTATGCATATACTTGAGGCTTCGTGAGTCGGGGCGCGCGGTTGACCGCATCGTCGACACTGTCCCCTCCTCCTTCTGCTGAGGTTTAGGACTGTGGCCACCCTTTGTTCGTTGTTTAGGTTGGGGTTCCAGTGAAATGCCTAGGAATGGTGTAAGGAAGATGGTCATGTGCGTCTCTGGCCGAGCGGTGATAGTCGTACATTTTTTCACATGGAACCCTGCATCTTGGTTCCATCTTTTCGACGTTTTTACAAACCCTTCCTTGTTTGATCAACAACCAGACGACTTTGCTTGTCAGAGGCCGTTAAAGTCCCAGTTGACTTTTGCTTTTCCCGAGGGGAGCTTGTGTGATCTTCCTCTCCCATCTTAGAGTGTAGTAACGGTCACCTTGAAAGGGATTCCAGAGTTTTAAGTGGGACCACGACTTGCCACCTCTCGACTAACATTCTGCGCTATTTCCCTTAGTCTTGGTGTACGTCTCGACGCCATTCAGGTCCTATCGTCTGTTTTGGCTGAATTTTCGGCGTCGCAATGTCGGGCATCTTAACCTTTGTCGTTTCACGACGTTGTGCTATCTGCGCTCCCGACGCCTTTTTGTAGTTGCAACCGGTGTGCTTCCAAAGCAATCCGTGTCGCGAGGATGCCCCCTCCCCGCCAATTCGTCACTTCACGTTGCCTGTGTGCATTAATACTCCTGGGTAAGGTGGGCCTCTAGATAATTCCATCCCTTCCCGTCCCTAGGTCAGTTATCGATCCATTTTTTCCCGGCTCATGTGTTTCCTCATTTTTTTCCCGAGAACCCCGGGGTCTTCAACCTTATCGGTCACGTTTCCCCGACCCTTGAATCCCAGCTGAAGTACTCTTTAAATTGTCCCCACATGGTCCTTGACAGCGCTGATATACGAGTTCTTTCTATGTCGGTGTAGAAATGCCTTAAGAGGGCATCCCGTGAAGTATCGCCCGGGGATTGTCTTATTTCTTAGCAAGTACTAATGGTATGTTCTTGCCCTTCTAGGTGCCCTTTTAAGCGTTATGGGATTTTCCATTCAATCCCTCCTCTAAATGTAACTTCCTCTATTCGGCGTTTTTTTCCCCTCTAAATGGAGCCTATCGAGCTGACTCTTTACCTTTAGTCAGGTGCGGTCCCCTCTAGATGTTGCTGCTGCGGTCGCCGGCCGCCAATCTCCGTTATGCCACCGCACATCCCCCCTGCAACCTCTTCTTGGGCTCGTATCAGTGGTTGATAATCTTGTCTGGTGTCAACGATAAGGCCCTCTCCCTTGAGTCTGCCTTCGGTTAATACTTTTCAATCCTCCAGAACACGGGGATAATTCCCTGTGCCTCTACAGCCCCGCGGCGGCCCTGAACCGTGTTCACACTTTCCGCACTCAATTTAAAGTACTCCGGCGCCAGCCATTAGGGTGGTGTTCAGAGTCGGATGACGTTTTTCCGTTCTGCTCGGACGGCCCAGTTCTCCACGGTACCGATCTTAACGTTCCCCTTGCTGGCGGCCCCACGTTAACTATTTTACGATCGATCGATCGTCTTTTGAGTGTGTAGAGGGCCCCTCCGGGTACTTCTCACAGCTGCCTGCTTCGATTCTCCTGGGCGTTTTTATTTCGCCCTCATTGGTGCGTCGGCATCGTGGTTTGGAGCCATTCCTACAGAATCACTAGCGTTCCGCTGTCGCCCTTCATCGGTCGTCGAATCCTCGCTCGTACCCTTTTTCAATGTTTTGACCATCGCGGCGGGACCGATGGGCGCGCTAAGCTCCCATGGTATTATCCCCCCCGTTTCCGCACCACCTTCGTCTGATAAAATCCAGGCGGCTCTTCCCTACACCCGATTGAACTTCTACTTTCCTCCTTTTTTCTCTTGTCTGAGAGATCGAGTTGCTTCTTTGGCCCCGCGCCGGTTGAGTTCTAGCCGTACGGTGTTTAGTGTACATTGAGGGCACCTGTTCAGCTGAGCGTCCCCCCCCCGCGGTGCGCCTTCTCTTTCGTCTCCCAGTTTTCCAACACCCGCTTTTCCTTTTGAGAGGAGTCCCCATTCTTCGGACGAGCTGGGAGTCTTTTTCTATGTGACAGGGAGGGTTAGCCTTCTCGCCCGCCACCGTTATTCGCCAGGAGTGCGCAACTCTCGGCCACCTTCGCTCCGGACCTCCCGTCTCGTTGAGAGTCATGCTCTGACCTCCCGGTGCCTTCCACGATAAATTGTCTAGACGCGTCTCGTGTGGAGAGCAGGAGGCTAAGGAAGGGTGCGATGTTTTTTGTAGCCTAGGTTTTTTAACCGCAACTGCGCAGAAAGAGTTCACGGACAGGATTTCGAGCACCCCCAACCGCCCCCCCAGACTCGTCTCAGGCTTCCTTGAGACTTGATTGGTTTTCCATTTCACGTATGCGGCAGCAGCGGTTGTGCTCACCTGCCTTGACGGGGGTTGGCTCCCCCTTGGTTATTTGAGGTCATACTAACCGAACAGCCTCGGTTCCTCAAGGATTAGGCTCAAATTTGCCGGACACCTACTCTTCTTTTCCCTGGCTTGCTCAGCCCCACGAGTTGCGCATGGATAGTTTTGTGCCGCGGCAGTATTCGTCGTCTGCTATATATGGATCTGAACCTCTTCGTGCGAAGCAATGTTCCGCATACTCAGATGTTGAGCTCCCCCCCCCCCTACGTGATTCACGGTATGTATTGACCCAGACCGAGATTTTTCCCCCATTTTTTAGTTTTGAGTTTTATGGAATTCCATAAAGAAAGCGTGCCCTCTCACACAATTCACGCAGCACACTAACTCCCAGTCGTATGTGTTAAGATAAAGAACACGAGGATAACTTACCTGGGGTTGAGATTTCTTGTACTTTCATTGGCCGTCAAACTCAGAGAACGACAACTTTTTTCTGCCTACGAATCCAGGCCCTTAGGTTACCAAGCGTTCTGTCCAATTCTTCTCTCATTTCCTACATTGTGCACTGAGGACAGGTGGACTCCTTTATGTCGCGTGTCATCCGGACCCATTCTCCCCCCTCTTCTGCGGTTTTCAGTGTACCTCTAGCCGGTGTTCAGTTTTGAGTTGAATCAGTCCGACGGACAACGGGTTCCACACATGCGCGGAATCCACAGCAAAAGTTCCAGGTATTAGTTTCCTCAGGATTGACTCTCGTCTCCGACCCGTTGTGTTTATTGACCCGATCCATTTGAGACTAAGTCAAGTTTGAGTTACTGTCCCCGATATGCCCCACAGGATTCAAAGCCCGGGAAGCGCGATTTTTAATGGGAGAGCGAACGCCAATTGACCGTGCGTCAAGATCTGGCTGGCGATTTCCCCTTTCTCTTTTTTTGAGAGACTAGTGTGAGTTCGAAGTTATCGTGTCTCCGGTCTGTGAGTAGCAAATTTTTTACGAAAGAAGGGAATCCGGCCCTTCCTGCGAACATAACCTTCACATGCCCCTTGTCCCAACCGTGGCTCTGAGTCTGGCGCCACAAGGATCGCTAGGGTGCCCCCCCGGCACGGGGCCTGTTAAAGTTTCCCTTGATTTTTTTTTTCAGCATCCAGTCACCCTTTTGGTTTTCTCCCTGACCCTGTTTTTTGGTCCTTAGACTCGACCTTATGCCGGTGGTTTGGGTCATGGTGGACGGGCCCTGACGTCGGCGGACGGTGTTCCCCCCCCTTCGCGGGTCCGTACAGGTGCCTATATGACATTGATCTTCCCTTCTTAGCTTTCCGTTACACACAGTCCCACCCTGATACGATTTTCTCGCGACACACTTTTCGGCATCCCCACACACTCCCCGCTCGAAGGATGCGTGCTGTGGCCCGATTGCCCTTCGTGTCCCGCTAGTATGTTTAACCTCCTTAGAATCCTTCTAGAGATGCGAGGGCCCTCGTTTGCGGGATTTAATTTGGCCTTTTAGGCTAAACATTTGTTCTCCCGCTATCCTTTGAGAAAAACTGCCGAAAAAGTATGGAAGTCAAAGCACTAGCTACACTTGGCAACCCACGCCTTTATCTTTCCTCCCATCCGTCCCCCGTCCTTTCAACATTGACGAAGGTACTGTTTCTCTGATTTTTGTCTGAGAGTCATCCGGACCCCGGATAACCTCCCTTGCGTTCCCTTTAGTTTACTCTGTGCTTGGTTGGTAGGCGGAGACCCTGCGTGACGTAGATTGATCGGTATTGGTTTCTTTCGCCCCTCCTCGAGCTGTGCCTTCATCGGCTCCCCAATCGAATCCTGCCGTAAGAGGTTCAACTTGTTCCCGCGGTGATTTTTCCCTTTCGATGCCCTTGCCGCAGCTGCTCCTCTTGTCCGAATGTGCCCCCTTGTTAGGAATCCCCATACGCTAATGAACGTTAAGTTAGCGCCCAAGGTTGGAACATCGCATCCCCGCTGCCCCCCTCTCCAGACCCTCCCATGAGAATACGCCCCCATCTCCTCCCCTAATTTTTTTCAACCGCTCAGCTCTGCCGTCGGTGCCTCTTTCTGACACTTTCCCCCCCCCAATTTTTTTGCTGGTTTAGGATTTGTACTTGTTGAGTCCGGACAGATTGTATTCCACGCTTCACCTTCCCTCCATCCCCCCTTTTCCAGTTAATGTCCTGAGCTCCTGTTATCTAGTGGTCCGCAGTAAGGTATTCCCCGTCTCTTTTCATTCGAGGCTGTTGTCTCACCCGGTGCGCCCGAGAACTACGACCGTGTGCAGTCTTTTTTTGTCCCCGCGGGAACGCGCCGCAGAGTATCGATTGCCGCACTGACTCCGAGCCACTATACAGTTTGTAGGATGTGTCATCTCTCGCATTGTCACATGCAGACTGGTGATTCAAACCCCCAACCCCGAAGTGCGCCTTTCGAACAGCTTCCTCCCTAGTGTTATCCCAGTGTCCCTTCGCTTTCCAGCCGGCTCAGCACCCGCAAACTCCACTTAGTATTGTATTGAGGGCGCTCAGGGCCGTCCACTGGCGTCATGACCTCGATCGACCGAGCAAGTTTTCGCCCCCACCAGCTGTGTTTCTAGCTTCAGCCCTGTTCATCGACCTACACCGTCAGTCGAGCGTGACCTCAGTATGCAGGATCTCTGTCTTCCGCCCTCGCGAGCGACAGTCTTTGCTGTGCGTAATAACCCGGTCTTGGATTCTCTAGAAAGGGCTGATATTCCACCTAGCGTGCATTGCTTCCCCGCCACCCCCCCCCCCAACCCGCCCACCCCTGTGACTTGCGGTGTTTCTATCCTCCGCCCCCTTTTTGGCGGGCTAGCCCCCGCCTCACTTATGTCCGCTGGAAGTATCTGCGTGCGTGGTTCCCAGAACCTTTTTTGGCCTTATTCTCCAGGCACGGGCCTGGAACTGTCCACCGCGTAAACCCAGCGGTGATGCTTTTGATCTTGATAGTTTCCCGCTTTCATTGCCTATTGGTTTTTCCATGCCGGGTCCTTTCTTTTCACTTTTTTTAGAATTGCGTAGCGGTCGCGCAGTTGTGTTTGCCTCCAGGTGGCTAGGAGAATTTTCCCGCACCATTCTGGGTAAACGGGTAGCGCCTGTTATCCTCTTGCTTCGGATTGACTTTCGACGACTCTGACCCATTGCTCAGCTTCTCTGGTGTGAGCCGCGATCTTCCCTTTCTAATCTTCCGACCCTGAAAATCCAGAGCTTACTGCGATTATAGTACATCCTGCACGCTACTGGGGTCCACACTCCACCCTGAAGCCCAACGCACGCCTAAACAGCCTCATTCTGGCGAACTCGCCCACAGCCCGTTTGTTCGGTCCCAACTCGTCGGGACTGGTCCCAGTAGGTTTCCTTGACTCCTTGTGATTGCTGTACCAGATACACAGAGATTTTTACCCCCTTTTCCCCATTGCCAAGCCGCCTCGGACCCTTCTGAAGCACCGAAGCGGTACGTTAGGCTAGGCTTGCGGCCGTGCCCCCTTATTCATTCGGTCTAAGATGCAATTCCCCGCGGGGGCGTTCCCGACTCGCTTTCCCTTCTTTCCTTCCACGGTGTGTCAATCACTCCTTCGTACGCTTTTCTCCCCATTCTTTCGGGCGATCGCGTTTTCCATGAGTCGCATTGCGAATTAACCACATCCCCATGCTGAGCCGCCTTTTGTTCCGCCTCCTTATATTCCAAAAGAAGTTTTGAAAAGCCACATTTCCGGGACTCCATTTCACGTGGGCTGTGTTCCCCCTTGTACGGCTCTCCCCATGCGATTTGAGGCACTCCGCCATCTGTGACCCCCCGCTACTTATTATGAGTTCGAGGGTTAGATAAAGCCAAGAACTGACCCACGACTGACGTGATCCTTTTCCTTTTCCTCTCATAATTTTTTTTTTTTTTTTCTCGCGAACCGATTCTCTTGCAACCAACCCCCCCCCCCCAAACCCCACCCGTGTCCCCCCCTCCGCCCCGCCCCCCACAAAAACCCCCCCCCCCCCCCCCCCCCATGGCGGGATTTCCTACCCTCCCATCTCCATATTTTCGCTGTTGGTTTTCCCCCCCGAGTCTGGCTCCTTCGAGCCGTTTTTTTTTTCTTTAACAGGCGTGTCGTTAACGTTATCGGATGCGGACGGTCGCGGGTGCGTGACAAATCGGTCTTGGCGTATGGTACCCTGTCTGCGGTGAAAGAGGCGGCTTCTGTATGCGGTTCCTTCAATACTCTCGCAGTTACGCTCTCGTCTTGTACCCAGTGCTGGCGACTAGACTTCCCTTTCATGCTGCCACTCCAGATCTTATCTCTCTTAAGAAACGGATTGAGTGCTTGCCGACTCGAAGCGTTCGGCAGTCCTTCTCAGCCTCCTTTTGACATTCGTCTTTCTTCGCAAGTATCTTTTCAGAGTGTATTTATTTTTCCGAAGTTGAGTCCCCTTGCGGACCGTACCTTCCCCCTCTGCCTCGTGGTCACCCGGGCTTTCTATTTCGGGCAATGTTTATGACCCCCGTTTGTTAGTCCGTCCCTCGTTGGCATCGGGCGTGTGCATTTTGCCGTTCTCCCCAGAGTTTGTGGCCACACGGACTGTTCGGCTTCATTCTTCTGAGCAGGCAGGCGGGTTTGCACGGTACGGTCTAATTCTACATAACTGTACCGGTGCGCCTCTGCCCCAACAGCGTCATTCCCGGCGCCCCACTGTGTACTCTATTTCACAGAGCCAAGTCGCCTTTCACTGTTTTTCAGTGGTGTCGCCAAGATTAGCTCCCGGTCGCCCGTATTATATGTGGTTGTTTTGGCACCTTTACTCGCCCCCTTGTCTTGTAACACCCCACCTTCTATCTTTTCACTCACGACTCCTTTCTTCCCCCCATGTCCGTAGTTGGACACGGCCGAAGCCTGGGCACGGCGTGTGGCTCGTTCGTAGCCTCGTTTGTCCCCTGTTCTGGTTCGGGCCTGGTGCACCTACCTGTTTTTTTGCATCGCACCTGTCCCATTCTCCTTGATGAATTCTCTCTGCACGTCCACCCGTAGGTTTACTTCAGTCTTTTTCCTCCGTGGTCTATCTTGTAGGTTTTTCGGTTGCCGTCCCCCGCTGACTCTCCCACCTCAGGCCGTGCGGTGTCTTGCTTCGCCGAACCATTCGATCCCTCCTCAGCCCGCCTGCAAGATCGCTGCTGTCTCATCTTGGGAATTGCCCTGTTCGATTTTCGCTCATCACCAAAAAAACCGAGTATTTCGCCCTTAGCGTAGCGACGTGCGTTCGCGCTTGGCCCAGTTAGCCGCTTTGCCTGTATTTCCTGTCCAGAACAGACAGCTTCCTCGTTTTCGGTCTCCGTGTGTGTCGGACATTTGAACTACGCTTTGCTACACGCTTTCGTTTTTGTCCATGTGGGGCTTTCCCGCCGTTTGTTTCCCTTACTAGAGGGTTTTCGCGGTCTATGACGGTGCTGCTTTCTTTTGCCGTGTTTCTTCCCTCTTTGGCCGCCTTTCCCTTCTTATTTCTCCATTGTTTTGTTCGCCCCCAAATCACCGCTAGCATCAGGCCCGCCTTCTCCGCAGGCCTGTGTGCCGTGACTTCCCTCTCTGTTTTACATTGTCGTTCGCGTTGGCCTGAGCCATAATCCGACGCGTTGCTTTCGCAGCACCTTTGTATTTGCTCACGGGCTTGTTTAATGTCACTTCCTCGCCAATTGGCCCCGACGTCTCACTACCTTTTCATTTTTTACACCTTTTCTGCACTGCGGCGCTTTGTACCTCCATGCTTTTTCCGTTATTGCCTCCTTCCTTTGTTACTGTCTAAGCCGCTACCTGTGTGTCAAAAGAAGTGTCAGCAATCTTCTCTGTACCCCTACCGCACCCTGCGTAAGCGTGTTCCTCGGGTTTAGTTCTCCGGCGAGAGTTTTGGACTTGTCCTGGATCTCTCCGGTGTTCTGTTGATTGTTTTTCCACGTTCGCAGTTCTTTCCCCTCCGTCTTTATTGTCTGCTTCTTCCTTTCTATCTAACGGATGCCCGGAAGTAAGGACTGTCCGCTTGGATTCCTCGCGCCCCCTCCCATCGTGACTGTCGATCACCCTTGTTTTAGGTTGACGCCTGCAGTACTCAGTAGCGGTCGTGGTTCTGATGCAGTCCCCCCCTCCGTGATGTTGCCTGCACGGCGCCTTGATTGTGGTTGGTAATCGGGCCCGTTGACACAAACCAGCCCAGTCTACTACCGTGGGGCCGTTTGGCGGTGTCGCCTCTGAGTCCAGCCCTCCCCTCAGGCCGCCGGCGCTTCGCGGGCGGTTTAGGGCTTCACCCACACTCGTCCCGTGTGTTTCGTGTAGGGGCCGTTTTTTTTATACCGTCATGTTCCCCCGTGGCGTCGAACCCACTTTTTTTTGCTCGAAACGTCCTTGTTTTCTGTCCGTTTTCCTCCCCCGCTGCCCCACATGATCGGCTGGACTTATTTTCTCTACGATCTCAACTCGCGCGATTAGTTGCGCGCTCCCCCCCTCAAGGCCTCTTGCCCCCCCCCTCAGCCTGTGCTTCACATCTCGACTGGCATTAGGACTGTCCTTCACTGTCATGGTGAGGTATTAAACGTTAGGTGGCCGCCGTGTTCCTTGCAGTTACTTCTCCAGCCAATTTTTTCCATTCTCCTGTCCTTCCATTTCCTTGTGGTTTTCCGGTCCGTTTAGCTCGGAGCTGTCACGTCCCACCCACCCTCTTTATACACAGCCCTTCTGCCGACCACGCGATTTGTTTCGAGACTTTCCACCTTACCCCCTTTCAAGAACCTTTCTCTAAACCTTGTTGCTTTGCTTGTCGGCTTTACCGTCCTCCGGCAACGGGGCGTCCCTTTGACCGCTGGGCCGCGCCTTGTGCCTATCCCTTTTGCTCTACCCCTGCACCCTTTCCACCCCCGGCTCCACTTCTATTCGCCCCCTTTTGGACCAGGCCGAAGAGGGGCTTGCCTACCCGCCCTCCGAACCATCACCCCCTTTCAGCATATCCCCTCTCCTCCTTTTTTTTTGTGTACCTCGTGGTTTTAACGAGCGCTCAGCAGGCAAGAGTTATTCTTTATCCCTCCTGTTTCCCACGGTATTGACCCTCTTACATTTTTTCCCCTTTTTGCTTCTTTCCCCCCTTTTTGTAATTTCTGACGTTGTTGTGCTATTCTATGTGCCTGCAGCTAGGCAGGGACTAGCGCCACCTGTCTTCTTGTATTTTCCCCCAACGCCCGCACGTCCCGTCTCTCATGGCTTGCGCTTCTGCATTTTATACATGTGAGTTCGGGTTTCCTTTCCCCTGTTTTATTTGTTACATTTCCGTCCCCCAGGTTTTCTTGAGCCTTTCACACTCCACTTTATACGATTTACCTTCTCTCAGCTATGATCCTTTTCCTATGCCCGTCTCCATACTTCCGCGGCCCTTTCTGTCGCCCCCATACTCCTCTTTTCCCTTCCCCCTGCCTCGTTTACATTTTTTATGTCCCTCTCCGTTGCCTTCGGCGTTGTCGCCTGCCCTTCCTCCCCCTTCCACAACTCCTCTTGAATTACGCTCTTGTGCTTTTTTCTGCCGCCCTCCGGGTCCGTAGGTGTGTTTGTGTCACTCCCATGTTCATTACTCGCGCGTAATTTGGTGTACCCACGGTTCCACCTCGCAGTGTGATGGGAGTAGGGACCGTCTATTCCCCCCTAAACCTGCTAGAGGAACCTAGCTATGATTCATACAACAGCCCCTGTACCCTCCCTCTTTTATTTTTGTAGTCTACGAATTTCCCGCTCCCTACCGCGCGGTTCCCCTCAAGAAATGGACCATACCAAGAATGGGAACCTAGCCCTGCTGCAGAGGCAATCCCCCCTTAATGCTAGGTTTTACTTAGTCTTTGGCACGAAGTCACCTCCATTTTTTTGTCCCAGCGAGATCTTTGATGCCCTCTTTGTCATTCTTCCCTCGGTTTTTCTCTCTTCTTTTGCCAGTCGAAGCAAAGGAAGATTGCATCCATTGGTCTCCTATCCACCTCCCAGTCTCCGCCCCTCCCCCCTAGCCTTGCTCCCTGCACAGAGCCTCGAGTCTGTACTCCTGGCATCATATTTTGCTGTAATGTTTCAGAGTTCTGGTGCCGTAGTACGCGACTACCCTCCTGGCAAATGCCTAGCTATTTATCACCCGAGCGTGCCGTTTTATTTCTTCTACCATCCCCCCAGCCCCCATGTGGGATCACCTCCCTGGCTGCCCCAGTTTTTACGCCACGAGGCGTGTTTTTTTTCATTCACTACCTCCGATCGTTGCTCCACTAATTTAACTTTCCAGTATCTCCTTCGCCTCCTCTTGCCGCGGTTTTTGTTTTCTTCGCCCTCCGCCTATTTTTGCCCCCGTGCTTTTGGTGTTTTGTTTCGCGACCGGTCACCCCCAGGATGTCCCCCATCGTTACCTACATTGTTCCTCGCGTCATTCTTTCTTTGCCTCTGAAATTCGTACGCTCGTTTAAGCGATGTAGCTACTTCGGGTATCAAGTCGCTAAGTGCGCAGATCATCGTCCTCCGGACCCTGTTTTTGTATTTGCACCTGCTGCGCAGGGCGTTAATTGCATCCGTGTCACCGTTTTCCTTCCTCTTTTTGTCACAACCAGCCCATGGCTCAGCCTTTCATTCGTCCCACCCCAAGAATTTTACAATCTCCTCGTTTGCCATGACGACTCTCTCTTTTACAGTGGGATTATCGCGCTGCGGCGCCTCGCCTGATGCACCCTCGTGGCCGTGTCTCAGCTCCCAGTTGTTGCCCTTCACCTGGTGGCCATGAGAACCTTCCCCTTTTTTTATTCCGACTCCCCTCCACGCTG
>Ga0179593_1410438_pt1 | contig 13464 bp, 13 predicted proteins | sample CZODoug2_1_08_16_FD_185931 | JGI IMG/M metagenome (GOLD analysis project Ga0179593, IMG submission 185931) | Vadose zone soil fungal communities from Angelo Coast Range Reserve, California, USA - CZODoug2_1_08_16fungal (PacBio error correction) | ecosystem: Environmental > Terrestrial > Soil >... | reverse complement strand
AGGACACCAGTCGAGTTCACCCTATCCTCGCCCTCTTTATACCCCCCCTCTTGGTGACTGCTCTTTTTATCGCCCCCCTCCCCCTATAGCCCCCTTTGCCGTTTTGCAGGTAACCTCCGGGCTGATCCCCCACCCTGCGCGGCAACCCTTCTTCAGTCCCCTCGGTTAGTCAGAGGTCTTTGGTTCCTTTACCGTACCTTCTGCAGATAATAGGATTTCTTTGTAATTACCTCCTATTCAGTAAACGACGTGCCGCAGACTCCCGAGCACGTTTCTTCCGGCTACCCCCTGCCGGTTTTCTGCGTTCCATCCTTTTTCGGTTTAACCCCGGCACACCTCTACAACAAGACAAAAGCACTACTTCCCCTAGCCGCGTTCTTCTCTCCATTGAAGAGTCTGGAAAGGCTTTTTCTTAACCCCCTGCCCATCGAGGAAATTATCATCGAAAGTACCGGTGTCTCTGCTCTCGACCAGGTTGTGTAAACTTCACTCTCTTGCTGCACGAGGGTTTGTGTGCCTCTTTTCTTCGTCTGACCGTTTGTCCGAATCAGTTCTCCCTGCTTCCCGTAGGCCCTTCCGTGCCACGCTGCTTAGAGTCACTTCCTATTTCCCCCCTCTGTCTGGAGCCTTGAATTTCACCACCTTTTTTCTATTGTAGGTTGGAGTGGTTCTGCTGTATTTTTGTTCTTACCATCAAGCAGTGATCCTCTCAACCCCCGGGCCCCCCCTTCCTTCCTGGCACGTACCACCCTCCCTCCCGTCCTCTGCCGTTCTTCTTAGTAACGATAGAGTTTGACATTCACTTCCCTTTTTTTTTTTCTAGTCGCGTTCCAGTTAGAACCCGTGGATGTCTGTACGTTCTAAATGGGCCCTTTCCCCCCCCTTTTCCCTTCCTTCGGAGACGATCCTGAGCCCTCGCCCAGCACACCTGCTTATCCTTTGCCCGCCTGATAGAATGACCGATTTGTGATTAGACCTCCCACGCCGTCATTGCCGCTCCGGTTCGTGTGTTGCCTTATACTATTACAAGTATCTACCATTTTCCCCCTTACTCGGCTGAACACCGTTAACCCTGGTTCTGCAGCCGGCGGTCGCAGTGTGAGTCTCTCTCGTCTATGGTTTTGGTTGCATCGCGATTCCCTGCCGGCCGAGTTCCATCAGGACTTTGATGTCTCCCTTTTGGTTGGTCTAGCAGCCATTTCTTCTTCCTTGCTCCAGGCTAAGTCCACCACCGAGCTCACCTGGACAGGTTGCCCCGGTACACTCCCTCCCCCCTTTGTTCCCTTTCTGCCCCGGTGTTCCCATGGATCGATGGTTTGAGCGCCATCCTCCGTCTTTTACTTGAGTCCTTTTCCTGTAACTGGGACGGTTGTTCCCCGCCCCCCCGGTTCCGTGGGGATAATTATGTGTTACGGCTTGTCGGGGCCTACAGCTTTGTCCCATCCTTGTCTTTGACCATTTCAATGATCCTCCTGTGTCCATTTTGAAACTCGCCCATTTTACTTGCTCGTTGTTCGGGAACCGATTTACTTTTTTGTCTATACCCAATTCCAGGGACTCCCGTGTTCCGTTCCTTTTTTTTCCCTCCTCCTATACTTCCCCCCTCTGTGTCAGGTGAAGACCCCCCACTCCGCCTCACGTCGCGCCCAATTAGGTTACCAGTTTTTTGAGTTTCGCCTTTGCGCGGTATACCTTGGTTCACGACTGCAATAAGATGTACTACACTCCCTTTCATGTCCTTCATTACACGCCACCATTTCAACCCCATCACCCGTCTGTGGAGCGATGCTTTGCCACTTTTTTAGGAGTGGTCGCCACCTTTTTCGTTTGTCGGTTTCTCCAGCTTGGGGGCGCTTTTGGTACTCTTTTCCCAGAGCTCTCATCACCCCTCTACATCCCCGGGTGAGTTCTTGCTCCTTAGGCCCCCAGAGATGACTCATCATATCTCGGCCTCTCCATAACATGACATGGAACTCTTGTTTCATAGCTTTGCACAATGGCTACATTAGGTACCAGGCGCGTCGGCCCCTAGGTGATCTTTACTTACCCTCGTTTAACACTAAAGAGCCAAACTCCGAATACCCTTTTCTCTACCCGTAAGCCGCACCATCCTCTACTTTCCGCATTTCCATAGCCCTGGCTGCCAGGGGACAGTACTTTCTGTCCGACCCCCGTCATATGCCTTGAGGCAGATTCCTTGCGTAGACGGAGTTTTCTCATTCCTGCAACACTTTTTTTGGGGCTTCGAGACGGCACGCCCCGTTTCCCCCCCTCCATAGAACCCCAATACCTGCCCATGGAACAGATATCCCCGGTCGTTCCTACGTGAAGGTTGCACCCGCTCCTCTTTCGACGTCGCTGCCTTTTTTTTTTTTGGTCACGCTGAGACTCCTGCAGTCCCCCCCCCAGGGATCTGCACTTCGTCTTGATGTTGCGCTACCCCCTTTTGAGCCTGTGCCCGGACGTCACCTCCGTGGCCCTCCCACAGGTTCAGCGTCCCCGCTTATGTTTTGGCAGGCTGGATCCTGCACTAACATTCCTGCGAACCACAGAGGACCTGGGCCTGCCTTTTCCATTAGCCCAACCCCTTCCTGTTGTTTTCCAGCGTCCCCCGGACACCCTTGTTGTCCCTTCTTTCAGTTCATGGTAGTCCCACTCTTTTCCCTGTTGAGCCCATAGTCCTGCCAGCGGTAAGCGTCCGGTACTATAATTGGTCAATGATCACTGACCCACATGTTCGACTGCACCACTTAAACCCCCTTCTACTACCCCAAGTGCTACACTCTTCAGTTCTACCCTCCCGTCCTGTCGGGCCGTCGCTTTCACTTCTCCTTAGTTGCCATTCCTTGAGCGTACCCTGAGTTGGTATTTTCTCGTTCGTTCCCGAGATCGGAGCCCACTTGACTATTTTTCGACACGATTTTTCTTCTACGTCCATACAAACCCTGTCTCCTTTCTGGCCACCTTACCCCCTGTTGCTCCTTGACCGAGTTCGGCTCTTTCCCCCAGATGATTACTTTGCCACAGATGTAAGGGGCTTTACACCTACAAAACAAGTTTACTTGTCCGCCGAGGGGGTTTGCGCCAGGCCCCAGAAATACGCCGTTCTCTCTAGCTCTTCCGTTGTCCACGACATGTCATGGCCACCCTCCTTCGTCACCCAAGTCTTTCCCGGACCAATTAAAGCCTCACGATTACATTAAATGTGTTGCCACCCCCTTCCAGGACGAGTTGTGTCATTCCGTCGTATAGAATTTTTCACGTTTTCCTCAGTATAGTGTCGTATTATATGCAAAAAAAGACGTTTCCAATTAACCTTCGTATCACGTACCAGCGGCTACCAACGGTACCACTCCTTCGCTGAACCTGTCTGCGAAGGTTGATTCCGATGGTGACGGCGTGAATGTCAACCGCGCTCTCCCCTTGTCATACCCCCTGCCCCACGTGACTATTGCGTCCCCCAGCCTGTACAACTCCTTCTTTTTGAGCCGGGGTCTCTGTTTGTTCCACGCCGTCTTACCGGGCCCCTCCCTCACCCGTCAGTCTGCTCCCTCTTTTTACTCTCTATAGGGTCTTTCTTTTCCATATCCAAACCTGCCTTCACTAAATCATCGTCCAGATTTCAGGCACTGAGACTACCCTCCGTTATCTTATCGATTATATGAAATTATGGTGGAGCCCGCCCTTAGTACTTACCCCAGTTCCTGTAGTTATATTTTCCTTACGGGCAATGTTTCAGGTGTCCCCCTTTTCCCCCTATGTTTAGGTTTACCTCGCCTCCCACTTAGAGGTCTGGCCTCACCGGATCTTTACCCCCCCCGGTGAGCGACCTTTCACCCTCACGGGAGCCTAGTCCCGCCCCCGTATATCCACATCTTCCTCCACTTTTACCCTCACTGGAGAACTCCACCCTTCGTCCAACCGTGTATCGTATCCTTCCTTCAAGACGTTCCCCCTTGTCCGTTTGGCTCTTCGTCTCGCTGATTCTTTTGCGGTTCCTTTCTCCAACGTTTTTTGCGTTTTTCCCCGGAGCCGATGTTCGACGCTCTTCGCTGACTGATAGAGCAAGAGGGGCATTTACCTTAGAAAACAAGTAAGCTCCGTCCCCCCAGCCACCGCGGTGACGGATTTTTCTTGCGGCATTAACCGTTCTCTTCCTTACCTTGAATAGTAGTGCTTGATTCAGAATTCACCTCTACAATCCTCTGCATACAAGTTTCGACATACTGAATGTCTCAGCTGTTGTTACACCTGTCTTTTTTCCCAAGTCAACGTCTTCTTGTACTCCGTCAACAGTTTTCTTTTGGCTCGCGCTTCACTTTTTTCCTTTTTTCACGTGACACGGCCCGGCCTGGTAGATGTTATTGTACTCTTCCGACCCCAGGCCACAGCCCCATTTCAGAACTTCCTTCTCGCGGACATGACGACCCTCACCTTTAGGTCCACTCTGTGTCCCAAGGATTTTCTGGTCCTGGAAGCCCTTACTGACACTTGTCTCTTTTTGGCCTTGTACAGCCTTAGTTGCAGCGTTGTAAATTTTGAGCGAATAGATCCACATTCCTCTTTTCGGAAGATAGCCTGTAGCACAGGAATTTGCGTGCGATCCATTCCCCGTGCCCCTTTCGTTTGAACTTTGTGTGCCCCGACAACCTATCTTTTTGTGCATCATGCATTTGTGCCGCCTTTTCGGTTCCCTCATCTCTATAATCTTTTACGTCGGTCGGTCTCACTCGGTGGGCTAACCGCCCGTATTTATGGAAGAGGTGACTCCCGGGAGGATAGTTCCTCGTACGCGTCGATGCCCCTGCTCTTTCAGCGCCGCTTTACCGACCCACCTTGGAGGGGGCCAGTTTGGTGGACCCCCGAAGTGGGTCCCCACAGGTTAATTCCCGGTCCCCCACCTTCCCACATCTCCTTTGGACCATTTTTCGAGTTTCCGGTGACTTTCCCTTCAGTGCCTCCTGTGCAATGTGCGCCGTTCCCCGTGGTCAACCATTGGGCCGTATATTCTTCGCACGACTGTTCCCATGAACCTTTGTAAGATTCCCGCCGTTTTTACTTTTCCACTGTTCTTCCTTGCGTTGGGGCCCTTGTACGCACAAGTTCTCTTTGCCGGGGTTGTTCACCTTTTCTTACCCCTTGGGTCATCTGATCGTTCACACCCCCTTTTCCATCAGGGGAGTCCACTCCCGACCGTTTGTCACCTTGAGCCCTCCCCGCTCCCTGCCTTTGCTATCCTTCAGATTTCCTCCGATCATCCTTCTTTCGCCCTCTTGGTGAAGGACAGTCATTCTTCTTCTGAACCACAATCTGTGTTTTTGCCCCCTTGATATGTCTTTATTTTTTTTCTGGTTCTTTTGGCCGTCTCCGGTTTTTTCTCAGCACTGACGTGCCTTTTGGCTGTTCGTTTCGGCTCCGGCTATACTTACTGTATCCGATTTCACTGAACAAGGGGTTGTTTCCTCCCTGAAGAGTCTGTTCCCGCGGATTGGCTTTTTCAGCAAGGTGTTTTACCCCTTCTGCTAATCTAGGACCGTGTTTTGGACGTTCTGTCTCCGATTCCTTTCGGTTTGAAAGTTCGGTCAGTTTTCACCGTGTTCCTCCTTTTTTACACTGGGCCCCATGGACATGAAGCTGCCCCCATCCAGATATCTACGCCCCATACGTCGGGTTTTTCTTTGAGTGGAGTGAGCTTGTCTTAGCGCGAGGGATTTCCCCTTGAAATGCTTCCCCATAACGTGGGCCTCTGTTTTTCACCTTAGTTTTGCTCTCTTTAAGCCCTCCGGTGACTTGTGGCCACACCTTTACCATGGTTTCCACTCGTATCTAACTCTCTCCTTCAGGTACCAGGGCTCCTGTGAGGATAGTGGTCCGGGGTTCCAGTTTTTGGTACCCTACACCAGTTTTTCGGGCTCCACCCGGTCCCCTGCCCTCACCCAGACTTCCCGTGCGTTACTCGTAGGAAAAGAGGTATTTTCCCCCCGCGTCTTCCCTTTGGGTTCCCTCCCCACCTCCCCTAAGCTGTCTCCCTCTTTCCTGGGGCTTTTGTTCGTAGTCTGTATCTGTTAGCTCCGCTTACTTGAGTAAAAGTGTAGCCGTTGTGCTTTTTTCCCGCACCTCCTCCTCTCCGGTTCCGTTGCCCTTTATGGTCCGGCTCATGCTCACCTTTTCTTTTTGCCACCTTGTTCGCGATGCCTTTCGGTCGTTTTTCATGGGATTTCATGTAGATTGTTGTTCCTTCAGAAGTCATTTGGCCCCGTGCCCTCCCCCCTTCCATATCCTTCTTTCCCAGTCTTCACATGTCGGAAAAAGTCGATTTATTGACCAGATAGGAGGGTCCACGACTTCTCCTTGATTCCTCTATTCCTGGACAATCTATCAGGTTTGTCCCGCTGACGACCGCTTATGGTCTTTGTCTTAGTTCCACGCGTTTTTTGGCGGGATCGACGGCCGGCGAACACGTCGTTATCCCTTTGCCGTGCTCTCTGAGGGGGCCCCCCCTTCTTTTGACAGATGATTGATGAATTCCCTTCACTCCTCCTTTTTTTTGTGCACACCCCCCGCTTCCACGTGCTAATAGAACGACAAACTGTTCCACATTTTTCCTGCCAAGTACTTTTGCCTCCCCTGAGGTCCTGTTCATTTTAGTTCCCTTCTTGATTTTTGACCGTTCCCGGTCCTCTCTCAGACACGCTTCACTTCCAACTGCTTCATGCGCTTTTTTAGTGCTAACAGCATCTTTTTCGGCATGGGATTTCTTTTTGTCTGTCTAAGTCCAGTACCGTTATTTGTGTTTCTTTGACCCTCCCATCCCAACGCCCTGATTCCCCTGTTCCGGTTTACTCCAACTCCGCGGTCCTTTCATTGAGCCTAGCATTTTGACTTTGCCTGTCTTTTGATCTTTTTGCGAGGCCTCCCTACCTACTTTCCTTAACTTTTGCCATTTCCCCTTTGAACCCTGAACTTTACGTACGTGCTGGGAGCACTCCAACCCCACCTTTTGCTTCGCTGTCCCAGATTTTGCCCGTGAGTGTCACAATTGCCCGGAGGTGTGCTTCTCTGTCCCAGTCCTCTTCCGTTCAGACTCCGCTTTCAGCTCCACAATTTGTGTGTTCATTCCCCCTTCCGACCAGCTCCCGTTTACCTCCCGTGTAGAATCTTTCTCCATTTTGGTGGGTCTTCTTCGAGTGCGTGTAATTTCTGTCCTGAAACACGGCTATCTTTTGGCTTTTTTTTTTTTCCTGCCCCCCATCGCTTGACAGCGTCCGCCCTTTAGACCCTCCTTATGGCAGATGTATACAGTTTTTGCCTGGTGTCCCTCCTTCCTCTCTGACGCAGAGTCTTTGCCGCAGAACAGCGGTCCCGTTGTTGTCACTTCCCTTCCTGTGGATGGACCCGTTGGATTGCGGACTTTGAAGGTCCCAGCTTGTGCCCCGCGCTGTTGGGAAGTCGACCATAGCTTTCTTTAAGCTCCGCCCCCCAAGAGACATAAACGAGGAATTTTGTCCCAGCTATAACGGTGGTGTGTGTTCCTGGGTTGCGGAGTTCGCTCTTTCTGCCCCCATCCACCCCTGGACTCTTATTTTTTTTTTCTCTTATTTAAAGTGAGAGTGCCCCCTTGCTGTCTGTGTTTGCATTCGTACTGTTCTTTTTCCCCACCTTCCCCCGCTGATACGGAACGCTGGGAAATCATTCCATTCCTTTCTCTTTTTTCTGTCCCAACCCTGTTCGTGGGGCCCCCCCACCCCCCCTTCCCCTCACACCTAGTTCTACTACGTTAATCCCCCTTTTTCTCCATTGGCTTGCCGCAGGTGGTGCGTCCGCAGGGGGTTGGTCTCAGGCGCGATTTATCCACTTTTTACCCCCCCTTCAACTCTCTTTGCTAATCCGGATTCAGTTTTGAGCTGTTTGCTATCCGGTCATCTGTCTTGTCGACCGCATGGCCCCCAATGTTCGTGCATGACCACAACGTTCCCGGCCGGAACGTTCCTCCCCGACCGGTGTAAGGCGTGCAGTGTGATGTTTCGCCTGGGTATTTGTCAAATGTTTGTCCTTCCCATCCCGGACTACTGGACCTTGTCCGGTTTGCCTTTTCCGCTTTAGTCGAGTTTTTTCAGCCTTGCTCCCGCCGCCCTCCTGCCGCATTTGGATCTCTCTAACCGTTCCCCTTTGCAGAACCCGTCCCAGGCCTTTTCGGTTTGAAGCGATCTTACCCAAGCACGAAGTGACCCTGCTCGCCAAACCCCAGCTCCCCCCTGATTTGATTTTCCTAGGCACCCATTGGATGGCCTTCCTGTGACAGTACAGTTTGTGCCGCCGATTTCCTGACAAGTATTGCGGCTGTTCCTCCATGCAGAAACCGCGGCAGTCCCTCCCCTATGACATTTCCAACCTCGGGTTTTGCCTTGACGGCTTTGCCCCTTTTTTGTTGTTTGTTTTTTTACGGCCTGCTCCCTTGACCTATATCCCGGCACAGCCCCCAATCCCTTTGACTATACCTCCCCATTTGGTTTTATTTATTCGTGGCACCCTCCCCCGTAGTACTTCTCCACATCCTTCCTGACCTTCCGATTTTCTCGCTTCCCCCAGCGACAACGTCGGACCACCCCCCCCCCCTCTATTCCCCGCCCTTCACGTCGGGTACAGTTATGGAAGTGGTTCCCACCAGGAGTGATAGTCCTCACGCCCCCCGTCGATCCCGAAGGTTCCGTGCCCACGTAACTCATAGCATGGTCTAGCGTCTGCTTTTCTCAACAACCCCCCCCTTCGCTCGTGACGCCCCGGTCCTCCCCCCCGTCCGCGGTGATGACTGTGTTCGGGAAACCTACTCTGCCGGTCCCTTGCGCCCCCCCCTATTCCCCTCTTGTAAACACCGTGGAGCACATTCCTCTGTCGTCTTTTGACATTCCTTTATTCTCTTTGGCTCCCGCGATTCCTTTGGTGATATTTCCCTCCCCCCTCTCCCGTTCACTGGCCAATTAGGTGTACACCTCCGTGCTTCGCCTGTCGGCTTCCCCTAATTTCTTGGATTTCGCGTTGAGTCATGGTCGTTCGTCGCCCTGTACGCAAAGTCCTCTGTCGGTTGACCGTAGCTCGCCCTTCACGGCGACTCCTGCGTTCCCCCTGAGACCTTTTTTGAGACGCTCGTTCCCGGTCCCTTTTCGTCTTTTCGACCCTTGTCTTTTTCGGACCGGCTGTCTTTGTGTTTGTCTTTCGGTTTTGTCTGCAAGATAGTCCCCTCTCTGTGGCCCCTGCCTCTTGCACTCTAGACTCGAACGTTCGGTTTCCGAACTCACAGCCCCGCCACCTCTTTGCCATACACGCCCGACAACCCAGCACCCTGCGGCGGCTCTTGTGGCACCGAAATCTGGCCACCTGCGGCCTTCCCAGCGCTTGCCTTTGCCCCCTACACTCCCCCCCGCTGGCTCCAAGTTCCCAGCTGCAGACTTTTTTGGTCCCTGACGCCCTTTCGAAGGCTTTCGCTTTATCCCCGCTACTTCATAATTTCACACCCGTGTCCCCCATCGTGTAGTTTTGTTTGTTGCACCAAGCGAGGAGTGTTGGCTTTTACAGGCAACGTGCGCCCCCGGGCTACCCAGATTTCCCCTTATTGACTAATGGAACCACTGCAATCCCTCCCTTTACATAAACCCCCCCCAGGCTCCTTTCAGACTTACTCGCTTCCGAACCCCTTCCGATGAGCGCTTCCCTGACCCCTTACCTGTCTGTAATTTTGTGGCTGCTGGGTTACGGCCGTTTCTTCGATGCCTTCTTTCATTACATTGCAGTGCTACCCCCAGTTAGTATGTTCTTCGGTTCATCGTCGTACAGAAAGATGCCATGTGTTTTAAGGTTCCCTGGTTGAACCGCTAAGGGGGCCCTGCTATCAGACTGAGGTCCCGTGCCTCAGACACCGATCTGATTTTTTCGACCATGGCTGGTTCAGACCCGCCTTTTTAGATGAGTGCATTCCCCCTCGTGGTACTTGCTGACTCCCCCGAGCCTCCCCGCGCTTTCTCTCTACTTTGTGGGAGTTTCCTCGTGTTCGGTACAATACTGCGCCTTTTTTCTCCTCCCTCGCCCTGAAGAAGAGAACCCCTTCGTCGGCGGCCCCTGTGATTTCCCTTCCCTTCTTTTTGAGACTGTTGCCAAGTGAAGACACCCTATCCCCTAACTTCGTTTTTTAGAACCATTCTCCCCCCCTGTCCAACCCTCTTGTCTAACTGTATTGACAAGAGTGGATGGAGTTCCTTTCTTCCCCCTTGTTTTCTGAAGACTTTTGCTAGGTCCCTCCTTTACATTCGTAACACCCCTCTGTCGTATTCCTTTCTCCCTCTCCCTTTGACTCAGCATCATACAGCAACCACCTTCCCCCCTGCCCCCGACCTAGTCGGAACCGTTTTGGGTCCCCCCCTGTTTTTTCGTCCCTTCAGTGTCTATTTTTTATGACGGCACCCCTGACTTGCACTTCTGCCGCAGGGCCGCTGTGGACTGCTGGTATCACCCCACTTCTTAAGGTCTCACGCTTCCCCTGTGCTGGGTCCGCACCTTCTCCACTTTGACGACCCGCTTTTGACGTCACAACCCCCCGACAGCTTTACCAGTGTGCAAGAACCGATCCTTCCCCCCGACATCACCCCCTTCCTTTTTTCAATCGATTGACCATTATAGAATGCCATCTGTAATTCCACCCTTTTTTTGACCGCAGTGAGTCATCCGCGAACGGGTTGTGCGACTTTGTCTCTCCACCGGTCATTAGCTGCCCTCACCCCAGTCCAATTCCCAGTTTGTCGTGCCTGTCCTCCCGGCCTTCTGGGTTTTGCCATCAGTGGGGACAGACCCCCCTCTTCCTTCCCGACCCCTCCACTGTTTTTTCTTCCTTTCCCTTATAGAGTGAGGTTTCCACGCCTTTTTCCCTGGAGCGCCCTAGTTCCCCGCTTTTCTTTAGCAGTGACCTCCTCACTGGGTCCCCCGCGCAGTGCCTCGGTTTTCATTCTGCACCGCCCTATCATTGCCCCCTCATTTCGCTTCCTTAACGGGCCGACGCTCCTTTTCCCTTCATGTCTCAGTGAGCGTTGTTCCGTCATGATACCCTCGCGTCGCGTGGCCCACCGTTTCCAACAGGGAGGTGTATCGGTATTTACCTAGTTTTTTAGGCCCCAAAAATGCCCTCTCTTTTTCAATCCTCAGTTGTTTGTGATACTTTTTAATAAGATGGTTCACCCTCTCATGTGCATTGTGTCACGCGCCCCTCCGTGTGACCCTTCTCCTGACCGCCTCCTTCTCTTCTTTCATAGTTGTTGAGTACCGTTTACCAACGTCTTCCCGTTTCATGGCCCCATAAGGATTTTCAACATTTGCCGCTGTTGCTCTGGAAAGTTAACCCCCTTCTCCAGTGCGATTCCCTGTCCCCCTTCCGCTGGTATTTTGCCGTTACCTATCACTGCCATGATTGAGCCTTGTAGTGAGGTCGGTAATAGCCTGAGCTTATGTGGACAAAGTAGGTCACATTGTACCTATCCGGTATACTTCTTTGGCGGGCCGAGACGTTATCGGTTCTCTCAGCTTCGCACACATGCCCTATGTTCCTGGTTGCCATGATTTGCTTTTGGAATGATCTTTTTTTCCCCTTTCCAACTTTCCCCCCCTCTGCTTCCCTGAAATTGTGCACCTGTTGTGCCATTTCCCTACAAGGTAGTCATCGAAGGAGTTCTCTTCCACGGGAGTGTTCGCTTTCAGGCCCTTCCGGACACTTTTGGCCTCAGCATTCCCCTTTTTTTGTCCCTTTTGCTACTCGTGTTCCTTTTTCTTCTTATTACTTGCGTCTTCTCAGGCTTTCTCGGGTGCCGGGGTGTTTTTTTTCTTCCCACTGGTACCGTTTTTGGAAGTAACATTTTACGACTTGATGACCCGCTGGAAACCCGCCTTTCAGGTTTGTCCCATTCTGTCCCCCTTTCCTTCCTAAGCTTTCTTGTGGGTTTCATCACGGGCCCGACTTTTTGTTTACCAGTTTTCGACCTTAGGTCTTTTTTTCCCCCCACCCGAGGTCTTGAGAATCTGTTAAGGAGGGGACCTTCATCTTACCTTTCTTTTTTTCTTTTGCAGGGGTTCATGGGGTGAGTCGCTCCTTATCCTAGCTACTTTCTTGGTGTACCATCTGAACAACAGTTCTCCCTGAGATCCTTTATGTGTTATTCCCAGTTGTAGATTATCTTGTCATATCTTGGCCCCCTGCGCCTGCCGCTTTGGACCCCAGAAGTGACCTTAGTTTTCACTGTTCTATTCCCTCCCTGAGAGCTTCTGTTCCCCTTTCCTGATTACCTTTAATCCTCCCGACACAGTGTGCAGTGTGTTCTTTTTACCAGTTCCTACTATGTTGACCTTACAGATGATAGGTTCATAAATTTCTATTTCGGTAGGGGACGAGGATTCTTCTACATCACCTACTATCACAAGGCCCGTCTCGAGGAACATACCCTATCTTGCCATCAGATGAATCGTTTCCTGCGATCACCTTCTTTTTACTTTGGTCAAATTTTTAAAGGTTCCTTTCTCATCCTTATCTATCTTTCAGGGGTGTGCGTGATTATCCTGCCCTTCTCCTTTTTTGTCTCCCTTTGTCGCCAGGAGACCCCAGACTCGAGTTGCCAATTTCTCCACGATTCTGAACCTTTTCAATCCCACCCCTGACTCTCTAGTTAGCTTAACATGAGTGGGTTTTTCTCGCACGGCGGCAGGCGCTCGCCAGGTTTGCCTTTTAAAGCCGCTTTCACTCGGACTGTCCTTTTTTTTCGCGCTACGCAGTAGACTGATGAATTTTTCCCGCACCCGTTTTTAGCCAGTTTTGAGGGACCGTGGCATCAATGCCCCTCTTATGCTCTCTGTCAGTTGTTTCGCGCTTTCGGGGCATTACCCGGGAACCATACGTCGGTGTCTCCTTGACCGGTTTCTTCCTTTTGCTGTCAGGGTTCTGACTTGTATGTTTCCTTTAGATGTCATTCCTCAGTTCTGTGCACTGTCCTTATGGGTTATAGTCCACACATAGTCCTTTTCCCCCTGCGGATCCTACCCGTACGTTTCTGATTTCTTTCAGCGATGTAATTCTCCTGGCCTTATACCCTCTACCCCTTTTTTTGACAAAGATTAGCTCACTGGTATCTTTTCGAACGCTTGTTCCATTGTGTGCGGTGCCCTTTCCGTTAGTACACTTAACGCTGTCTATTTCTCCCATTGGACGCATTATGCTTCTTTAAACCCCTCACAACCCAAGCCATGGCCTCTCCCATGCCACTGTCAGCACCGCTGGACGGAAATTGAACGCACCCCCGCACCTCCCCTTCCCAATTAGAGTTCACCCCCTCCAAGTGAGCAGTATCCTCTCCCTTTAGTCCATTAACGAGGTGCCTTCGACAGAACACCCTTTTCTTTCCCCCCTCGATTTCTTCATGGTTTAAGATCCACGGG
>Ga0179593_1357909_pt1 | contig 13464 bp, 15 predicted proteins | sample CZODoug2_1_08_16_FD_185931 | JGI IMG/M metagenome (GOLD analysis project Ga0179593, IMG submission 185931) | Vadose zone soil fungal communities from Angelo Coast Range Reserve, California, USA - CZODoug2_1_08_16fungal (PacBio error correction) | ecosystem: Environmental > Terrestrial > Soil >... | reverse complement strand
TATTGGGACCAAGTCGTACCCCTTTTCCCCCTTTGACACAGAGCCCATACGTGTTGATCTTGCAACATTATTTGCTCGTTTTCTTCTTTTTCAACCTTCATGGCTCATTATCTCTTGCCTCGCCTAGTTTCATACTCCTCTCAGTTCGAGATTTTTTCTGTCGCAGCCAACTCTCCTTATTTTGCCGTCTTTGCTCTTTCTCGCCTTTATATGGAATTGCTTTGTGCCGACGGGCTTTACTAGATCTTCTCTGAGCCTGTCGTATTATTCCTTTTTCTATGGGATCGAATGGCTTTCCCCCAGTTTTCCTCCGGTGTCTACGATGGGATCTGTGTCTAATTTCTTTTTCATTTCTCCCTCGGGCGTCCCCTTTGCCTGTTCTTCACATAGGCTCATTATTCTGGTTCGCCCCAATTTCCCCTGAATGTGTCCCATACGTGCCGAGTTCCCCCCAATGCCGGCCTAGTTTGTTCATTCTACTCGTCTATGCTCTCAAAGTGACCGCTTCTTCATGTCTTCCCCAATAGATGATGACTTCCTTTTATTTGTCCACACATTTTCGGTTCCCCACATAGTAGAGCATTGTGGTTTTCTCGCCTTGGGATTCGTGGCCTTCCATCCGCCTGCACGTCCCGAACTTTACTGTTCGGCCCGAGATCGTTGCTTTTTCTTTTGTGACTTCCCCGCTCTTCACGCGCCTGCGCGCGTCGTTATGTGGTATTGATGGCGTCACCAGGCCCTCTCTCTCACCGATCCTCTAATTTGTCGCTTCTTTAAATTCCTTTCAAGTTTCGTCTTGGACACAGGTTTTCACTCATTTTTTGATTCCCCACCCCCCGGGTTGGTCGATTTGTAGACGCGGTGTCCTGTCGGCTGTCAGCCCCGTGCCCCCTTTGACGCTCCCCATTCTCCATCCACATTGCTCCCTGCGACTCTATTCACTCGATGTGCCGCTCTTTTTGTGCTCCCCCCCACCCAACTCTTCTGTTGCCCGCAAGCGTCCGAGTCTCTTATCCTTACCAGGCTTAACCATTTTTTTTTGCTGTTTCCCCCAAATCATTCGCCTTGGTGGCAGCAAGTCCTTCTCTTTTGACGGGACTGGAAGTACCCTGGGTCTTGCGCCCACCCGCTCCTTTTCGGCGGAGGCCATGTTTTGTCCAGGCTTTTCCAATGGTTGCTTCTGGGGTTCCACTTGGGCGGTCTTTTGTGGTCTTTTTTCCAGGGGTTAGACGTTATTTGGTTGGGGGCCGGTTACCAACACCGGTTCTTGTGGGCTTGCGGGGTTTGAACTTTGGTTTTTTATGGCGGTTTTTTCCACGTGGATTTTTTGTTGTGAACAAAAGATGCTGGGCGTTTTTCTTCTCCTTAGCTTTCAAATGCGTTTTGTATCAATCGAGTGGTTCTTAACATTGGGGAACTTTTCCAATGTTTTTCCCTCCTTTTGTCTGCCAGGTCTCAACTAGATCCTTCCCTACGCTTTTTGACTAGCTTTACGGTTTTCTCTTAACGAATGGAGCTTTCTAACATTCTTCGGCCTCGTTTTCATCCTGCTCAACCCGTTTTTGGAACCTTTTCAAGTTTCCCTGGCTTCTGCTTTTGAGCCTTGCCTTCGCCGGTCTCGAGTACTTTTTTCGTTCCCTTCCATTCTGAGGACCGTCCAACTCCGGTCCGACCGCGTCCCTTGGTTCCTTCGCCAAAAGAGTCACCCCTGACGCCAGTTTTACTTTTGTTCCGCCTTTTGCGTCTGTTATGACCCCTTATCCCAAGAACCCAGTATTTGACTTTGTGGGTTTTGTCCTTCGTCTCCGGACCCCCTTAGTCATGCCTTTGTGATTATTCATTTAAAGATTTTGTCGCAGTTTCCCAAACCGGTTCTGTCAAACGCCTATTTTTTAAGCCCCAACCCCCCTCATTCCTCTCGATCTTGGTCTGTCTTGCTCTTGACCAACCCGCCCCCCGTTGAGACGTTTCCAAGACTTACGTACCTTAGTCTTTCTCTTCTACCTTGAAATACAGGACTGAAATTCTTGCTCGCGCCCTGGACCCCCAAAGTTCTAAAGTAATCATGCGGTCATGTTCTTCCTCCAGTTTTTTCACAATCTGTTCCCAAAACCGCTTTTTTCTCGGCTTCTCCCTGCGCCCAGATTCTGAAACCCCCTCTTCATTTTTTGGCACTTCCTGCCCAAGATTTTTACATCTTTTCGAGTCCTGACCCTACTTTCACCGCTCCCCAGGCACTCTTTTGAGTTGGGGATTGTGTGCCGCGCCCCTCCTTTCGTTTTTGTTTTGTTTAAAATCTTCGTTAACCTTCTTCCGTCCCGCGAGGTATCTTCGGTTGCATCTCTTCTTTTTCAGTTGTTTCTGGTTGAGCGCCGATGAACAAGCCTCTCCCTCTCGTCCCCCCTAATTCTTTTTGCCCAGCCACGATGTTTCACCTGGACCAGCTTGGCTTCCCTTTTCCCCTTCCCCCCCCCCTCTCGCCTAGGTTCCTGGTTGGGTAATCGGGTGCACTTAGTTGCCTTTCCCTTTGCGCAATCCCCGTGGTAAGCCTGCCTCCATTTTACCAAAATAATCTAGGTACTTTGGGCGTCTCTTCCCAAGCGCCTGGCCCGTAGTTTTTGCAATAGTGTTGACTTTTTTCACCGTCCCCTCCTGATGACTTTTGTTTTTCCCTGGCTTTTCACTTATTTCTCCCCCCCTCGTCGCGTCGATTTCACTCGGGCTTGCCCCCCCATTTTTTAGAATGGTCCTGTTCAGACTTCTCCGGGATTCCCCTTGTTCTTTTTACACTTGTTTTCTCAGGTTGAGGTGTGGAACCTCGCCAGCCTTGAAGCAATCCTTGGGCCCCCCGATCTCTATGTTTTTAGAGTTTTTTGCCCTTGATTTACCTCCCCAGATGCATTACCCGCCCTCACAGGAATTGGAACGACGCCCAACACCCCCCCCCAAATCCCCTCCTGTGGGTGTGTAGCCTGGTGGTCCACTCATCCCCCTTCCGGCCAGGGGCCAGTCCCTTCCCCCAGCCCTGGCCTTCTAAAAAATTCCCCTTCGCGACCGGTTGTCTCAAAACCCCTGCCCCCCCTTGAATCTCACCGGCCGGTGTCGGCACCCCCAGTTCACCGCTCTTTTTTCTTATCTCTGGCGCATTCACCGCTCCGCCTCAGCGGACTGTGTTTCGGACCTTTTTTTCCCCACCCGGTCATGCATGCCTCCCCCCCCCCCCCCCCCTCCGCCACGTTTTCTCACTCGCACTTTGTCACTATGACCTTCCGTCTGCCCTAGTCTGCTCCCGGTTTTTTAGCGTTATCGTATTAGGTTGTTAATCTCCGTGGCCTCCAAAGACTCGGCTTTGTGTCCCCCCTTTTCGGTTCTCCCCCATTGTTGTAAGCCCTCCCCCTGTAATTCGCCCCCTGCCCCCCCCATGGATCCCCGCTATTTGACCCTCGCCACCCGCAGCTCTTTGTAAAAAATACCGTGTACCACCCCCCCCCCCCCTCCCCCCCCCCATCCCCCAGCGGTTTAAACCGCCCACCCCACCAATTACAACCGTTTTTGTGTCCACCCTCCCCCACCAAGACTGCCCCCTCCCGTTGTGCCAATCCGCGCCTGCCACCACCCACCTCCTTTCTTTCTCAGTACGACCCCGACACTCCCCAGCCTCCCCCGCATCCGAACCGCCTGTTCCCACTTAGATATTGGTTTTTTCACTCAAGCCAACGACGCGCCCCAAAGGAGATTTCCTGCTCGCCCCCATGAGTTTCCTTCCGCTAATTTCCGCTCACAGCCCTGACTCTCCTCCTTTCTCACCAGATCTCTTCTTTCGAAGCATCAAAATTCCGCATCATCTCATCTTACATTTTCGCCTAGTCAATGTTTAATTTATGTTTCCCATTTTCGTCATGATGTCAAACCGCTTCCCCACTACCCCCCCTTTTTTTTTATCGTGTCGTTTACCACCGGGGTTCAACGAAGTCTGTTTCTTTCCCCCGGTCTATTTCGTTATGCCTCAGCCTCGACAATTCTCTTCATGCTTGCTCTCCGATTTTCCTTCGTTTCCTATTTTCCAATCTAGGCGGCTACTCTACGTTTCATTTCCAGCCTGACCCGCCCCGGTGTTCTGCATCTCGCGTGCAGTGGTGGAGCTAGAGTTGGGGATGGCGGGAGTGGCAGAAGAATGACCATTAGATACAAATTTACTCGCTATGTTTGTTTCCCGTCAGGAAAAATTTTGCTTGACCATCATTTGAATCCTTTTATGGTGTTTACCTTGTCCCGAGTCCCGTCGCGCACGGGCTTCTCTCCGGCCCGTGAGAAGAGGCCAGTCTGGAGCACTACGGCATGGTGTGGACGACATTTTGTTGTGAGCGCGCCCCCCAGCCCCATCCCCCGTAGTGGCCCAAGAAGCCGCCAACTCCCGAGAACCGTGAATGCCCACTGCGTAGACCCCTCCACTTGTTAGACGGTGACGCAGCGGCTCTGCCCCCACAGTCGCCATTCTGTTACTGTGCCCGCCCATGAGCCCCGTCCCTGGCCGAGCCTCCCCTCCTCTCCCCCGCCCCCCCCCACCCCCCCCCCCCCCGCGCCCAGGGCCGCTCAAACGCATCTTTTTTACCGAGACCAGACAAGGTACCACCTAAAAAAGACCATCACTGTGCCGCTCCTCCCTCCCCCCCCCCCCCCCCCCCCCTACCCCCCCCCCCCCCCTCTCCCCCCCCCCCCACCCCCCCCCTCCCCCTCCCCCCCCCCCCCCCCCCCCCCCCCCCCATCCCCCCCTCCCCCCCCCCCCCCCCCCCCCCCCCCCCCCCCCCCCCCCCCCCCCCCCCCCCCCCCCCCCCCCCCCCCCCCCCCCCCCCCCCCCCCCCCCCCCCCCCCCCCCCCCCCCCCCCCCCCCCCCTCCCCCCCCCCCCCACCCCCCCCCCCCCCCCCCCCCCCCCCCCCCCCCCCCCCCCCCCCCCCCTCCCCCCCCCCTCCCCCCCCCCCTCCCTCCCCCCCCCCCCCCCCCCCCCCCCCCCCCCCCCCCCCCCCCCCCCCCCCTCCCCCCCCCCCGCGAATTCCCGTAGCGAGTTCATTCCACTGCGTCCTGCACTTACCTACCCATTCGGTAACATTAACTCAGTGGCTCTGGACCTTACTAGAGACTATTCCTGTGCTGTGGGCTACTGGTCCCCCCAGGGGAAATTCCGTTTCGGGGTGAGGCCCCCCTCATTGGAGTGCCATTCTCTGATCCCCCCCCTAGGTTGAACCGGATTCACCTCCTTAATTAGCCGATCTGCGTTTTTTTACCCGTATTTTCTGTTGGTCCCTCTGGGAAAAACTGTCCCGCTTTCTTAAGGCCCTCTTCTCTCTATATTTTTTAAGGCATCCTCCTTTGTTTTTTGAGAGTTCTATCCTTCCACGCTGGGGAACATTTTCACCTCTTACCCAGCTCCCCATAAGTGTTGCTGTCAGCATTATGACTCAAATAAGGGAATAGGATCCGTTTTCAAAAGATTTGCCATCCGGTTCCCTGATTCGTTGGCATCCGCCTCTCGTGACCTGCTTTCTTTTTAGGTCGGCATCACCCTGAAGTATATCCCGCTGAAGTCTGATACTGGATTGTTTTATAGTGACCTTTTCGATTCGCCGAAAAGAAAGTGGTCCTACACGTAGTATCTGCTCGGTTTCATTTATATTATTTTCTTAGAGTGGATTGTTGGGGGGCGGTCAAAACCCAATGAAAAAAAGACAAAAAAGACACCCCAAAAAACAAAATACAACAAACACCCCAACAGACACCCCCAATACCTAACCCGAAAACACACAAACTCACACCATACAAAACCTCACACAAAAAACTACAACACAACACACAAAGAAACAAAAAAAAAACAAAACATAAAACATCCCCAACCCCCAAACAAAAAAACCCCCAACCATTTTCTTTTTTTTTGGTTTTTTTTTTGTTTTTTTTTTTCGTTTGTCTTTTTCCCCCTTGGGTGTTCCTCTGGCGGGGATTGCGGATCTTGCGAAATTTTGTCCTTCATGTCCCTCCCTGTCAATGCCGTGCTTCCTTTTAGCCAAATCGGCCTTCCTCTTCGTCCGCCCCAATCTGAATTGGTTTTTCCTCCATCCTTTTCTCGCCGCCCCCCCCCTCTATAACTCTGTCTAAATATCCCTTCGTCGAAGGCGTTGCTAAACCTGTCCACGGCTTTCTATTTTTATTCCCCCCTCGTTGGACCTCTGTCTTTTCCTTCGGTTTTCAAAACTACACAAATGTCTTTCAGGCGTGTTTTCCACCCGCTGTCTCCCTGGTTGCTTTTTGAATCTTCCCCTTGGTGTGATTCGTCGACTTTCCTTTCCCCCGGGCCCCGCCACAAGATCCATCCGGTCCACGGGCCTGGTATCGAGAGACGACCCTGCGTGGTCGCTGTGACGACCGTATCGCCCTAGCTGGACGCCCTCCCGATGCTTCTGTGTAAAAACATGCACATCGATCGCCAATTTTTTTAGTCGCATTTTTTCCTATCTGTCTACCCTTTTCCCCCGTTTTTCAACGCTATCGTTTTCAAGGTCCCCCGTTTGGTTTAAAGCCCGCCCTAGAAACACAGTGTGTGTGTGTTTGGGAGACGCTGCCCTCCCTTCCCTCAACGTTCGACCTTTCGCATTACCCTTGTACTCCCCCCCCATCACTCCCCTTCCATCGCTGTTATCCTATCCGCCCTTTCGGTAGACTTCGTGATCCTGCCTAGGAGTCCGTGTTCTTTTCCATCCTTCGTCATTGTCTAGGTGTTGTATGTTGTAGAGCCGCGTGACCGTATTACCAGTCCCCCTTAACATTACAATCTCTCCTTTCGACGCTTGCTCTCGATGGCTTCTGTATTCTTTCTTTCTTCCCCCAGTCACCCACCCCACTATTTCTGTGGTCAGCTTCTAGGTTCTGTTTTCCGTCAACTATCAGTCAAGGAGTACACTAATTTCTTCTTCAAAAAATCATCGCCTTGTTTGACAGCTATAGCCTCCCCTGGTTGGCTTCTTGCCACGAATGCTTCATTGCAATGCGTGGTGGCGTTAGGAAGGTGGTTGGCGGTTGTGGCTTTTTGGCGGGAGGGAGTCGGGTCCGGTTTTTGGTGGTTTCTCTCCTTTAAATGCGCGGATTTTTTTTTTTTTTTTTTTGTTTTTTTTTTTTTGTGGTTTGGTGGTGATCGTTTTTCCACACCTGTGGTCTTTGTGGTTTTTTGTGCTGTGGTGTTACAGAGGGTTTTCTTGCTGTTGGTTTCCCCCGTGGCTTCTTGTTTGCACAATCCTTTTCGTTTTCCGGCTTTTTCATGCCTGTTAACATGGCACTTTTTTACCAGGCCCTGCTTTCTCCCCCTTTTTTGTGACTGCCCCCTTGTTTTACCCTTCTCCGTCTTGTAGGCAACGTTCTCTCACCCTCTGATTCTTCTACACGACTCGGTTCCCGTCGCCTCCCTCCGTGGGTCTTAACCTTAGACCCCCATGGCTATTGCTAACCGGTTCTTGCGGCTGTTTGAGTCGTCTCCCATTTTTGGGCCCGGTTACCCGGTCCAGGGTTCGGCTGTCTCCCGTTTTCCCCTACCTTTTTTCGCGCATGTTCTTTTCCCATTTTTCCTTGAGGACCGTACCGCTCCGTTTCCGCGTCTTTTTTTTCTTTGTCAACGAGTGCCGCTTGACACTTCCCTCTGTACTTTTTGCTGCTTTATGGATGCCCCCCCTCTCCACCTCCACCGTCTTTACTTGTTGGTTTTTTTTCTTTCTTCCCTGCCCCTTTATGCCACCCTTTTAGATTTGGCTTGGCCCTTTTTTGAGTTCTGTCAGACTTAGCTAGTCCCCCCTTCTTATCACAAGTCACACCTCCACTCCGATTTTAGGAAGACCACCCTATATTATCCCTCCTGGGCGGTGTGTTCAACACCCTGCCCCCGTTGAGGTGTCCCCGAACACAAGCGTTCGCAGTATTGCGCCTTCGGACCATTGCCAGCACGGTCCATTTTACTTTTCTAAATCGCTCGCTGCATCCCGTTTTTCCCTCACAGTCCCCCCAGGGAATATGGGTGAGTATCCTTCCAATTTCAAAATCTAGGACTGGCCTTGTTCCGTCTCTGCCCCCGCCGGTCTTATTGTCTCATGATTTTTTCTTGGGCTTTTGTGCAGCTTACCACTTTCTCCCTTACCTGTAGACCAACCTTTTTAACCTCCCCCAGGACCTCTTTGCGTTTTGATGTGTGCCCGAGCCAGCCCTTCTTTTTCCCGGTTGTGTTCCCCATAGTTGATGGCTCACCCCCGTTTCTACGTCTCTGTCTGTTTGGCACTCCTTTCCTCATACTCCTGTGGTGTTTTTCATATGCTAGGCCATCCGATCCCATGCTTGATACGAGTTTTCCCCCCATTTTTTCACTATGTTTCCCCACGTCACTGACAGGGCGTGCCCGTCCCCTCAACCCGCTCTACGAAGGCCGTTGTGTAAAGCGGTTTGTTCACTTCTCCTATCCTTACCGGTATCCCCCAGCGCCCGCCGTCCCAAACACCCCCTCTTCTCCTCCTTTCGCGGCTGTCTCTGCAAGCGCCTGGATAGTTTGCCCGTTGATTGGTTCATGGATACCATACCCCGCTGAGGTATTACTGGGGGCTACTGTGATTTTCACAGGATGTAGCGATGCCGATTAAAATTTAAATTGCTGCAATTCGTGCTCATCCTTCTCCTGCGTCCTTGTTTGTACACTGTTTCCCTCAACGGTGGCTTTGTTCCTCTGCCCAGATTCGAAGAGCTTGTTGTTTCTATAGACTCGATATCTTTGTGAAGCTTTGGACACTTGCTCCCCTTTCCCTCTTCTCACCACCCCCTCAATATACCTTTCTCTGCCTCCTGTACTGAAGCCCCCACCCACCCCCACGTCAAGCGGGCTGTGCGCAGTGGTGGTTCCTCCATAACTACGGCCTTTTTTCCTCGTACCAGTTTAATTTCTTACAACAAAGCCCGGCCTGGTGCGACCATACCCCCTCCGCGGTTGACTTCTTCCCGGTTTCCTGTTTACTTTTTTCCAGTTAATTGACCTCACTTCTCTAACTCCTTTATCCGGACCTTATTCAGACCGCAGACATTTGGAGCCCGGGTTTGTCATTTCCCACGGTCGCGACTCACGCTGCCCGTCCCCCGCACCCTTGTAGCAATCCTCCCTCTTTAATCCGTTTTTAATCGCCGCTAATTGTAGTCCCTTACACCCTGTAGTCTTTAGTCTCCGTTAATCATAGGGTTCCTTTAGCCTTTGTCTCCCAAGCCTGGCCGTTGTGCCCCCATGGTGTGACTTAACCCCCGTGGGTCAGGAACCCTCATGGACTTCCCCCTGAAATATTACCCGCTCTTTTCCCCTCCACGCCCAGAGCTGTTGGCCCCCATACCTCACGCGTGGTTTTTAAACCTCACACCACAGTTTGGGAACCCATCCCCCCCCCCCCACTACCCCACCGGTTGGACAAACGCCCCACAATCCTCAGCTGTCCTCTTCAGAAGTGCCCCCGTCCTAAACCCACAACGCCCTGGGGTGTACGCCATACCCTGCCCCTCCCCCCCCCCGCAAAGGCCCCTCCCACACGCCTCCCGACCAGAGGACCCCAAGGCCGCATTTCGGTTTTTGTTTTTTTTAATTCTTCTTCTGCATTTGTGGGCCACGACGCCACCAGTAGGAAGCCCTTCCACAAAGGCGTCTTTTGTTTAATGCAACATTCTTCCCTCCGTGATTATTTTTTACCAGCTGTCACGGCGATTTGACCCGGCCACCTAATTATTTTTTGGATGTGCAAGTCCTAATAGGCGCGCACTCGATAGATCTGCGAACTGCCCTTTCGGGGCCCTGTGTCTTTTATGCTTGGGACTTCCTTCTCAACTTCGGACTAACCAAAAGCGGGCCTTACAAAACCCAAAAGCGTTTGGGCTACGCTAGCGGCACCTTCCCGTTACTACACCATCCCCCGGGTGTCCGTGGCCTTTGCGGGCAATAACTCAGCTGGTAACCCCGGCTCGTTGTCATCCCATATACAACTGCTTATTCAGATGCGATATGCAGGTTCATTGTTTTCAGTCCGTTCAACATCGCGGCGTCTCTAGGTCTTCCTTAGTCACAGCTCCACCAATCCCGGTGTGTCCTCCTTTCTTAGCCATTGCCGCCAGTCGTTGCGGCTTTTACTTCGAGTATTTGTGTGTGGGGCGGCAGGATTCTCCGAGCCCCCTTGTGAGATTCCCCCCCTCTCAAGCATCTTCCTAGGTTTTTCCTGACCCTGCCACACATTTATCGTGACATCATTGACTACGATCTCTTGATGAGCAGGCATTCTTATAACTGATTTGTGTTGATTCTGCTTCTACGATGTTGATGCCAACTTTTTCACAAGTACTGTCAGTTCTTCGCCGACTCCCGAGGACCTAGACATCGCTGCACCAGGAAGTATATTGGCTGCACCGCCCCGCATGTCGCCCTAGTGCTAGAATCAGAACCGTTGATTCCCGTCGAACAGTGCATTCCGAAGGTCTCCCTTCAACCCCAACCTGACGCGCCGGCTCTCCCCCCCATTGACACCTTTCACCCGCCACCCGCTCTTCTCCAGCCTGACACCTCATCCTGACGCCCGGCCTCAGTGATCCCTGTATGTCAAACTCCTCTTTTGCGGCAAATCCAACAGACCTCGGCTAAAGCCAAGATGTCCTTCCCCCGTCTGGCAGCCCGAGAATCTCCTGCTTTTGCTTCGCCCCCCCCCCGCCTAGCCGGCGCGCGGCGTGAGGTTAACCGCATCCGCGGTACCCCCCAGATTGATCCAATTCGGTTTGAAAGTTCCCTCCTCTCATCTCCTTTGCGACTGAAGGCTCTTGCGGGTTTTTAAAAAGCCTGGCGATTTTCAGAGGTTTAACAAGTGTACATTCTTTTCCTGGCTAGCCCTCTCTGTTCCCTCCTAATCCCGTGTCGGGTGCTGATTAGCCGACCCCCGTGAAAAGGAGGTCTCCATTTCCTCGGGAACTCGAAAGGCTGCTCGCTTGATCCTGATCCCACTCAGATGAGCATAGGTGTCCCTCCCTTCTTAATTGTGGTCTCCTTAGTTAATCGTATCTTTGGCCCTCAGACCGTCCGGCTTGCTCCCAAGTCGACGCCACCTTTCCCTCGTGCCTTGACCTGCCCGGATTTTGCTTAGCCGCTTTTATGTCTTTTTCGTAGACACGTGTTCTGGAGTTTCTGCGACGTTTTATGATTCTTTTTCCGTGTTCGGTTTTCGCCTTGCTGTGTTCGACGCGTTTGTTCCTTATCGAGCTTCTCTTGCGAAGCTGTTTCTTTCCTGTCGACTGTCATTTTGTCCTTTCACATTCAGGCTTTTTTTACTCAACACTCTCATGGTGACCATCGTTCTCTTCGCACTCTTCTCTGGCGGAGATCATCTTTTTTCTTCCTTCAAGTACCCCTGACCCCTACTGATCACGAGATGTCGGTTGTTATTCCCATTCTTCCCCTACCATCCGGGCTTGACCAAATGATAGCTTTTGTCTTTCCAGAAATTGGTGATTTCGGCCTCATCCGCCCTCCACACGATCATCGAACCCTGACTGGGCTATTCGGTTCGGATCTTCCCAACTGGCGGGCTTCCGCTGTTGTACTTCCCGTTCCTTCACTATCTACGCTATGATTGACCTGTGTTACCACAAATTCCCCTTGCAAGCTGAGCGCTTTGTCGCTTCTTGCTCCAGGCTCCCCTGTTTTACACCTTTAAGGGTCACGGTTCTTGTCCACCGCCCCCGATATGCACACCCGGCTTTTGAGTGTATCCGCCCGGTCTCTTGTGTCTGGTTTGTGTGCAGCTTGACTTTCCTCCTAACACATTTCTACCAATGCAGAATTCGAGTTTCCCCGTTATTGCTCGCATATACGTTTCTGCTGCACCCACCAACCTATTGTGGCAGGACTATTGATTGATGGTTCCTAGTTTCCCCTATGTTCGTACACTCATGTTGCTTTGTTTTTCACACACCATTCCCCTGTGTCGAGGAATTTTTGGCGTCGATTGCCAGCCCTTATGCCTTTCGAGTTTGCGTATTCGGTTTTTTCGTTTTCTTGTGCCGTCCCTTCTGCGGGGATCACTGGCGGCGGTTTCGGCGCTCCTTGGCGTTCTTGGTTGCGTGGTCACGGTTTTCTGTTGGTGGCTTTTTTTTCCACTGCTGGTTTCTTGCTTTCGGTTGCCAATTGGACGGGTGTTTTTTGCCAAAACCAGAGTCTTTGGTTTTTTTCTTTTTCATTAGGCTTCTTGACCCTTCTGACTTTCCAGTTGCAACGATTCTCTCTCCTCGTGATTCCTGGTGCGCACGTCTCTCCCCCGTGATTTCACTGACATTTCTCCAAACCTATGTCATTGCCTTACCCCACTAGGCTCGTTTTTCTCCTTTTCTTTCCGGTGTGCCCTTGCCTGTTGTTACGAAACCTTTCATGCGTAGCCCCAAGTCATGCGATCTAGCCTTAGCCCTCTTTTCATCGTCGGTAACGCTCATCAGGCCTTTTCCTAAGTTATCCCCTTTACTTTTCCCTGCTAGCGCCGTTGCGGCCTCTTGCTTTAGTCTGCCCGGTCCGCACCCCCACGCGTTGTTTTTTTCCCGTATTTCTTTTTTGGTTTGTTTTGTTGTCCTTTCCCCCCCTTCGCTTCTGCCTACTGGATCCGTGTTTATACCCTGATTTTCCCTTTGTCACTTTTTGAGTCCTGTGTCCGCTACGTTTTTTTCACACTCCCGTCCCTTTTTGACTCTACCCCCTCACTGGTCCGTCTTGTTGGTCCTCTTTCCTGTGTTCCTTTTTATTTCGCCCGAGTTGTCCCGCTTTTACCCTTTTTGGCAGATCTATTTTGTTCCCTGACTCTGCTTACGTTGTTTTGCCTTTTGCCTGTACACGAACGCTCCCCGCCCTGGCCTTGAGCGACGCTTTGTTTGTATTTTTGAGGTCGATGCTGTTTCTTTTTTTGCCTCCTCCTTTTGTTTTTCCCTTCCATTCTGACACCCTTTACGGTTTTCAGGTTGTATTCTGTTTTTTGAAGGCGGACTGTTGACCTCGTTTCGCCCAAGTTTACATTCTTGACTTTTTTTTTCTCCCATCTTGTTCTCCGACGGCGATCAGTTTTTGCATTTGCTTACTTTCCAAGCCGCTTCAGTTCGTTCACCTTTCTGTACCCACGTCTCTTTTTCTATAGCTTACACTCTGCCCCGCATTGATCGACACTTGTTTGTCTCCCCCTTGTGCCTAATCCTTTCCTTGAGTTCCCTTTGAGAATCTGCGTCCTTGTCGTCCATCCCAGATTGCCCCCGAGTCAACACCCTGGTCAATTTGAATTGCTCATCGTCCTGTGGATGCGTGTTTCTCCCCCCACCAGACGTTCCTCCCGGATCCCCCTGCCCGTACCTTAGTGACACCCTTTTTGACTTCGCCCGCATCAGGTTTTTGGTTG
>Ga0179593_1277266_pt1 | contig 13464 bp, 25 predicted proteins | sample CZODoug2_1_08_16_FD_185931 | JGI IMG/M metagenome (GOLD analysis project Ga0179593, IMG submission 185931) | Vadose zone soil fungal communities from Angelo Coast Range Reserve, California, USA - CZODoug2_1_08_16fungal (PacBio error correction) | ecosystem: Environmental > Terrestrial > Soil >... | reverse complement strand
GCCATCTTTCTTATCGCCAACCACCTTTTCTTTCCCTCCATTCTTGCGGGTTTGGAGTTGCTTCTTTATTTCGGTCTGTGCAACAAGTCGTTATGCTCTTTCCTGTTTATCCTCTTCTGATTTCTTTTTTTTTCTGTTGTCCCTTAACATCCACGCTCCCCTGATTTTTGGTTCTTTTTACTCTTTTTTTGTGTTTTTTCCGTTTGGAGTGGCGTTTCTTGCTTCTTTCTTTGAGTGGCTCCCTGCGACCGATTTTGCAGGCCACCCCCGCCTTGACGTGGTTTTAACCCAACCCAAACCCCCCCCATTTTCAAACAGACCCCCCCCTCGGGTTTTGCAATTAAGGTGAACGGGGTGGTTTGGGTTTTCTGGGCCCGGGCGACGTCGCCAAACGTTCTTTTGTTTTGTTTTCCGGCATTTTTTGCTTGTGCTATGCTAACTGTTTGATTGGCTTTTTTGTTTCTTTTCTTTTTTTCCCTACATCTGTCACGTTGAAAAACCCACAGATACTTAGTTTTGTTTTTTGTTATCCCCACCCCCCAAACCGCATGTTTTTGATCGATTCAACATGGTATCCCCTAGTCCTTCACCCCTGCTACATGCTGGCGTGCAACGTCTTTTCCCAAAGGTTTTTTTTATCAGCAACTTTTCCCTGATAACACTTAGTTCTCTTCCCTTTATTGTCAAAGTCGTGTTTGGTCCCCTTTTTTCCCCAGGTGATTCTTCCCCTTGCCCCCATAAATTAAAGTTTGATTCTTCCCTTTTTTGACCGCCTCCGGATCCCCCCCAACCGTGCGGCTTCGACACATTTGCCCATGTTTCTATTTTTTTTTTTTTTCAATCAGCTTATCTAATTCCTATTCGGACCCCCTGGTTTTTCGCCAACGCTTGTTGTGCCGATGTTTTCCTTCCGGCTTTTACTACCCTGCCAACCTTTTCTCTTTTCCCCTTCTCTTCCGGGCGGCGTTTTGGCGGTGCCCTTCGCCTTATCTTCCCCGACTTCTGGACGCCGGCCCGTTTCTTTGATTCACCCACCGACCTGTTCGTTCTTTCTTTGGCCCCTTTTTGAATGGACCCCCCCTTTTTAAAGGTCCCTTTCTTTTTTCGCCAGCGAAAACCCTTTGAATCCTCCCTCAGTTCCCATCCCAATTCTAGTGGTTACTCCCCTCAAGCACTGACTGTCTTCCCCGCCGGACATTCCCCCTGTAATCCCCACAAGCTTTTAAATGTTTGCCTCCTTAGCTATGTGAAGCGACATGTGTTCTTTTATTGCGGCCCCCTGGGAATCACCTACTTAGTTTCTTTTTTCCCTTCCCCCTACTTTTCGTTGGCGTTTGTTTCCAGACGTTTTTTTTTAGCGATTTCTAAAAACCGAAGAATTACCGACCCTGTTTCAGTCTTTTGCCCGACCAGCTTTTTTTTCCCGTAACCCCCCTTTCGACTTTTACATTCTGTCTTTCTCTTTTTCTACTTTTTTTTTTTTTTTCTTGTCTCTTTTTTTTGTGGTCTCTGGTTGTAACGTGTTAGTTTTGATGGTCGTTCCCCACTCAGCTGTGGGCCATGGCCTTTTTGACGTTTTTGGATCTTTATTTCTCCTTGTGTTCTGTTTTTTTTTCTCGGTCATCAGGGGGGAAAAGGTGTCTCGATGAGGGCCTTTCTTTGTCTTTCGTGAGGGATTTTTTCTTACTTTCTATCTTTTTTGTTTGAGTATCTCTTCTTTTTGGATGTTTTGGGTTTGTGCGTAGACCCGTGCGTTTTTAGTGTTTGTTTTTTTTTTAATTGGCCGTTTGTAAGGCCTCCATATTTTAAGGTCTTGTTACGGCGGAATTGATCCTTTTTTGTTTCCTTTTTGCATGGTTAATGTTCTTGGCCTGACGTGGGCTTTTCCCGCCCCGTGCCGGCTTACACTCTTTTTCCAGACCCGGGCGTGGACCCCCCCCCGTTCGCTGCTTACCCCCTCTTACTCACCCAGGGTTCCACCTGTTTTCCGTTTTCTCCTTTTCCCTGTGTTTTCTCTCAAGAGTTTTCATCCAAACAGTTACTCCTTCCCGGGACTAGGGTCCTGCCTCTTGAACTCCCTGACTTTAGTCGGGCTTTGCAAAGAAAGCTTTCGGGTTTGACCTGTCCTCCGTATTTTTTGCGGTCCCCTTGTAAGTACCTTTCCCCTTTTTTTTCCGTATTTTGCGGTTACCCAGTTCCCGCAAGGGGTCGCCTTTGTTTCTTTTTTCCGTAGGCCCCCCTTAATTTTGAGCATTTACGATCGCTTTTCGTCCTTCTCCCCACCCTTTTCCTTGTTTTTTTATTTTTTTTTCTTTTCCCTTCTGGTCTGGGCCCGGGCTGAACGGAAGTCTTCATTTTCTTGCTTAAGAAGATTTTTTTCGGTCAAATTTCTTTTCCTTTCTTTGTATTCTTCCTTTTTCCACTCTTCATGTCCTTTGCCCCCCCCCGGTTTGCCAAATGCCAGTTCAGGGACACCCATGATCTCCCCCCATTTTGTTGGGGTTCAGCACTTGGTCGTAGCTCTTTTTTTTTACCATCTGTTGTTTTCATTGTCCTCCCTCCTCCCCCTCACGCATTTGTTCCGGGTCTTGGGCTTCTTCAACTTTTTCGGGGACCCCAGTACTTGATATTTTTAAGTCACTGTGGCTTCGCCGGTCACAAGTTGCCCTACCCCGCATGACCTTCTTTTGTCCCCCTTACTTTGTGCGTTCCCCCTTCGATTTCTTTTTCCGTCTTGTTTTTTATAGTTTTCTGGTCAGAGTCCTTGTTGTGTCGATTTTCCCTCCCAAGTTGAAACAGACCTGAATGTTTCCTTTTGAACAAGGTTCCATTTTGCGCGTCTCTTTCCTCGGTGTTTTTTTTTTTCCATTTGGACGTCAGAATTGCCCCCCCTCCCGGTTTCTCAACAGTTTCTTAAATTTGGGTTCAAAAGTTTATGTTTCATACACTTTGCAAGTATCTCTTTTCCTTTTGTTGGTTATTCTTGAGCTTACTTGCAACAATTGTATTTTCCCCCCAAGCCCCACCCCCTTTTTCTTAAAATTTTAACCTGTTCTCCCCGGGGCGGGGGTGCATTTTCCTTACTCCCCTTCCCTGCCACCTCGTGGCAACGTCCGACAAGCCTCAAAAAGTGCTACAATTTTCTGGCACTGTTCTTTTTTCTTGTCTGTTCTTGCCAATGTACTTTTCCCCCTCCCTTCTCCCCCAGGACTCTCTCCTGATAGCTTTCTAACCTTCGGGGCCCCCTTCCTTTTTTAATGGGCGGTGGGTCTTTCGGGCCCTCCCCCTTTTAACTCTTCAGGCTGAAGCACGGTCCTGTTTTTGCCATTGGAAGACGTTTTGTGCCCTTCCCCTGAAAAAACCCCTTCCTTCTTTCTTTGTCAATCCTGGACTTGATGATGTTTTCAATTTCTCCCTCCTTTCTGCACATCTTTTGTCCGATCCTTTTCTTATTCCTTTTCACGTACACATTTTTTTCCCAAACCTAACCTAGCCTCCTCACTCTCCACTTCCGCTTTTTTTATATCTTCCCCTACGCCCTCTTGTCCTTTCCCCTCCTTTTCACCTCCCCCCTGTGCCTCTCCAATCGTATGGGTTTTCATCAGCACCTTTCGTCCACCCCCCGTCACTCCAATTCCCTGCCGTATCCTTACTAGCCCTCCACGTCTCTCCTTTACGGCTTTCATTGTTTATTACCGTTCTTGCTTCTCTACTCCCCTTTCGCACATTGAACCCTTTCCCCGTCTGTCAACCCCTGGTTTTTATACCGTGGATTTCCCCCATCTCAGCGAATTCCTTCCAAGACTTCCAATTTCTAATTGTCTTTCCCATTTCTTCCTCCCCAATGGGAGCTGCTTTGGTCTGTGCCAGTACCTCCGGTGGTAAGTCAAACAACCCCCCCCATACCCCCCCTTGTCGTCTTTTCTTTCCTTCTTCGATCTGTCATTTCCCTTTAGCTTGGCACCGAAGTTTTGAGGGTCTTCAACAAACTAGCTCCCCTTGGCGTCGGTCGTCCTTTAGGAGACCCCAAAATTTTTCAGTATTAATTTACCCCTCCACTATGGAAGTTCCCAATCTTCCCCACTTTTTTTTTTATCTTTTTCCACAACATCCTCCCCACGCCCAGTCACTTCCTTCTCCAGGATTAACTCCCCTCTGTCTCGCTTTTCGTTTATTATGTAAAACTTTTAGCTTTCCTTCGCCAAGTGCTCCATACTTATCCGTCCTTTTTGCCGTCATGTGAAACCCTTTTCCCCCCCTTCTTTCAGCTGAAGTTTGCCTTAACCTTTGGGTCACACGCGGTGTTCTTTTGGCTCGCCAGCCGGGATGTATTCCTTGCCAACTGAGTTCGGGTCTTCTTCGCCCCCACCCAAGAAAAGTGACTCCCACTTTCCAACGTTCATAGCCCCCTTCACAAAACCATCTTAAAGCTGGCTCCACCACCTCCTCGTTCATGAAAACTTCTTTTTTTTGTGTGCCCTCCAAAAACGTCCCCCCCCCCTCCGTAAGTTCCCGACACCCATCTCCCCCACCCCTTTTTTACGTGATCACCTTTTTTTCCCACTGTCCCCCCCCTTCCATTGCCAACCTTCCCAACTTCAGTTTTATTTTGCCGCCTGTACGAATAACCTGACCTCAACCCTCCCAATCGTCCCTGACTTTCCTTTTTTCCACCAATCCCCCCCCCCCCCCCCCCATTTCGTTCAAGCTAGCAATACCCTCCAGTCTTACCCGACATTTGTTATCTTGTCGTCCATTCTCTTTTTTTCATTGCGTACCCTGTGAAGGTTTTAGCGGTCACCTTCTCTTTCCCTTTTCCTTTCTAACCCCTGGACTCACGTGCATTCCCTTTTTCCCTTTTCCCCTTTGTCCCGGTCTACAGTTGTGCGATAACTAATGGCTTCCCCATGTTTTCCGTTTTTCCGAAACGCTTTTCGGGCCTGGTTAGTCCAGTCCATTTCGTGTACTTGAGTCTTTCCCCCCCCTTATGACTTCTCGTTCTGATTTCCGTGCGCTTTCCCCCTCCCCCCCTCTGTTTTTTTCCCTCTTTTGTTTGTTCCCGGAAAAAATATTTTCTCTTTCAATTTTCCTTTCTGCATCCAACCCCCCCCTTCTCCTTTCAGGAGTTCCCCTTTTTTTTGCTCGTCGTCCCCTTCTCCTCCCTTTTCTTGATAGTTTCCTTTTTCCTCTTTACCCCAATCCCGTTCTTGCCCCCTCGGAAACCCCCCATCCCCTTTTGCGAACACAGGTCCGATACTTTCTTCCCTCTTCTTTTATTTGATCGCCGGTTCTCCTTTTTCTCCTGGGGCGGTATTTTTAAAAACTTATCCCACTCTTTTTATTTTTTTCGAGGATGCGCTTTCTCGCCCCTTCCCACTTGTACTTTTTTCTCCCCGCCTTGGTGTCCCTTTCACTCATTCTTCTTTTTTGCTTGGTGAGAGTTTTGCCCTTTTTTCAGGTTCCTTTTAGCTCTGTAGCGTTGACTTCTCGTCATGTTTTGCTCTCATAAAGAGTTGTGTTCTAAACCCGTGCAACCTAATTTTTCCCTTTCAGCTTCGTAAGAACCCACACTTCCCCCTAAGTTTGCAGTAGCAGAGCACAAGGGGGCCCACACTTGCGTCACCACATGCGGCGTTTTTCCCAGTTGACCTTGGCCTCCGTCCCCTTTCTCTTGTAGTTTTTACCTGTTTTCCCACGTCTTGTGAGTTTTTCTTTCCCCTACTCTTTTTTGCCCCCCGCCCCCTTTGCCCCTCCCCTGTTCCCGGTCAGTCACGTGATCGCAAAAGAAAAAGTGCACCACCTCGACCCAGGATTCGTTTTGCCCTTTCTTTCCCCCCTTACCTTGACCAGGAAGATACCAAAGGCCTTAATTTCTTTTTTCCCCGCCCCCTCAACGCCAGTCTCCTTTTTGATCACGGAAATCCCCCTGAATGGGAAAGCTCCTTTTTTTTTTTCCTCCCTAGTTATCTTCCCCCTTCCCGTTTTTCGTTTTTTCTCTTTGGACTCCATCTTTTAAGAGACCACTTGTCGCTTTTCCGTCTTCTGCGGTTCTTTTTGGGTCGCGACTTGGCGTTATGGGCGGTAACCCCCTTCCCCCCGCTTTCTTTTTTTCGTCCTGACTCTTTGATTTCCTTGTAACTTCCCCTCCCTCTTTTTTTCCTTGATTCTTATTTTGATTTTTCAGTTTTTGTTCTTTTTGATCGTTGTCAACCGTTGGTGATGGTCTTTGTGCTTTTTTATTTCTTTTTGTGATGTTGGTCCTTCCTTCCCCCCTCCCCGTTTTTTGGTCAACAAACACCCCCCCTGAACTACCATCCGGGTGCAATTATGGCGGGATTTTTCGTATTGCTTGGTTTAGCAGTATGCGCAATCCGTTTGTGTGTTGACGCAGCGGTTTGGCGCTGTTTTTTCTTCTCTTGCCTTTTTCTTGCATGGTAGGGTGTTTTTTTGTTGTTTACGTTTCCTCCCCCTCGAAAACCCTTTCGCAACACTTATTTTTGTTTATCCCCACCCACAACCGCTTGATCTTAATTCCCCCCCCCCGGATTAGTCACCTTGGCTACCTTCTTCCCCCCTTTTTTCCTTGAACAACCCTTCATTTTACGCCACCTTTCCTTTGATAAACCTGTTCGTTCGCTTCCGGGCTTGGACCCAAGTGGTGGGGAACATGGGCCTTTTTTCTTTGGCATTCCTCTCACCCCCTCCCCCTCGTTGTCATAGTTTCCCATTTCCCCCCTCTCGACGGGGCTCCCCCACCTTGCTAGAACAAGGTCGGATCGGCAAGCACTCTTATATTTATCCTCCGTTGTTGCCTGGATTCTGTTCTCCCCCCCCCCTCTTTTTTTTTTTGCCGGTTGTTTTCCTGGAGTTTTATTTTTCGATTACCACCTTTCAACAAACGTCGTTTCGATTTCACTTTAGGCCCTTTTCCTTTTTTCTCATCTCAAGTGTGTTTTGTTTTGGTAGAATACATTTCCGCTTGCGCGGCCGTCCGTTTTTTTTTTTTTTTTTTTTGATATACCCCATTTCCCCAAGTTCCTCGCCCCAGAAAATATTTTGCCGGGCCCCCCAGCTTGTTTTAAATGCACCTCGGTTTTACGCCCTCTCACTGGGCCTCCCCTCCTTGAATGCCCCTTGAGTGTTTTTGTTAACTACAACATCCCCCTTTTTTCCCTTAAACTTAGTTTTACGGCACATTTCCCCTCGCAACATCTTATTACAGTACATTGGGCCCCTTGGCCCACTTTTATTGGTTTGTCTCCCCGACCTTCCTTTTTTCTTTTTTATTCTGCGGCCCCCCCCCCCTTTTCCCCGATAGTTTCTGAATTTTCCTTGTGACAAATTCACGAGATATGTTGATTTGATAACTTGCCCTTTACGCAATGTTCGGTCTTGTTCACTCCCCCCCCCGTATCCTGCAATTCACTCGAATGCAACCTCTTATTTCTGTGAATCTTTTGATGGTTCCAACCGTGTTTGTTGTCTTCTACCCCCTTTTTTTGTTGGCGTCTTAGGTTTCAAAGGTTCCCGTTTTCTTGTTTTTTTATTACTTTTTTTCCCCGCTTTGGGAAGAGGTGTCTCTTTTGTTTGCGGATTCGGACATGTTCGCTGGCGGGAGCGGAATCTTTTACCTGGTTCCCGGTTAATCTGGGATGTGGTGATTTCCCTTTCTTTTTTTGTTTTTATGCTTGTATACATTTGTTTTTGGCGGGTTTTGGCTTTTTTTTCCTGCGCGAGTTTTGTTTTTTTCCTCCTTTTTTCTTTTTGCGTGGTTCCAGGAGCCCTCTTCCCTTTTGTTTTGTCTATTTGTCTTCTCGTTTTGTTTGCTGTTACATGTCCTTCCTTTTCTTTTGTCTATCGTGGGCCGTTTCCGCGGCAGGATCCCAACCGCGGCCGGAAAGCCAGACTTTTCCCCCAATGAAGGTTGTTCTTTATCAAAGTTCACCTTTTCCCCCCCCTTTTGTTGACGTGCTTCCCCCCTTTAGGTTCCTCTTTGTGTCTCTTCCCCTACGGTCGATTTCCACATCGTAAACCCTACGCGATGGGACTCTGTGCTTCCTCCCTTGAATATTTTCCTTTTACGGCTTCGGGGCTTGCCCCCTTTTTCCTTTTTCTGTCCCTTTCCACGTCATTTTCTTTTTCCCTTTGCAATGACCCTCAATTCGGCCTACTGTTCCCCTTTTTAACCTTAACTGCTAAATTTGGGACGCTCGTTGGTGTTGTTGTTATTAGTCCCTCTCCCCCCCTTACCTTTTGGTGGTTCCCCCAATTGCAGTGGCCTTTCCCCTTTTTTTTCTAACGGTTTTCTTTTTGGGTTGTTTTTTCTTCCCACATTTTCATGGACCTTTTTTTTTTCCCCCCCCATTTTCTTTCAAATTTTTCTTGACTAATTGGGTCCCTTTCCTTTTTGATCCTTTTTTTGCTCGGGATTCCACTCCCCTTCTTTTGACATCCACGTGTGCCCCCCACAAAAAAATGGTCAACCTTTCCAAAATAAAGGTTTCTTAGGGCCAGGATCGACCCCTTTGCTGTTCCCCCCCTGGAATGTTCGTAGTCCCTTCCCCCTTTCGTTCAGGTTCCTTCCTTGAGGCCCTCAATTTCAACTTGTTTTCTTTTTTCTTCCCCCTGCTTTTTTTTTCCAAGTGCCCCTTTTCTGGTGTGAGTCCCTTTTCTTGTATTCTTTCCCTTTTTCTCCCTCCTTTACCCCGTTTTTTTTTTCTTTTTAAAGATACGACATCACCCCCGCTTTTCCCCTCGAGGTGTTTTTACTTTAATCTCCTTTCTTTCGGTTCCTTTCTTTGTCTTGGCGGTTTTTTCAGCTTTTTCAGAGGCCCCCTTTTTTTGTCTCCTCCACCCCTTCCCAGACCGAATTTTTCCCCCCCTTTTCCCGCCTTTTAGCATTGTTTGTTGCGTTACGGGGTCCCCCCCCCCCGAGTGTGGCGGAGTGTTGTCTTTCCTAATATGCCCCCACCTTCCCACGGTTTCTTCACACACTTTCCTTTTTTCCAACTAAAGTGGCTTTCATACCTTTTCCCCCCCCTTCTTTTTCCTTTTTTCTATGAATTTTTTCCCCCACCGTTGTTACTTGTCCCACACAGCCACTCAATTCGTTTTAAAATGACAACTTTTGAAACCGGTTGAGGGGTCATAGTAATCCCCTTCCATCCCCTCCTCTTACGTAATTTACGGCCAACCTGTACATTTTTTTCCTTATTTCTTTTTTTTTTTCCATTCTTATGTTCTTTCTTTCTCCCCCATGGGACTCTTCCTCCCCCCTAAGCACCCCTAAGTCCTCTTTCACCTGATCGAGGTGCCTTCGTAGGGCCCCCAATGGTTTTTCTTTTTGGGTTTTTTCTCTTTCGGTCTTTTTTGTAATGCCACTGTTCTTACACCTTTTTTTTTCCCTCCCTTTACCTGTCTTTGGGACCTGTCAAGTGTTTGTCCCCTCAAACACCTGATTCACGGCTTGCTTCCTAAGTCCCCTGACGCTGTCTGGTAATCTCCTAACCGGAACACTTTTTGTTGCACCCTCACATGTTTTTATCCTGGCCTACCCCTTTTAGTGCTCTCCCCTTTACAAACGTGGATCCCCACTCTTTCAGTTGTCCTTACCCCCACTGTCTTCTTCCATTCGTGAATGTGAAAACCCACAATCTTCCCACGAAATTTTGGGAGCTTGCAGGTCCTTTTTTGCCCTTCCCTAAAGTTTCAAACACCCCCCCCCCCCCCATCACAGTTGATCTTTTTTTTTTTTCCCCTCCGATTTCCTGTACCTTTCTAACATTACGGGGCCCATTTTCCCGGAAATCACCCCCCCCCCCCCTCTTTTTTTTCCCCCCTTAGTTTCGGTTTATTTTTTTATGCGGTTAGATGGTCGGCACCACCCTTTTACCTGTCTTAATTTTTTTTACCCACTTTCCTCCGTTTAGTTCCCTTCTTTTTTCCTCCTCTCTTTGCCCTTCCCCCTGACCCAGTAAATATTCAAGAGTCCTGACCCTGGGCCCTAGTTCTTCGTACTCCCATTTAATCTGTAAATCTCGTATGGATTCCCACCCCCTTGCTTACTCAGGCGTCAAGCCTTTTTTTTTTCCCCCAAGATGCCCCCAATTTTGCATTACTCTATCCCTTCCAGGCCCTTCCCTGTTGATGGTTCCCCACTGGGGTTTCTTTCCTCGTCAACCCTGGATTTATCCTTTCCTTCTCCCACGCAAATATACTCCCACAACACAGACATGTCCTCCCCCAGTCCCCCAGCTTGTAAAAGGGGTTGGGGTGGTTCTTTCCTTCTCCTCTCCCCAGCCTGGACTTCTCCCCAATTGTGGCGTTTTAGTCCTTTCCCATCCTCCGGCTTTTTTTTTTCATCCACACCCCCGGCGTACCAATAGGCGACTCTGCCAGCCCTCACGCCTTCCCCCCCTCCGATAAAATTTCCCTGACTCTCACCCGATCCCCCCTCCCGAATCCCCCCCCAATCTTTTCCCTGTTCCCGCTGGGAAAAGCTGTACCCCTCCATCCGACTTCCAACCCCTCTTTTTTCCTTTAGCATCTTGCCCACCCATCAAACCCCCCTTCTTCCCCTCTCGACCTTTTCTACCTGAACTTTATTTCTTCATGGGCGTCCACTTTTTTTCCTGCATTGCGGTCAATCGGCAGTTTTTCTCCTGTCAACCCCCTTACTTTCCGTCTTTTTTTTTGTACCCGAATCTTCTTTTTTTTTTAATCACCATGACTCGGTTCCCGGTGGTCTCCCCCCTTCTCCCCCCCCTTCTTGCGATACATACTTGGCTTCCATGTGGTTAATACATCTTTGGGGCTCTTTGTGGCAAAATGTAGTTTCCCCCACTACTTTCTTTTCATTCTTTCCTTTAACCCTCTATTTCTTTCCCTTCAGTAGGACTTTTTTTTTTCTTTGCCGCCCCAACCGAGGGTGCCCCCCCTGAGTTTTTTTTTCCCGGTCACCCCTTTTCTTCTGATCTACCATTTTTCCTTTGATGGATACTGCGTCCCTTCGGTTTTCCCCCAGATTCTTCTTTTCTTTTCTTTTTCTGCCCTGCGCTCTTCTTTATCTCGCTTTTTTGTCAGTCATTCACAACTTCCTGTCCCCCCCCCACACCCAATAGGTCACCCCCCGTGGCGTCAATACCATCTTTAATCCTTTCTCTTAATAATTTTGCGTGTTCGGCTAGGGACCCCCCTTTTTTTTTTTTCCGGGCCAGTCTTGTATCTTCGGCTTTCATTTTCATTCCCACTTCAGCTTTAGTAGGTGGATGTCCTCTTTCTCTTTCCCTTCCCCCCCCCACGCCTTTTGTCCAGCATGGTGACCATTGTACTCTGTTTATAATTCCTTTTTTTGATAGTTTTACCTCAGGGACGTGGCTTTCTCCGTTTTCTTGTTCATTTATTGCTATTTGAATCCCTATCCCTCCCTTTTGTTTTTTTTTTTTTCTGAAACCCTTGACCCCAAGTTGCTACAATTTTTTCCTGCTTCTTTTTTTTTAAGTTCCCCCCTTTTTTTTTAACTCAGTGAAGTAGCCTTTCTCCATCTCCTCGTTTCCCACCAACCAGAGGCGTTTGCCAGTTTTCTCCAATCCCTCAGCCCCACGCCCCTGTTTTTTAGTCTTTCAGTGTTTTTTCAACCTTTTTTCCGGGGTGGTTTGCTCCCTTCCCGCAATCCCAACTTGACCCCCCCCTCCTTGTCAGCAACTCCCTAAAACCCGTACTTTTCCCCCCCCCCCCCTCCCCATTTCAGTTCCCCTACTTTTGCAAAATGTCCTCCTCAGAATTCTTCTCCTTCATCAGTCTTTTTTTGACCTCCAGGAACAGATTTCGGCTATGCCCACAAGGTCATACCTCCCCTCCCTGGTTTGTCTCTGGTCCTCTATTCCCCCTTTTTTTCTTTTCTTTTCTTCTCTCTTTTTCCCCCCCCATCAGACCCTGTTGTTGGGTGATGATGACTAAACTCTTGATTCGAGTCAACTGGTCTGCCTTTTCCGCCCACCAAAAGGCCTCCCGGTCCTGTGCTTCTGTTTGCTTTTTTTTTTTTGGGCGTCCTTGTGATTTTATGGTTCTGTTTAATTTCTTTTACCTTCTTCAGGGGAACTGTCCTCACCGTCTTCCTCTTTTTTTTGTTATTTGATTTTTCCTTTTTTTTTTCGTGTTCTTTTTTCTGAACGGGTTGGATTGGTTTCTTTTTTCTTCGGATCTTTCCGTATTGCTTCCCGGCCAGCCTTGGTCCCCCCCCCTTTTTTCACCTCCAAGGTTTGCTGTGTTTGAGTGGTGGCGTATTTTCCCCTTTCTGGTCATGCGCACCCCTCGTTTTCTTGTTGTTTGCCACGCTTTTCTTGGGGTGCTTGTGGTTTTTTCACCTTTTATTTGTTTCGGGCGCTGTGTCTTGAATTCAGCCTGTCCCCCAAATTTCGAATTCCTTTTCTTTCCGGGTTTCCCCCACCACAAACTCTTTATTTATTTCCCCATTGTATTCACGCCCCTAACCCTTCCCCCATGTTTGTTTTTTTCCTCTCCCCCCACTGTTTCCCAGTTTTTATCCCATCCAAACTGACCCCCTTCCCCCCTGCTTTTATTCCATTCGTGCACTAGCTGTTGTTTAATTTTCCTCTCATTGTTTTGTTGGGCAGTCCTCCTCGAACCCCTTCCCCTCTTGGAAGGTATAGTTTTCCCCTCTTGCCCGCCCCCCCTCGTTTTTTCTTTACACGCGGTTTTTCCCCCTTTTTTTTTCTCTCCCCCCTCTGTCCCTTTCTTTTCCTGGTCACCTTCAGATCGGATTTGTCTCTTTTCTGCACCATGGGGTTGCTGCCTACTTCTTGTTTTGCAGGACTTTTTTGCTTCGCTTACCCACAACCCCTTTTTCCCCGGGAATCTTCAGATGATCTCCCCCTGTCTCGGTGGTCTTTTTCGTCATGCCCGGAAAGGTGTACCTACCGAGCTCCTTTTTCGTCCCGTTGTTGCCTCCATCTCACCTTTCCCCTTGCGCAGAATACTTTTTGGTGCACCCCAAACCGTTTTTTTCACTCGCCCTCGGTTTCCTGTCATTTTTGACCCGGAACTCTACGTAAATGAAACCTCTCTTCAGGTTTTTCAAGCCCCACCATTTCATGAAAACTTTTTTTTTTTTCACGCATTTCCAGAGTGCCAAGCTGTTTCTTCCGTAACCATGTGTGGACCCCCGCCCCCTTCGGTGAGTGCGGCCCATCCGTGCCGACACCCTTTTTTTTACCGTGACTCCTTAGGGCACCCTGGGTAAACCATCAGTTGGATCCGTTTCTCCCTTTCCGAAAGCGTATACCCCTATGGCCTCTAACCTTTTTTTTTCCCTTTTCCTCCCAATTTTTTTTGTGACTAGGGACAACCCCGACTTTTATTCCCTCAATTTTTTCACTTTTTTTTCTAACGGTAACAGGATTGCGCTCTTGTTATTAATTTTTTGGATTTTTTTTTTGGCCCGTT
>Ga0179593_1730971_pt1 | contig 13465 bp, 11 predicted proteins | sample CZODoug2_1_08_16_FD_185931 | JGI IMG/M metagenome (GOLD analysis project Ga0179593, IMG submission 185931) | Vadose zone soil fungal communities from Angelo Coast Range Reserve, California, USA - CZODoug2_1_08_16fungal (PacBio error correction) | ecosystem: Environmental > Terrestrial > Soil >... | reverse complement strand
TCTTTTGTGGCAGCGTCTCCCACCGCAAACTCCCTGGAATAGAGCATTTGCGATCTACGCACTTATTTTTAATTGATAGAATAGTTGAATCCGCGTCTTTACTCTGGTAGATCCCAGACTTTTTCCCTTAAGCCCCCCCCCCGCCTTTTTCTTGCGAAGAGAAGTCCTTTCTCTCTTCCGCATGCATAGCGGTAAATGGGTTCCGATTCTCTCCACACGAAGCCTTTACCTGCTACTGCCCGACTCCTCTGCCGTCTCCTTTTGCTGTTTATTGTCAACTCGCGGCCTTCTTGACTCAACTCCAATCATTCCCATTCGTTTCTGAGTTCGCTTGGCACAAACGAATGTCTTTTCCTTTTTCTTTGGATTCCCCATGCCAATACAATGCGTTCTCGGTCAGAGCTTTATCCCTTTCTTCCGTGTTCGCGGACAGGTTCACTTTCAGCGTCTTTTTTCCTCCCTGAGTGCGCCTTCTCGTCCCCCCCCAACTTTGGGCGCGGCTAATTTTTTTTCTTAGCAGGCGTCAAATATTTTTCCGATCTGGCGTCTGACAGCTTAACATCACAGTTATTCCGCAGTCGTCTTGTTAGTACTTGTCCTTTCCCCCCCATTGTAGACTGCCACTGTTGGTTACGGCCCCAATGCCCCCCCAACTCCCGCCGATTTAGGTCCATCACTCACATCTGATATTAGTTCTGGGCCCCCAGCTTCACTGCACTTCGACTTTGTTGTTTAGGGAGAGGCGCTTTTTCTAAGGACTCGGAGGCACCAATGTTCCGCTTTTTCTCTTTCTCAGCTTACGAGATTTTTTGCTACGCTGTCTCGAGCGCCGCACCTTTCAATCTCCTTGTCAAACCTGCTTTGAACCCCCTCCCCCCCTACCCCTTTTTTCCTAATTGCTTTCTTAAGATTTTTACACACTCGTCCTAGTCTGTTCCGTAGGTCTTCGTCAGGGAATTTTTTTTTCTTTCGATTTGCGGTACTCCCCTTCGCATCTAGAATCTTTTTGGACCGCGGTCAATCGTGGCTCTTGAACCCTTTTCTTGAAATTTCTTTTTTCTTCTTTTCCAGAGTGTGGCCCCGGACATTTTTGAGGGAGTGATACTTTTTCTCTCCTCGAGGTGCCTGTCCGATGCCCTTTTCTCTTCAGACTTTCCAATTTTGAACGTCTCGTCACTCAAGAAACCCTTTCTTTTTACATCTCATTCTCTCAATTATTTTTTAGAAAAGAAACCTTACCCCACCTTCTTTTTTCGGTTTGGCATGTCTTTTCCTCCCCAGTCTTCTGCGGGATTTTTGGTTTCGGCTGAAATCAGGTTTTAAGGTCCAAGTTGAGACACTCTGACTATTTTGCCCCACAGCCATCTCTTCTCAGCTCTGGAGTAAATCGCGGTTTGACCTAGAACGACGCCTGAGCGTTTTCTTTTCCCAACTTTTAGCGCTTCGGTAGACTGACCGTCCGGATTTCTCTCCTTTACTCGCGATGTTCGACAGTTCTTCCCCTTCCCCTTTTCCTACTGAGCGCATATTCTGACAGGGCGTTTTTTTACGTGCCTTCATGTCGCGTTACCAAGAGTATTTTAATTCTCGCCCCTGATTTTGGTTTACAAGTCCAACCTTTTTCTAGATCCCTCGCAAAGAGCTTTCATTGTGAATGCTGAGCCAATGCCCCCCTGTAATTGATTTGGAGATTCGTTTTCACCTGAAGAGTTGTGTTCTCCGATGTCCATTTCTTCGGGCTGGCAGCGAAGCCATGTGGACTTGGCTTGTTTTCTTTTCTTTTTTAGAGAGATTTTGCATTTGTTTTTTTTCTTTTTCATGTTGTTCCACAGGGTTTTTTGAGTTCCCCTTTTATGTTTTGCATTTCTTATTATCCTTCTTCTTCCGAGTTGTCAACGCTTGAGAAGCATTTTAAAGATTCGCGCCCTTTTGGTTGAAGTTTTTTGTCCCTGGTCTTTGCTCTTTTTTTTATCTCCTGGACCCGAAATTATTTTTTTTTCCGTTTTTCCTAAATAACTCATTCTCTTTCCTCTGCGCCTTAGGAGCTAGTTAGGCTATAGGATCGGTTCAATTTTTTTTTTTGCGGCAGAATGAGAATACGCTGTCCGGCACCCTTTTCCTCTTTCCCCTGGACATAAGGTGATATATTTTCACCCCCGGCCTCTGTTAGTGATGACTACTGCTTATGCCAGACCCCACCTTCCGCCCTTAACAGAGAAGGAGTTTTTTGACTCCCTCGCGACGACGATAGTCTTGACTCCTCGATAATTTCTGCCTCCAACGGTCGTGACAATTCGCGGCGGAGCCCGGAAAAAGTTGAGCAGAGTGTCTGTTTTTTTTCTCTTTTTTTTTTTTTTGGCCTTTTCTTGCCCTTCTTCTGCTGTTTTCGAGAGGCTTCTATCTTCCCTTTTACCGTGAGGCCTGCTACCGTTTAATCCCGTTTTTTCTAGCTAAAGTGGTTTGCTACCGTCGGTGTTTTTTTTTTTTCTTGCTTCTACGACCCCAGTGACTTTAGTCCGAGGGGAAGTCTCCCTGCTCGGAGTGTAGTTTCTGTCCCATTTCTCTGTTGGGGCGGATGGTTTATCCGGGTTTTTCCATGCCATAGTTTCTCTTCCCTTCACCCTTGCCTTCCTGGTTTCCATGTTCCCGTTATGCTAAAATCTTTTTCTATCCGTGTTTTTTGGTCTTGATTGAATTCTCTTTCCCCATTGCCCCCCTTATTCACTTTTAATGCCGACGACTCATGTTTTTGAAACTCCACCTCAGGAGCCTTTTCCAAAGATATTTTTGTCCATCGCCATAATCATCGCCCCTTCCCGCAGTCCGTTCCCGTCCTCTTCTTAGTAGCACCTCCCTCCAGTTTCAAATTGTCGTCCCCTGGGCCCTAGTCCTTTTTTAACCACAACAATATTACCCCCACCTTTTTGGCTGGCCTTTTTTGCTCCCACTATGAGAACACCTTCTTATCTCACAGTCGTCTCGAAAGACTTTTCCTCCCCCCCCCAAGTTTCTTCCTAACAGCCTGCACACTTCTTAAAGAGTTCTAGACACCTTTTGGTGCGCCTTTCCTTTGCCATCCTCACTTTTGAACTCGTCCTCCAAGGCATGCCTCTTCACCCCTCGCTAAGTGACGGTTGCTCTTCTGCCCGCAATACTGGCTTCCCCCCATCTCCTACCTCTTCGCCCTTGCCCGATTACCCTGTTATTCCGCCCTGTTTCAGAGATCGCAGACGGCCTCCCCCCCCCCCCCTTCAGATAATCTTTTATTTTTACTCTCTTGCCTAAGATAGCTCCCCCCCTTCTCCTCCCTCTTCGCGCATTATGGAGGTCACGACCCCTGGTCGACAGCGATTTAATTTTTTTCTTTCTTCGACGGTTCCCCCTCCCCGCCCTTGCAAAAGATGGACCCAATCGTCCCTTCCACCTTCAAGCCCCCGCGCATCTCTTGCCTCAAAACCTCATCCCACCCCTTCCCCGAGAGAAAAGGCAATTAAGAAATTTCTCCCACAGCGGACCCCCTCCCTTCTATCATCCCCCCCCCAAAAATTTTTACTTTCCCTCCCCCTCCAGTTTTAGCTCACCTGGATGCCTTTCCAGCCCGACTATTCTCTTTTCCCCCTTTTTCCACATGGGTTCGGATCAAAAGTAATCAGTTTTGGTATCATCGTTCCGAGGAATTGTTTACGGCCTCTGCACCCCCCAAATCTCTCTAATTGCCTGGATGTCTTAATTTACTTTTTAAGTGCCAAGGAGCTTTAGCAGTTTCCCTTCATCGCGGGTTCTTGACGACCCCCAATAGAACACTCCCTCCGCTCCTCCCATCTATTCATGTATTTCAAAAGCGTGTTCTCTCACCTCCTCCTTGCCTTCCTTCACAGCCCCTAACCTTCAGCCTTCTTTTTTCTCGCCGAAAGCTACGTTCACCCTCTACGCGCGCGTCTGTAGAGTCTTCCACCGCTCTCTATCAGCGGCCTCTAGATGGCTTTCGCCCTAAGATCAATTTTTTCCTGGTCTCTTAAATGCCCTTCCCCCGCTCAATTTTTTTTCTAACCCCCCCCCAGCCCGCGTTAATGGGAACGCCCCTCTTTCATGCGACATATTTTACCTTTTTCACTATCTTCGGTCTTTCATCGCGTATTCCACTTAACGAGACTTCATGTCCCTGCACACTTTTAACAATTTTGTAGATTCAGGAGCGTCCAGTTGCCCGAACGTGACACCACTGTCTCGAAAGCGGCTCCGTTCCTTAACACATTTCTTCCCTTTCACCCCGTAAAACTCCCCCTCTTCCTCCCTCTCTTTCTTTTGGTCGATACCCCCCCCCCTGCAGAAACCGGTCCCTTTCCTCGCTCTTGATTTCTGGTTCGCCGCCTACTGTTGTAAGTGCTCCTCCACGTCCCTTTCTCCTCACTACATCCCTCTCCCCCTCTCCTTCGGGCCCCCCTCCCGTGTTTTTCGTTCGCACACCCTTCATAAAGAATCTTCAAACGCGGAATCCACATCCCCTGCATTTTCGTAAAGTTTATTCATCATCGTCCCCATCTATACCCAGGCCACCTCTGCTGAAGAGTACATCACTTTCAGAGCCCCTTTGTCAACACGTGCCCCGAAAAAGACATCAAACATTTTCACCCCTCCCTCAATAATCAAAGCAACTAGAAGCTACTTCTCTGACTGGTCTTTTTGAGGCAATCTGACACTGTTCTCCTGTTTTCGGTAGTGTACCTCTGTGGCGTTTAAGTAATTTGTTGGCGAAAAAAACGGTTCCCCTTTCTCAGAGAATTTTTTTCATGTTCTCCTTATTATAGCCGCTGAGGGTGACTCTTCCCATCCTTTTAGAGGTCGCAAATATATTTATATTTTTCCCCCCAAGCCGCGTCCCCAACTTTTAGTTCTCACTTGCAGTTTCACCCCTCCCCCCCCCTCCTGAACGTTGCCGCTTGCCTCCGAGTCGCTCTTGCAAACAGTGTGATTATTCCGCTAGCTTCCTCTCTTACTTTCCGGACTTAACTTCATGCCTTCCTTATAATAATTAGGTGTCCGCCTACTTATTTCGACCCGTTGGTCATAGCCGGGTTGGAAAGATGATTGTTCGTTGACTTATTAGGCTGCATTAAAGAACTTTTTGCCCATTCTTTCCAGTCTCCATTCTCGAATTGTCTGCTTTTACTTCGAAGTCTTCTTGTTCTCACGGAGCGCATAGTCCATTCTGCCTCGACCTATTCTAGTCGTGACTCGTTTTTTTCTTTGCCCTACCTCTTTTCTCCTCAAGGTACCCCCTATCCTTCCTGTAGCTTGCCCCCCCAGTCCTTCAGCATTTTAATGAATTTGTCCTGACTCTTCCTCCCTCTTCCTGCTTTTCCTTTCCTCAGTTTTCTTACGTCCGGAAAAACCGCCATCTTTTTCCTCCCCTTTGTTTGGGAGAGATGGATTGTTTCCCCGTTTTTTTTCCTTAATGGTATCCTTCTTGTCTTTCGCTCTTCCGCTGATTTACAGTCGGAAATTTCTTCACTCTGAATCCAATTTAGTTTGCATTAGAGGATTTCCGTGTTTTCTCCTTTCTGAGGTCCGCGCAAAAAGGTTTTTGATCTTTTTCGCGGGCCGACACCATTGCGATGCGATCAACTTGCGGGAGAATATAGCAGAAATTAAGTTCATGCCCATAATTAGAGCCTCCTCCGCGGATCGTTAGGAGATTCAAATCGCGTCCGCTCGTGTCAATACCCTCAACGCGATGACCATTTTACTTAGGCCGCGATAAGCTGCTGAACCTTTTCCTCTTTTTTTGCATTATTCTGTATGAGACCCCGCCCTGGCAATTTCCCTCCCTTCCCAGTCGCTCGCTTCTTGCCTTTTTTTCGTGAGAGCACCGGCGCCCTATCCCCCTCGTTTGCCGCCGAGTGCGACCCGGTCAGTTCCCCCCTTCCTTGATTGGGCGCGTTCCGACAAGTTTCCCAAGCCTTTTTACCGATATCCTTCTCCGCCTGGTCCTTTTTTAGAAATCTACGGTAATTCTGGCTCTGCTCCTCGTTGCGTGTTTTTCTCGGCCCCACTCAGGTGTTCTCTCCACCAATGATTGTTAAAACTTCAGCCGCGCGTCAATCGCAAGACCCAGGAGCGTTCAGGCCGCAAAGCCCTTGTTTCCCTGAGGCGCGTCTCGTGCTGATGATTGGTATTTCATTTACGTTTCTTCTTCTGAAGCGGCGGACCCCCTGCTTCTTTCTCCCCTCCTCGACGACTGATGGTTTGACTTCCGGGCTCTGTTGGTTGACGAATATCTTATACCCCTTCCCCCCAATTTGATTCCTTAGACTTTTTCCTTTCCTCTGTAAGCGGTGGCAGAACGAACCCATCCTCTTTTCTGGCTCCTTTAGTCATCTGCGAGGTCTGCTTGGCCGTGGACGATAAGGCGCACCCTTTTATTTCCCCTCCCCCTTTGACGAGTCGATAAACGCGGAACAGGTTATTCGTTTCCATCTCGAGAGGCTGTCCTTTTTTTTTCTTACTCCCCGAGGTGTTCGTAGTTGATTTTTTTTTTTGTTACGTTTTTTTTACTCTGGCGCAGTACACTTTCACGAAAACGTTGTGTTGCCACCATTGCGCCGAATCAGTGGGATGACCTTACTATTCAAAATCGTGGATTTATTTTCTCCTTTTGCCGGCCAGTTTCCCCGTAAACTTCGTGGGTGATCAATTCGCATCGATAGCTTGTTTTCGGTCTTGCTCCAGAACCTGTTTTTTTGCAGGGGCCCCACCCCCTCTGCGGAACGTTACGTTAGACTCTCGGTTGATGCCTCTCCGCAGAGTTGCAGCTGATACTTTTCCCCCAACTCGCGTGTGAGTCCCCTCAAGCGTTCTTCACTTTTACTCCCGGTGACGATGTCTTCGAATTCTAAACAAACTTTTCCCCTGAAGCTCAATCTTCGTCTTTCCTTTCCCACCCCTTTTTTTTTTTGAAGGATGTTATCTGAGAGACTTGGTCCTCGCAAGCTCTGTTTCCCTTACCACCCTCTCCCTATCCATCGAAATATCTCTTGCTAGGCCGTCCCTGCTCGATGGGTTGGTTTTTGGTACGATGAGGCTGCCCTTTCGTATTTTTTTGGTGGCCTTTCCCCCCTCCGCGTTTGTTCTACGACCCCCCCATCTTGAGTACTCTTTGTTCATCAGCCTGCTCGATTTTTGGCCTGTCGTCCCTCTTTCCTCTTTTCTTTTTAGAGATTCGTTGTTCTTTTTAGATGTTTTCTTTCCTTTTCTTCTGGTTCCTGTTTTTTGGCTCCTGGCATTCTCCTGCTGCTTTGGGGCGAAACGCTGGATCCTCTTTTTGTCCCCTCAGATCCCTCTCCTGTTTTTTTTTTTTTGTTTGTTGGGTAAGGGTGCGTCGATGAAACTCGCCTCGCTTTCACCATTTTTTTCGTCCCTCAAGAATGCTGCGCCTTTACGCTCCCCTCGCCCCGAGGCGCTCGGCCTGTCCACGTTTTCTCTTTTCGTATTTTCATTTTGGGCGGCCTCTTTATCTTTACGTACTCGCGGCCCCCATAACCGTTTTTCTATCGGGCACGTTTCTGTTCTTGCCGAAGATTCTTTTTTTCGTTTTTTTTTAACGTCTCCTCTCCGAGTGCAGTTCTTCTCGAGCTTTTGGCGTTCATAATCTTTCCCTTTTCTCAGTCCGTGGCTTTGAAGCACTCCAGTTTCTTGTGCCGGAGAAGTTTTTGCCCGCTCAGGCTCTTTTCAGAGGCGACTTCTTTCCTTAAGGCGCAGACAACTTCCTTTTTAATGCTTTTATCTTTCTCCCCGTTGGGGCTTTTTTTACCTGCCTTTGCCCCCCATTGAGTGGCAGCTTGTTCGGGGGGTCATTTTTTTTCCCAAGCTGGATTATAGATGAACCATGCTCGGTTACTTCGTCGGCCTTTGACCATTTTTCTTTGGACACAATCGTTTTTCTTCTGATTTTCAATTGATTAACCTGTCCGTTATCTTACATCCCTCTTTCCCTCATCCCCCTCTGTTGTGTTTTTCTTCGATCTTTTCTTTTAATGACTCAGTAAATTTGCCATACCCAATTTCAATCGCGAGTCCCTATTTTTTGGAAATTCCATTTCTGTTCCAGGGCCCAGACGCCTGCCCGACACTACTAAATCGAACCCCCGTCCCCTCCCTTGGTTAAAGTCACAAGCCGCCTACCTGAGAAATTGTTCCCCAGCACATCCGTTCGCTAAAAGAACCCCCACCCATTTTTCAACGTTTTTAGTGAAATGGTTTCTCGCCTCCCCCCTCATGTATTCTCTCAGCTTTAACAACATACTCTCTCCGCAATCAGCTTCCGGTATTCTCCTGACCCATTTTCCTTGATTCGAGGTGAAGTCAGACCTTTTGAGCTCATCGACGCTTTCTTTCCAGGAGATCTCCCCCTCCTCCTTACACGTTCCCCCCGCCTTAGCGTTTTTTTCTGTTCCCCTCTGCCCTCCCCCAAAACGTCGTATCGAATAACCTTCCGTGCCGATCTTCCATTGGATTCCGCTCCCCTCCTTTCGTTCCCGAGGATTTCTTTCCGCGGTTCCCCCCCCCTTCACAACCCTTCAGCGCTTGGAACGCGGCATATACCTTCGTCTCTACACAGTTCGCTTTAGGAGAATTCTTTCGGGCTCTACCTAACCCTGTCGGAACGTCGTCTCCTTCTATTCTCCTCCCCATGAGCACAAAAACTGTTCCCACCGTTCGCGACCTCGTCGCTTCCCAACTCGCTCGAAAGAGTTCGCCCCCCCTCTCGAATAAAATGCCCCTCCCTTTAAACCCTTGCCCCTCCAAACCTTATTTCCATTCCCCGTCAAAAAGACCTTTTGCCAGCTCGACCACCCCTGAACTTTTTTCTTACCTCGAACTCTCTTGCATAGATCTACCAAGTCCTCTCAAGTCTTCGCCAGCCCGAATGATTAGTTCCCTCCTTTTCTCTAAACAACCGTCTTTGTTTCGATGCCAACAACCCGGCATGAATAATCTTTCCTCGAGTTATCTGCTCACGGATTTCCCGAAACCCTCTTTCTTTCCCCCCTTGTACCCTTAAGTTTTTACGTGCACCATGCTCTGCACGTTTTCTTCGTAGGTCCTCCCCTGAACCTTGGCTCTCCCTTCCCACAAACTCCTTCTTACGATCCTCAAATATTGCTGCCTTTCAAACTATTTGAACGTCGAACATTCGAATATTACACCTCCCCCCCTTACCCTGTCGTTCTGACGTCCTCTCCTTTCCCCCTTATTCCAGCCTGGGAGTAGTCGCTCCCTCAACGCGCTTATCTGCAGAACCCGTCCTCTCCGCCCCTTTGAGCCAATCTCATTTTTCTCACCTGCGCAGGAAACAGTGCTTTTCCGCGCCTTCCAACGCCTCAGGCCCTTTGTTCTGGTCCCCGCGTCCGCGCACAGGGTTCTCCCCCCCGCGGGTTTCCTTTTTTCATCATGAGATAGTACCCCCTTACCCTTTTTTAGCGATTTGACTATCCGGCCAACAAAGCCCCAGTTTTTAGTCGATCCCCCCTCGACACTTTCCCGTAACCAAAAACTATCCCTCGTCCCCTTCTGCCGAACACCTCGCGAATTCCCGTTTGCCCACACACCAATTTCACACCAATATACGATCTCCCTTCCTTTACTCCTACATAACTGGAGAACCCTTATCGTACCCTCCCATGAAAGCCCTCCCCCCCTTTTTCTTACCGTAAGTGCGCCCTTCCCCATCTAACTTTACTCTGCCCTGAACGCTCTCCCCGCCTCCCGTCCTAAATGTTCCTTTTCCACCGGCTTCAGCGTAGTCCTTATCCACCCCCCTTTTCCATCCCCTTCATATTCCCCATTTTCAGGTATTTTCGCGTCGGTCCGTACTTTTTAACAGCCTTTCTCATTTCCAGTACCATACGCGTCGCCGCCAGAGCATAACTTGTCCTCCCTTCGCGTACCCCTTAGACCCCCCCCCCCAAATTACCCCCTTGAACATGAATTTTCACCTCCCGAGATCTCGACTTCTGGATTTTTTTGAGAATATTACTTCCCTTTTCTCTCTGTCTTTAAATCAGGAGGCTCATTTTTGTTTTGCATTTTTCGACCACCAACGTACGCTTGCTAATTTGCTTTCCTCGTCCCTTAGTTTCCTCCTCATTGCATTTCACGTTTTTTTGTGATTTTACTCCGCCCGGTCTCTTTTGCCTTTAAGTCCTGATTGACCCCCCCCACTTTCCCCAAAATCTTTTGGCGGCGAAAACTTTTTCGCCCTCGCCCCAACTCCAGAAAGCTTTTCCGACTTTTGCGCCCTAGCCTGCCTCCAACAAGGATCCCCTCTCTCGTTCGCGGCAAGATTGACCGGAGTGTATCTGCGTCACATTGAATCACAATGTCAGACCCTTACTCCTCTATCCTCGTCCAGGTGACTGCCTTTTCTTGTGTGTTTTATTTACTTGGCCGCTCTTTGAATATACGTCCCTGTACATTTTTCTTCGGAATTCGCGACGGACTTTTCGTCCCCAATATTTTGCCGCTCCATCGTATCGCAATGTATCTTTTTACACTGCGGCCCCCGCATTCTTCTCGTCAATAGACCGTTTTCTTCCTTCTCCTCTCTCCTTCCTCTGCCTACGCGCGCCTATTTCCCCTCCCCTCTATTTTTTCTCAAGCCGATTTGTCAAGTTTCCTTACGTGTCCGTCATGATCGAATTAGGGTTTTTTCTTTCCTGCTTCCCCCCCTGTCAGCCATAATATATCATTCCCTTCATCGTGTGGTGTAGAGAGATGATTGCTTTCGTGTCTCTGCGGAAAAGCCTTGCGGATCGTCGCCTTAGCTCTCTTTTCCCCTTTCTTCACATGCTTTGAATCTTATCGAAGCCAAGATACCAATCTTTGATATTTTCGCGGACGAAGGCTTCCCTCAGAAAACAACTCGATTGCCCCCCTCTTTTTTTCTGAAGTTGGCGCAGCCGGCCTAATTTCCCCTGCCCCCCTTTCGTCGTTATAATCTTCATTCGGGCGATCATCCCGTCCTCGCGAATCCCCTTGATAAATTTATTTGGGATTTAATTTTTCTCTTCACGTTGTGGAAGAACCCCAATCCTTGCTTGCCCCTTCCTCGCGACTCCTCCTTCCTCAAACCTCTTCTAATTCAGTTTTCCTCTTCCCTTCCTAAACTTCCCCTCGTTTAGGAGGTAAGCAGAGATCAGATTGTTGTTAGTATTTTGCGCTGCCAGGGCGAAAGACGCCCATTCTTTTTGATGCCGCCCGAGGGTACTTCTTTACTCCTCCCCCCTCTTTTTGGAGCTCGGCATTTTCTCCCACTCGTTTGTAAATCATGCCCGAAACATGCTTTTTCGAACTTGTTCCCTTCTTTACCAACCTTCCATTTCTTTTTCTCCGTACCCTCCCCTGAGAACACGGTGACCTTTCCCATTTTTCTTTATTTCTAACGAAGGTGTAGTCTTCCTTCTTCAACCCTGACTCTTCAGTATTTACCCCCTATCGAGTTTTTCCGGGCCTGCTTGCCGAACCTCCCGCTCCCTGCCCAAGGCCCGCCCCCTCCTTCTTTCTTTTTTTGATGCTTTTCTCGTGCGAATTGACTTCAGTACTGGCTTCCCTTTCTTCTTTCGCGAGACTCCTGTCCTGGCTCTAGAGTGTTACTAACGAACTCTTTTCCATGCCTTCCTCATGAAATGCTTGATTAAGATTGATCTTGTCATTTTCTTTTGACGTTGGGGTGAACACACTTTCGCCGCGATTTATCGCTTTTCGTTCATCGTTCTGTCTATTGGGGCATCTCCTGTGACGCGGCTACCTTTCTCAAATTCTTTCCCGGCCCTGTACACCTCAGGCCGATTCCTTTCCCTTTAGTTATTCTCTCGGAGATGGGCCCGCTCGTCCTCTTTAGGGTACTTGTTCCGCGAATCCGATTTTCCCGCTTCCTTGTTTTTTTTTTTTTTTTTGTCGCTTGGAGACGTTTCCCTTTTTACCGTTTTTCTCTACAGTCATGATCAAGAAACGGCTGCCTTTTCCATTTTGCTCCTTTCCTCCTTTTACTTTTCCTTCTTCCGGTCAAGACCCCCAAGTCACCCCGTTTCATTTCCCCTTCCTCTGCTTCACCCCGTCCTTATGGTTTTCGCGGGCAATTCGCTTCCTCATGAGGTTTAATTTAGAATTTTTTGTCGACTTGCTCTTCTCCTGCAAATTAAATAGCGTCTTCGCGATATTACCGCGTTTTGGATTGCGAACCCTACTCCGCGTTTGGAATTACATTTACCCCCCTTAGGATGACCTCCTCGCCTTACTTTTAGGACGCTCCTTGATGTTCGAACCTTTATCCCCAAACACTCGGTGGAATACATGATCCTCCCCTTGATTCCCTGCGGGAAGGCTGTTTTTTCTTTGTTTTCCTTTTCAGCCCTAAAGACTTATAACCTTCCCTTCGCTGTATGACCTGTAAAACCTTCGGACTCCCAGAGCACATTCCTGAAGTCGTCTCTTCTTTTCCTGAGGAGGCTTCCATTGCCCCCTATGCTATTATGTGCCCTGTCTCTTTCTGTATCCTAAAAGAAGAGGGGTTCCTTTCCCTTTTCATATGAGAAGAGTTCTTTTTTTATTTTCCCCCCCCCCCCTTAGACTTCCTCTGGTTCGGAGCCGGCCTAATGTGAGTTCCCCTAGTTTTACGCTTGTATTTTTTTATTTCTTTTTTCTTCCTTTTTTTTTTCATCGGGCATTTATCAGGAACTTCTAGAGGGGGCCCATCCCCTTTAGCCCCTCTTTGCCGGACGACTTCGAGAAGATGTTTTGCCGTCCGGGTTGCCCCCGTCGTGTCAGACTAACTTCGCTTTTGCCAATGTTGTCTTCCTCCTCCTGCCGCTAGGGAAGACTTCCGTCAAACTTTCGTTCCCTCCATCCTAGTTCATGACTATTAGTGAACTGTTAATTTCCGGAGAATACGCTGACTTCCAAATTCGATTTGAGCCCTCCTGGTGAACCGGGGTTAGAAAGACTGTTTTCCGATCCCTCCTTAGCTTTCCCCCTCTTGGAACCCCCTGTAAAGAGCGAATGTGTTGGTAGAACCCGTGCTGATTATTATGAAGGAGAGGCTTACTTTTCCCACCCCGGTCGGCGAATCCGCGGCGTTCCTCCCACACTTTTTGTAGGCTTTTGATCTGATGCTTCTCCCCCGACATATGTTTACGCGGATAATAGCCCATCTTTGCGTAAGGCGATTTGACCCCCTCTTTCTCCGTCCGATTGAATAGATCAGGGGTTATTTGTACACTTGTCCCTTGTGCCTCTAATATGATTTCTCCGTTCTGGAGCTTATTTTTCGAGGTCCCTTACCCACGGGCTCTGCCCTCCTTTTAACTGGTTCGGTGAGTCGGCTGTTCTGAACTTAATTTGTCTCTCAAATTTTTTGTTCCCTCCTCCCCCCCCTTCCAGTGAACTTTTGTATGGAATGATCTCATCA
>Ga0179593_1303318_pt1 | contig 13465 bp, 15 predicted proteins | sample CZODoug2_1_08_16_FD_185931 | JGI IMG/M metagenome (GOLD analysis project Ga0179593, IMG submission 185931) | Vadose zone soil fungal communities from Angelo Coast Range Reserve, California, USA - CZODoug2_1_08_16fungal (PacBio error correction) | ecosystem: Environmental > Terrestrial > Soil >... | reverse complement strand
TTGGCCCCGTCGCCCTATCGTGCACGCGTTGTTACATCCCCTGCGGTTTTCTTACGACCTCCAGGGTTTCGTTTGACGCCGTTATGTTCACAGGTGCCGCGAGCGGCTGAACGATCGCACTCGCTTGCCTCTATTACTCCCGTTGATCGCTGTACGCTTTCGCGTGAAGCGTTTATTTTTTAAGGGAAACTTCCCTCTTTGAACCTCTCGAGTTTCTCAACGCCGTCCACAGCTATCCTCTTTTAGCTCGTGTCTTTACATGCTCCCCCGAGTCCTGGCATGGGCTCGTCGGGCTGTGTCGCGCTACATGTTAAAAGAGACGTTCTCTCCTCGTCCATGGTTCGGAGGGCGACACCATTAAGGCGGCGATATCCGAGTTCTGCCCGGTTTGCTGCAGCTTCTCCGATCATCCTTCGTTGCACTCGTTCGCGGCGCGACGTCTTTTTTCTTGCCATTCGGTTTGTTGTGGTGTCCCCCCCCCTGACTGTACTCCTCCCCTCTTTTTCCTCTCTTGGATCAGGCCGTGTCTACTTCGTAGTTTTTACGGCTCATCGAACCTGAGACTAAATTTCCTCGATCCCCCCTTTCAAAGCCCGATTCTTTTTGAGATTCATACGCTAAGAGTTGTAATTTTGTATAATAATTCCGAGATTCGGCTTTGATCGGCATAGGCGCACTTCGTGTTCGTTAGTCTCTTTCCAACTTTCATGTTGTTCGGAGTTTCTTTACCTTTTGCCGTGGCTTTTTTGCCGCCCGATTCGATATGCTGGCACAATGTGAAAGACCCCCTTTTTTGATTTTGCGTATCTTCCGTCTTTTCGTTTTTTCGCAGTCCCTTGCGATTTTTGCTTTCCCAGGTTTGTGCCTTGTATTCTCCGTGATCCCGACGTTCGTCGTCCGACACGGTCGCGGAGTCGCTTAAGAATGGCACGTTGTTCATCACCCTTTCCTTCCCTCGATTCCTCGTTTATGCTCTTTTTGCTTTGGCCTGGACCCCCTTAATTCCTCTCCCCCAATTTTGCCGTCTTTCTCTCCCTCACGGCAAGTACGGCATCGTTCTTTGCTGGGTCCGGCTGCCTCGAGATAACGGTCGGCGATCGTGAGAGAGACTTACAGCACCGTCCGGTTTGTCCCCCCTTCCTCCTTTCCTTTCCTGCGTTGCGTGCTGGCGTTCAAGATCCCGACTATTTTCGTGTTCGTAGCTTTGTTTCTTTGCACTCTTACCCTCCCAAACTTTTACCCCTCCTTCGACAAAGTGCCTTGCCCTCACTGCGCTACCCGTTCTCCAGGACTCCGGCTTTCGCCTCCTTCCTCGCCCCTCACCATATGCCTGCGCTTTTCCTTTATAGGCCGCCCATAAGCAAGAGACACGGTGGCAACCTCTGCCGTGTCACGTTGAAACGCGAAGCGATGGTCCAATCGCAAATTGGATGCAATTAACGAACTAGTCTTTGAGGCTTTTCTTTCCTTCTCATTTTTCTTGGTCCGTGACGCGCTCGGGTTCGGCGATCTCGGAGTTAAATCTATTTCAAAGGCGATGGGTTGAGGCTTCTTTGGGGGTCCTTTTGTTCCTCGCTCTAATTTTTCTTCACTGAAACTATAGAAGAGTTCCAGCCCTTTTTTTCTCTTACATTAAGGCAATTTACCACATGGGACTTGGTCGCAGGCGTCTATTCGCTGCCTACTTGAAGCATTTTCTGCAGTCCTCCCGCTATGTGCCTTTTCTGCTGGATTATCTCTCTTTTCCCTATAGTTTGTTGTTTTTCTGGTCTCCGCCACCCTCGTTCCCATTTTCACTTTTTGAGTGCTGAAGGACTCGCATACCTTTCTTCGCCTCCTCTCCTCTCATGTGTACGATGCTCGTCCCATGGTAGTTGTCGCCCAGCACCGCGGGCCCGTCCTGCACGGTTGTCCCCTTAGCCCGTGGTTTTTAGCCTGCCTTCGCGCTTACCAAGCGAGGATCGCCCCCGCCCCCGATCAGCCATCTACTTGGGGAACTCGCACTCCCATCTCTCTCCTCCCTGACTTCGCGCGTAGCTCTCCTCTAACCGTTACTCCTCCGCAAGAATTCGTTGTCGTTCTTTCTGACCTTTATTCCGGAGGCGATTGTCCTCTCCCGACAACTTCTCCCGTGACGAATCTTTCGTGGCAAAGTATAGTTCCCTATTTCTTCTTAGCTGCATTTCTTCACCGTCTCAGCTGTTTTTTTGGGCGTGATGAGTTCTGTGGCATTTCCTTTTCTCCTCAGGTCGATTTTTAGTTTATTTGGGTCACAAGGGTTTATACCTCGTTTGTTTGGTTTCCTTTTTTTTTCTTTTCAAGTTTTCAGCCCCCTCTAAGTTTTGAGACTCTCGTGTTAGGTCTTTCTTTCCTTGCCCTCCTCCCCGTACGCTTTTCCTTCTGAATTAGGGGGAGGGCGTTTGACCAGATCACTCTCCTATCCAGGTTACTTCCGTCCCCTATCGTCTTATGTGACCCGTCGAGAACTATGCTGTTTTTTACGTGCTTTTCAAATATGCTCAGTCCTTTTTCCTCGGTAGCAGGGAACTTGAAGGTTCCCGACTCAGAAACCACCCAAGACAAACACCTAACCATTCCTATTACCTTTTTCATCCGTGACTACCTTGCCATGGCTCCGACTGAAAGTGTCTCATGTCGTTGTTTGCAGGCCGTTTCCTCCTTGCCAACCATCGCCGAAGGCAGATGAGACAGGGGACCGCTGCCTCCCACCTCTCTTGCCTGCAGCGAACTCACCGTGTTTTTGTCCGTCATTCCCCCGATCCGCACCAAGTGGCGCCGCCTCAGATGGTTCACGTCCGAACCATGAATTGTTTGATCGTTCCCCTCCCTCCAAACACTGCGGTCGCGTTCCTCTCCCCTGCGATCTCGTTACGCGTGATCAGCCCCGCGGCCTTTTTTTTTTTGAGTAAAGTCTTGCACCCTTTTTTTCCCTTGCTACTTTTTTTTTTTTTGAGCTTTTTAGGAGCTTCATTGCGATGATGCGATTCTAGAGGAGTCCTTCTTCTCCCCAGGGCTAATATGCCCCGATTTCCGCCATCTTCTTCCCCGGCACCGGCGCCCTAGACTTCCTCCATCCCCAATTTTATTTTGGCGGCTTCGCGCAGCGCACCCACGGTAGTGCCACCTTGACGCTTTTCTTTGATCCGCCCTGAGTCGCCAATGGACGGAACCCCAATGGCGCCTATCGCCCTCTTCCTTTATTCGACTTCCCGAACACCTGCCGTTCGACCAGGTTTCTGGGTTCCCCCTTTAGCGACCAGCGCCCCCACCGGCCCGCCTCCGCCACGTTGGATGGGAGCTCGAGCTGATGAGGTAGTTATTTTTTGTGGCGTCTTTCTCTCCCTTTTCTTTCCTCATCGTTCGTTTCCTGCTTGCCCACGCTGTCCTTTTGTTTTCGCGCCAAGATCAGCTCTTCCGGAAATCCTTTTTTTTCGTGAGTCGTCGCTTGCACCGGCCAATCATGATTTCGAAAACCCTTGTTCGGTTACCTTTTTTCCTCCTAGATGTCATCTTGCATCTTTTTTCCCCTTTTTCCCCTCGCAAGTCTTCTTCTACCAAAGTCTTTTTTCTCTTCATTGAATTGCGCCTTTCCTTTTTCGAACTCGTCACCAAGAGCTTTTTCTGGACCAGTACGGGTTTTGGCCCAACAGGTGAATTAGAGATCCCGCGCGCTGCGACCTTCGTCCCAGCCCGCGCTCGCCGCGGTTTTTGATGGATTTTTTGGTCCACTATTCTTTCATCTGAGTTTTCCCTTTTCCGGTGTTCTCTGCTGCTAGTCGGGCGGACCCAAAATCGATATTCTGGAATACACGATGGCATAGGTGTGAAACACTGTTTCTCTTCCTTTGGTGCATCGACCTGTTGGAAGATTAGTCTTGAGGATTTCTTTATTTCCACCAGAAGCGATCTTCCCTTCCATTCCTTGTTTCTGTTATCCTGTTCGCGATGTTCGAACAAACCTGTCGGTTAGATCCCCTCTTTCCTCTGTTCTGGGTGGACGCATTCCCCGCCGACGTAATGCCCCTCTCGTAAATTATGCAAAAGAATGATATCTCCCTTTCTCTTTTTTTGCGAAGATACCATGAGCCCTTCCTTCCCAGGCCTGACGTCGAAGGCGTGCGAGAGTTTGCTGTTCAAGCAAGAAAAGATACTTCTTGACCCTGGATCCCCTTTCTCTACCAGTCCAGGGACCGCAGCGGCAGCCGCTTTTCCGGTACCGTTGTACTTTTCGCCTAACCTCGCCTTTCGAATCCTTCCTTCCCTTTTTCTCTGGCAACGGAGTTCTGGCCACGAGCGATCGACTTTTTCCCTGGACGGAGGGCCACTAACATGAATCAGAGACAAGTTCTTTCGCCGTCCGAGCTGTCCGGTCCCCACGTCCCTTTTCCTCGATGACAGCGGCCGTAGGGCCTCTTCGTTTTGGTTCCTTTTTGCGAGAGCGTTCTTGCTCGCCGATTTTTCGTGTTGGCACCTTTGACACTGTCATCATGGTCTTGGTTCGATTAGGTGAGTGGAAGGTAACGGAATTACGGGCCCGCTGATCACTTCCTCTTCCTGTGGCTTGCCTTTGGTTGTTTCGACCGATTTCGTTCCCTCTGGTCAAATCTTTTTTTTGCCTGCGCTTTCTCTGAGCAAGGGTTTCTTTCTCCTTTATGTCCAGTCTTACGTGGCGAGACGAATTCTCAGCATGATTTGCACCTTTCTTCCTCTTTTTACCGCCTTCAAGGAAAGCGTTCTGAAAGGGTTGCCCGCCCAGTTAAGAGTTATTGAGGCAACGACGCCCCCCCGATACTCCTCTTTTTTTGAAGCTATTTGCCCGCCCAGATGCGCGTGTTGTAGAGGGAGGTTGCCGTGGCTCTTTCTTAACCTTTACCCGGTTGAGTTGGTCTCTCAGTTTACTGGATTTTACAATCCTGGCGCTCTTTTTCGTTTTTTTTTATCCGGGGTATGGCGCGCACTTTCCGATACATCTTACGTGCATACGTGTGCAGCCCGTTCCCGCTGGTAGGACTTAAATAGTTGCTTCCGTTCTTTTTTTTCCTCCATCGGCCGTTTAATGGGTCATCTGCATTTCTGATTTTCTCCGGATTAGTTCCGAGGCGGCGTTTCATCCTCTGCCACTCTTTTTTTTTTCCCTCCTACAAGCTCACGACGAATAACATCGGACAGACGTGTTATCGTCGCGAAGAGGTGACTTTGTCGCTTCCGCTCTTCTTCTTTCTTTTCCTCTTTGCCGTGGTGGTCTGTCCTGCCGGCCATTTTTAGGTGACGCAACAGATTCGCTGCTCCATCGTTTTTTTTGATGCCGATTTCCTGTCCCCCTCTTCAAGATCGGGCGGAGATGCCAGTTTGTATTCGCGGCCTTGCTATCGTGCTTCCCCTTTCCCGGTGAAGTTTTACTTTCGCCCCTCCAGGTGTCGACTTTTTCGCTTTCCACTGCCTGGCCCTGTCATCACCACGTTCTTCATAGGATTGGTTGTTTGGGGAGATTTTGTTTCTTTTCTTCCCGCTCCATCGTTACGGCGCCGTCTATCACCTCTTTCCGCGAGGGCTGTTGCTTTCTGTACGTTTTTACCCTTCCCCTGACCAGCGATTCTGTTTATCCCCTTGCGCCTATCGTGTTGAATTTATCCAATAGTTCACTGCTCTTTGCCCCTCTTTCTTTGGCGTGCTTCTTGCCTTTCACTACTACACAGTCTTGGTTATTTCTGCACCCCTTTCGTCAAACACCTGACACCCCAGAATTTCTAACTTCTCTCTTCCACTTTCCTTTTCCTTTCCTTTCGACCCTTCTCGGTGCTCTAAGCTGTAGAGATCATCCCTCCATCAACCCTCCCCCCCCCCCTCTTCTCCGCGGTAAGGGGTGCGATAAGCATGAAAATGCGACTCGTCCTGTTGGCATGGATTTCGTCCCTGTTCCTCCTTTCTCTGGTCCCCTTTAAAATTCGGCCTAACCATTTCTTACGAGCGAGTGCGAAGGAGAGAGGAAATTCAGAGTGTTCCGGTCTCTCTTCCCTCGCATTCGGTTCGTCGACTTCGTGCGGAACGCGTGCGACCCAGACTTTGGCGTTTTTTCTTTGGCGATCCGTTCTTGGTCTCTAGCTAAGGACGTATAAATGTGCTTCGCTCACACCTCCCCCTCGCGGTGCCACGCCGTTGCTTGCGTACTCCTCTTAATGCTAATAGTAACTTTTTAATTTAGGCCGCGCCTTCGTGCTGCCCTATCGATTTCATGAAACTCCGTTTTAGGAAGTGTATGCCTCCTCTTGCCCTGCATTTGTGGCGCATCTCTTTCCTCTGTTTTAGCTGATTATCGCCACCGCGATCTTTTATCCCACGGCCCCTCTTCTGGTTTCTCCTTAGCACGTAAGCTGCCGCCTTTACCTCCTAAGGCCCCTTTTTTTTACTGCGTGATTGTACAGTCTGCCCTCACTTCGTGGCAAAGGCCGAGCAGGGTCGTTTGCTCGGTCTCCCCCATTTTTGATGAGAGGCCTTCCGCGGCAAAGTGAGGAGCGAAACTCTTCCTCAAAAACTTCGCCTTGCAGCGATTTAAACTCCTGCCACGCCATGTCACGACCGAAGTCGATTCAGCGCCCCCGAGAAACCGTTTGTCCTTCACTCCGTCATTGCGAGTACCCCAGACTTTCCGGAGGCCGACTGGCCTCCCCTACCCTCTTCTTTTCTCTTTTTAGTTCAAATACCGGTGCGAGAGTTTGCCCATGGGGATTGTCAGATTTCCTCGCCTTTTCCCCCTTTTCGTTGGGGGGCGATGTATCTTTCTGCGCCAGTAGAGAGGATAAGGTATGTCGCTTCAGGGTGCTTTTCCTTTTCTTAAACGGTGTTTTCTTGTTTTTTCAGGTTTGTTTCGTTGACCAGGGGTTTTGCGGCCGTTTTTCTTTTGCCCCCCACCGTTTACGCGACCTTAGCCAGGTTTCGGGTTTCTTCTTGAATCTCCACCGCACGCGAACTTTCGTTTTTTTTAGTGTTTCTGTTTTCGTTTCCCCCCTGATCCGATCGCTAACCCTTTTTTCTCCCCCGCTTTTATGTCGCGACATTCTCACTGACATCCACGTGGACGTATATGCCGTGCTCTGAAGTCGGCTAGCCCGCTTGTTACTCGGTTAGAGGGACTCGGTTAGCTCAACCAGGCCCCCAGAACCCACCGCTTCCCCCCCTCTGAAGCGTGTGAGGACTCACAGGCGTGAATCGCGACCTCGAACGCCGTCGCTGACCTCTTCTGTTTTCCTTACTCAGCCTCCTGCACCATTCGACCTACAGGACGCGGACGCCACCCCCATTCGATGCCACCCTCTTTTCTCCGAGTTCCAGTACGAACTCTCTGGCGAAGCTTTTGAAAGTTCGTCTTTCCTCTCAGAAGGCCCCCACACCTGCCCACTCTCCTTCGCCAGCGAAGCTTTCACTTTCCACATGACTGGGTTGCTGCCCCACTCCTCAGCCCCCCCGACCCCCCCCCTCCTTTTTTTTTCTGAGAAGATCAGTTCGATCTAGGACTTCGTTATAAAGCCGTCCATTTGGAAGCGAACTGATCGCCCCCCCCTCCTTGTCTGCCGATGTTCTCGTCGTGAGTTGTGTCTTTTGCGCTATCCATTACGCGCGAGACTACGCTGACCAGGCCTGCATCAGGCGATGCCCGCACCTGGACACGGCCACCTGAGCCCACCATCAGGTAACGACGTTGCCGCCCTCCTTCCGGTCCTTTACCAGGTACACTTTTGGTGTGCCTTTAGATTTTTTTTCTTTTCCCTTTTTTTTCCTTGCCTTCCCGATGCGTCCGCCATGCCTCACTATTAGTCCGAAGAAATCCCCACTGGTTCTTATCGACCAGCTCGTGGTTGGACAGCGCGCAGAAGTTTTTCCCCCTTTTTTTAGGTGCCAAGCGAGCAATGCGGATTTTTGCTGAAAGAGGGAGTCGCTGGTTCGTGTTGACTCCGCCACGTCTCGTTTTGTTCTTTCCCCTTGACTTCACGCTTCCCGCTCTTCAGTTTTCCTCCTCAGCACCTGCTCATCTAGGAACGTCAGGCGTAGTCTAGATAGAGGGCCCAGGACCCGGTTCGACCCCTTAGTTCTTTCCGTGATTTTTGCCGCGAGTCATCCTGTTTCACGTTCCCCGTGCAGGTTTTCCCGAGACAATCTTACAGACCAGTTCTTTTTCTCCTCCCCCGTTCTCGACGTGAGTGCCAGCTTCCGATCGAACTGCCAAGAAGAGTGCTTTTCTTCCAGTCGCCAGGTTTTCCACCCCTCCTTGAACCGGCATCGCTGTGCTGTTTTTTGTGCCCCCACTCTATTAGCGTAGCCAACTCTCACTTTTTTTTTTCCCCTCGGCTTCAACTGCTTTCATTTCTCGTCGTGCTCCTTGGTTCTCGTTCTGGTGTTAGTCAAAAGTTTGATGAGATTGTTAGTTCTTCCTGCCTTCTTCTTCTCCCCTCTTTGACTAGAAAAAAGTCCTCGTGGACTGAATTTCTTGTCCCAGCTTTCGTGAGCTTTTTAGTTCTCTTCCTCAACGACGCGATTTTGTCTTTTTCTCCCCCCCTACAGGCCAGGACTCTTTCCTCTCGGGAAAATGTAGTGAGATCACCGCTTTCCTTTCGATCCTTTTCTTGCCTCCATCCCACTCCCCTGCGCCCTTCGCGAATTGGCCCGTTACTGACTCCTCTAATGTTTATCCTCTTCCCCTCATTTCTTTTTTTTTTTGAGCTTCTAACATGCTGCCTTTTTATGGACTGTTCCGACTAGTGGCTTCGCTTAAGGACGGCATGCCGTTTCCAAGATAGGAGGTCCTAATAGTTGACCGACATGTTTTTCTGCAGACTCACTACGTCGAAATCCATTTCCTTAGAGGGTCGTCCCCTTACTAGTTTTGCTGCCACGCTCCCATCCCCTTCTTTCCCCGCCTGAGTCCGTAGCCCCCCCCTGATACGCCCATGTTTGTTACAGGAGAGGCATCGTTGCAGGTCTACAGAATATGTCAGAACTCAACAAGTTTTAGGAACTTTTGGTTTCGCCCGACGAGGCCGGACCCTTTTTTCCCCCGACTCGATAAATCATTTCCATTGCCTTTGGCCACACCCTCGAGTGGTGGTCTTGAAAGAGTGAGCTCTCTTTGTGATCCGTCGCTTCATTCCCCATCTGTCCTGGTGGGCAACCTTGTCTTCCCGTTCCTCCTCTTGCTTTTTTTGGATTCTCTTTCGACTTCTGCCTCACGTCACTTGCCAGCCGTGTTAGAAGAAGATGATGTGCCTTTTTCTTTACTCAAGCCTTTTCTGTCGATAGTGACCTGCATCTTCGGTCACCTTCGCCCCCGAATGGTTCGATTTTTTCTTCCTTGCCGGTAGTCCTTACTGAGAGCATTCCCTGAGATTGTTCATTGCGGTCTTCTTTTCCTCTACTCAAGCGGACATTGGACTGGTTACCTTGTTTCTCACGTTTGTCCCACGAGATCCTCTCGTGGAGGACAACGCAGAACAGCTACCCTCCCTCGCCCGAGCCATGATCGCGAGGGGCCGTTGGCGGGTCCTTTTCGTGCCGGACTATGTAATCGACTTTCCCAGACGGCAGTGTCTTCGGAGTTTTTTCGTACTCCCTTTCAGGCATGGTCCCGCTTCGCGCCTTTTTTGATGCGGGTCCCACTTTTAGAGATACACTCGTTTACCATAAGGTGCTCCGGCTCTCTTGTTTCTTCTGTCCCTACTGATGGTGGTCGCCCTAGTGGCCTGTACCTTCGCTTGTTCATCCTTTTATGCCGTCACGGGTTATAAGTCTGCCTGCGCTTGATGAATCGCAAATGAGCGCCCTACCCTTACGACTTTCTCTAAAGGCCAAGCTTCTTTGTTCTCTTTTCAGCTTTTTTTCCTTTGATCACTCAGTACGAGCTAGCCTGCTCGGCGCCGGATGTGGTATGTTTGTTGCTCGAAGCCCAAATTAAGTTTGTACCCGGAGGGACAGTACTCTCGTTGCTTTATCGTGCGTTTTTTGCTTCCCTCTCCATTTCAACATTTGCAGATCTTGTTGAGTATTCGCGGTCATTTAGTGTTATTCCTTCTTTCTCTCTTTCCGCTCCTGTAAGGCTGGTGAGACAATGGATCCATGCTTTCATTTGTACCTCTTTCTTTTCGCGGTCCTCTTTCCTCCGGTGAAGGTTTAAAAACGCTCCTAGTCTAATTCGCTTGTGTTCTTGGCTCGTGTTTGCTGCGGCGGGCCTTAATGCCTATTCACCCATCTTGTTGCCCTACTTCAAGCCCAATCCTTCACTTGGGCCGTCCTCGTTGCTCCTCCCCTGGTTTCAAGGCGGCCGCGAGCGGTGTTTACCTGAGTATTCTTTTCTTTGGATAGCGCGCCCCTCCCTTCCCATGCTGTTTTTGTTTAACTCGCTGGAACCCCGTCTTCTGATTGTTTCACCCTTTCCCTTCCCACCGTTAACCCTTTCTTTTGGTTGTCTATTGTTGGGCCGTGTGAAATCATGACTAACCAACTTCCCCCCCCCTCCTTTTTTTTAACACCTTACGCCAATGCACGTCCCCTGAACGCTCTTTTACTCTCAGTTTTTCTGTGGCCGACGCTCCTTTCGCACCGCCACCACGAAAAAAACTTGCCCTTCTCCTTTCTGGGGGCCGCTGGCCCCGCAAGCACTCTTTTTTTTTTTACTCTTTTTTTTTAAACGCCCTGGGCTTCGTCTTTTCCCAGTGCCTGAATCACACGTGTTTTTTTCCGATACCATTTCTTACCCTTCCTTTCGCTTTACCCTTCGACCATCGGGGCGCTTGTGTCGCAGGTTCTTCCCGCTTTCTTCCCGGTTCGGGCCGCATAGTGTCCGTGTTAGGTCACCGGTGAAATGGGATTGTTTTCCTTCCTTGTCTTGTTTCTCTTGTTGGTCCCTGCGAAGCCCTCCCCCACCATGGGCGGCATAACCAGACCTCGAGGTTGCCAGACGGGTTTGGCGATCGTCCATGCCCTCGCCTCCCTTCCCACATTGGCTCTTCCTGGAGGTTCCTCTGTCGATTCTTCCTAATGAACATCCTGGTTGATGACGTGGACCCTTTCTTTGGAGATCTATATATTTTCCATCACTCATTTTGTTTTTGTTCTCTCTCATCGCCAACGCCGCCTCGTTCCGATACTTTTGATTGTTCTTTATGAGGCATTTACTTTGCCGCTCGAAGTCAATGTCTACGAGTGCTTCATTGTTCGCGCCAGCACCGGTGTGTCACCTGGCGAATGCCCTGTTGTGTAGGCCGCCCATTTGATGGTTCCTTGCTCAGAGTGTTTCCACCGCGAGGATATCCCCCAGCCTTTTTACAAATTCTTTGGCCCCAGCTGGTTCCCGAAGCCCAGCTCACGACCCTCCGTTTCGCGTCATTCTTCGAGAACCGTGCTTTCCTTCCCTCACGCACGTCGTTTCGCCGATTTGTAGACGTAAAGCCTGCCAGGATCGCTCATTTTCCTAGGTCAGGTTTTTTCCTTTTTCGTTGCTCCCTCTTTTCTCTTATTTTGCGGAGGCGGCCGGTTCGCCGGTGTGGTGGGCTGGCAGATGAGATTTCTTCCCCTTCCTTCGAGCATGCCATTCTCTAGTTTGTCAGGTACTGTTTTCTTTTTGGGTTTGCCAGGTTTTTAATTTTTTCGCCCGGGCAACAAGGCGCACGAACACCTAGATCGAGTTTTCTTTTCTCTTCTTCAGTTCCCCCCCTCCTCCGACCTTTTTGAGCCTCGAGGACCGACCCAGTCGTTGTGATTTTTCTTCGCCTTCTCTCCCCGTGCTCCACCGATCATGGCCCCCGTGGGACACCGTCACCTGATGACCGGTAGATGTCCGTGATTCTTACTTTACTTGCGCTCCATATGGTAGATTTAGCCGTTGTACTGAGGTTCCCTTCCCAGTCCCCCCCCCCAGTTCCCCCAGTACCAGCGACGAGGTCCCCCTGATCAGCCGGTGTGCATTAGCCCTTGCCCTGTGATCCTCTCTGACCTCCGACGCCCTTGGAACTGTCGGTTTACTTTTTTTTTCTCATTTTTGCCTCCTGCCCCGCCAGCGACCCGGAACGGCATTTAGCTTCGACTTTTGCCTCCCGACGCTATTACGATAATACGCCCTTAGATGAGATGTGCCATTCTCTTTCCCTACGGTTCCCCCAATGCCACCCCCGATCGGCTCCTACTTGTGTTGTCTAGAAACCGATTGGTCCTGCGTAAGCGCATCCCATACGCCAGTACAACCCGCCGTCGCCGAGGGTCAGATCTCCTTTTTTTGGCCCTTAGTTATAACATTTCACTCCTTCTCCTTTCATGTATGAAGATTTCAGGCAAACTCTGTACTCTCCTTTCTTTTTTTGTGTAGCTTAGGTCCGCTTCTTGCGATTGCAGATACTCCCTCCTTTCCTGCCTCCTTGTTAAAAAACTTCCGTACCCGTCTTATGCTCTTTTCGCTCCAGGCAACCCCAGATTTGGACTGCCACCCTCATTCCAAACGTTCCAGCACTTCCATTTGCCCTGCCGCCTGCGCCAGTCGTGTGTCCGTAGTCCTGAGACTTTCTTTTCCCGGCCAAGGACCTGTCCATTCCACTTCCTCGATTTCGCCATGCCTTGTTTCCCGCATACCATGCCTTGCGTTTGGTAAAGTAGAGACCGCGCCCCGGGAAGATCCCCCAATTTCCCTCGCTCTTGTAGTTTCACGAGCTGACAGTTGTCTTTTCGTGTTTTTTGTTGACCCCACGGATTCATTCCTCTTTTTGTTTCAACCCGCTGTTAGTCACTTTTTCAGTGAGAGTACCTCTGCCCCTCCCCTTTTTTTTTCCTTTCCACACGTCTCGTGCGCAGATGGCCCACTGCTTTCCCCCTTGGTTTTTTTTTCTTTTTCCCAGCCGTTCAGCGCGGCACGATTTTTTTGGCCAGAGAAAAGTCTTTTCCAGACCACCTCCTCCCATCTCGTCGAACGTGAGTGAAGAGTTGTGAACTTTTTTGCCTCTACCTCCTCCTCCGGTCTTCGGACATCCGCTTTTTGGCCCACAGCGGAATCTCGGAGATCGTCTGGGAAAGCGGCTTCTTCAGACGCGCTCCCCGCTCACAAATTTCCGTTTGGTTTGGACCCAATAGTCCCTGGGAACTGTCTATATGTGGACTGGCTAGGTCTTCTTTGATGTGGCGGGATGACCAACCCTTTCTCTGCGCTTTGTCTGTTCCCTTCCCTTTCGGCTCGGCATCCACGCTGGTTCCTCGTCCGACCGTGAAAAAAGTCTATCCTCGTTGGCATCGACCTGCTTTAGCTTCGTTTTTTGGATTCGCCAAAGACGCTCGTTCCGGTTCCAATCTCCCATTCCCCGAGTTCGGTTCGTCTCGCTGCGGCTCCACAATAGGTTATCACGATTGTCGCCGTCTTGCTTTCACGCAGATGCCGACCGCGAATGCCTCCTTTTTTCTTCAACCCCCTGGTGTT
>Ga0179593_1287589_pt1 | contig 13465 bp, 11 predicted proteins | sample CZODoug2_1_08_16_FD_185931 | JGI IMG/M metagenome (GOLD analysis project Ga0179593, IMG submission 185931) | Vadose zone soil fungal communities from Angelo Coast Range Reserve, California, USA - CZODoug2_1_08_16fungal (PacBio error correction) | ecosystem: Environmental > Terrestrial > Soil >... | reverse complement strand
GGCTGTGCTTTTACTCCAGCAGACCGTGCCCTATAAACCGTGTAGTTTTTTTTCCTCCCGTTCGTTTTTCCCTCTACGTTCTTTTCGGTTTGGTTGTTTTCATCATGCTTAGGCGTTAGTTTTTGACCAATCGCTGACGGTTAGATGTCCCCACACTTCTTCTTGTGCCGAGGATGTGCTTTTTTTCTTTTCCCAGGTTGCCCTTTTTTCAAATTTTCTTTTGCCCCGGTGTGGAGACGATGCCCTGCGTCATGACTCTTCCCCTCGCCTTTCCTAAGACAGGTTCTTTCACCTACGTTAGCATTCCGTTCTTTCCCAACCCTTCCCCCTTTTTTTCTTTACCCTGATTCTTGTGTCCCCTTGGTGCCCCTTCTCTGTAACTTTTGAGTCGGCGCCAATTGTCCAGTTCAGCTCTGGTAGTCATTTATAGACGTGCTGGGTCGGCCCGAATTTCCCTTCCCCCTCCCAGATGTACCTCCCCCCTTTCGCCTTTCCCCTGAAGTGAGTTGCGGCGTTCTCTTTCTCCTTTTCAGTTCTTTTTTGGCTGACGTTTGGGGCTCCACTTCCCGAAGGTTTTCTTCTTGCAGCAGGCGTCCCCAGCGCGAACTTTTCGATTGAATTTTTTTTTCATTTTTTTATTTTTCCTTGGCGGGTTTCAGATCTCCGTAGTTGATGGCACTCTGTTTGGTCTGGCAGCCGTTTCAGAGACGAAACCTTTCCTTCCCTGGCCCTTGGCCCAGCGCCAGCTGCGTTTGTCTGTCGATCCACGTTTCTTTTGAAGGACCCCCCCCAAATCGACCTGTGGGTTTGTTTCTTGGGTTCATGCCGGAAGTGTTTTTTTTCGCCACCCTGAGTCCCTTTTACTTCGGCTCGAAGTCTGCCTTTAGTCCCCCGAGTGGGCCCCTTCCTTTCCAGGTTTTGGTCCGAGAGATCGTTAACCTCAAAGGCAACCCGCCGTTTCCCTCCTGTTGCCAACCCTCCTCCTCCCTTTTTGGCCCTTCCTTTCCACTTTTCTTTTTGTAGGTCCCTTCTCGTTTTTTTGACTGCCCTTAGTATCCTCCCCCTAGTTTTTGTTGTTTTTATGATCGTTGTCAAGAAGCCTTAGCCCCTGCCCTGACGCACCATCTCCTTTCAAGCCGGGCTCCCTTTTGGTGCTTGTCAGACAACCATGGAAACCCCCCCTCTTCCCCCCTTTTCATTTGGCGGTCAAGCTCTTCTTCCCCCGACGTAATTGTCGGCTCCTCTCGGGCCCGCTTTCTACGTCTTAATGCCGCCCCCACAAGGTGTGTCCCGCGATCGCTATCGCTTTTTCAAGTTCTTTTGTGGGCAATTCGGTTCTAGAAAGTAGTGGGCTTTCGTTTTGGCTGTCATTAGACCCCCATTCGTGACCCCCCTTTTCAAACCGCAGTGCTTTCCCCTTCAACGCGTTTCTATGGACTCCATTTCGGAAACCCTTTTTCAAGCAGAGTCACCACTCCTTTCGTCCGAGTTCCCCTTTTTTAATTCTCTGTTCGCCATTGGCGACATGTTTATTTCCTCGACAACTGATGGCCTCTTTTCCCCAGCCATGTGGTCTTTTCACACTTTCCTTCTCAACCCTATTCCAGTGGTCGGGCTCAAGCGACACCTTAGTCCTCCTTTTTTTCGTTCTTCCCTTTCCCTTTAATTTCGTGTTTCTTTTCACGTTTTTGGTTCGAGCCTAGATTCTCTCCCCTCTCCTTGTCTGCCAGACCCCCCGCAATTTTTGTCTCGTCGGAGACGAGGTTCCAGTGTCTAGTCCACCTTTTCCAAAGTAAAGAATTCTTGTTTTTTAAGTTTTTTTTTCACTTTCCACCCGCAACTTCCCTTGTTCCCGAGGGATGAGACTGCTGAGACACCCTCCCCCTTCTTGGTCTTGTTTTCTCCTCCTTCTTATTTTTTTAGATGCACCATCGGACCCACCTTCCACCCTGTTCGTTTCCTAAACTTTTCCCAGGGCCATCTCGGGGATCTGCCGTGACTATGTGTTCGTGTATCGTATTCCTGGCACGGATTTCCTTTTTTTGAGGGTCACTCCAACTTGCAAGCTCTTCCCCGACCCTGAATTAATTTATTTTTTATTTTTTTCTCCCCCTGGGGCTTTTTCGCTGTCTCATATAAGTTATCAGGGCCCTTGCTGCGGACGCGTTTTGAGACCATCCTACCATACCACCCCTTTTCGCTTTCAGGGTGGGATCTGCGAGTGTCCCCGTTTTTATTCTCGCTACAACCCCCATCGAGAATGCCTTCAGGTAGTCTTCATATTCACAAAACCCCCTCCAGGAGGTTCACCAACAGAAACAGATGTAAGAGGACCCCCTAGAATGAGGATAGAGACATCCGCTCACTATTTACTTCTCGTCCAGCCTTGCGTCATGCCCAGCCTTGAGTTCCGGTTTTCGTATGTCTTATGGCCAGCAGACGACGTCTCTTTCCTGCTCGCATGGATGGTAAGGCCCCCCTTTAAATCCATGGCGAGATCCGCGCTACGCTCTCCGCTCAGGGTGGTGGAGACTTCTACTGTCTCGATTCCTGATGGAGATTAGGATTGACTTAGTTTAATCCATTGTGTGAACAACAACCTAGCCCACTTAACCTTCCCCCCTCCCCCTTATGACTCCTCCCAACTCACCCTTTATGTTGAGGTCGGCTTTGAAGTTGCTTTTCGCTTCGCGTCCTCTTTGACCCCGACGTGTTGCCCTGGCTTTCCTCGGGCTTTTAAATGTGGTGACTTGTGGAACTTAATTCAAAAGTCCCCCCTCCGGCATCCCACGTGGCCTGGTGCTTTTGCTCATGGCGTGGATTCTTTAACTGGTTCAGCCGTCACCCTGCGCTCTTTGTTTACTAATTGAACCCCGAGCCGGTTTTAACATCGTACGAACCAAACCGTACAACCAGATCGGTCTCGGCCTGTATGTTGCTAACAATTCGCCTTTCGGCCGCAAAAAAGGTCTTTCGCAGCGGAGATTTCATTCGTCTTCAGGCGTTTTTTTTAAGGAGTCTTTGTGAGTGCTTTTCCTCATTTTTTTTCTTTTTCCCCAATCTCCACGCGGAGTAACACCTACTTTTTTTTGACCCCTTACCTTCCCTCATGCAGACTGGGACCTTGACGAGAACCTCTTCTAATCCGGAGGTTTTCCCTTTAGTTCTCAGAGGATGGATTTTAGTTTTAATGTAGCCGCTTTAGTTTTTGTTCTGACTCCTCCCCTGTCGACAAATCCCTGGAATGAATCCCCTCGGATCGATCATTTGACGTCTGGGGTGATGCGATTTTTTTTTAGCTCTCGGGAAATAATGACTTATTCTCCTCCCCGTAATGATATTGCCCGACCCCTCGATTGATTCTTTGCTCTTCTGACCGCTGCCTTCCACATGTCCTCATTCAGGTTTACATCCAGCTCCTTTTTGGTAATCCGTTCTGAGCTGCCAGTCCCGTTGGGATTTTTCTATGTCGTTTGCGTTCTTACCGCCGCCCGAGTCCATCCTTTTTGCTTCCCACCTTGGCCCCCAGAGGCTGATTTTTTATCCCCTGGGGTGCTGGGTTTTGACACCTTTTTTTAAACCCTTAACTCATTCGGATTTCCTATTGTTCGACCCCTCACCGGGGTCACTATACAACTTTTCCCCCCTACCTATAGTACTCCGTGGTTTTGGTGATGAGGAGTTAACCCTTTTTTTTGTGATCTGCTCCCCCCCCGTTTCTTCCCGTGTGTTTTCCCAATTTTTTTTGGGCGTGCCGTTGATTTTTCTCTAAACAGACTTTATCGCCCTCTGGCTCGTTTTTGATTTTTTTCAAGTCCCAAGTTTCTTCCAGTTTTCCCCAGCGCACCGGATTTAATAGTTCGATTTTACCGGGTTCCTCCCACCGATTAGTTTTTGCACCGGTGCCTGACAGGCATACATTCGCCTTTTCGCTCTACCCCCCTCATACGAAAGGGAAGTGCTCCTAGTTGATGTGTTTTTGCTATAAGCTTTGACACCTCATTGACTCGTGAGGGTGTCAACTTCCCCCCTGCACTTTCATGGGGTCACAGACTGTTTTCCCAGCGACAAGCAAACTCGGTGGTCTCTGCCAGAGTCCTTCACTATGTATAGGCCTCCCCCCTCCCTTATTTCTCTCAAGTCTTTCTTTGAGAACCCCCGAAGTTCCGTATACCCAGCACGGCCTCTCTACGATTAAGGCCCTGACTTTTCTGCTCCAGGACTTTTCAATCCGTCCGACGTTCTCTTCGTTTTTAAAGGCATGGCACCCTCGTGCTCTTCTTCAGTGTTACCAAGGGGACGATGGTTCTCTCCACATTTATCCCCTTCGGTTAGATGGCCTACTCTTTTTGTCAGACATTGTCGTGTTCCCCCCTGTCTTGTATCTGTCAGGAACCGATTTTTTCCCTATAAGAAAGCCTCCTTCCCCCCAGGTTTTCCTCAATTAAGTTCCCGGTCTGAGAATGCCCCCCCCTTCTGTGTTTTTTACGTCAGTCGGCGGTTGATATGCGCATTGTTTTCCAGCCTTCGACTTTCGGTTCCTCCGACGTCCCCACGCCTTGTTGCCCTTATTCGTCCCTACGAATGCTCTTGATCCCCCCCCTCTGCCAGACGATCTTTCCCCCCCCGTTTTTCACCTTGTGGCGGGTGTTTTTTCGTCTTCCTAACCCTTCTTGTTCTCCCTCCCCCAACGTTTATTAGCCGGTTCTGATTTTTAAAATTCCCACAGTCTTGTCCAAAGTTCTATTTTTTACCATCCTCTTCACCCGACGCGCCGGTTTCCCCCTGCTTGACCCGTCCCCTCTCCCCCCCTCTTCAGGCATTGGTGCAGTGTTGCTTAGTATTCCACGCTATTTGGACATTTTACCCCCCCCATTCTGCTAAGGCCCCGCAAAGCGACCCCCCTCCCTTTCAACTACCCCGCTACACCCCAACGCCGACCATAAGATTCTCCAGAATGAATCCGTTGAGGGACGAGGACCGGGCTTCCTTGGGCTAGTGAGGTCGTACCCTAATTGAGAATTTTTTTAGAAGTGAGACGCCGAATCTTGCCTCCCCATTAGCACTATTCCTTGCATCCTTCACGGCCAGATTAGTCTGTTCTAGCCATGATATGACCGTAGGCCCTTTCCGAGGTTATACGACCAAGCCTTTTGGTGGGAGTCAGACCCCCGCCGAGCAGGGTTATATTGCTTCTTCCGCGCCGCTTTTTTGCCCCAGACGTGCCCAGATATTCCTTACGGCCCGGAGTTTGTTGGTGCTGCGCTCTACGATGCCTCCCCCAGACAGGCCCCAAGTCTCAAAGTTGCCTCCTAGCTATCTGCCCAATCCCCCGCTTGTTCCGGTATTTCCCGTCCCCTCAACGTACGTATTCTGGCAATTTTGGGTCTTCTACTACGTTTCGGCAAACCCTCTTCGCGTCTAATCTTCCCATTCTGCGTTTTTTTTTCGGTATTTCCACCTTGATGTAGTGTTGTTTTGACTTTTTTCCTCCTGGGGGAAACTGGGTTTCACTTTTCCGGTTTCCTCCCGGTCAGCTCTTTTAAGGCTTTCCCGCCACTTAGGCCGGGCAATGTCGATCACCTCGTTTTTTTTTGAGAGTGGTATTTCTTGAAACACTAACGGGACTTTCCGGAATTTTCTCTGATGGTTCGCCCTGTGACTTACTATGAGATGTAACCGATTCCGACCCTCCGACCCTTGCTTTTTTTTATTTTCAGAACGGAGGGTATGATCTTTCCCCGTACTTGCGTCCCTTTTCCAAATCCCCCAGTTTCTGCTACCCGCCGTCGCCTTGGAGCGAATGTGTGCTGGAGCTCCGCATTTTCTCGCCCTTTTTTCCGGGGCGTCTGGCCAATCGGCGTTAGCTCTTTTGAGTTGCAAGCCCCACCCGAGCGACCCCCCATCCCCCTTGTCTTTAAGCGGTACTTGCTTCTGTCGTGCAACTTGTTGTGTCATTGGGTTTCTTTCGAGGTTCCCCCGTTGGTCTTCCCCCGGTTGAATGTTTAATTTGCAGCCGAACTTTCACATAACCCGTCCCTGGTCCAGCCCTCTCCCCCTCGGAGATGTATGTCGATACTTTTTATGGTTTCCTTTAAAATCCCCCACACTCATCTCCTTAGGCCGGTTTCTGGAGTTTTCTACATTTTTGCTCCACCACTTTGCGGAAATGAGGTCTTACGGGTTCCCTGTCGGCTTTAACTGGGGTTTCCCCTTTTTTGGATCCAGAGATGCGCTTTCCGTCCCCCACAGTTTAAACGAGTGGTGACTATTGTGTCCGCCCTGTGACTTTTTTTCCCCCACTGCACCTGTAGGTTTTTTTTGTTCTTTTCGAGTTCTCTTCCCTTTTTTGAGCATCTCTCAGGTTTTCCCTCCTTTTGTTGTTTTTTTATCTCTATTTTTCAAGGACTCCTTTTTGCGACCGTCCCCATTAGGTGACCTGAAGGGCGCGGTGGTCCTTCTTCTTCACCGAAAACAAGCCACCCAGCTTTCCTTCTTTCCTGTTGGCCTAGTCCAGCTCCCCATCTTCCCCCCATGCTGGGCCTGCACCAGCTGGTGCGGACCAAGGTCTGTTTCCACGGCTTTGCTACTCCTAATTTGATCCACAATTGGGTGGTTTGGGGGTGTGTGTTTTTTTTTTTTTGGGTTTTTGGGCTCCCGAAGGGAGAGACAGCAGCTCCGTTGTATCCTTCCTCTCTTTTTGTTTTTAAGTTTTCCTGGTCTAGACCCCATCCTAGAACTTTGTGGGTTTTTTCCGGATTACTTTTTTTTTGAGCTGACCACTGTTTTCCCCTCAGACTTTTTCCCCTACAGAGCATACGTGGTCATGGCCCCATGCCCCAAATTTCCGCCTCCCCTCTCCGTTTATGCACTCGTTCTCTCTTTCACCATGAGAGAGATCCCCCCGCTTTGCTACCTTCCAACGTCCCACTTGATCGACAATGCCATCCCCCATTTTTCTAGCGTTTTCATCCTTCGCGCCTTTACTTCGTCTTGCTTTCATCTTTTTTATTCCCCGCCGGTCCCCGTCGCCCTCGACTTTCTCGCCCCCCGCCGGCCGGCTTCCGGATTTTTTCAATCAGGCAGTGTCTCACGTTCCTCTTTCATCTCAAACTAGCAACCCCTCTGCCCCCTTTTTTCCCGAAGCTGTCTTTAGCCCTTTCCTTTTTCAACACCTTCCCTTTTTCCCGGCCTGGTGAGGGCCTTCTCTCTGCGTTGCATCTTCTAAGCTTTTCGTGTTTAGTTGATGCCCTTGCCCCCCACTTCCCCTATTGATCCTAACATTCTGGTTGTCCAGGTCGGCCGGCCCTCCGGGGGTATTATAGTCTTTTACTTACTTATCGTATATCAGAAACGTCCCCCGCCCCCTCAGTCGTTCGGCCGCATGGACCTATTTTATTTTCAAGACGAAATGGGTGTCATCTGGATTAATTTGTTGTATAAGGGCCCCCGGTGAGGCGCCTTTTTTTTCACTTTTTTTTGCCCCTCCCCCACCAGCGTCGGCGGGATATTCCCCGGTCCACGACCTTTTTTTTTTTAGAAAATCGACCTTGCTCTTCGTCGAACACCCCCTCCGCTTTTCACATTTCACCGTCTTTTTCACATGTTTTTGATTCTTTTTGCACATCGAAATTGCCTTAGATCCATGCAGACTCGTTCGAGTTAGAGGTGGGTTTGTTGAGTATGCGGCTCAGTAGACGTTGATTCCCAGCATCCGATGTTTAATGCCCCTCGTACTGTCGTGGTTTTTTCCGGACTCAAGTCAGATCGGCGGAAGTTTGTTATTCTAAAGTCGAGAGGGATTGCGAGGTAGGGGAAGCCTTAATCGCAATTTCAGAGGTTCATCAAAAGCCCAAAATCTACCTACGAATGCACCCGAAGGAGTCCCCCTTCAGCACGAAAGAAGGACGGCGTCGTACTTCCCTGAGAAGACGTTTTTTTCAAAGTCTTCCCTTTGGAGGAAGATATTCCTGCCTTTAATACCGGGGGTTGGGCGAACTTGATAACGAAACCTAGTAGGCCCTCTAACACAAAGGCACAGGTTATCGACGGGCCCGCTAGGTTGGGGGCATTGATTTCGGCTCCCCTATTTTTTAGGAAGTTAGGCCTCACGGCCGACCCTCAGGTGAAAACAAGTGGACGTTGGGCTAACGTTTTTTTGAGAAAAGTCCTTCACAGGAGTGATGGCACCGGCTGTTTCCTTTTTCCCCTTGATTCTTCGTCCGTCCCCTCCCCCCACACCGGGGCACTCGGCTGATGTCTGGCGTCTTTGGGGGTTGTGACGGAGCAGTTGGTTTTCTTTAAAATCCCCCCCCGTCCTCTCCCGTTTTTCCTCTTTGGACAACCTGGGGCACACCTCGGACACAGTTTCCCCCCCCTCTTTGGGTCGATTCGTGACTTTCTTCTGACATATTTCGTTCGAGCCCTCCTGCTAATGCCACTTTAACTTCACTTGACTCTTTCAGGTTTTCCCTTCTCTTAGCCATTCCCGGCATGGGGGGTTGTTCGCGTCTCTTTTCATTCGCTCTCCCCCTCAATGAGGCCTCTATACCCTTTCCTGCCTGAAGGATTCCACGGCCTTTGTTTCGTCGTGCAGCTTTCGGATGCCATGAATAGTCATTTTGCATCCTAGGGCTGTTTCTTCTGTGATTCGTCGAACAGCCATTTATGGTATGGAGTGCCACGGGTTCCCTAGTTTACTCTCCAACCCCTTAGATCCTCTCACTTTGCTTTGCCGGCAATACCCCCAAGGACGCGATTGACTCGCTTGTCTACCCAGGTGACAGGACCCCCCTTCCCCTCCCCTATTCCCCCCATGCTGCTTTGAACCCCTGCACTCCCCCCAACCCCCCCTTTACCAATATAGTACCGCGTTTTTTTTTAGTGATCCCCTTTTTTCTTTCTCCTCCTTTCTTTTTTTTTCTAGTGAGATCCACCCAGTATCCGGTCTTTTTCGTTCTTGTTGTCAAAATTTGCTCGTCGTTTGTTGCGACCCCCTCCTTGCTCGCTTGAGGCTAAAAGTCTTCCTTCAAGTGGTTACTTCCCCCCTTTTTTTTTTTTAATGCCCTGTCACTGGCCCCTCCCACCACGTGACGTCCACCTCGGATGTCCTTTGTTTCCTTTCCGCCCAAGAAAGTTTAATAATCACCTTTGGCCCGTTGGCCTTTATCGGATCTCCCCATCCTCTTTGAATTTTTTCCCGACCTGGATCTGGCATTTTTTTTTACGAAGATGTTACTCGCCGCCTTTCCCGCGGCATTCACTTTTTACTTTTCATACCTCCATTCATTCATATGAGTTTAGGCGAAGGGGTGTGGCTACCCCCATGCGTCCGTTTTTCTCCGACGCGTCTGCTAATGAACTGATTTAGTTCTTGCAATATTGTGGGGACCCCAAGAATACTAGTTCATGTTCCCACCTTAATTCCGACCAGATGGTTCCCTTCGGGTCAAGTTTATAAGCCTGCTCCACACATTTTTTCGCTTTTCCACTTACCCATTGCATCAGTAGTATAGTATTCCGGGCTAGATTTCTATTCACGCATTATCAAACCGGAATTACCGAAGCAGCCACTCTTCTCCCCCCCCCCACTGCCCCTCCTGTCCTGCATCCCGCCGATACGTTAAGTGTCGTAAGACTAAGGGGTTTTTCTTTTTTCCCCCCCTTTCCGTGGTTCGTGTTAAAAACGTTCACCTCCGCGTTCCAACTGTTTTTCAGTTCTAACCGCTCTTCCGGCCCAACTTGGAACCGGCCCCAGGAAATTCTTTCTACAGGCATTTTTTGTTTCTTTCCCCGTCCGACGTTGGTCTTAGTTTCGTACACCTGTGTCCTTGATCTCCGAAAAGTGACCCAACCGTTTGTCCTTTTCAATAGGGTCCCGATTCATGCAAAGCTAAGCAAAGCTTCATTACGCCCTCGGAGTAAGGGCATAAGTAGTTTGAGTGTAATTTATGATCCTATTGTGTCCCTGATTGAAATCCAATTAACCAGTCAACTCATGAACTACCCGCCCTTCCTCCGAAAAGATAAATTCCGGTCGCCTCAGGAGTCGGGTTTCGAGTTGATACTTGTCGAGTCAGTCCCCTCAGTCGGATCTAGCAGGGCCGCGCACGATCCAATGAGCCTTTCCTTTCCAAAGTGCTTTTTGCGAGGTACACGTTTCTAGCCTTTGACCAAGTATTTGACCCTTTGGTTTTCTTTTTTAACTCCGCTTGGTGTCATAGACTTTTATTTTTCTTTTTTTTTCTCGTTTTTCTTTCCTCTCATCCAGACCCGTTGAGGTAGCCTTTTTCGCTTCGCTTTTTCTGGCATGCGCTTCCGCAGCACACGTTCCTTAACACCCTTCTGTCTTGAAGCCCTCTTCGTCGTACGAGGCCTTTTTTGGACCTTCCAGCGTTCTGGAGGGTCCAGGTCTGATCCCTATTCTTCCCCCGTACTCCCCTCCCCATCGTTTCTTATTGTACTTTGATGACGCGGTTTTAATCCACTATCTGATTTCCCTCACCCATCTTTTCGTTTTTCCCTTGGAAGCACCTCCCTGTGTAGTACACTTTTTTTTGATTCAATCCCAGTGCTGCACTTCTAGCAGGGGCCTCCCTTTTCTTCTTTTTTCCAAACTTCCGGGATGACCGCCGCTCTTTTGGAGTTGTTTCCCTACCGATTAAGGCCCTGTCTCCTGCGTTTTTTTTCCCTTCCATCCTATTAGACGAGCATTATTCGACGCGGATAGGTGATGAAAGAAGTCATACCGGATCCTCCCTTTTGAGGCTGTAGAGACCTTTTTTCCTTGTTTTTTCTACTCCTTCCTTCGGTTAGTATTGCTTCAGGTTTCGCGCTTGCCCTCATGGGAGCCAGCTAAAGATCCTCTCGAACGCTTCTTCGCGGAACTCGGCGGTTGTTCTGGTCAGTCCCTGAGAGGAACTAGTTGGGGGCCTTTCTATGCGGCACAGGTGTTTTTTGGCCGCCTTTGGAAACTCACACCCTCTTCCCCACCGTCTAGAAGTTCTTTTCGAGATCCTTTGAAGTTCTTCAAACCACATTCCCTCTAATTTTCTTTATTATAGGTATATTGCCCCATTTTGTGCGCCACCATTTTCCCCAGGCATGGGAATTTAAACATTCTGAGGGACAACTGATTTTTTCACTTCCCTTCGAGTTTTCTCGATGGTTAGGAAACCTTTTCCAATGGTCGATTGTGCCGTCCTTGGCAATCGCATGACGAAACTCCATTCTTAACGTCCTTGCTGACCTGTGATTTCTTCTTCTGTTCTTTTGAAGTTTATAATAATAAGGTTTGTTGTTTTAGAGAGTGGTTTTTTTCAAATAAGGAACTATAATGAGTCCGCAAATCCCCTTTTAAGTTGGCGTATGGTCTTTTTTAGTCCCTATTGCAACCCTGGAATCTATAGTTACTTGGCCTCTATAACTACGACGGTTTGTCCCCGGGCCCGAGGCTCTTGAAATTAGCCTGGACGAAGTGCAGACACCCACCAAATTGTCTCGCCTCTCCCATGCATGAGTTTCGGCCTCATTTTGGATACGACGACTCTCGTTTTTTCGGGCTGGCAGGTAGGACGTTGCAAGCGAATTGCCAAACCTTTCCCCCCAAGCATTCTTCAGCTTTCCTCTCCGTTTTTCTTCCCCCCCTGAACAAGGTTTCGGTGCTTCTATCGCTCGTTCTTGCGGGGGCGAACCTTTATTTCAGCGCGACCATGCCTGGCGCGCACCCCGTCACCTCCCTTGGTCCCTTTTTTAGATAAGGCTCCGCCAATCCGCCCCCCTTTCGCGCCTAAGGCGTGCGCGGTACGATTTTTCAATGCACGGGGCTAGCCACTTCTATTCTTTTCTCCAGGTATTGAAGGAAGCCTTGAACACTGCAATTATCCTTCGGCGATAGAGTTACAAGCTTGTTCACCTCCTCCGCATTCTGTTTGGTCTCACGGTGCACAAGCGTCGAACATAGGCTTAGCGAATTTGCCCCCGCACTGACTAGGATACGTCTTCGTATGTTTTTCTCTTCCCCATGGGCCGAGAGGTTGTCCGTATTTCCCGGCGGCCCAGTATTTTAAGGATTCATGTTTTTTTACGTTCCGCCTTTTCCCTCTAGTCCAGAAAATGATCCGCACAAGCTTCTTAGTGCTTTTTAAGGACCCCTTCCCATTCCCCCAGCACTTTTTCGTCAGCGGCTTCCTGATGCCTCAGCACGGTGCTGCGGACCCGACGAGACAGACATCAACCCTACCCGCGGCGCTCTCTCGCGGAAAGCCTTGCTGAGACCCGCCTGTATCTCACCCTCAACCCAAGAAACGCGGCCGAGGCCGACTTTGGCGGCACTTTAACTTGCCTACGACGGCTTCTCCTGATCCTCTGTATTTTGATCGAGCGTCGCCGAATCCGCCGTTTTCCCCTGCCTAAAGTCTACCGACGCAGCCGACGCCCCTGTTCCCTCGTCCGGTGATGCGAGTGGCTTCGTGTTTTTCTTGTCCTTCAGTTGCAGCCCCGTTTTACCCAGCCCCCCACCCGATACTTACCACTCCCCGACGTCTTCCCTTTTCCGTAGAGTAGGGAGGTGATTATTTTACGGGCCTTTTTTTTCTCTTCTGGAAATTGAACGTCCCAAGGGTTCGGCGAGATTTGGCCGGCTTGTTCGCGAAGCATCCCAAGTTGGACGCGACCCACAACGGCCCATTCTTGTTCCAGCTGGAATTCCGGGAACTAATGCCCCCCCTTTCCTTTTTGCCCCCTAAGTTTTGAAACCCCCGGCGCGGTGAAGTTTGACGCCCACAGTTTTCTTTTGTGGCTATTCAATTGGGTCATCTACCACTGCGCCTAAAACAAACAACCGGTCAGGCGCTTTTCGCCGGATTTCCCTTCTTGTAGCATTGGCTGGTGACGGAGATTCTGGTGATCGAAACCTTCATGTCCCCTTCTTTGGAAAATATTCTTGAACCCCCCCACCCCCCCCCCCGCAGACAACGTGTGAACGTTCCCGTTGTTGCCCTTTTTTATTTATGCACGCTCATGCCCCTCCCCTTCTTAGCAAATTACGGTGAATGAAGCTACGTGTACTGGTCCTCATTTTAGATCCAATGGAGGGTTCCCTCGCCTAGTCCCTGAGACGGCCTTTGTGACTCCCCCGTAATTTTTATGATCCATGACTGGTCCCTTCCCCTGCTAGCAATGTCTGTGCATTCGATCCAGCTTCTTTTTTTTTAGCCGTAAGCTGTCGTCTCCCCCACATGCCAGATTTTCAAGTATGACTGCGTTTGGTTACGTGAGCGATGAGCGGCCACAGTTGCGTTTTTGTCGCTTACTGTGTCCCCTTTTACCCAACTCTTTCCCCTCTCTACTTCGCCTATTTGCGCCCTCCCATCTGGAAGCTATTTTCTATGTTGAAGCCACCTTTCACCCCTACGGCGATGCATTCTTTTTTTCACCCCTAACGGCATTACCCTCTCACGACCCT
>Ga0179593_1507088_pt1 | contig 13466 bp, 17 predicted proteins | sample CZODoug2_1_08_16_FD_185931 | JGI IMG/M metagenome (GOLD analysis project Ga0179593, IMG submission 185931) | Vadose zone soil fungal communities from Angelo Coast Range Reserve, California, USA - CZODoug2_1_08_16fungal (PacBio error correction) | ecosystem: Environmental > Terrestrial > Soil >... | reverse complement strand
CCTTCTATGGCATGTCATCCCCGGCCTCTTTTCTTCGGTTCCTTTCTCGATTGACTTCCGTCTTACCTCCCCTTGAGTGATTAGGTTGACCGGCGTCCGGTATATTTGCCCAGATGATTTACTTCCACGGGTTTTTCATCCCCCTTGCTTTCCGTTTTTTCGGTTTACTGACGGAAGGTGCGGGGCCCATGGCGATTGTTCACGGCACTGTTTCTTTTTTCTGTGATTCCCCCCCCGATTAAGTCCCCCCCTGACACCTGCGTCTTTTTTCCCCCCAGGATCTGCCCAAAGGTTTTTTCTTCTTGATACCCCCCAACCCTGCCCGTCCGGGCATGGTTTTTATCGGTCGAGGGTTTTCGGGCACCTGCTCTTCTCAACGAAGCTGCTTCCTTCCCCCCTGGCGGCCCCAGCGTATATTTTCCGCCCCCGCGTAATATCGGTTCCCCGTGTTTTGCCTCCCCATGGCTTTACGGCTCTTTCGGGGCTGCTTTGGCTCAGACGGGGGTCCCCCCCCCCCCTTGGACCTGTGTTCCTTTTTGACCCTCACGTCTTAGCAGGTGGAAAGGAGGTGCCCCGACGTGCTGTGCTGTGTCCATGAGCATCTTGTACGGGGGGGTTCTCCCGTTTTTGTTGTCATGGTCCACCCTTAACCGTTGATCCAGTTGGAATTTTTTTTAGTTTTCATTGGGACCTGATTCGCCTTCCCGCCCCCAGTTATCAGCGGGCAGCGGCCTGCCGGCTTCCCCAAGGCCTTCTCGATTTTCCTCTTCTTTCTTGAGAGCCTGAGGTTTCTTCCGACTTCCTTTCCGTTTGGTGATATGATTCCCCAAATCAAGAGGGCCCTGTGAAGCTGCACTTCCTTGCGGAGAAGTTAACGTTAGACTACGTTTTCCCCCTGTTTTGTGGAGATTATCCACGCTGGAAGTCACCCCCTTTTTTCTTTTTCCGCGCCTTTTTTTCCTGTTAAGTTTCCGTACGGGATTTTTTCTAAGGTTTTAGGGCATGGTTAAATTTCCAGACCTCTGACTGATTAGGAACTGTGGAGATGGGGTGATTTTTACCTTCATTTTCTTATGTTATTTTACATTTTTTTACGATGGTCAACTAATGGCGATTGGTTTTAACAAGTCACAGGTTGCCAAGATTTCCTCGTTTTTTTTGCCTAGCCCCTAGTGAGCCCCCGTCAGTAATTTGAATGGGTGTGGAATCGTTGCGATGAGCTTTCTTGCCTTTCGGTGAACGCAGGTTCCAGGTTTTTTCTTTTATCTTCCCTGCTGCCTAAGACTTCGATCAGGCCCAGCCTCTGGCTTTCCCTCCCTCTTGTTGCCGCGACAGCGGGACCTTTGGTTTGAGGCGCCGAGGGAGTATGTTCTTTTTTTTCCTGGACCGGGCTCCCCCCCCCGCCTTTCCCCTTCCCCCCAAGAGCTTTGCGGTCCACTTGGACCGCGGGTTAGTCCCCCGTTCTGGGGTCGCGTGGTCGGTCACCCTGACAAAGTCTGATTCGGCTCGGTCGGGATATTCCCTTTTTTTTTCACCCCTCACCAGCAAGGATTTCCTGCGTTTCCCCCTGCTCCTCCGGTTCTGAGTCCCAGTGTGGTTTGTTTGTACTTCTACGACTTTCTGTTCCCCCAACCGTTTTTCACGTCTTCTTTGGCGGGCCCTCTCTCTTTTTTTCTGCTGCAACACTCCCTCTCTGTCTTTTTTTGCTTTTGGGGCTGGTTTCGAGGGCTTTTTTTTAGGACGAAGGGCTTTGATTCCTCTTTTTTTTTGAGGGCTTTTTCCTGCAGACGCGTTGTGCTCGTTGTGTCCCTCTACGCACCATCCTCGTGGACGCTTAATTGAGTGGAGTGGTGGATAGACCGTCTGTCCCTCCCCCCCCCCCCCCCCCCCCCCCCCCCCCCCCCCCCCTTTTCGGGGGTTTTTTTTTTCTACGTCAGACATACGAGACGAGCTACTGGCGCCTTCCCGTGGCCTTTCCCCAATTACAAGGGAGTCCTCCCCCACTCTCCTTTTTTTGAGGGGACGCATTTTTCTTTTCTCTGTCTCTTGCCAAGGATCATCTTGATTTTGTGTGGAAAGAACAAATTCAAGTCCCCCCGCCCAGAAAGGGATGATGCTTTTTCTATGGCTTTTTCTCTTTTTGGCCTTTTTGGTTTTTCCAGAGTTGGAGTTGTGATTTAGCTTCAGTGAACCATTGACGCGGTGATTTTTCTTTTTTTTTTTTCCTCCGCCCCCCTTTTTTGTCGACTGTTTTTCCCCCAGTATTTTTAGGGGCAGGGGACATTTTAGTCGTTCCTGCTGTTTCTAGAGGATTCGGAGATGACATTACGATGGCCAGTTTGTTGCCGTGGAGGTCGGACTTTTTTTGCGAGCCCATTTCTGGTTCTTATGACTTGCTGCCTCTCTGTTTGCGTTTTTTTTTTGGTGGAAGGTGATCTTCGGGGCGCGCCCTTCCTCCCAATTTAGTGCCGGGATGGAATCCCCAACCCCCCCGGAGTTGCCATTTTCTTTTCCATTTTCAACGGACTTTTTTTTAGGGGCCGTCTTAAGGTGAGTTTCTCTTTCCATGAAACACAATAAGAAAGTCTTTCCCTGTTTTTCAAACAGTCCCCTTTCCCCCAGACCTTAAAAAGAGTTATTTTTTCCGGCCTTGGGGTTTCTTTTTTTTTTTTTTGTTTCTTTTTTTTTTTTTTTGTGTGTTTGTGGGGGGATTATTCGGCCTCCTCACCCGAGTTAACTCTTCTTCAAACCCATCCCAATAGGGTAAGGGGACTTTTTTTTTTTTTAGCCTCCCTGATCACCTGCACTCTCCTAGCTGGGTGTTGGGGAACCTGGCCTTTCCTAACCTTTTTTTCCCTTTCTGTAGTGACAACCAATCAGTCTTGCCTCCCCCCGTCCGTGAAACCTGTCACCCTGAACCTGCTTTTTTCTCCTGCCCCCCTTTCCTCCCTTCCGTAAGTCGGCTTGCTCCTCCGCGCATTCGACTGGTGACTCCCACAGCGGTTGTCGTTTTCCCCCCCCCTGGCCCTTTTGCCCTCTGAGCCGCGGTTTTTAGGAACTGTCTTTTGTTGGGTCTTCTAAGGGTCCCAGTTTACTTCTTTTTTTCACGTACTAGTCCCCACCCACACCCCGAGGCTTGCGGCTGGATTTTTTCGTCCGTCTTCGGCTGTTCTGAATGTCTGACTCTCTTTGACCCACCTAGTTGCTCTTTCCTGGCTGATTTCCGTTTTTTTGTTTTGTGTTGACCGTCTGTTTTCCTTTGCATATAGGAATGACGTTTTTTGGTTGCACGTCCTCCCCCGCCTCACGCCCGCCCGTCCAAGAACCGATGTTCCAACTTTCCCCATCCCTTTCTGTTGTTTTCCGCTGTTCTCTCTTAGTGTTTTCCTTTTCTTCGACGTTTTTTTGTTTACCACCACCACGCCGCCCTTCTCTTAGTGACCCATCTTCCCCTCGCTGGAAATCAGGCGTATGTCCATGTGCTGCTTTTTTTCAGGGGTTTTCCTTCTCCCACCCTTCCCCTTTCCCCTCCCTGATCTCCTCAAGAATGTCTTTTGTTTCCGCGCGACCTACCAGGATTACGTGTCCCCCGGTCACAATCGCCCGACTTCCCGATTTTCTCCTCGTGGCTCCCATGGCCGCCTCCCCGCCCTTTGAGGCGGGGTTCTCTCGATTTTGGCGCGCGCTTGTTTTCCCCTTCTCTGCCTTCGAGGGAGGTAGAGAATTCCTTAACTTTGCGATTTCTTTCGTGGTTTCGTCTTCCCCTCTTTTCACCCCCCTCCCTTGTTCTTTTCCTGTTCAGGATGCCGGTTCCCCGGCACTAAGTAATGAGTGCAGGTTTTATTGCTCCCTTCCGTCCCCCTTTTTTCCTTTCGGAGATTTGGATGAGATTGCCCTTCTTCCCCGCCCCAGTGCCCACCCCCCCCCCCCCTCTTTTAGTTGCCGCCGTCCCTTTTGAAGAGGGTGTTTGAGTATACGCAGGGGTCCCTAGTTCTGACCGCCCTCCTCTTCCCCCCGGACGTTTAGTAGACCGGTTTTCTTAAACTTTGTGGTCGTGTCCCTGTCCCCATTCCCCCTTTTTTTGGTGCCCCCCGGTGTGTGAGCAATGGACGCCCTCGACACGTCCACCCCCCCCCCACAGCGATCCTTCAAAGTAGTGGAAACGCGAGCCCGCTTTTCTTCCTGCCATCGCCCCCTTCCGCCCCCTGGGACCGTTTAAGTGGCGCGGCTATTCGACAGTTCGGAGCTCCCTACCAACGCCCTCTATAGCAAAGGCGGTCGCTATGAGTTTCATTTTGCCTGCTCCCTGTCCGGACCCTCCTCTGTTGTCCACCAGGGCAGGCCTCGTCCCCTGTCTAACCCGTTTTTTTTTTTTTTTTTCCTGGAGTTCCGTTTTTTTTTTTTTTTTATTTCCCATTCCATCCTGAGATCGGAGTTCCTTTCATGAAACGTTTAGCTGTTGGTGGTTCGGTCGTGCTGCTCACGGGGACGCGACTCGTCGGATTTTTTTCTGACCGTTATCCCCTCCAGCGCCCCTGCCCCGCTCTTTTCTTTCTGTGTAGAGGTATTGTTTATAGCTCAAACTTTAACACAAACCTTCCTTAGGTTGCATGGTAGGGTGTTTGACACTGCGTCTTTTTGCCCTTCCGTATTTTTTGTGGTGTTTCCACTTCGAGATCTGCCCACCGCGAGTGTTGACCCAACCGCAGTTCCCCCCTCCCCTCCTGCCTCTCTGGTTTAGCTTTCAGCAAACCCAGGAGTTGACTTTTTCCGACTACGCCTTTTTCACTTGGGCGCGTCTTTCTGATCCTCACCCCAAAAATGTATGCTGTGGCTCTGCACTTCCTCTCCCCTCACCCCTCCTGAAGGACTGTTCAGGAGGGGGTCCCAGTTTTGCCTAAACCCCCTTTCTCCCTCTGAGTGCGGGTACGATTAAATTAACTCTCTCCCCATCTCCTCTTTTCTTTTTTTTTCCGAACTCTATTGAAGAAGAGCGGCAGCGTACCAGGGACTCCCTCCTTACTCCCCCTAGGGGGAAGACATTTCCCTTTCTTTTCCGTTCCCCCCTTTTTTTTCTCTTATTTTCCTCTCTCGCTTTTTTTTTTCTCTCTGGACGCTTTTTTTCACTAGCACCATCTTCAGGGGTAAGAAGGCAGAGCTATGCTTCCCCTGCTTGCCCCCTCCTTTTAGTTCTCGTCTTTCTCCTTTTCGTCTGCGTTAGCTCAGCTCGTTTGGGGCACGGTGTCCCCCCCAGTCTTTCTCTCTTTGAAAAGCACACTTTCTTCCCCATCCGTATCCTTTTCCCTCTTTCGGCTTCTTTCGGGGACCCCTGATTGAGCCGTTTAACCCGTTCCCCCCCTTCCGAATGAAGAGACAAGCACGCGATCGAACCTGTTTTTCCTGTTTTTCCAGTCGTTTTCTTATCCATAAAGTGTTTCCCGTTCCCAGGAGAAACTGTTTCCCGTGTCGCAAACGGAAAGAACCCAGGAGTAGCAGGCTCTTCCTTTTTTGTTCCTACTCCAGACTTTCCGTCATCCGTAGTTGTGAATTCAGATCTCCGAGGATTCCCTGGAGCCAAGCCCCATCTCTTTCCCTCCAGGTATATGGCTATATACCTTTGTTCTCTCTCTACCTTCTTCTTTTAACCTCCTACGAGCTCTCCCTTGTCTGTTGTCCCGCCCTTCCTCCTTCCCTCCCATTCTCGCCTCTCCTTTGTTTCTCCTTCACCTTCCCTATCTCCCCCCTCTCTCCGTCGCCTATCATCCCTACTTTTCACTTCTCACATTCCACCTTTTTTCTCCGCCATTTCTCCCCCCCCCCCACCCTCCCTCTCCCGACCCCCATCTTGTACCCTGCCTTCCTTCCTATCTCCCCCCATCTGCTTCAAGGTTACCAATCTACTCAGCAGTCTTCTGGGATCATCCAGTTTATCGCCCCCTTCACGGATGGCGATTTTGGTCCGACCTGACTTCCCTATGACTCCAGGGGATGTCGTCCTTGTCCTTTTCGTTAAGATAAAGCAAGTAACGACTCCTTAGACTCCTCCCCCCTTCCCAACCCCTCTCCCTACCGGGAAGGTTTGTACCCCCTAGACTCATTGAAAGGTAGGATTCGATTTTTGATGACCCTTGTTTTCCGTCTTTTTAAGCAATTCATTAAGGAGGTTGGGATGAATCAGGTTCCTCCTTCCTAAGATCACCACTACCAAGACCATTTCTTTCGTTTTCCTCCGTCACTTGATCACTCCCGACTCTTTTCCCAGGTGTACCGTTGCTTCACCCAGGCAACACTTTCCGGGCCATCCCCCACTTTTTTTGTAAGAGTCTTCACAGTAACGCCACTTTGAAGATTATATTGTCTACGTTGATGAAGCCTAGTCCCCTCAAGCTGCTTCAATTTCTGGAGCTCCTTCTCTGCTCGTCTTCCGTCATAACGTCCCCCAACGCGACCGTTCGTTTTTTTTTCTTGCGTGCCTATCATGGCCCCTCCCTATTTGGGTGTAGCCCTTTATATTTCCTTCCTCCTCCTTTTTTTTTTTTTTTTTCTTTTTTATAGAGATTGCGTCCCCAAAGGATTGGATGACCTTTTTTAAAGTGTCCTGACCTCCCCTCCCCCTCCCCTCCTTTCTGTTCCGGCTGATGAGTGATTTTTCCACGCCTTTCTCGAGCTCCCGATTTTTTTCGTCCTGGGTGTTCTTCGCGGCAGCGTGCTCACGGAGGCCACCTCCTCTTCCCCTTTCTTTCCCTTACCATGCACGGAGGGCCCTGCGGTTTCTTGGTGTGGTCCCTGCCCTGGTTGCCTTCTCCAAACGAGGACCCAGTTGTCTCGTGGCTTTCTCTTAATCCTGGTCGAACACACGCCTGTGCCTTTGGTTGTTGGATTTTTATGGTTCTATTGAGTTCACTTTCTCTCGTCCTTCTTCAACTTTTTCCTCAATGGTTTTTTCCTTTTTTTCAACCCAAAGTTGACCCCCATAGGACCCTTCACTACGCACGCTGTTTAATCTTACTCTGGTCTCTTCTCTTTCCAACACCTGTCCCGTCGATGGCTTGCGGTTAGTTGCTCCCTATTTTTTGGTTTTTCCCCGGAGGTGAGTTGGTTGTACGTGCAAAGCTTTTTGCGTTCGTTTTCACGTTTCTTTTCTCGATGGGCTGGGAGTCCCACTTGACTCCCCATCTTCCGTGGTCGGTCTCCGTTTGCATGCTAAATTAATTCTTTCTTTTTTCGCTGGGAAGTTGTTTACAATTTCATTTTACCTTCGGAGCTCCGGTCCCCCCCCTGGATATTCCGTGATGTTGATGGTGCTGTCTCTCTTTTTAAGGATTTCGAGCTGGATTTTTTAATGAGGCTTTGGACCTTTGATTTGACCAGGAGTAGTTTCTATTTCACAAAGGAACGAGGGCTGTAAAATAAGGTGCCTTGCTTCTTTCCGATCCGGTTTGAAACTTCTAGCCGGTTTTCCCCGGTTTCGGACCCACAAGGCTGTTAAGGGCACCCCCCCATTCGCGCGTCGGAGGACGTTCTCTTCTTTGGTTCTTCCTCTTGTTGTGAACAAATTGCTTCCTCTGTTGTCCGGCGCATGCGAGATCCGCACTTCTTCTGCTGGGAACAGGATTTTTCTGTCTTTTTCCCACGCGACGCCCTTTGTTGACCACCCAGTTTTAACCCGGATTCTCCTTTGCTTGACCCAATGTTCCCTCCGCCCTTCCCCTTTTTGTTAATTTTTTTTTCCGCCCCTGTGATCCTTTTCTTTTCGTGGAGGTGTTTTTTAACCGCCCTGCCCTTTTTTCTGTTTACCGTTTTTTTTACGACGGCAGTGCACGTCGATTTCGTTGCCCCCTGGCGCGAGGATCCCATCCTCCCTTCTTTGTAACGCGTAGAACATGTTTGCGCGCCTCGTTTTCAAGTCCTGCTGGCGTTTTCGGTGTCTTCCAGGGTACCGGGCCCCCCACATGCTTTATTCTTGTTTCTGAATGCAGGGTGCCGGCTTTTTCTCCGGAGGACTCCCCCTCTCTTGACTTAAGGTGGGTGGGTGGGAGGTAAATTTCCCCAACGAAGCACGTACTTTGTGCGTTATCTCCTACCATAAGTTTTTTTTTTCAGAGTTGGGTTTCTGATACTTTTAGAGACCCATAAACCCAAGTTTTCATTTTTTTCCCCGGAGGAGGCCCTCTTTCTCGTTTGCGGCGGAGGAAAAGCCTTTTGTTGCCTTTGATGATTTTTGATGAGTTTCCCCCACTTATTTGCAAGAAAAGCTTATGACCTCCGCTGCGGCTTCACCTGTCAGACTGAAGTAGCTTTTTTCTTTTGTGAAGCCCCCATCCCTAACCATTTTTCCTTTTTTCGACGTCTGTTTTTGGAAAATGCCCGAGAACTGGCACCTCCCCTTTCCATATGTTTCGCCCCTGGGGCTTCCTCGAATGATACCCCCCTGGGTTTTTCCCCTTCGCCCTTGGTCTACTCCTCCTTCGTCTGTGATAACCTTGCAAGACACCTGCTGTCCCCCCGCTCCGTGGCTGGCTTTACGCGTCGTGATTTCTCTGGACCCGTTTTTCTCGATCTGGCCCTGGCGAAGGTTTTCCTATGTGTGCCCAACTGCAAGGGCAAGCTTCCCCTGGTGGCGTTATTCCCATAGCTAGAGTTTTGATTATGGTGTGATCCCCTTTGTGAGGGGGACCGTATCTTTCTTTTTTCCCTTTTTTTTTTTTTCGCGCTGTCCCTTTCGCCTTTGGGCGTCCGAGGCCCTCCGTGACTTACCTTGGAGGGGGTCTGAGCCCTTCACGTCTTCCCCATTGCAGCCTTGGCTCTTGTTCGGGCTGAGTGTCACATTTTCCGCGATTCACTCAGACTTTTCCGATCTCTGGTGCCTTTTTGGTAGGTACTGTGCCTTTCGTCCTTGGCGCCCGATATTGGGTCTCTTTATTGGGTGCAGCCGCCCCCCCACAACCCCCATCGGCTACATAGTCACCCTGGCGTGTCCTCCCTATGGCCCTTCTCTGGGTCTTTTTTGATTGAAAGTTCCGACGCCACTTGTTCTGTCGCCTCTGGAACTCCAAAGCACCCGTACTTCCAAACGGCGAGGAGGTTGGTTTTTTGCGGATGATTTTTTCATCCAGGTCCCCTATGTACCCCCTGCGTGCACTTGTCCCTTAGGTCCGATGGTTTTGATGCTCGTAGTTTTTTCCCAACCTCCACTCTTTCACGTGCGTGGGGGAAACGACGGGGTCCGTTTTAACCCCCCTCCACCTTTGGCTTGGGTGCTACGCAATGTTGCTGACTCTGCCCCCCCCCACTCTTAGAGAATGTGCCCGGCAACCTTGCTCTCACCCCCTTCCCCCTTCTTTCCGAACGTGTTTTTTTATTTGGGGGGGGGTCGGCTCCCTTTTTCAGAGGCTCTCATCCGACTATTGAATACGCCTCCGGTGTTTTTGGCTCCTTAAGTGCCAAGGAAGAATTGAGTGGACCGTGGTGGTGCTCGAACTTTGCGTTTTCTTCAGTTGGTACACGTCCTTCCTTTGTTTATGCAGTGTTTTCCCCCCCCTGATGCTTTCAGCTGGATTCGATAAGTCTGACGGCGTGAGAAGGAGATTACCGCTCCATTTCCCCCCCCTTGTTTGATTCCCTCTTCCTCCTTTTGGGAGAAAGATGATTTCCTTCTCGACTTTTCCCGCAGACCGTGGTGGTGCCACGTCACTTCCCGGCGACGACCTTCCCTTTTTAAACCAAGTACGATTTTTTTCTTTTTCCCCATCTCCGTTTTTTTTTCTTCGTTTCAGGTTTGTAGTAGTCTTTTTTCTGCTTTTTGAAGCCACGTTTTCACCACCCACAGTTTTTGAAGTCGAGTGCCTTTAAACCAGGAGGCCCCCGATCGGTCGCTTGCCGTCTCACCCCTTTCCTGAGCGGGTCTCTTCCTTTTTCTCCCCACGGTCAAGAGCATCTCACCCTCTTCCTCTCTTTTGTGGGCCGGCTGCCAGCTTACAAAGGGAAGTAGCTGGATGAACTTCATAAATTCTTTTTTTTACCAAAATTTCCTTTTCCCTCCTTTTTTCACTGAGGGCTGACCCAGCTCCACCTCTTTGTCTTCGTTCGTCCTCTTCCAGTGGTTGCGAGTTGGGGGAGCGCTTCTTCCTCTGGTCCCGAGTCTTCTCCGGTTTTTTCCTTTCCCCGTGCTGACGGACCGGTGGGCCTTCCCTACCTTCTTTCTTCTCTTCCCTTTTCTCATGGTATACCTGCCGTCTCCCCTTGCCACTAGAACGCGTGCTGAGATTTTTTTTTCGCGGCATTCCCTTTTTTCTTTTTCGGCCCTTCGGCTGTTTTTTCAATGGCTTGCTTCTCTTGCGTGGTGTTGGGGTTTATCTCCGCCGGTCACACGCACCTCTCGCCGCCTCTGTTTTTTTTCCTCTTTTTTTTGTTTTGGCGTTTCCCCCTTCTGGACGCAGTGGCTTTTCGTCGGTGTACCTTTGTTGAAGCGATCGCCAGAAGTTTTTCGTTCTGTGTTCCGCTTTTCTCTTCGTTGTTTTGTTTCTGCCATACGCCGCTCTTGGCGCATTTGGCGGCCTTTCGATACCTGTCACCACCCGGGACACGCGTAGTCTTTTTTTCCCAGTTCACTCTTCCACCTCTCTTAAGTCCCTTTCTTGCATCGCCCCTCCCCCTCCCCCCCCCCTTGGACCATTCGGACTGGTTTCCCTCCTTCTTTTCGCCAAGCGTATCTCGATTCAAGCGCAAGGGCAGGTGGTTCTCTGTATACTCTTCCTTGTCCTCGGCTTCCCTCAGGCCAACCAGCACAATCCTTTTTTCTTTTTCTCCGCATTTGCACTGACTCCTGTCGATCGGACTGTGTTCCAATAACATTGCCCCGCCTGTCCATCTCTATCTTCTTTCGTACTCATAAGTATTTCCTTTTTTGCCCCCCTTACTGCCCATTTTTAGTTCTTTTCTCCGGGGGACCCTGAAGACTTCTTTGCTAGTTCGATGGCACCTTTTTAGCCTCTTCTACCATCAGTTTTGTTCGTCTCCTTCTTTCGGCTGGTCTCTGCTACATTTCAACAGTCTGGGATGGTGATTTCCTTGCCGGCACTCTTTGACCCAGGACTATTTTTTTTCTTTTTTGAATCCTGTTATGCCCTCAGAAGGCAAACTCAGGCACCCCCCCACACCCCTCCCCCCTGCCCGCGATTCTTGAAGAAGAAACACCCTTGTATGCTTCTTGATCCTTCCTGTAAATTGTTTTTTTTTCCGAGACCCCTTTCTGTCTCAGCACCCACCCCTATTCGTTTTTCCCCCTCCGCCCCCACGCCCTCTTTCGTCCCGAGCTGCCGTTCGGGTGTAGGGACCAAAAACATCTGCTATTGGTCTTTCGTTCCTAGTGGGACCTCCAGAGCTTTTTGGTACCATTTTCAGCCCTTGCGTTGTTTCCCCGTCCCTGCGGCTCCTGAGTCCTGGAAAATCCCACTCCTGCCTACCGGGTTAGGGTAGAAAGGTTACATCTCTTTTTCGGTCTCTCTTATTTACGCCGCCGCTTTGATAGTTCTTAGTCGGCCTTTTTTTAGTCACCTTTTCTGGGCCGTGTGCGGTCCCCGCAGCCCCAAAAGAGGATAGGTCGCCTTCCAATTTTTGATGCGCACAGTTCTTGGCCTTGTGCGCGGTTTTTCCCCCGTCTTCCCCTTCTTCCCTGGGGTTTTCAGGGGTAACCCCCAGGCAGTTTGATTGTGACCAACTCATTCCCCCCTTCAGCCGTTAAAGATCCCGATTAGATTCTCGTTTTTTTTCTGTTCCGGCCCCCCGGATTCTTCCCCCGCACCCTATTTCCGTTCATAGTAAGGTGCCACTCCCCCCCTCCCAGTGCACTCGAAAGGTGGGCATCCAAAGTTTTTTTTGGATCCCATTCTCCCTTGTACAGATGGGAAACGTTTTTTTTTTTTTCCCCTCCTCACCTTTCCGGAAAATCCCGGGACTTTATTTTTTATCTTCTTTTCTCGTTAATCGCTACAGTGCGGCTTTTTGAGCCTTAGTAGACCCTTTCCTTTTTTTTTTACCACTCGCAAAGAGCCTATGCATCCCCCCTCTCTTTTCCCTTTTTCAAGTTGCATTTAATTTTTCCTCGGATTGGATAGACCCCTGTTCCCCCCCCCCGTTTTCCTCAGCACTGTTTTTTACAGTTTGCTGTCCCGGTCTTCAAGTTGACCCGATGTTGGGGAGCACTTCGTTGAGGGGGTTTTGACTCCTCCCCCGAACACATAGTTCCACCTTTCCCCCGCCCCGTTTTTCCCGTAACATTTTCTTAGTCCGGGTTTTGGCTTCTTTGCTCCGACTTCCCCTTTTTTGGATTGTCCTTTATCCGCATTTTCCGTCTTTCTTCAGTTCAAGTACGAGTTGTGTTCCGAATTTTTTAGGAGGGCTTTTTCTGGCTCATCTTTCCTGGTCCCTTCTGTACCCCGACCAACCCCCCCATGCCCCCTCCCCCCCGGAGGTCGGCTAAAACTTTTTTATCTCCCTTGGACGTTTCCGTTTTTTTCCCTTGATTTCCCCCCCAGCCCACCAAGTTCCGGGCCAGGCCAAGATCATGGCCATTCCCCTAGACTTTCAACTCCAAAGGTTAGTTCTCTTCCGAGTCTCTGAGTCATTTCACGGCTCGAGCCCTTAGACCGTGGCGTCTGTCCCCTTTTCCCTTGATCTTAGTACTGTCAGAAGTACCCTTCTCTGGTCCCCCACTGGCTTCCTGCTGCACCATGGCAACTCTTGTTTTTAGCACCTCTGTCCTCCTCCCTATTTTTTTGGTTGTTGAGATCAGCATGTCGGTTTTTCCCAACCGAGGATGGTTTTCCCGACTTTTTTTTAATTTCTTTCGAGATTTCCGTGCGTCGACTTCTTAATTTCTCCTCCAGAAGAGATATAAGAGTTTATCGCTTTGATTATTGCTCCTGCCGGTTCTTCTAACTAATGAAACTTTTTCTCTGAACTTTGTTTGCTGACATGGACTTTTGTGCGATGACGGGATCGGTATCTTTGATGCCCCCTTCACCCTTTGGTTGCCGCGGCACCAACGATTCTTCCCCCCCGTGAGCGTCTCTGGCGCGGTTGTCTTACCCCTTTTTGTTCCTCCCCCCCAACCCCCTACTACTTGGGCGGCATTTTGTTTTTCCTGGTTCGAGCTTTTGGAAATTTTTTTGTTAATCCAATAAAGAAGGGGGCACTTCCCACGGGCGACCCCTCCCCTGACTATTGGTACTTCATGCAGAGGTGAATCCAATCTCCCTTTGTGTAGCTGCGCCCCCCGGAAGTACATCATGTTGACTCTGGGGCGGGCCAGGCGGTTCGAGGTTGATGCCTTATTGGATTGTTCCGCAGCTTTTTTTTCGCGTAGGGCTTTTGGAATCCAGATGAGGCCTTTCTGTTGAAAGAGTTAACCCCTGACGCCATCATAAGGGTTGGGCTCGTGCCCTGCAAGGATACGTGCTTTTTTT
>Ga0179593_1506086_pt1 | contig 13466 bp, 19 predicted proteins | sample CZODoug2_1_08_16_FD_185931 | JGI IMG/M metagenome (GOLD analysis project Ga0179593, IMG submission 185931) | Vadose zone soil fungal communities from Angelo Coast Range Reserve, California, USA - CZODoug2_1_08_16fungal (PacBio error correction) | ecosystem: Environmental > Terrestrial > Soil >... | reverse complement strand
CTTTTTCAAAGACCCCGGTCACCCTCCTTGGCTCCCATAGTTTAATTCGGTTTTTTCTCTTGGCACATCCAGTATAGTAGCTTCGTCACACAGACACCTCTTTAGCTTTCCCCATATGCTCCAAGGACGCATGGAACGTCTTTTTTTTTCCTCGGGACCTGACTTCCATCTTAGTGGGACGAGGTAGTTTATAAGAAGACGGTTATTCGGAGGGGGCCATGGGGGGGTTTTTCGTTTCCAGGTAGTTGGAGTTCCTATTTCCCTCTATTTCGATTGGTTTCATGGCGGTCGTGCTCGCCCATCCCCTCCCTTGAAGCGGAGTGCTCTAGGTTGACGGACTTCCCCCTCGAGAGTTTGCTGAGCCTTTTTCTTCCCTCTTTAGCCACGGCCCGGCGACTTTGTGGTTCCTCTTATCAAGTCGCCGTGCAAGCCGTCCGCACGCAGGTAGTTTTAGCTCCTTGACAGAGTTTTTCGCTCTCTTCGGAGGTTGATGCGCGGGCTGGTATTTACACAAGAAGAGGAGGAAACCTGTCAGCGAATGGCCCCCGAGCCCCCCCTGATGACGTCGGCTGGTCCTTTCTTTCCCGCGACACGGTGCCACTTCTTATCCGCCTTTGGTGAGTTTTTCCTCCTAGATTTGCCTCTTTTTCCACACCCCGCCCTGTTGAAGGGTTCTCCCCTTTCCTTTTGAGAAATCCTGAAGCTTCCTCTCCCAGTCCCTACCCGTTGAGTTTGTCTTTCTTTTCTGCGACCCCCTCGACGCGGTGAAAAAATTTTTTCCTCTTGTTTTGCATATTTTCCTCCGTCCTTTCTCCCTTACTTTCTTTTTCCCTGCCAAGCACCTCTGTCGGCTGCTCCGACTGACCTTTTAAAAATGGGCATCTCTCCCCGTCTTACTCTGGAGTAAGTTGGTTCATGTCCCCTTCTGTCATCGTAACTTCCCAAACTTCTTTCTCCCTGTATAGTTCCTCGAAAGTCTTCTCGGAGTCATTTTTCCTAAGAGGACTAGGTGACGCTTCCTTGTCCCTGACTCCGACTTATGTCTGTGCCCCCCTTCGTGATATTTCGCCTGCGTGGTTTTTTTTCTTTTTTAGCGCTCTCGTTCTGCAAGACGGCTGTCCGAGTTTCCTTGACGTTTGGTCCAACCACCTCCCCCTCGGTCTTTTCGGACTCCTCTTCCTTCTTTGCCTGGTTGTCTCCGCCCTTTGAGACTTCCTTAGTCGAGGGCTTTTCCTTTTTCCCCCCCTGGCAAAATTTGAGGCCCCAACCTTTCTTCGATGTGTACAACTCCTCTTTACTGGTGCGCTCTTCTCTTTTTAACCCCCCTCCCCCGCACTCTTCCACGAGTGGCAAGTCGCTCTTTCACTCCCCTATCTCCCGCCCTCAGCGCCGTGCGCTCTCCCCGGCGCAGCCAGTGTGGCACCACGCGGATTGATGTCCAGTGACTTCTTTCCTCCAGAGAGGCTCTGCCGAACGTGCGGCCCTTCTCCCGCGGGCTGCTAGTCTTGTTCCCGTCACAAAAGCCACTCCTAGGCAAGAACACAGGTTTAAGAGAAGCGTTTCCGGACGGTTAAGAAGGTGCTCACCCGGCACCAACCCTAGGCTCCCTGAACACTTACCGGACTTTTGTGTCAATAGGAGGTCGCCTGGTCCGCCCCTTTCCTTATCCACGATTGCAATACTGTGGCAGTCCCCGTGTGGACGGCCCCTGCGGTTTTCTTTAGTTGAGTCCCGCCCTGCCCTAGCGCCGCCCTTGGGCGACGTATAGAATCATACCTCCTGGGCACCTCTGCCCCCACCCACAGCCTTCATGGAACTGAAATCGGGAATCCATCCTGCCTTGCATTTCATAGTCAAAACATTACTGTTGGCCCCAGTGAACAGGAAAGACCTAGTCCCTTTGGTTTCGTCGAAATAGTCTCGACTTTCCTCAGTGTCCCTTACTTTTTCCTGAAGCACTTACGCACATAGTATACCCCACGAGCCACAATGCAGTAGATATGGAGATGCACCGCGGATCGCCCGCTGCCACTTCTCCCGGTGAACCCAACAAAATCCCTTCCCCCCCCCCAAGCTTACAACTCGGCCAAACCCCATGTACGAGTGAGCGGATTACTTCCTCACTTAAACTATAACCTTTTTCGCCCTTTCGCAAATACCCGAGCGGTGACCTTTTCACCCCAACCTGCAACAGAGGAGAGCGGGCAATGAGGCCTTTCGGTCCAGGACTTGGCTTTTTTCCACGCTGACCCCCCGCGCGTTTTTTTTTTTCCAGCTAAACAGGTCAACAACTTTTCCCTTCGGCCTGTAGTGACCCCGCATATTCGGGTGAACAAAACCCTCCCCTCTTGTTCCCCCCCCCCCCCAAAGGAAGAGCGCCTCGATCCGGTTTCTCACCTTCAGGACAGTAATCAACCCTTTCTTCCCCTAGCCCAAGGGGGGCTCCACTTACCACCCCCCCCCCCTCCCCCCCCCACCCCCCTCGTCCCCCCCCCCCCACCCGACCCCCCCCCCCCACCCCCCCCCACCCCCCCGCCGAAATTTCTGGGAGACCCCCCCCCCCGCCCCTTTTTCCCCGTATGATACCCCCACGCCTCCTACCTCCCCCCCCACCTCGGTCCCCCCCCCCACACCCCCCTCCGCCCGGGGGACCCAGCCCTTCGCCCCCAACCCTTATCGGTCGGTAACGGCCCCCCCCCCCCGGCTCCCCCCCCCCCCACCGCCCCCTCCCCCCCCCACCACCCCAAACACAACCCCCCTTCACCGCAGCCCCCCCCCCCTACGCCTCCCCCCCAGCACAAACCACCCCCTCCCCCCACACCAAAACCACCCCCCCCAACCTCCTCCCCCCCCCCCCACCCACCCCCCCCCTAAACCTCCACCCACGCCCCCTTCTCCACCCCTCAGGTAGTAGAGAGGGGACCCTTTTCCCCCAACCCACTCAAACCACCCTCGCGCCAACCCACACCTCCCCCCCCCCCCTTTTTCTTAAGAGCTGCCCCCCTATCTCCTTGCCCCCCCCCCTCCCACCCCACCTCCCCCCCCCAACCGCTCCCCCCCCCCCCCCGGGCTCCCCTTTTTTTTTTCCCCCCGCTCGAACCTCCCGCCAATACACCCATCCCCCCTCTTCCACCCGGGGTGACAACCCCCACCAACCCACTCGCACCTTCCCCCCTCCACCGACCCCCCCCCGCTTTCTCACAACCCCCGCACGCACACACCCCCCCCCCACCCCCCCCCGTTCTCAACGACAACACCCTTCTGACTTCCCGCCCCCGACCCCTCCCTTCGCACGCATGTGAGATCCTGCTTACTTTGCAACCCTCTCCCCACAACACATTTCGCTTTCACAACCCCCCCCCCCCCATCCCCAACTTTCTCTTTGTGTTCCTCCTCAGCTCCCTTTTTTTAGTCACTTGTCACCCCCAGCCCCCAACCCCACTGATACGACAAACCGCCACCCACCACGCCCTCGCCTTCCCCCTTGGTGGACCTACCTCTGTTGAAGAAGGTGCCCCCCCCCCAACCCCCCCAACCCCCCCTCACCCCCCCACCTCCCCCGCCCATCCCACCAAACCCACCCCCCCCCCCTCCCCCCCCCCCCCCCCCAAGAAGATCCCACCCCCCATTATACGAGAGCACCCCGCCGCCCCCACTACAAATCCTCCCCGACAACACCCGCCCCACCCTCACACCCCCCCTTCCTCCCCACCCCCCCCACCACACAGCCCACAGTTCAACCACACCGACCCCCCAGCCCCCAGGAAACAAATAACCCCCCCACACCACCACGATTTCCCCCCGTACCAACACCATAAAAGAAACCCTTACCCCCCTTCCCCCCCTCCTCGAAAAAGACACCCCCCCCACCCCAATCCCCGGGAGCACCCCCTCCCCCCCCCCCCACTCACCCAACCCCAACCCGTCAAACACGCCCCCCCCCTGCCCCCCCCAAATGGCAATTTCTCAGCCCCGTGCACCCTCACCGAAGAAGACACCCCACCCCCCCTTTTTCCCTACCCCCCCCCCCCCCCCCCCCCACAACTGAGAAACACCCGATCTTGCCGCAACATACGCCCCCCCCGACCCTCCCCCCCCCACCACCGCCCCCCCCCCCCCCCCCTCCTCCCCCCCCCCCTCCCCCCCCCCCCCCTCCCCACCACCCCCCCCCCCCCCGCCCCCCCCCTCCCCCCCCCCCCCCCCCCCCCCCAAACACGTTTTCAGTCCTTGGTCCCAACTCCTTCCGCCCTTTTGACACCGGTGCTCCGTTCCCACCCTAGACAAGGGCGATTGAACTACCTCAGTCTCCTGATCCGTTCGCATCCTAGATTTTGTGGAATCCCCTAGCTATCGCCTACTTTTCCTAATAAATTGTAGTCGAAGTTTTTCCATTCCTCCCCTGTTTTCTCGGATTGATTTTTTTCGACCCCTGCTCTGTAATACGTTTCGATTTAGGCGAATCATTCTTTTTGGCCTAGAGAAATGTCTCTTTTCGCCTGCCTACAGATTCCTGAGTTGACAATCCCCCCACCTCGCTGCCTTTGGTGAGAAACTTATCTTTGTCTTTTTTCCTTCACTCGCAAGCGGACTACGCGCAAAACAGGATACCACGCCTCCGCGACCTTGATTCTAGGACCTCCCTGTTTTTGCTTTTTTTTCCCTGAGATTTGCGACTTGCCTTTCCTCTGTGCCTCCAGCCGAGCAGATCATGGCCTGTAAGTTATCCGTTTTTCCCGGTCTCTTCCTTTCCGGTCATCCCCTAGGGTGGATTGGTGATACTCCGTTAGTTTTCCTTTTTGTAGGGCCAATGTCTCGCTCTACTTTCAGACCATTTCAGTGTTTTTGACCGACGCCATCGCCTGAAAGCTTGACCGTCGTCCTACTCAGCTTCCCAGCCGCGTAGTCTACAACAGGTCTTTTCTTGGGTTAAGGTTATTTTCCTGCCGGTCACTGGTCGGGCATTGTTTCAACTATTTTATTCTCGTTCCCTCGTCATGTCCCGATTCCCCCCTTCCCCCCCCCCCTTCTACACGCCTTTCCTACAACCACCCCTGCTATACGTTGCTTTTTCTCATACGCTAAAGCCGGTTCCTTAGGCGTCCTCCTACAGAATGTTCCTACTTTTTTATCCTTAATCCGAGAAGATTGTCCTTTGAGTCTCTCCCTTTGTTACCTTTCTATGTAACAATCCGCAGTTTGACCTTACCTGTGGCCCGGGTCCTCGAGCCGTATGTCGCGGACCCTATGGGCTCTCGTCTCCCTCCTTCTCCCACCCTTTTTGGAGCGGTTTTTTTTTGTCGAACCCATATCCTTGCCGTAAGAGCACGGACAAGCCCAGTGATTACATTCAGCTCGTCGATTATACCCCCCTCTCCTAATCAAAAGTTTTATAATCTTTTCCTTTGGGTTCCCGCTCGTGTTTCCCGAGCGTTATATGGTCGTACGGTTCCCGCACCCCTTCCTTTTCACTGTTCCGTTTTAGGGGGTGTGCGAAAGTCCCCAGCAGCCCCTACTTTAGCTGCGAGATGTAGACGATTCCTTTTCGACTTTTTTTCTCGTCTGTGAATCTCATTGTCGTAGTGAGCTTCCGCGTTGTCTCCCCTTCGTACAACGTTTTTTTTTCTCAACATTTTTTTAGTTTTTTTAGCTGTATTTTTTTTTTTTTTTTTTTTTTCTATGTTTGTTTTTTTTCCCAGCCAACGCGCCCTTATTCACCGTGAGCGGCACTCCAGCCTTCCTCTCTACCCTGTGTAGTTCCTTCCTCCCCGTCCCCCCCCGACACTGGTCCAGATCAAAGTGGATTTGAGTCTGAAGCATAACCTCGCCCTACTCCCCCAACATTAAAATGACATTGCAGACGGTTTCCCTAAGCCCCCCTCCCTCGCGAAATACGCCGACAGCTAGCATATAGCAGCTGCAGGCTAACAACTAAGCGTCCACTTCTGAACCTGTATTTTTTTTTTTTTTTTTTTGTTTTCCCTCTATGTCGGCGAGTCCCCCCTCTTGCCTGTTAAGATTCGTTACGTTCAGACTTCCTTTGTAGCAGATGCATTCCCCGTGCCCCTGACGATCGACCATTCACGGCGCTTCCCGCCCCCCAGTGACCTTTATCCCGCCGTTTCAACCGCTCCAGTTTTTTTCTGTTCTACTGAATTGGGATTTCCTTTCAAATTGATCACTTCGTTAATCTCGTCCTCCCTTGTCAGATTTGCGATATGTGTTACTTCCAATGCTGCTCTTGTCATTAATGCGCTCATTCTCTGTTCTCCCGATATGATGCGTCTAGCCCCCTGTTCTTACCAGTCGTACGTTTTCCCCTCTCACGGTTTCTCTTGTACGCATCGTTCTACTCCCCCCCTGAATGCGTGAACTCTGCCCCTTTTTATCGACCTTTTTACTTCAAAGGTGGGTTTATTCTCTACCTTGTATCAGTGAGCCCTTGTTTTTTTCCTGTTTGTGCGTCGAGCCGAGATGCCTTTCCTCCTCCTTTTGTAGTCCAGGCGTCAATGTCTTTTCCGAGGTGTTTTGCACATTAAACTTGGTCTCTGTTCCCCTGTAGCGTGCCCTTTTTTTCCCTCGTTCGCTAGTCGTCCTAATCCCTTGCTCTTTCCTTTTCTGCCGCCGACAGTGCCGCCGTGTCCTTTGATGCCATGTGCTTTCTCCGGACGATGCTTCCCCCTTGTGAGCACTTTTTGTCGGAACCTTCTCACGTTTCTTTGCTCCATCGCCATTTCCTTCGGTTTGTCGGTATCCTTCTGCTCACTGTAACCGGCCCAGCTTAGCTAGACAGGTTCCCCACCACGACGCTTCTGTGATTTTTTGTATCGTTCCCCTTCTTTAGTTGACTTTCCCATCCCGGCTAACTCTTAGCGCCGCTTTCCCTCCCATTGGCATTACACCATTTTACCTGGAGTCGGGCAGTAGCCCCCCTCTTCGTTTTCGACCCTGCTTTTCCCCCCTCTGGAGCCATTTTCTTCTACAGGTCGACAACCTCTGCTCTATTTTCTGAGCTGCGTGCACCCCGCCGGACGCTCAAACAGGCCCAGACGGAAGGCACAATGCGTGTTCCCTTACCCCCGCTCCCTTCCCCCAAGGTTCCCCCCTGAAGGTTGTTATCATGCCTGCTCCTAGTTTTTGCCTTACCGCCTTGAGCAACCCGCCCCCCCGTTTTGTGAGTGTACCCCCACACCCTCACTTGCCTTTTCTCGTAAGTTGAAAACTTTTTGCTTTCGCTTTGTGACAGATCCTGCGGAGGACATCGGTCAGACCTGATGCGTTAGTGCTGGCTGAGTCTTTTTTGTACACGCCCGCGCGTGTGTCTTTAGTGAGGTGAAATTTTTTTTCCTTGAATCCTTTGCCTGAGGACGATTTGCCCCGGTATTAGTCCTTGGTCTTCCCCCCTTCACACAATGCCACTTTCCCCTCCTGACCTGATTTTTTCCCGCTCCCTTGTGTGCGGTTCCTTTCGTCGGGGGGGGTCTATGGCATTCCCGCCTAAGATTACGTTTTCTGTCCCCGGTCCCCCTTTGGTTCCTTCTATTTCCCCCCACTACCCCGTTTGTTCCTTTTTGTGCCCTGGGTGCACATCTTAGTCTCCTTTCCTCTACGACAGCTTGATTTCCCTCTGCAATCCGGGCGTTCTTGTATTTCCTCCCCGTTCCCACTATAGCCGTTTTTTTTTTACCGCCTTTCTTTTTTTGAGGTGAGATTCCCACACCGAAATCCCCATAGACTGGGTCCGGTGACCCTTGAAGGCGTTGACCCTGAGCCGCGAGCAAACTTCCTTCCTTAAAGCACCCTGTGCCGCGAGAGCCCCCCCTAAACCAACTTCCTTTTTTTTTGGACGCTTAGTACCTTCCTTCTGAGCGTTACGTGATTGCGCTCATCGCCCGTAAAAGGTCCGGCGTCCCCCCAAAGACCTTTTCCGCTTGGTTCCCTCCGCGTCCTTTTGACACCCCCCCTTTTTGGCTCGATTTTCAAGGGTCTCACTCCTTTTGACTGAACGCGAACTGCTGCAATCTTTTTTTTTTCGATCCGGAGTAAATATTGCAATCCCTTTGTCTTTACTTTCTTGATATGGCTGGCATGAAATTGCACTAAGACTATCTCTTTTAGCAAGACCTGTCCCCCTCTATGTTCCGACAGTGACACGATTGACGCATGCGACCTCTTTTTTCCGCGAATTTCAGACGCGACTCCCCCATGTCGATGCGATTCTTCGCACAGTTAGTTTGGACTGTTGACGCATCTTTTTCAGCTTCTAGTTTTTTTTTTCCCCTCGCCTGTAGCCAGCGGCCCCTGGGCCGTGTTATTAGAGGAACGTATCGCCCCTGCCAGTACTGTTCAGGTCATTTACATGACCTTCGCCCTTCCTTCCTTCTGGGTTGTACCGCACGCGTGTTTTTCCTTTTTTAGAGCTGACTACTTTCTGGTGTCAAGTTCCCACTCCGACCCGTTTTTCATTCTTTCTTGTATTGCCCCGTTTTTTGTTTCTCGACTGGTCAGCCGCTTATGCTAGCCTACTTTTAGCTTTTAATCTGTCCCGGGATCTGTTCACGTTTTTTTTCCTTTCCCATTGCTCCTCCAACTCGATAAGGCCCGTAAGCCTTTGCTCTGATCAGCTGAGGTACTTTGATCACGTTCAAGAAGTCCTGGATGCGCCTGACGACCTTGCCCGGTTGTCCTTTTCCCCCCCCCCTTTTGTGACTTGAGCCTCTGTGTCCTCCTTTGTTGCATTTATGTTAGTAAGACTTTTTCCTTTCCATTTCCTTGAGCTCTACTTTAAGAAGTCTAAGCTCCCTTGACTAACGCCTCCCTCCTCTTTTTTAGGACGGCCTTGCTGGTAGTACGTTTTTCTGCCATTTTACACGAACAATTCCTCCTCCCCCTTTCCTTTCCTGTGGCTTTTTCTGCCCAGGACCCTTCGTTCGCCCCTTCTTCCGAGCGTCAGTTTCTTTTAGCTCCATGAACAGCGTCGCGGTGCATGACGCTTTTTCTCCCCCCCCTCTATCCGCATGAAGATTTTTTACTCCTGGCTTACAACACAACATGTGTCAGGACCCTACTTCCTCCAGTCCCGCGTTTTTACTCGCCCATGATGTTTTGCGCCCTCCCCTCTGGTACAGATTGACGCCACAGTCCTAGCCCCCCTCTTCGCAAGAGTGAAAACCGCTCCAAGACAGGACCAGATATGAAGCAATCCCCGAGCAGCCCGCTCCGGCACCGCCCCTCGCCACATTGATAAGCTTTACCCTCTAGTAGCTTGCATGAAGTCGCCCCTTTTCAACGTTCCTCCGACCTACCGTGCGAGTAAGTCTGTTGCCCCGACTTCTAGGATCAGTGTAAGTCCTCGCGTTCTCTTCCAAGCACTTTGGCCATTGTCAAAATCCAGCCCCTCCTATCCCAATAACCTAACTCCCTTCCTTTTTTATACTGTGATACATTTTGTGTGCTTTCTGACTTTTTTTTATGATAGCTAGATTTTTGCTGCCTTTCGAGTCCCCCTCCTCGGATCCATCTCACCCCCCCCCCCCGCCCTCGAGCCCCCCCGATCCCTGTTTTTCTGACAGCGAGCCCTTGGAGCACATCATGACGTCTGGCGTGTTTTTCTTGTTTTTGTGTTTTGCCGAGGTGTTTTTTTGGGTTTTTTTTTTTTTTTTTTTTGTGTGTTTTTTTTGATCTTCTGTTTTTTTTTTAGGTTGCGACGCGGTTTTGGGTTCTTTGTTTGTTTGTGTGTTTTGTTTTGTTTTTTTTTTTTTTTTTGGTTTTCCTATTTTTTTTGGAAGGGCAGCAGTTCACTGTGTCTCTTTTTTTTTTTGGTTGTTTCGTGTGTTGCCTTCTTTAGTGTCGGACCCCCCCCCCCCCCCCCCCTCCCCTGGAAGACTGTTTTTTTACAGATCGCAGCATTACGATGAACCCTTCGCGCAACGACAATCAAGTCTACGTCTTTCTTGTGTGCCTTGCCCCCCGCCTTTTTGCCCGCTATGTCCCTGTTTTTTTTTTTGCTGTTCCCCCCTTGCCAATCGTTCGAGAGCGCCTTTTTAAGTAAAGGACAGAGGACCTTTTAACCATCTCTCCTTTCCTTGAATAGCCCTTCATCTTTTTCCGCTGAGGCCCCTTTGCCCTTATGTCCCTTACCTTTTTTTCCCCTAGTACGCGATGCCGTAAGTTTCCCCCCTGTTGAGGTCAAATGCACTCTCCTTTCCCGTGCCCCTCCAGTGTTTTTTTTTTTTTTTTTTTTGCCCCGCTTTTCCCTTGCAACATGGAGTACACATTTCCTCATCCCACACAGCCAGAGTTCAAGCCTCTTTCCGCTATGTAGGTTGTTGGCCCCTGACTTCTCTCGTGCAGAGCACATTGTCTCATTGTTCTCCTCTCCTCAGGTTGGTCATCAACCGTTCGCCCTCCCAGATCGACGACTGCGCTAAAGGAGTTAGTTTCCTTTCTTCGTCCAAATCTAGCAGCTCCCCGCCGCTTTTGACTTTTGACTTACTTTCGGATCCCCTCCCCCCTGTCTCAGTTCGGTTTCTACCCTCAGAAATTATTCTTTTAAGATAATCCTGCTAGTACAGCAAGCCAAACTTCATGACGCTTCCCTTTCTCCTTCTGAGCCGCTTACTTTTTTTCCCGCGCCTGCTTACCATTGCTCACTTCCCCTAACTGCGCCGCAATCTCTACCGCGACCGCCTTACAGCAGCGCGGATTTTCGTCCCTCTCTTCCTGCGTACACTAGGCATAGATTCTGCGCTCTCAAGAGCAAGACCCCCTGCGACGCGTCCCAGACTCGACGCGATTGTTCTCCTTCTGTTCCAAGACATCACTCGTGACCGCCACGAGCCCCGCCACAGGAGATACCCCCTTTTTCATGCTTGTATTGTAGCTGTTCTTTTTTTTTTTTCCCCCATTCGAGCTCTTGCCGCAGACCCGTCAAGACAAGCCGTCCCTTTGGACGCAACTGCGTGCGGCCAATCTGTTCTGTTCCCCTGAGAGCCCTTACCTTCGACTTCTTTTCCCCCCCCTTCTAGATGACCCGTTCTCCCGTCACACGAGCTCTTCGTCTGACAAAACTCCTCTCACTAAAATGCGCTAGGCCGCTCACTTTCCCGTCGCGCCTTCCTTTTTCCCGTTCACATCTGGGTGCTACCGTTTATGCTCACCCGCCAGCCAGGATTCGTTCAGCTAGGCACTACACCGGGACGATCCTTGCTTGCCCGTCCCTGAGTCCTTCTATGTCCCGCCCTTCTTTTTCCCTTTTCGCCTGCCTTGCCGCTATGTCCTCCCTGCTGTGAACTGAACCCCCTTTTTCCCCAGATCTGTCAGCAGGATCCGCCAGTTTGTCTCTTTTTTCTGTCCGCCTCATATTTTCACTTTTGCTTCTTATGTAGATCGCGTTTGGCCCGGGACCCGCGTTGTCTCAAACACAAATACGTCAAGTTCCTTAGAGCACATTCCATATGCATGTTTTTTTTTTTCCTCGATTGTCACTCAGATATGGTCTCATTGCTTTTCGATCAAGGCCCAACAATCCTTTAACTTCACGGTATAGCGGCCTGTTACATCGTTTCCCCTCTGCATACGTCACCCTCTTTCGCGTCAGCCATCCTTCCCTCTCCTCGTTCTGATACTATCAGAGTTTTTCGTTGAGGCCGAGCAATCCCCCCTCTAGTCTCGTTGCTCCCACTTTCTAGGTGTCCCGATCGTCCCGTTTTCGCTGCGGAACTCTGTTATCCCTGCTGCCAGTCCGCTTTGTTCACCTGCCAGGAGGAGCCGCCTGACAGTATAGTGTCGGTCCGTCCTTCTTCTCTTCCCGGAATAGGCCTCCTGAATTTTCCTTCACTCCTGCTCGTAACGTGTCCGTTGCCTTGACTTGTGTTCTTTTGCTGAAAGAGTGCATATGCTTTCCTTGCTGCTACTCGTAAGTAACCTCTCCCCACCTGTCGCTTTAGTATATTCCACTCCTCACTCCCTCGCTTGGTGCCTTCTTCCCGACTTGATGTCTTCCGACTCAACGCATCCCCACTTTTTCTTCTTCACCCTAGTTGCCATCCCCTACTACGTGCTCGCGTGGTGCTCCCTACGTTCCTTTGTCTGCAGCTATTGCATTGTTTTTTATTTTTAGCTCCCATTTTTTTACCGCGCATCGTCCGAGCCATTTTCTTCCCCCGACTTTTTTCAGTGTGTCCAAAGATAGTTGTGTGACGCAGTGAAGTGACCTAGAAAGCGTGCCCGTGTTCCGCGATACGTCGCTTGGTCTAGTTTTCTTTCCCCTTATCTCAGCGATTAGACGTTTAAGTGTTGTTGAAAACGGTTTCCCCCACCCCAGCTTTCCTTCACCCTGCCCCGACTTTTCTTCTCTTCTCTTTCCTCCATGTGGTCCTCTTTTTCTGCATGCCTACGGCTGAGGTACCGACAGAGTGCGAGGGCGCGTCTCTTGTTATCTTTTCCCGTTCTCACATGGCCTTTTCCCCCTCACAGAGCCTGATAGTTACATTCCTTTCCAGTGTCTATTTCTTTGACGGGTCGGTGCCTTGACGATACCGCCCGGATTTGCCCTTGACTCACTTTTCAAGCAGAGAGGGACGAAAGATCTTTTTCTTCACGCTTCTGTCAACTGGAGATGCCTGTATGATGAGTTTGTTCCCCTCGATCACAGAATCTCCCCCCCTCCTACCAGTGACCACCTTGACTGGACTTTATAGCGGTTTCCCTCCCACTCTGCCTCCCTTGTTCCTTCGAGACAGATTTGAGATTGTATCCCTGCCGTCTTAGCGTCGCCAACTCCATCGTTTTATTGTCTATTTCTTTGAAACGACGCTCTTTTTCTTCCCCGCATGCGCTCGCCTCTGCAGTTCCATCCGCTTCTTTCCTTCTCTATTTCTTCACTCGTTGTCTTGTGCAGTCCCCCTTTTTTTATATTCAGGAGAGTGTCCCGACGTCGACTTTGTTTTCCCGCCACGAGTCTTTTTTTTTCTGGCTCTTATCTTTTGGGCCAGTGACCCCCCATTCTGAGGAACCATCCGCCCCATAGAAGTGACGAAACCCCGCACGTTACGCTGAGCCCACACCTCGGTCTCTTGCTTGAGGGACCTCGACGCGAAAAGATCAACCCTCCCTTGAAAGTCCCCGTTTCTTAAGATACCCCCTTACCCGATGCCTGAGCTCACGTCTTTAGACGAGCCACTGCCCCTGCCACTCTGACGGGGAAACGGAAACTAGGTTATGAATCCGGATTACTCTTGCTCCGCTGTCAAGTCCTGCGACGTTTTCCCTTCCCCAACCGTGTTGCTGTGTTTCTCGTCGTCTTGTGACAGACGCTCAATCACATAACCTATCGGCACCTCCCCCCCCTTTCCCAGTCAATTACCTGCATGACCTTAGCACCATCTCTTTCTTACGAAAAACTTGCATAGCGATTTTTTCTTGCCGCAGATGCTGACTATGCCTCTCACTCGGGTCGTTTATTGCCG
>Ga0179593_1332564_pt1 | contig 13466 bp, 9 predicted proteins | sample CZODoug2_1_08_16_FD_185931 | JGI IMG/M metagenome (GOLD analysis project Ga0179593, IMG submission 185931) | Vadose zone soil fungal communities from Angelo Coast Range Reserve, California, USA - CZODoug2_1_08_16fungal (PacBio error correction) | ecosystem: Environmental > Terrestrial > Soil >... | reverse complement strand
ACAGCGTCCCCCTCGCGATCGCAGAGTCCATGTCGTCAGAATTTCCCCCAATTTCAGGCCCCGCCCACAAAACCGAAGATACCCTGACCCTGCAATCCCCTCTGAGGGACCCGGATCCCCAAACTGTTTCAAGCAGTTTTTCCTCTTTGGTAACCCCCGCTGAAATGACCTCTATTACTCACGTAGTTCCCCGCTTTATTGGCGATTTTTTTCTTCGCCTCTTTGATGGAAGATCCCCCGTCAGAAAGGGTTTCTCATCTTTTCAGCGAAGCTGTTCCGATAAGATTAATCCCCATGCCCTCCCTCCTTTATCCCCGACCGCGATTGGTACGGCCTCGTCGCCATTTGACGGGTTTTTTTTTTTTCTTCCCATCCTTCCTCAGTGAGGTAGCGCACTCCCCTTTGTCGTAACACTGCAGCTCAGTGCCCCCCATACTTAAATCAATAGGCAATTTTCCCCCTGTTCTGATCATCCAGCAGAATACTCATTCCTTCTCTTCCTGGGCGAGACAAGATTTCCCCCTTCGCTACTCTTTGATGGGGTTTATTCTTAGCTTTTTGTGCTCCCCTATCCCTCGACTCTGATGGTGCAAGATCTTCCCCTTCGATCCCCATTCCCCTATGATATCGTAGCTTCGTCCGGCCCCATGCCCTGAGAAACACGAGGCTTCGAGCTATATTGATTCTTCCAGTGCCTAGAAGGTTAGCATGTCCCCCCCCACCGTCTTGTGTTTTCCCCGTTCGTGATCATGAGACCTTATAATGTAGAGTCTGGTGTCCACTGGAATCCTTACACTTCCCCTCCAACGCATACCACTGACTTGAACCCCCCCCCTCGCACTTCCTCCGTAAGCGTCAACCCCCCGACCAGCCCGTTCGTAAGCCCGATGAAACACCTGTCCCTGTTGGCTCTATTTTCACACAATGACATTTCTAGGCCACCCTTTTTTCTCACCTGACTTCTTGTCCAAAGTTCGACCCTCCATGAGTAATCTGGCTAACCTTTTATTCCTCCTTTCCTCGCCGCCCAAAAAGGTATCACGTCCCCTCCCCTCTTCCCCTGTGGGTTTCTGTGCCTTTTCTCAGTAATCAGTCATGATTAAAAAAAAACGCTCCCCCGTCACCTATCCCTTCGTGCGTCGCTTTTTCGGCCCCCCGTCCAGTTTTCCATAGACTAATAAACGTTTTCTCTACCCCTCGCGGGACTCCCCCTGTGGTGGCCCCTCGCTGCGGATGCCTTTACGTCCTTCTGTACACGTGGTTACATCCACGACCGATCTTCTCCGTACGATTGCGGGCCCTAACCGTCGCCGAATGCAATTGAACTGGTTGTTCCTTCGCCCTCAGCCTCCCTTGTCGGTGGTGACAGCCACCTGCCCAATAAGCCCTCTCCACGCCGCCTCCTTGACGATCGACGGCCCGCCCCAACACTATTGCTTTCCCGACGTCACGTTTTCTTTTTGGTCCGTCCCCCCGCACAAGTCCAACTCACAAGCTTCCCTTCATAAAATCTAGGGGTGCCTCTTTCCCCTTTTCCCCCACCCTCCCGATTAACCTTTTCTGCCCTCCGTTCACCGCAGTCGTTCAAGTGAGCTCTTGTTCCGCGTCGCCTTTTTTCACCAAGCTGCGTCGATTAGTACCTCCTTTTGATTAGGTTTTGTTTTCATATCCCCTCTCCCTTATTCGTTCGGATAACTTTCTTTTGATGTTCAACCTTTGCATAAAGTCAGTCTTTTTTTGATGCCGAGCCCCCCTCCTTTCCGTTGTGGTTTTTCTATCTTCTCCTCGGTAGGACGTGATTCAACTTTTGATCCCCTCCCCGGGATACAGGCCCCCCCGTTAATATCCTTTTTTGATATTTCCTCCCCCCAACGATATTGGATACTTAACTACGAAGATTGGAAGCGAGAGGAAACACAGCTTTTTCAATACGGTCTTTTCCTGTTTTCTCCTTTATTTGTCGGAGGTTTTCTCTCCCTCTATCACCGCCGTCATTATGCCGCTTTTTTCCCTATCTATCTTTGCCCCCAAGAAAGGTCCTGAGGATATCCCTCGGGTCTTTCCTTTATCCTTCCACAGTATTGGACTTGCTAGTTGGATTGACTGGTGTTTTTTCCCGACTTTCTGAGATTTTTTCTTCAGCCCCACAGTTTCTTTGTTTTCCCTCATCCTTTTAGGGGCGTCCTTCGATCCTCTTCCCTGTGGTCGGTCTTGCCCGAATTTTTCCTCGTCAAGACCCAAGGTCCTCTCTCTTTACAACCGCTTTTATTTCTGCTGGAATAACGGAGGGGAGATAAAGTCCCCCCCCCCTCTTTGTTCGCTTTTATCAGGCCTCCGCCCTTTTTCCCTCATCTGCTTTTTTTTCCGACTTGAAGGACCTTTCTTTCCTAGATTCCGAAACCCCCCCTTTCCGTTTTATATCCAAGTCGTGTACCTTTTCTTGTTGGCGTGAGATTGAGTTCTGGAACATAGTATGCAATTCCCCTGCCTTGCTTTCGAATCTTGAACCTAGGCCAGTACGCCAGCAGGGGGCTCGATACGATGCCAATTGTGTTCACCTCGTGCCACATTTGGGCGTGGTGAATTCCCCGTCTCCCCTGAACGTTAGTGGTGTTTTTGTCAAGTTTATTTTCCCCGCGCCGTCTCCCTGTTGTTTAAACGATAGAATTGATTGTTTGATTTCCCCACCTATGATTCCTGCCCAGGCAGACCTCCATTTACGGGTAGTCTCGCTCCCCCCCCCACCCATTCGTAACCCTCGTTGGGCCTCCATCGACAGCTTTCGAGGCGGCTCCTTCTCCAACCCAATGCGTTGAGTCGTCCCACTTTTTGTCTCCAGTTCCTTCCTCCGCCCCTCTGTCGCTTTCTCGTCTTGGGATGGACCTCTGAAGGACTATATCTTAACTCAGTGATTCTTTGACTTTTCCTTCCCCCTGTCTAAGGCCCAAAGAAACCCAAATCCCCTCCCTTCTATACGGGCTTCCTTTTTCCGGACCCCTCCTTGTTGCGTTATTACTGCGTATTTGATATGGGACAAGTTGGCCCATCGCTTTTCTTTTCTTCTTTTCCCCCCTTTCGAGCGAGACGACGGTGGCGTATCCGTTGAATCACAATTTGAGCCGGCAATCATCCCCAGTCCCTAATAGGAGACGTCGAGGACGGCTTCGAACTGAGTGCTGGAATTGCTGAATTAATTTTATCAATTCCTCTTCCCCCCCCGTCTAGCCCGTTTTTTTTTCACCGAGCCTTTTTTTTCCCCTCAACCGTAGCTCCCCCCCGCCTCTCTCAGAATTACTCTTGCTAGGGGGTTACGAATTTCGTCGTTTTCCGCGTGTTTACACGCCTCAAAGCCTTTTTACCCCATTTGTTTTTTTTGCAATTCCCCTCCTCTGCTTCGTTTCTTCTAGCTCTGCAGGATTGAAGACGGTGTCTTACTTTCGCTTGACGACAGCGGACTGCCCGATCCATTTTCTCGTTCCTTTCCCCACTCCTTTTCCTCCTCCCTCCTTTTTTTGGTGATTAGCAAAGTCTTCACACTAGACATAGCAGAACCGTCAGTCCTCCGACCGTTGACTTCTGATCGGCTCCCCCCGACTATATCCGCCATTTAAGTCCCTTATGCGGTGCCTTGATCAGTTTTTCCCCAGGAAGACTGTTGTGCAGCGTGTTCCCCCCGTTCACCTGTCAGAGACCTTCCAAAACACCCGTAGCAGAGCTTTTCTCTGTATCCTTCGTTTCGTGGGAAAGATGACTCGATTACTTGAAAAAATAAGTGGTGGAGGGTTTTCCATGGAGCTGTTCCGTATACGCGTAAATAAAAATGCCTTTACTTTCTTTTCTTTACACAACCCAGACACTGCACGTCTCTTCCCTACTCTCAGATTAGGGGACCTGACTCCCTTTCCTGCTTGAGGTCACGTCTGTCTTAACCCAACAGTAGCTCTCCGACTGTCTCTTTCCCCCTCCCCCGAGTACCCCCCTGTTACTTGGCACTTCCTGGAAACGTCTTATCAATAGCCTACCCCCCCCCTTACCCCTCTGACCTTCGCTTCCCTCGAATGCAGTAGCTCTTGTCTTTGCCCTTGGGTATATTCTTGTTCCTCTCTTTGGTATAGATTGAGATACGGGCAAGCGCGCTCATCAAGTCCGTCGATTCACCGGATAGAGGAGGGAATTGTCCCTTTCCTCGTCCCCCTGTCTGACCAATCCCTTCCTCTCTATTGTCTGATTGGTAAATATCATTCCCTTTCCTCCTCAGGAACAACATTTTAGTGTTCCTGCCGTTGTATTCTTCTGAAGATTTCCCGCAGGACATGTCTGCAAAATGTTTTCCTTTTTCCTCATCATTTCTCCCCCCCTCCTTTCTTTTTCCTCCTACCCCCGTTGGGAAACAAGCTCCTCTGCCGAATCAGCTGTACCCCCCGCCTCCCTTCCGTAGTCAGCTTCCCACATTTCTTGGTCTTTCCTGAACACCCCTTGTTTTTGATTATATGATCTTCAAGGATTGTACCTTCTAGTGCTCCAAGAGGCAAGCATGCCCCTCAGTTGCTCACGAGGGCCCCTGGATAAGATTTTTCCAATCCCGCCCCCACTCCAGGTATTCAGAGTGTATAGATTTCAAACGGGCCCTTTGGCTGCAGTCCTCCAATTTTTAAGGATTTCCACGCCTAAGCATCTTTCTCCAAGTCGTCGGACGCTCCTCCCTGCCCTCCCCAGTTTCCCTAACCCCTCTCTTTCCCCGATAAAGACCCGTTTTTTATTTAGACTCTGTAACAGGTTGGGCCCATCCGCTGCTGGCATGGTATTTTTACGCGCCCCCTTCATTCCCCGTGGAAATAACCCGACCGATATTTCGGCTGTGACTTTCCCTTCTTTCCCCCCTTCATCCTGAAGAAACACGTGAGTTTTTTTTCTTTGGCGCCCCTCTCACCCATTTTGGGAGGGGTCACCTGCCAAACCCCCAGGCAATTAAAGATAGAGGCTTTAATCACCCTTTGCTTACGACGGGCCCTCCCCTCATCTAGTGTTTCCCATAAAGAAGTTTCCGCGTTTTTACCCAAATTTTCTTTGTCCAGATGCGAGACAAATATGAACCCCCCCCCCCGTGCCTCCACAAATCTGACGTTTTTGAATTCTTTCTTTTCTGCTAGAACACCCCCCAGCAGGCCCCCCCAAACTTTCTTCCTACGTTTCACGCCGCGTCTGTTCAGTGCGAGGGCGTGGCGAGTCGGGAAAACTCCTATTCGGATCACCTTTCTGTCCACCTGCCGTTGAGAGTTGTTCTGATGACTATCCCCTTCCCCCCCTTTCCTCGTTCCCACTGTTCCTTTCTATGTTTCCCCATTGCCTCACGTTCCCCGCCCGCTTACGATCTATAGTTTCCTGTTTTTTGTTGTTGTGAGAAGTGTTCTTTCTCAAATTTGACCATCCCCCCCCCCCCCTTGATCATTTTACACGAATATTTTCGCTTTTTATCTAGCGCAGGCCCCTTCTAGTGGTCTCATTACCTCCCCTGTCGCCTGCTTTCGTCATGCCCACGCGTCCATCTTCTTTTTTTTACCTTATTCTTTTTTGTTTTGAGTCGGCGGGTTGTGTGTCGAGGATGAAGAGGGCCGATTTGATGCTCTTCCAGCTTTGTTGCTTTTTCTCGCTCGTACCCAAAGCTGCCCCTTCTTTCCCTTTTTTTTTTTTTTCGGTTATTTCCCGCAATAGAGGTGTTAGAAAAGTGATGTGCCTGCTAGTGTCACTTCCCGTGGTGCTGTAAACCATTTAGATTGAGCTTGTCTCTCCGTCCGAACAATTTAAGTTTCATCCCCAATGCTGCGTGTGCTAGGGGGCCCGAATACTATCCTCTAGTCGGTTCTGGTGACCAGATTAACCTGTTTTTCAATTCAATGAGCCAATTCGGGGCCCCCACAACCGCTTTCTTTTATTGGATAACCTTTTGACTTTTTTCAATGAGTGTTCACTGCGGGTTCTCCTTTCTTAGGCCCCGTTCGGTGGCGATTCTGTCCCTGTCGGTCTTATTACCTTGATGATCTAGCCGCACCCTGTTGGCCCCGCCCGTTTTCTCTATTTACAAAGTCTCTACCTTTTGGTACTCTCGAGTGGCACCCTTTTTTTTCCATCTGCAGCAATCGGGCTGCATTCTTTTTTTGGCCATTTTCCGAAGACATGTGCATATGTCCCATTTTTGTTCAACTATCCACAAGAATGCTTTCCTTACAAGAAGTGCCTCTCCCCCCCTCTTTGTTGTTTACATATTATCGCAGGCGCTTTTTGTGGAAAAGTCTTAGAGTTGATCAAACCTTTCTGCTCCCGACCCTGTTTCACGACCGATAAAGTCTTCTATGACAACTTTTACTCTTTCAGTTCTCCCCAACTGAGTTGACACCCCCCTAAGAGTTTGGCTTGACCAGCTCTAGACTGAGTTAATGTCTGACTCTTCTCTCATTCACCCCCCGGCAAATGCGTTGGGCCGTCAAATGCGCAGATGTCTGTGCTTTTTTTTTTTTTTCCTATCTACTTCCTGTTTCCTTACTCCTTACTATAGATAGATTGAACCTCAGATTGTAGAAGATTTGCCTCCCCAAGCCGTTCAACTGACGACCCCGAAACGCCAAATTTCCGCTCCCCGTTCTCTTCCCTCTCCCTTAGCTCTTTGCCGCGTTATGAGTTATAGCCTGAAGCCATTTTCCATCCGTGCAGCATGTCTTAGAGGGGTGTGATTATTTCTCCTTGGTTCGAACCCTTTAGTCTCCCCTTACTGTGAAAACCCTGGAGCGAAGCCCCCCCCCCTTCTTCTGATGCGCGGCACTCTCGGGGGTTGTTCAATTTGTTTTTTTTTTCCCTTTATTTGAATTCATTGCTCTCTATGAAGTAGAGGACCCCACGATGCAATGGTGTTCCATCGGCGCATCTTCATTGAGGATACCTATCTCCTCCTTCCCCTGTCTAGGGTTTAATTAAGGTCCCGCTTAGGTCCCAAGCTGTTAAATCTGCCCCCGGCCTTTTACCATGGGTTGAATTGAAAGGAAGCATGCTTTTCCTCCTATCCTTGGCGTTTTGGTTTTCGACGGCGACGGTGTAGTAATTGGTATTGACTCACTAGACTTTTTGCTCGTGGTTTTCCGCCGCGACGATTTTTCGATTTCCCCCCCTTGTTGTTTTTTTCTCTCTCTATGACAGCAAGACAAGGAGGTGACAGAAGGAATCAAAATTTTTCGTTTCAATAGTCAAGGACTTCCAGTTGTCTTTTTTTTTCCCCCCCCACCCCAACCCCCCCGACGCTCTAATATCTCACCCCCCATTTGAACGTGTTCGGTTCCTTTAAAGACCACCCATGTGCCCTCCTCCCCGTGTAAAACAAACCGAACTTACCCTCGTAACCAACTTCTCACCTTTTTCGGATTTGCTATATGTTCGTCGCCGAGTTGATTGGTTTTTTTCCGATGTTTTCAGAAGTACCTGACACCCGCCGGGTGCTCCTCGTGGTCATAAGTTTGATAGATACGAATTACTCATCACCCCCCTCGCACCAGTTTAGTTTTTCACCTCCTTTCGGCATTTCCCGGATTGGAGGGGGTTTATGAAACCTCCTAATTATTTTCCCGTCTGTTAGTACTCCACTCGTTTCGATAGACCGGCAGACAAGCCCTTCTTTTTTTTTCAAACTCCCGTATGCCTAAGGGATTTGATCCCTAACTCCGAACTTTGTAAAAGAGCCCCGTATGCTTCCTCCTCCTATTCCCTTCTCGAATGTGCTTGCACTTGGGTGGCTTCTTTTTTCCTCTCTTTTTTCTTCCTTGTGAGTCCCCGAGAAGATTTTGAGGGGAAAGCGATGAGATCTTCACCCTTCCTTCCGATTACATTTCCGCGCTAATCGAGGGTCTCCTTAACTAATCCTTTTCCCTTTACCCCATCTGCTTTTCGAGATAGTCTCCATTTCATCTCTCGCGGCTGCGTGACTTTTTCCTGCCCTTTTTTTTTTTTTTGTTTTTTCTTTGTTTTGTCGACTTCATTTTTGAGCCGCTGATGATAGTAATCGTAAATTTGCTCTTCCTTTGCAAAACTTTTCGGCGCCAAGTCCCCCTACAACGCCTGCCCCGCTGTCTTTTCCTTCACGACTTTTGGAAACCCCTGACCTGCACGACGCCTGAAGCTGTAACTCCCAGCCGTTCGTATCCTCTTCGGCTTTTTTTTTTGTCCCCCCCCCCCCATGATTTTGGCATATAGTTGACCACCGAAATATCTGCCTTCTCCAACAGGGTTTCGCCATGCTATTTTTCCCCCCAGATCTTCCTTTCCCTCCTCATTTTTGTCTTTCCTGGGGGATTTACCCCCGTGATAACGTCACGCGCTCAAAGGATCCCCCCTCCCTTTTTATTCGAATAAAAACTTCCGGGGCTGCTCCGTTTTCCTCAATGTCCTTCCTTCCAGCGCCATTTATCTTTCCCCCCCTTCCTTCTTGACTTAGCGGCGTCCCCTCGTGGGATACGTGAATTGTCCCGAACAACAGAATTCGTTCGGACATCCCTGCATATCCCGATGGTTGGCACCCCTCTTCGAATGGGTGATTTTCCTCGACCAGGATGAAATCGTGCAAATAAGAACCTCCCTGTCGTCGGTTCTTCCTTTCCCCCCCGCACGACGGTTGCTCAAACGGAACTGGGTTTGCTACCGCCTCCCCTAGATAGAATGTTCGTTTTACATAACCAATTTAAATTTTTCCCAAGTCGCCTTAGAAGAATTTTCTGCCCTCCCTCCCTTTCGTCCCCGACGAAGAGCCGGGAACATGGTCGGGTTCCCCTTTGCGCGAACCTTCCCCATCTGCTGTAATCCCCCTTCGCGTTGCATCTGCTTCGGCTCGAAACACCCTCCGCCCCTCCCCCACTTTCTTGTCCGAAGTTTCCGAGATTTGCGCTTCTTTTTAGTAGCCCCTTTCACACATGGTATATTTAAGGCCTCCCCTTAGTGATCTGTTAGGAGACGATCAGACAGATAATGTCTTTACCTTGTTGTTCTTGCTTTCCAACATTTGCATAACGTCGACTCGCAGGAAATCTTTTTGAAGACTCTGTGTTTTCTCCTTCCCCTTCAGCGCTTTTTGCGTCACAAATTTGACCCCCCCAACACGTGGCTCCAAATTTAAACGCATCGTAGGAGATGAGGACGCCATTATAAAGTTGGCTACTTTTTTCACTTCCCCCGACGCAGCTTGTTTTTTTTTTTTTTTTTTTTTTTTGTTTTTTTTTTTTTTGGTGTTTGTTTTGGGGTTTTTTTTTGTTTTCTTTTTTTTGTTGGTGTGTTTTTTTTGTTTTTTTTTTATTTTTTTTTTGTCTTTTTTTTTTTTTTTTTTTTTTTTTTTTTTTTTTTTTTTTCTGCAATGAGAAGTTCCGACCTTCCCTTACTTCGTGAACTTCGGCACAGGGTGGAGTCTTTTTTTTTGTTGAGATCTCCTTCTATGCAACGTTGCTTTTGATTTTTTGAGTCCTCGTTTTTTCTTTTCTCTCCTCTTCCCCAAAGACCCTTTGAGGTAAGTGGTTCGCCCAATAGAGTTGGCGGGCCGTCTATCCACAGTTTTAATTGATTTGTCACTTTTTTATTTTGCTGTCCGTACCCATGCGTCTTGACGATGTTCCTCCGTCAGCCAAAGGAAGGGTTTCTTTGTTTTTTTCTGTGTGCAGCTGTGCCCCAATGCCCGAATCGGAGATCCGAGAGTTTTTCCCTTTTGTCGCTTTTAATTTCCTGTCTCCTGTTCCCGTAACCTGACTCTGTCCACACCCCCAGCGGTCCTTTCTCGATGTCTACCGTATTTTCTCACTCAGTCGAGCCCCCACGTCGGGGTTCGCGGCCAGTCTCAGCAGACGTCGACGTTTCCTTTTACTGATGCCCCTTCTCGGCCATCACCCAGGTGCAGGTAATATAACCGGCGCTACCCTTCGTGGGGTGTCTTTGAGTCGGACCCCTTTTGGACCTCCGCGTAAGACATTGCGCTCCCTTTTTGTTTCACCTATGCCTGTTCTCAAGCTTTTCCGAATTCTAAATTTACCCACTTCTCGCCCCTCAATTGTAATTTTCTCGGAGGCTACTCAAAGGATGGGTTTGGGTTGAAAATTTTCCCCGAGGCCGGCCTGTTTGTTACCCCGTACGATGGAGGTTGGATGGCAATGAGCCCTTTTCCTTTTCCGACGCTACATGGGAACGCGTTTCAAGCTAAGAGTTGCCTCAAAACAGTGTGTTGAATACTGGGTGTTTCTTCCCCGTCTGCCCGTCTAGATGAATGGAGACTCTCTACTAACTCCCCCCTTCGTGGGGGCAAGGGCGCCTCTCTACTCCCCCTCCTTTATCTGCATCCCCTTTTTCATCTGGTCTCTTTTCTTATCTTACCCTTCTTTTCTCTCTTTTCCTTTATTCATTCATTATTTCCAGCCCCTCCTTTGTTTCCCTCCCGCTCTCCTACGTCTCTCCTCTCCCAACCCCCCAAATCTTCTCCTTTTGTATCTTCTCTTCTTGTCGTTCCCTCCCTTCTTCTCCAACACACTCTTGTCACCAATTTCCCACCCCATTGATGAGGGAAGGCCTCGATATGGCCATTGTGTTAATCGACCTGGACTGTCCCTCTAGCTAGCTTGCCCATCGCCTTGAAGCCATTCCTCTTTTCAAGAAGACCCTTGCCAACTCTCGTCCCTTTCCCCTTTTTATAGGAATCGCCTGTGCTCTTGTTTGATTCATGAGGCATTTTTCAAGCCTTTGCACATTCGTTTCAGCAGGAGTCATTCTTTGTATTCCGACTTTGCCTTCGTTTTTCTTGACGTACTGTGGGGTTTTCCTCTCTCTGCCCTCCCCCCACCCTTTTGAGAGGACCAAGAGGCCCGTCACCAATAATCTTCCTTTTGGCTTCCCCCCCCACATCTCGTTCTGTCTAACTGATCGCAATGTGTATGTAATTCCTCGTCCGTAGACACCCTATTGCGCACTGTGGTAATTATAGAGATCTTAAATTGAACTCGCGAAGAATCCCCTTGTTTACGGTGGTTATTCGGTCGCTTATTTCAGAGGTTTCACAGCGTCTCCCCCGGCTTGCCCCCCCTGGTGGAGCGAGCACTGCCCGCCTCCGGTTTCCATTTATTCGCGTTCGTTTTGGTTTTTTCGTGGCAGAAGACGTATTTAATTCGCTTCCCTCACATGGGGATTCCTCTCGATTTTAGCAGTTTGCTCTTACTCTCTTTTTTTCCATAATCATAATTTTGTGCGAGGTCGTAAGACTTCACCTACTGATCTGCAGCCTGTAGTAACTCTTGAAAGGACCCCCCCTTCTTACGGCCCCCCCACCAACCACGCCGCCTAGTATATAGACACCCGCGATGAGGAATTTTTCCTCGAAGACCCCCCCCTTTGTCAAGACCTGTTCTTTTCTCGTTAACCCGCTTCACCCCCCCCAAGCTCAAGTTAGTAAATCTCCCATGTGGATTCGGTCGATAGTCGCGTAGCGATTCCAGAGTTTTCGTATCCCTTTTCCCCCCCCCTCTGTTCTCTTTTTCATCGGGGTTCCGAGGCTTCTATAAGAACTTACATAACACAAGCCACTCAGTCTCCCCTGGGCCTCTTTTATTGGCCCGAGGCCGGTAGGATGAGGTCTTTTCCTTTGTCTGCCTCCCCCTTAGGAAGCCTTGGTGTTCAGTCTTGGCTAAACGCTCGTTCGAAGTGCAGTTTTTAGCTCCCTCCCATCGCTGCTCTCCCCTGTCTTTTCTTTCCTGTCCGACCGTGGGCACTCTTCGTCCTGTTTCCTTTCCCACGTTTCAGGTTTGTTTCGTTCCTTCCTCCTGCCCAGCCTCTTATCCCCGTTTGGAATACCACCCGTGTGTCTCCCGTCGACTGCTCTTGTACCAAGTAATTGAGCAACCCTAGATTGTCTCCAGCGTCTTGTTGTCGATGCCCTTTTTCCCAACGGTGGGCGTTACGGCATTTCTCTGAATCCACTGGCCCAACGCTCTTCTGACTTTCTTGGGAAATTTTTTTCGTTCAAAATTTTTCGATGTTGAGAAACGTCACCAGTCTGCCTGCTTCTGGGTCTGCCGGCACCCCTTTTCCTCCTGCATTTGCCCCCCCCCCACATTGCGCTTAGAGCGATATCCCCCTTCCTCATAGGGTCTCGACTGGAAGAGGCCCCAGTCCCCCCTTTGTTCTCCTTTCCTTTAGGCCCTTTCCTGCAGTCAACTTTCCGGTACTTTCTGGTTCTCCCCTTGGGGTACCTCCCACGTGCCCAGAATCATTCATGTTTTCCAGTCGCCGACTGTTGAAACAACTGTCACGCCTTGTCCTCCGAAGTCCGTCTTTTTTCCCACCCCCCCCTTTCCCCTGGGCGGTTTTCGCTCTCCTCCGTTCCCGGGATTCACAACATACATGGTTACTGAATCGGTCTCTACTTTTCGCCACCACCCTCCGGCTCCACACGAGGCCACAGACATACCCCCCACACCGGGACGCATTCGTCCCGACCAGCCAAACCAGGCTGTCTTCCCGACATTAAGGGGTCCTCCACCAAGCTATTTTAACACTCGGACTTTCCCTCCTGTGCCAACTGTACTGTATGTTCAATATACACTTTTGTGCATCCCCGCCTTAGCATCCCGCCCCTTCCCCAACCCCCCATAATAAAAGGCCGCCTTTGTCCTCCCCCCTTTTTTTTCCCCCAGCCCAACTAACCTGGGCTTTCCCCGACACTCTCCAAGGGTCATGACAAATCGCAGGCATCACCCCTTCGCCCTTATCGTAGTCGAATGTCCAGCGACCCATGCTTTTATACGTCCTACATTGACCCCGATTCCCCCGCCCGTCATAGAATAGGCCGACCACGGCAAGTTTTTCCCACCATATCTTCCATGCATTTGCACCCTCATCACCTTGAACGCGAACCAACCTTCACTTATCAACCATGCGGGATAGGAACCGACCCGTCTTCTTCCGTTACTGCTATACCCAGTCCTCTTCTTCTCCGGCCCCCCCAAGTTGAAGAAACGTACTTGCTTTTGACTTTTATATCTACGGATCCCAAATTCTCCCTATGACCCTCCATGTAGGTTCCCTCCCCCCCACCCACTTCAAATTCCAAACTTCTCCCCCGGCACTCATTCCCGGCTTCGGCACGGCACACGATATCTCTGGCTACGGTCCCGCTCCGTTAAAATGGCTTTGGGACCCGGAGAACAAATTTTAGGCCTCTTTACCTCTCCATCCCCCCCCCTCGCTGCATCTTCTTTTCCCGGGCCACCCTCCCCCCACGGACAAATGTGACGTAATTGTTTCCTTCCGTAAGTTACGCGATTTGTGTCACCCTTTTTTCGTTGTCCAATACTCGGTGATTTTCTTAGCCCCGAGAGCATTTCTTTTTCCTAAACCAGTCCGCTCTTCTTTTCCCCCCCCCGGGATCCATTTATTGAGACCCTTCCGGCCGACTGTCGCTG
>Ga0179593_1469913_pt1 | contig 13467 bp, 19 predicted proteins | sample CZODoug2_1_08_16_FD_185931 | JGI IMG/M metagenome (GOLD analysis project Ga0179593, IMG submission 185931) | Vadose zone soil fungal communities from Angelo Coast Range Reserve, California, USA - CZODoug2_1_08_16fungal (PacBio error correction) | ecosystem: Environmental > Terrestrial > Soil >... | reverse complement strand
GTGGGGAAATGGTTTTTTTCCCCCCTTATTTATAGACCAGTTGTGACTTTGGCCTTTTTTTGTGAGTTATATTTAGGCGACTTTACCCCTTCTTCCGAGTTATAGGTCGAAGAACTACTTGGGTGGTGTCTTTTTTTCCCTCCCCGCGCGCTATGGTTTGTCTTCCGCCCAATCCCCTGAACTCCCTCGTATATATATATTTTCCCTCTTGTTGTTGTTGAGAAAAGAGGCTTTTATTTCGACGCTGGGTAAATTTTTTTTAAAAAAGGCCACCAAACAGTTTTTCTTAGCTTCTCCCGCTGCACTCCGGGTTTTCCCCCTAACTCCAGCCTCTTCCCCCCTTTTTCCCCGGTGCTCCTGCGCCGTAGCTCCCATTTGTCCCAAATAGTTATCCTTGTTCAAAAACCGGGGCGGGCCCCGTAACTAATTCCCCAGTCTTCTCGGGTACTTCTTTCCTCCCGTCCGGCTTCCCCTGTGGATTCATACTCTCTTCACCCTTTTCCCCCTTACCTCCCCATCGACCTTCGCCACCTTTTTTTTCCTTCGTTTCTGGAGGCCGGGCAAGGGAATGCTTGACGTCCCTGCGTCATCGCCCCGTCGCCCTAGGGCCCGTGCCTGAAGAGATATTTAGCCTCTCTGTCGACCCCTGACTTCAGCTCCTTGCCCCAACGTCCTTTCTCGTGCCCTCTTCGGTTCCTTCTTTGTGACTTTTTGTCATTTGGGCGCCACTTCTCACGCGTGTTCAGGATGGTTTTTATCAAATCACTCGTCCCAGGGTTGGGGTGGCCCCACAAAGAGTATCTTCTCCAGGTTGTCAAATTTAGAACCTTTCTGTCGTTATTATTGGAGATTTTTGAGCTTACCGGGCCCAGATCCTTTTAGGCGGACTCTTTGCCGTCTTCTTGCTTCTTGGTTTCGCTGGTTGGGTGGAAGGATTTCCTGAGCTTGTGGAGATATACGTCCTGCTATAGTAGTGAATAGGTTTTTTTTTTTGCTTAGTCGTCCTTGTTTTTACCTTCCCTTTGGGTACCTCAAGCCGTCAACGGGAAGTTTTTATCTTTTTACTTTAGGGGACCGGTAGCCCTTTTAGACTTTTTCCTTTATAACTTTTTGGGCCGCCTTCATTATGGTCATTTCTTTTTAGAGGATGCTCTCTCTTTTCGGACGATTAGGTTCTTTGGAAAGGATCGGATGTTGCTTTTGTCGAGGGTTTGGCTCCTAGAAGACTATTTGATTTCTATTAGTTTGCACCTTCTGCGGTAAATACCTTCGAAATCTTCGGCCCTGTCGTATTCTTCTACTTTTTCTTCCTTTTTCGTCACCGAGCAATTGCTCCCCCCATTTTTCTCCCAGTAAAGCGAACAGGTGTTCATCCATGAGAACCTCCTTTTGTCCAAGCCTAGAAGATGACATCCGGTCGAAGCCTTTCTCTTTCTTTTTTTTGTTTATAGGTAATTATATTCTTCCTTGGTTTTTCAGGTTTTTGAGTGGCTTTTTTCTCCCAGGCCTTCAGGGTAGGTTATGATCCCTCATAGGAGGCACGTCCCGGTTCTTTTTTTGGGTGTTGTTTTTGTGGTCTGGTTGTTTTTTTTTTTGGGTTTGGTTGGTTTTTTCTTTTTTTTTTTTTTTTGTTGTGGGGTTGGGTTTGAGATTGGGTTTGTTTTTCTGGGGGGTGGTTTCTTGGTGGGTGGTTTTGTCGTTGGCTGGTTTTTTGTTTTTGGTGTTTTTGTTTTTTTCTGTTTTTTTTTTTTTTTTTGTTTTTGGGTTTTGTTTGCGGGTTCCCCTCCCGGGTCCGCTTCCTGTGAGAGGGCCAGCTTTTTGTGAACCTTCACAGAGAATTTCTCCATTTGGCTCGTGCCAATTTCTGTATCCACTTACATCTTTCAGGATAGGACCACCCCAAAGGCACCAGAGACACTTGTACTAACCCTGAGGTCCTTTCTTAGCAGCTTGATAGGTCGACGATCCCCCAGGTTGAACCTTTCTTTTTTCCTCGAAATCATTCCTTTTACCCCCTTGAGGAGGGATGAGAATTTCTCTTTGCGTTCCCCCGGAGCCCTCCCCTTTTTTTTTATCTCGTTCTTCTATCAGTGACGATCAGGTTCCCTCCCCCTTCTTCTCTTCTCTAGCAAGCATTTTCCCCCGAGCACCTTCCCCAGCCTCTCTTTTTGAAGAACAGGACCCTTTCCCTCTCTTTGATATTGACCGGCGTTGAGATTTTTCACAACCATCCATCATCGTTCCCTAACAGTTTCCCCGGCGAGGCCCCTCACTCGAGGCTTCCCTTGTGTTCACAGGCTCGGCTTTGGTTTGTTTTTTGGCCTGGTTTGATTAAGTCCCTATTCAGGATCTCCTTCACCCCCCATCTGATCCTCCTCGCCGTCGTAGGCCGCATTTAATGGAGATCGATCCCTAGCTCTTCGTTTCACTTTTCGTTTCCCCCTCGTTCTGACGGTCCTTCTGGGGTTAAACGTGGGTCCTTTGGATCTCTTTCCCTCGTTTCCCCTTTTCAGAAACGGATCCACACTTTGGATGTGATTTACTGGACCCCCGATAGATCCCCCTTCCATTTCACTCTCTAAGTAGTATACCTCCTCATCTTATTTTCTGCCTACCTCTTCCTTTTCTCCTTCGGTTATTCTAGAAAGTACCCGCCCCTGTCTTTCCTGTTTTGTTTAGGTAACTTGCTTTTTGCACCTCTCACCACTATCCTTATCATCGGAACCCTCTTTTTATAGAAATTCCAGGTACGTGCTCCTTTCTTTTCCACAACCTTAATTTTCCGACCGCTCTCTATACCGCTTCAGTAGTTCACCCCGTTTAGTAGGAGGTCATGAATATCCCCCATGTAGATAGCAATTACACTTAGTCTTACTCACGTACCCTTAATCGAACCTGACAGATTCGAACAGGGGAATCTTTTTAAAAGGGATCTCCTTAACTCTTGAGTAGGCTCCACAACAAACCACAAACCAACAACCCACTTTATTCATAAATGCTGGGTACCTAAGGTGACCCAATTCTTGAATCAAAACCCCAAAACCAAAAACAACACAAAAACAACACCAAACACAAAAACACACCAAACCAAGGGGTTTGGGGGGTGGGGGGGCATGGGTATTGGGGGTGTGGTTGTTTGGGAGGGGGGTGGGGGGTGCTTGAGTGTTGGGGTTTTGGGCGTGTTTGGGGGGGGGGGGGGGGGGGTTTTTCGGGTTTTGGGGGAGGGCGGTACATGTTGGGGTGGGGGTGGGTTTTGTAGCGGGTTGGGGGGGGGGGTGGGGTGTTTTGTTGTCTTTGGTGAGCTTTGTGGGGGGCGTCGGGTGGTGGGGGGGGGGGGCTGGGGAGGATCGTGGGGGGGGGGGTTGGGACGGGGGGGGGGGGGGGGGGGCGAGGGGCGGGGTTGGGGGTTTTTGCGTTGGGGGGGTGGTCTTTCGTCTGGCGTTGGGGTTTTGCGGAGGACGGCCGGGGGGGCGGGGGTGGGGGCTCCGGCAGTGGTTGAGTCGGGGGGGGAACGGGGTTTCCGGGGCGTTCGGGCGGGGATTTCGGGCGGGGGTGAGGTTGGGGGTGGTGTTCCGCGGGGGCGTGGTTGGCGAGGGGGGGCGGTTTGGGGGTTGGGTTGGAGGGGCTGGCTTTTGGGTCCTGCGGGTTTGGGTGGCTGTTGGTTTGGGGGGGGGGCTCTCTTCGGGGATTTATGTTGGGGTAGGGTTAGGGGGGGTGGGCGGGTGGGGGTGGTCCCGTCGAGGTGTTTGGGGTGGTGTGGGCGCTGGGGCGTTCGCGTTGGGGCGGATGGTCGCGGGGGGGGCGGGGGGGGGGGATGCGTTGGGTGGCTTTTGGCGTGGGGGTGGTGGGGTGGGGGTTGGGGTTACTTGTGGGGGGGGATTGGGGGGGGGGGGGGGGGGCCTTTTAGGGGGTCTTTGGGTTGCGGGATGGTTGTTTTGGGGGGGGTGAGTTGTGTGGCGCGTGGGGCGGCGGGGGTTGGTTGAGTCCGGGGGTTGGTTGGTGTCTTTGTTGGAGTTTGTCCGGGGGTGGGGCGCGGGGTTGGGGTGTATTGCGGGGGGTGTGTTGGGGGGGGACGTGGGGATCGTTTGTTGGTTGGGGGGGGGGGGGTCCTGGTGGTGTGTGGTGGGGTCGGTGGGCTGTGGTTGCGGGGGGTGGGGGTGGGTGTTTTGTTGGGGTGTGGGGGGCTGGGGTCCGGTGCGGGGGGCCTGTTTTGGGTCTGGCGGGGTTTGTGGTAGGGGGGGGGGGGGTGGTGGCCTGGTGGGGGGTCGGGGGTGGGTGGGGGGGGGTGGCGGGGGTTTGGGGGGGGCGTGTGGGGTGGGGGGGGGTGGGGGGGGGGTGGGGGTGGGGGCTGGGGGGCTTTGGGGGTGGGGGGTTGGTTGGGGGGGGAAGTGGGGGGCGTGTGGTTGGGTGTGGGTGTGGGCGGGTGGGGGGTTTGGTGTGTGGTGGTTTTTGGTGGGGGTTGGGTTTGTGTTGGGGTGGTGGGGGGGTGGGTGGGGGGTTGGGGGGGTGGGGGTGGGGGTGGTTGTGTGGGGGGGGGGGCGTGGGGGTTTGTTGGGGGTGTTGGGCTGTTTGGGGGTGGGGGGGTTTTGGTTGGTTGTTTACTAACAAAACAAACCCCCCCCCCCCAACCCCCCCACCCCACCAACCGGGGGGGGTTGGGGGGGTTTGGTTTTTTGTTTTGGTGGGTTTGCCCTTTCAGCCCTTCTTTGCTAATGGGCCGCAGAGTAATTTTCTTTCCTGTGACCTGGAGGATAGCACTCTTTCACTTGGCCTGGTCGCCGAGTATTTTGAGGATACTTTGTTGCCATTTCCAGGTCGTGTCAGACTTTCTTCTCCAAGATTGCTTCTCATTCCCTTTTACCCCCCTACTCCCTATTGTTTTTAGAGATTTCCCTGGGGTATTCTCTGTTCTAGAAGTTTTCCTAGGATGACACCCTCCCCCTCTTTCCCCCCTCTCCCGCCTACGTTCCCAGTGCGACCTGTCTCCTCTCCGGCTCCCGCGCTTTCTCTGCGGCCACCTCTCTTTGCAAATTCGCTTTTTGATTCCCGAAGGAGTACCGGCTTTCCTCCCAAATGTCTCCTACACCCCCTCGGATGCATCCCATCCTGGCGGACACCCTTTGGAAAAACCTATTCTCCGGGGCCGTCTCCTTCCCCTGAGACTTTTGGTCAAGTTTTCACGGACGAAGCTAAGGCCTTATTTTGTCCTAAAGCGCTTTTCTCCCTTATTTTTAACTGTTCATTCAGTTTCTTTGAGTCTCCTGGTTAGTGCCCCCTTTTTCTTCCCCCCCGAAGGCCCCGAACTCTTGACCTTCTCTCTTTTTTTATTTTTTGAAAAATGTCTCGACCCCTTTCCCAAGAACCACCCACCCCCCCCCCAACGGGGGATTACGGTTCCCCTTCCTTCAGCCTTTTAATCTTCTTCGTGCTTCAATTTTCAAAGCAGAGTGCCGTTTTCTGTGTCCATTCCCTCTCCCGAGGACGGGCAGAGGGCTTTTCATGCGCCGATAACACTGTGCTCTCCCTAAATGGTTGCCCGCAGAGTTTCTAACGCTGAAACGCTTCCTTCATCAGTGGCAAAAAAGAGATCCCCGGTCCCTCCCGCGTTCCCCCTTTTAACAAGTTCGCCCAAGTAGGCATTGACCCTTTTCAATTCCCTCTCCAGATTTATTCCTGACGTGAGGATCGATATGACCTCCCCCTTCTTCCGACTACCTCCCCCGACTTCCCCTGGAGTGCCCCCCATTTGACCCTATCTCTTTTCGAGGAGTGCTTTATCCCCTTTTGTACCTGTTTTTTCTTTGGTACGTTGACATGGGTCAGCTCCCAAAAAAATCTTGCCCGGACTATTCGACCGACGTTTCCCCCTTGGCTTCGTCTCGTCTTTTCATTTTTAAAGGAGGGAGTAGGATTGATGATATCCTCTGTCCAGGGTGGATTCCTTTTTTTGCCAGGTCTGCCGAGATATAGTTTTTTTATGCCCCCTGTGTCCCCTCCTGACGAAGCTTTTGCCGTAAATTTCCCTCCAAGTTGGAGTTCACCCGGGTCCCATGTCTGGAGAGGTCTGCTCCAGGTGGCCCTATTTTAGGGACTCCCTTTCTCCTCAAGTTTTGCCTAGAGTTTGATCAATTTCGATGAGTTTTGTTAACGATCCGTGACCCGAGTTAGGGGGTCTCTATGCAATAAATTTAATTTCTTCCCGACTACAGTCCCTTCCTTTCCCGGTTTATTTGACATAGACATTTTTCCTGTGACATTTTTGTCTGGACCCCTAAGAAGATTTCGGCCAGCATTTAAGGGACTCAAGCCTTCCTCCCCTGCGACGGAATCCATTCCCTGACGCTCCATTCCTCCACCTTTCAACGAGTCCTCCCACTTGATCCTATTCAAGAACCAAAACAACTGCTTGATATAGCCCCCTTCTGCTCCCGCGGTGTTCTTTTTCACTCGGCTCGCTCGTTTTCTTTCCACAGGTCTGTTCCCCCCGGTTTTGTTTGGTGTACCTGTTTTAGTGAGACCCAGACCTCCTCTGCAGTTCCTTCTCGTCCCCCAAAGACAGTCATTGTTGCTCTTCCCCCCCCCTAGGTTTCCACCTCTTTTCCATTTCGACGGTCTCCAAATTTTCGAGGAACCATCCAAGGTTCTTCTTTACTCCCACTTCATTCTCCTCACCAAAGACATTGCCCACCCTCCTCCTAGTTACTGTTACCCCTCCAGAGTCTAAACTACCACATTACCTCAAGCATCTTCCTCATGTCTCCCTTTTTTCAAGGAGTTTTCCCTTTGTCTACCGGGTGCCCCCGTCTCAGTAATCTTTCCACCATTTCTGGGCGTTACCCTTCCTTTTCTCGTACCCACCCTGGACCCCCTCAGGCCCATATTCGCTCCTTACTCCTCTCCTTAGTCCAACCTGCCGTCTCTGACCCCTTGGTTTCCCCCCCCACCGATGACCAGCCCCGACCGCTCGTTCACCCGACTTCTGCCTCCCCCCTGCTCGTTCCCTTGCCCTTGAGCCATACGCGAGATCTGGAAGTCTTCAGTATTTCTCCGGGTTTGTTTCAATTTTTTTCTTTTTCCTCTGACGGTTTGTTTCTCGTTTTTTTGATGGAATTGACCCCTCAACCCTATTTAGAGAGGTTCGCCCCTGCCCGCACCTGACGCGCCTCTTCGCGTTTTTTCTCCTCCGGACGGGATTCTTAGTTTGACTTTGTTCGACCTCTGCCTGGTAACTTCGTTATTAGTAGAGTGGTTCCCGAGGCGAAGTGTCTATTGATTTCCCCCCCTCTGTTTCGACCTTTTTGGGCACGGATACCGCAACTCCCCCCCCAGTTCTTTTTTGCGAATGTCTCTTGGGCTCAGGCGCTTTTTTTCCTTCTTTTCTTTCATCCCACGTGGACGCCAGTCCCTGATGACCGACGCCGTGCTTTTTTTTTTTTGGGCCCTCCCCTTGTTGAGTGTTTTTGGACACGCTGTTTTGACTTTGCGGTTTTCCTTTTAAAGTCCCGGTTTTCCGTTTTTTTCTTCTTCGTTTTCGTCTAGGACCCCTGGTGTGTCCCGCGGTGCTGCGTCCGAAAATTCCCTTTTTGGTTGCTTTTACTTTCTCTTTCGATTTTGTCCTTACGCCCCCCTCCTTATCTTATCACTCTCTCTTTTGTTGTTTCTCCTCTCCTCCTTTTCTTCTCTGTCTTATGACCGTTTCCTTTTTTCCACCCGTCCCCTTCCCCCCCACTTCCCCCTTTCTGAGCCCTCGACGCGGCTCCCTTTTTCCCTTCGCTTTAACGACCCTATCTTTTGGTCCCCCCCTCATTTTAGCTTCCAACATTTTCTCAACAAACAGGGTCGTGTCTCCTCCCACTCCCTCTCTTTCCTTCCTCCCTTCGGTCATCCGTTTCCTTCTTTGGGATTAATAACGAGCCTCACGTTTCTTTTTCATTTCCTCCCCCTAGACCTTTAAATTTTTTTCGTCCGTTGTGGAGGATCTCTGGCACTCGGGCGGCCGTCCTAAGCCTGTCCTCTCCCCCCCCTTTTTCCATTCTTTGCCCCCTGCTAGCATCGATAGTGGATTTTTGAGAGTTCCCATTACGTGTTTCCCGTTTTTTTTACGTCGGATTTCTCCCCCCCTATTTTATTCCGTCTCTTCTGGCATGGGCGATTCCCTTTTTCAAGGCTGGCTTAACATCAATCAAGGCCTGTCACGCGTTCCAGCGTAAGTTAACTTCAAAGGACCCCATAAATCCAGTCCTTCTGCTTATATTTCTCGGTTCTTTTTCTTTCCTTTCCGATCCTTCTTAGTCCCTTTGGACGATCGGGCCTTAGGTTTTATTTTTTTTTTGTTCGCATCTTAGGCTTTTTTTATAATATATCGTTTTATTTTAGACCCTTTTTTTAGGCGTCCGTTCCTGGTGGTACGGCCTTTCCGTGTTTAGTAAATACGCGACAATTACTCTGAATCAGTTTTCTCTAGTTCAGGTCCCTCCCCTCCTAGACTTTCTCTTTAGGAACACTTTAATGCTTTCGGTATCTCTGGGCTTAGGTTTTGATCTCCGAGCGTTATTTCCCGTGCCGCAGTACTTTGCCACGGTCGTTTTTTTTTGTAGGGTTTTTTATCAGAATTTCTTTCGTTTCCATAGTCGGGTTCCCCTTGTTTCGGTTTCTTTTCCCTGTTCACAGATACATCGTCTTTCCCTTCTTCTTATCAGACCGTCGGTCTTTTTCTGAACGATGCCCTGCAGTTGTCGCCTTGAGTTTTTCGTTAAGAATTCCCCCCCCTCTGGGACCTGTCCCCGCCCTTTTCCCCAATCAGCCCCTCCGCCTCGAGGTCCCTCCGTATCGATCCGGCCTGTTTTGCGTCTTCCTCTTGGCTTTTGGAATTTAATTTTTTTTGGTTTTTCTTTTTACAGGGCGTCTTCGATTGTAGGAATTATGGTCCGCGGCCTTTTCTTCTTTCACGGCGTCGTTCCCATCGGTCCGCCGCCCGTTTCGGAGCTGGACCTTGCACGCGAGTCCACCCGCGACTCTCCCCTTTTCTGAGTCCTCTTTCTCCTCCCCTCCCTCGGTTTTCCGGACTTGCACACCCACACCCGAACCCTCGATCCCCCGTTAGTCCCAAGTCCCCGCCCCGGTTCGACTTTCGAGGTGCCCGATAACTCATTTTCCCTCTTTGTCTTCCCTTAGAATTCCAGGGTTTACTTCCCTTATTCTTTCTAGCACTCGATAAGGCTCTTCCCCGGATCATATTTTTCCTATCATTGAAGGCGCTACGATATCTTCCATGTCCACCCTTGTTCAAGCCGCTTATCTTTCTTTCCTCATGACACGTCCTGAGCCCCGGACCATTTCCGTTTTCTCGCCCTTTAACGCGGCTAGGATGATTTTAGACCAGGAGGGAGGACAGCGAAAGGTCCACAGGACACTCCGAAGTAAAAGGGAGGGACACTCTCAACAGGTATGTCGGAGTTATGTCTCCTTTAATTTTGTATTTTTTATTTTTTTTTTTTTTTTTTTTTTTTTTTCTTTTTTTTCTTTTTTTTTTTTTTTTTCTTTTTTCTGTCCTTTAGCCTTCGGGCATCTGGTTGACGGTTTTGAGCATACCCTATCAGGAAGATTCCTCTCCTGCCCCCGTTCGGCGCTTGCGAGTTTCATGGTTGACGATAGAGTCCGAGCTCTTCTGTGCCACTGTTGATTGTTTCCGAGTATGAAGGGGGGGTGGGTGGGGTTTGTCTTTCCCCTTTCCTTTGTTTTGACACCCCCGTTTCTTAAGATCGTTTGGAAAGATTCCGGCCAGAAAACGGAGAGCCTGAAACTTGGGTATGGTTTATCTGACTTTTTCGATAACCTTCCCTCCCCCCGGTCCCCCCCTCGTTTTCTCCGTATTCTTACCATAAAGCTCTCTTCTTCTTCCTTACCGCTTCTGCTTTGCCCCCCCTTCTGTCTCTCCGTTCAAGAACCCCCCTTTTTTACGGCTCCCTGACTGATTTTCCAACTCGAACCCAATGAGACGTCTAGTTTTTTGCACATTCGGATAGCTCTCAGTCTACTTGAGCACTAAACCCCGTCCTTTTCGACTCCTCGCCAGATCCGGCATCTGCCTTACGTAGTGAGGCTTTTCTTCCGCCTCTCTCCCCTACTTTTAGATCGCCTTTTCCATTCGTGGCCCCGACTTACTACAGGTCCCGTAGTTCGGGTGAACTCTTTTCCCCCTGATTTGGCAGCCTCCGGATATGATCATACGTTTTTTTAGGCCTAACGGTGTTTTCGCCAGAATTTTCTTCCACTTATTCGGTTCTCCTGGTACTCCTATCAGCTTGAAGTTGGGTTTCTGGTTGGTGGTGGTTCGTAATTCCACCCTTTTTCCCTAATGGTAGAGTCATCTTCGTCTTAAGTCTCCCGGATCTCCTCTCTTCTTATATTAGTCTTTCCTGTCTGGCTAGAGTGATTCACATTCTTTAAACTGACTGTCGTGGTCGTCCGAGTCTCGTAGAGACCGAGCTTTTATTCCCTCGATCTATCGGTCAGATAGGTTTTGTTTAGAGAGTAGCGGGAAACTAAGCTCTGGCTGACGAACGAGAAGTACCAGAAACACTGACCGACTTGCACAAAGTTTATAATGCATGGCTAATGATCTAAATTCCGAGAAGGGCGAGACGTGAGATTCGATCCGCTCCCTTACTAGAAAGCTTAGCTTCCAATTCGCCGGCAGTCAAGCCTCTTCTCGACGTCCGTCCGCCCGTCCTGTCGGTTCACCGCTAGTCCAAGACCCCTTGAGGCCTCCCCCAGGCGGGCTCGTTCCCCTCTACCCTGGCCCACCTCCCGGGGCCAGAGCGTCCCCCTGGGGCCTCCCCGCATTGAAATCTTACGTGATTTTCCAATTGTTGACCCCCACGTCTGAGGAGAAATCCTCTTGTGCTATCGGCCTCACCGCTGTCGACTACTCGTTGGGGACCTCATATTCTACGGCCTAGCGGTCTCTTCGTGGTTTCGTGATCAACGGAACGCTCTGCTATCCTCATTTTCTCTCAACTCTTCAGTATTGGTGGCTTGGGACCCTTTTCCCCCGCTCCCCTATCTCCCATGGGGCCTTTACTTTCTTCGAGACGGAAGCAGTGTTCTTGAATGGAATCGAAGCCTGAGGTCAGTAAAATCCCGCGCTCTGATTTTAATCCTTCTAATCGACTTCCACCAGGTTTGAGGACTGGATCGAGATTCCAAATAACCCTGCTCACCCTTAAATTTTTTTGTTAGACTTCCTCTTCCGCTATCCTTAACTTCCCTTTGCACCACCTCTCCCTACCCGTCGAAAGAGGACCCGCCAAGTGCAGCCAGAGAGAATCTCTCGTCCAGGACCTCTCTACTCCGTGACCCTTCCGGATGTTATCGCGATTCCTTACCGATAGCAAAGACCCTCCCCCCCCAAATTCAGGACAGGCTCCGGAGAACAGGAAGCCTGCTTTTTTTTTTTTTTTTGTGCCATTACGCTTGGGGGTTTTAATGACGTTCTCTTAGTTGGGACCTTTTTCGAGACTAACACGCCAGAAGCCCCGTATAGATTCGCCGCCCCGGTCGGGGACTTTCGCTGATGGCAGTTCGTCAGAATTTTCCGTCGGCCGAGGATGTGCTCTACTCCGGCAAGTGGACCCTTATCTCTCGGACCGCCTTCCCTGCCCGCGATACTCGGATGCTCCTGGGTCCCGCGGAATGAGTCGGCGTGCTAGCCGCCTCACTGTTCCGTTCCCCGTTCCCTGATGGCTCCGGGCCGAGCGTGGAGGGCACGATTGTATGTCTTCTTCCTCTCCTAGAGAATCTTGTCCCCTTCGTTTATACAAGATGCGATGTGCTTTTTTTGTGGTTCCCGATCTTAAAAAGCTTTTTAGTCGCACGCTGGCATCCCGCAACCTATGGTGCCCTTAAGGGTCCGTGTTTTTCTCTGGTTCGCGCCTGGAAATCTCCAATCGGCGATGGGGGAATGGTCTTTTGGCCCCGCTTGACTCCTTTGCTCCGCACTTCCCCGGACTCACATGTCATGCCCGACAAGGAGACTTGCCTCCCCCCCATGCCCCCTCTATCACCAGGCCCCTCCCTCACTGCCAGCCTCACGAACGGCCGAGACTGAGACTCCCCCCCCCGTCATCCCTCTACAGTCTATACCTCGGCGGCGGCTGATTCTGGGGCCACCTCTTCCTTTTCTCTCGTATCCCCGGTGTTTTAAAGTAGGTCGTCAGTCTCTTGTTTCCCTGCCTTGGCTAGTCCAGCAACCTGAAAGAAGAGGGATGCCCCTTGAACAGACCTTTAAAACGAGGGTCTCTGAGGTACATTTCGCCCTCCCAGTTCCCCTCCGAGGAACCTCCTCCAAGAGATTATGTACAGCCCGACCCAGAACGACGCCTTCCCACCGCACATTTCCACCGGGACTTCGGCAAGACATACTCCCTTACTCTTCTCTACCCAAGCCTAGGAAAAACGAAGGCGGCCGAGGTACCAGTACTCCCACCCGTCGAAGTTTGTTCTTAAAGGGCCTATCTCAAGTTGATTCAAGTTTTCGCGGAGTTTCCACAGCCCGGCCTTTCCCAAACATGATCTACCGGAACCACCTATAGAAGAAGAGAGACCCTTGCTCGGCCCCGATCGGTTTCTCAAGAGTCCTGTAACCAAAAACGAGAACCCCCCCCTACTCCGCATAGGCCCTGATTCCGCGCCACCCCACCTTCTAGGGCCAGTGAGAAGGCTCCCTTCGCCGGAACGGACGCATCTTCCGTCGTTTCCCGAAAGTCTTTTCGTTGGTGCGTACCCGGAGCTAACTTCTTCTTGAGACCGCTTTTTACTGGGCCGTTTGAGTTGCGTCCGTGTGTGCTGGTCATGAAAAAGCCTTCCACATAGGTCTGCGTAGGTGCTCCCCATGCCTACCAGTGACTCTTTCCCCCCCGATGCGCCTCTGGCCTTTTTTCCGTCCCCGTATCAAAGTACACTTTGGGAGGAACTCTTGACCTTTTTGTTGTTTGACCAAGACGAGTCGCTCCCCCCCCTCTTCGGAGTAGTTTTTTTCGATGACGTGACGTTCGACGGCCTGCCCTTCTTGGCACAGGATGATATCCCCCCTCACCTCCTTCTCCTCGTGGATAATGTGTCGATTGGGGGTCGAGACTTTCCCCAACGTTTTAATCTCTTTTGCTGTCATCCCCCCCTGTTTCCGAAGGACCTTCTGACCCTGAGCTTTTCCTCGACGAGCATTTTTCCTTCTTGAGCGTACAAGGCTTGTTGGGTTCTCCCACGCTGTGTGAAAAGGGCTGGCTTCCGTCGCCCCCTCTTTAACTTTTTTCACCTTTGCCCTCGGCTGTTATGGTAGGTCTTTGATGTTTTACCTTGATCTTCCGAGGTTGCCCGGCGACTGCCCGACTTGCACGGGGTTTTTTGATTTTTGATGTTTGCGCGATGGTTCCTTTTTTCCTTCTACGCCAATCCGCCACCTACTCT
>Ga0179593_1394272_pt1 | contig 13467 bp, 23 predicted proteins | sample CZODoug2_1_08_16_FD_185931 | JGI IMG/M metagenome (GOLD analysis project Ga0179593, IMG submission 185931) | Vadose zone soil fungal communities from Angelo Coast Range Reserve, California, USA - CZODoug2_1_08_16fungal (PacBio error correction) | ecosystem: Environmental > Terrestrial > Soil >... | reverse complement strand
GACCCTGGCCCACAGTTCAAGCTGTCCCTTTTTGATGCTCTGTCTTTTCAAGCGACTTTTCCCCCCCGTGGACGCCGTTTTTTTTTTCTTTCCAAACCCCTCCCCCCCTTTCCCCTCGCCTCCCCGCTCCCGAGGTCGATGAACAGCTGGCTTTACTGGTGAAGAACTGTATTTTCGCTTCCTTCCCCCCCCCCAAAGGGTTGACGTAACCTTTTTTTTTTTTTCCCCCGTTTTAACGTGTTTTTGCTGCCGTCGTTGTTTTCATTTTCTGTGGTTCTACGGCGATGTCTCGTTCTTCCTTGTTTCCCTTAACCCCCAACATCCGTACCTATGCGTTTTTTTCCTTCCAACTCCCCTGACTTTTCTTTTTTTGGCGCTTCATCCTCTTCATTTTGGAAGGGCCCTTGCCATCCCTTCCCCCCCCCCCCTTTTTCGTATTTTTAACTGGATTTTTACCCCCTTTTTTTTCCCTTTTTGTGGACTTTTTTTGCTTACAAGTCCATTTTGTGTTTTTTTTCAGATTTCTTCCTTTTTGTTTTTTTTTTGTGGCGTGCCCCCCCGGCTCTCCCCAGACCCCACACCCATTCTGCTATACTCTTCTGTCCGGTTTCCCCCCTCCCCTTGAGCACTGCTAGTTTTTGTTGGCCTCTTGCCCCCGTAGAAGGCCCCCCTTAGTTTTCCCCCGAGTTAGGTCCCAAAAAGGTTTTAAACCCCTGTTGGGTGTCCCGAACGTTTTTTCCCCGCCCCACCAGACTTACTTTTCACTTTCTACTGTTCTTCCCTTTCAAAATTTAGTCCTTTCTGTATTTCCATCCCCCCCTCGTCAGGAGAGTGAGATTCGTTTTTCCCTCCCCCGTTCCAGTTCTTTTCCTACTACCTTCTTTCTTTCCTGCCTTATCGTCTTACTTGGATTTGACACCCCCGTCCCCTACGGCCCTTTTCCTTTTTAGTCCTTTCCGTTGGCTTGATCTTTCCCTTTTCCTCCCTGCTAGGTGGTGCTTTTTGTTGCGTTCCCTTGCTTTCCGCTAAGAACTTCCCCTTTTTTCTTTCCCTTGGCGGTCTGATACCTCCCTTTTTTTCTTGGTTTCCCCGCTCCCCCCCCCACTGGGGCACCGTCGGCCTTCATTTCCCCTCTGGTTTGCTACTTGCATTTTCCTGGGCCCTCATCTTTGGTTCCCCACCAAACCCCCCTTCTACCTTTCCTACGCCCCACACCTGGAGTTCCTTTCCGGTTTCGGTGACCAATTCGAGTCTTCTTCTAGAAGGCACCCTTTTTCTCAAGCTGCACGCCCTTTTTTTTCCTCTCCCTTTTCTTTTTCTTTTCAATGCCGATGCGCCCGTCTCCCCCTTGCCCCAAGCCGTGCTTTCTCTTCAATCCCCTCCTCTGCCCAAGGGCGGGATCTTTGCTCGACGTGCCCTGTTTCCCCCTTTTTGCCGTATTTCTTGGTCTTTTGACAAGGTCTGGTCTCTCATCTTTCCGGGTTGGAAAAAGGCCCTTTACCCCCGTTCCGATAAGACATTTTCCTTCCCTCCTATACAGTTTCATAGCATACCCCGTATACCCAGGTCTGTAGGTAATAAGTACCTGGACTTTCCTCCTTTTTTTCCCCATTGTACTCGGTCAGTTTTCTTTTGGCTCCCCTCTTTGCTGCCCGGGTTCTCAGTCCCTTCTTTTTTGTCAGTTTCAGAGAATTCTCCCCCCTCCTCCCTTCTTTTTTTTCTTTTCCAGCCACTGTAGGTCTTTTTGTCTAACCACGGCGTCAACTTTCGACTTCACCCCGAGCGTTTGGGGGCCAGTACCCTGGGTCCAGGTATAGCCAACCTGTTCCCCCCTCCACATGTGGCCGCCTCATTTTACCCCTTCCCACCGGACGAAGTGGGCCTTCTTCTTGTTTTTTAAACGTGGTAGAACGCCCCGGATGTCTTTTTTCCTTTTTCCCCCCCCCCGGGGGTGGAGATTCCCACTGCTTTTCCACCCTTCCTCTTTTTCGTCTTTTCCCTTCTCTCACACAGTTGGCTTTCCACCAGGTCTTTTTTGGTCCCTAACCCCTTGTTGGTAAAAACCCCCTTATTGGTTTCCCACGTTTCGCTGGAGTCTTTTTCTCAACACCCCCATTTTCTTTTGTTTCCCTGTTTTAGAAGGTCGATTTTTTTAGACTTGTTCCCCCTTTCCCCCCCCCGCGAGGTGGTACCCAACCCAGTCCCCCCTCTTTTGTCCGCGCGTTCGAGTTTCTTCCCCACAAAAAGATCCTTTCCCTGATCCGTTCACAACAGTGCTTTTGTCTTCGTCCTTGTCCGCCTTTTTTTCCCGTGGTACTCTCTTGGTTTGACTTCTCTCAACTCCTTGCCCCTTTTTTTTTTTTTTTCCCCTTCGCTGGAAGTACCTTGTTTCCTCCCCGTCCCCCAGGTTGGCGTTCTTCCTGCCCCTTGCGCAAAATCGTTTTCACCCGTCCCTTGACCTTTTCCCCCCCCCACGGTGTTGTTTGATATATCTATTTCATTTTCCTCCTTTTTTTTTTTTTTCTGTGAGGATTTTACTCTTTTTCTTTCTTGTTCCTTTTTGAAGGTCAATCTTTTTCCCTTTGGTGGTCACTGGCGCTCCCGGATGAGGTGTGCTTTTTGCTGGTAGTCCATGGATCTCCCTTCTTTTTAAACTGGTTCTTTTCTGCTGGTCTTTTTCCTTCCTCCATTTCGAGCTCCTGACCCGGCTGACCCCCCATTTTTCCCCGGTTCTACCTGGTGCAAGGCGGTGTTTTGACTTTTTTTTTCAAACGGCCTTTATTTTCCTTTTTTTCCTTTTTTCGTTGCGCCTATTCTTCCTTTCTAGCTTTTTTTTTGTTGTTTACCCCGTCCTTGTTTTTCCTGTTTCCTTTTCCTTTTGACTCTCGCTCGTACCTCGCCTGTACCTTTTTTTAGGTTTCCTAGCCACGAATAATTCCGTTTCTTTCTTGGTGGGAGACATGTTTTTTTTCTTTCCCCTTTCTTGATTTTGTGTGGCTTGGTTTGGTCTGGATTGACAAAGGTCTCTACTCTTTTCTTCCTTCCTTTAACCAATTGTTTCTTCCTCTGTTTTGTACCTCAAAATGGTTAGTTATGTCTTCCTCCTTTAAGTGAGAACGGGTTTCCTATATCCTTTTTCACTTACTGCTTATTTTCTTTTTTTCAATCTTTTTTCCCTTGGTTTATTCTTTACTTTTGGTTCTTTTGTGCTCTTCTTCCCACTTGTAATTTCCATCTTTTCTTTTACTTTTTCTGGAATTCCCGTTTTGTCGGCCTCTGTCAAGATTTGCGGAGAGCTTTCCTTGGTTTTTCGTATTGGAGTTTGGTCCCCTTTGACCTTCCCTTGACCTTTCTCATTTTTCGACAATTGACAGGCCCTGACTGACCTCTTACCAATTGTGTTTACTTTCTTGGCAGGTTTTGTTCTGCTTCCTTTTTTCTTTCCCCCGATGCTCCCATTCTTCTTCCTTTTTTCTTGTCTTTTCGTTACCTTTTTAATTCGATTTGCTTCTTTCCATGTTGAGGAGCGAATCTTTTTATCTCTTTGGCGTGTACGGGTCCTCGATGTTTCTTAGTCCTTCTCTACCAGGAGGCCCCGCGCACTCTTACCCCAAAAGACTTTCTTTTCAGATCGTACTTTTTTTCTCCGGCAAACGTTTGTCCAGATGCCTTGTTTCTTTCCTAAGAAGGGATTGTGATCACGGTTTCTCTCCTTTATCTTCTTTCACTGATTCCGGCTTTTTTTTCCTTGTTTTCTGCATATTGAGCTTTTCCCGTTTTTCTTAGTCGGTTCTTACTCACTTTTCACCTTTGAATTTTTCACCTTACTGGGAGGTGTACCTTCTCTTTTTCGAAAATTGAGGCACGGCTTTTGGTTTTTTTTTCCAGATATTTATTTTCCTGTGGCAATCTGACTCCCTGATGTGCTTTTCCTTTGTGTTTGGAATTTCTTTTTTTTCTGTGCTTCCGTTCCCTCGACGGCTTTTGATTTCCCACTTTTGGGACCCCCCCTTGGTTTCCGCTAATTTTGTTTCCTTTTGGCGGAGTCTTGATCTCCCCCTTTTTCCCCGCCCGCCTGGCTTCCCCTTTCATTTTTGCAATTGGACTCCCCCTGCCTTCCCCCCGGTGATTTTGGCCCTTTCTTTTATTTTTGACGCGGTGTTTTTCTTCAATATTGTCCCTTTCGCCTTTTTTGTATCTCACTTTTTGCTTTCTTTTTACTGACGGTTCGTTTTTCTGTTGGAACCCTCCTCTGAGCCTTTCCTTTTTGCTTCTTTGGAGGGTTGTCCCCTCCCCACTTGCTCGTTTTTTTCCCTTTTTTTTTTTGCCCCCCGGGTTTAGAGGATTACCCTGATTGGCGTTGAATCTTTTTTTTTTTCCCTCCATTTTTTATTGATTTTTTCCCATTTTTTGACACCTTGACTCTTTCCACGGACCGGCCGTGTAGGCCTTCGCCCACACTCTTTTGTTGGACTGTCTCATGTTTGATTTCCGATTCTTTTTTTTGCTGTTGGTTTCTTCCCGTTTTTTGCGTCACCACATGTTTTGTTCCCTTAAACCGCTGGTTTTTTCCCTCATTTTTTTTTTTTTTTTCCGTTAACCGTCACACCACACTTTGTTTCTTTTCCTGCCACTCGCGTGTGATTCTTTGAAAGGGGGGCCTGAGAGCCCAATCTCCAATTCCTTCTAGTGCATTTCCTGTAACGCCCCTTTTTTTTCCCCTTCCCGTTTTTTTCCGTACCCCTTTCTCTCTCTTTTTTCTTGTCGTTCCACCCACCAGGCAGAACCACCCCCCCCCCTTCCCCGCTAAATGCTCTCGGAACCCCTGTCTGAACCCAAAACCACTTTTCCCTGGGGCCCCTTCTCCGTTTTTTTTTTTTTCACCCGGGGTCTATTCTTCCTTACTTTTTTCTTCTTGCTGTACATCATTGGGGAATTTCATCTTGCCGCCCAGAGTTCCTTCCTCCTTTGACAGGCGAGGGATTCTAAAGTTCTTTTCCTGGGTGTATTTGCATTACTCAGGGTATTTTAATCTTTTTTGTATCCTTCCCTATAAACCTTCGTCAAATCCCTCCCCATTTTTCGGGTTCTTAAGCCCTTCTTCTCATCGCCCTTTAGTGGAGACGGTTGACATTCGATTCTCGGCCTTGACGGTCCCCTTGTGTGTTTTCGTGAGTGCTTTTCTGTCGGATTCCCTCTTTGACCTTCTTCGCATTTTTCCCACCCCCAATAAGCCAGTTGATCTGACAATTTTCCCCCTCCAAGTCCTTTGTTTTTTTGTCCATTTCCTTTTCGGGCAAGTCTGTCTTTTGCTTCCCGAAGGCCAACCCCTTCCTCATCTTTTTTCGGACAGCGTGGAACTTTCCCCCCCCTGTTTTCCGGATCTTGCCTTTTCCCCCGTTGTTCCCGTTCCGCTGATGGCGAGGCGTAAATACTGTTTGCATTAAGCCAGGGCGAACAAGACCAATCCAGATCCCAGAGGGTCCCCCTGTTTTTTTGTAGAAAGGTTTTTTTTTTGTCCCCTTTCGGTAACCGTCCCCTTCTTCTCTTCGCGCTTCTTTGGAATCTCAATTTCTGGGGGAGGACAGGAGCCTTTCATCGCTTTTTTTTAGAGCTTTTCCTCTCCCCTCACACCCCTGATTTTTCGTGCCCAGGGCAGGTCCCGTTAGTTTGCCCTGTTAGCAAAGTGTGTTTAGTGGTTTTTTTGTTTGGCTCGACTTTTTCTCCCGTGTTGGGCGCCCATTTCCTCCTTCCTGTTTGTCCATTTTTGGTTTTTTGTTTTTCTTGGATGGAACATTTTTTTTAATGGTTTGGCAGGTCCACCCAGACGGGACTCCGGCCAGACCAGGCGTGGAGTCGCCCTTTTTTTTTCCTAGTTTACCCCGATGTGCTTGTTCCCCTCCTACTGTTCCATTCGGGAGTCTTCCCTATTCCGTCAGGATGTTTTGATTCGTTCCCAGTTTGTCCCCTGCCCCCCCCCTCCTTAGGGAGGTTGGTTTTTTTTGTCTTATTTTCGGAGAAAGTCAATTCCTTGGGTTGTTCCCCCGGGGTTTTAGTTGTTTTGCAGAGGTTTTCGATCATCCCGTGGTGTAAACCATTGGGTTCTTCTTTTTGCGATTTTGTTGGGCCAGGGGCCCCGTCCCATTTCCCCCGGCCAACATTAATCCACCGAGCTTCCTCCTTTTTTTTATTTGATTTTTCCTGGTGGTTGAGGTGGTCCTCTCCGGGGAGGCAACTTCGTTTGACGTCGGGCGTTCATCTGGCGGGGTTTTCCCTTGGTCGTCCGCTTAACCAACACCGCTTTCGCTCCCCCCGTCACGGCCCCCCCTGCGATAGTTTCTTTTTGTCGGTGGCAGGGTTGGTTATGTTTTTCAGAGCCCGGCTCTGTTTTTTATTCTCTTTCCCATCAATCCAACTTGTTGTTGTTTGTTCCTCGTCCCCCCCACGTTCTGCGTTTTCTATCGGCGTGGAACATTGACCTCCTTCCGCTAGGCGGCTGGAGTGCTTGGTGATCTTTGTTCCCTTGTTTTTCAAGGGTGTTTTTCTCCCCGGCCGCAGCCCATTTTTTTTTTTCGTTGTCCCCCCCCCTTGACTTTTTACGGGGAAAGTGCTCCCCGGGTTCCCTTGAAAGGCCCCCGTTTGACCATGATTTCCTTCTTTCGGGCCAGTTCAGTTTTTTTTTTTCCTGTTGTTGGACTGTGGCCGTTAATTTTTTTCCCCCGAGCTTCCCCTTTCTTTTTGTTCCCTCCGCCTCAACCCATTTGTCCGTCAGACGTTTTTTTTTTTCTGCCGACACCCACAAGGTGATTTTTGGTGTTATTCTCCTGGACCTTTTTCGCCCCCCTCCCCCCCTCCGCCGCGATTTTTGTTTTTTTTTTTTTTGTTTCTTTATTCCGTCATTCGTTCAGCCCCTTTTTTCCTCCTATCAGCGTGACTTTTGTTTTCAAGTTGCCCCCGGGGTGGGGGGGTTGTGGGGGTTCGTTTTGGGGGAATTCCCGAATCGTCTTTTTTTTTTTTTCAACCGTCGCACGCGCATGTCAGGCCGGGTTGTGGGTGGTTGTCAAGACCAAGGATTTCTTCCCCCCAATTTTTTGTCCCAACAGCTTTCGGGCCCATTTCGAAGCCTTTTCCGGTTTTGGCAGTCCACGGTCGGTTCTTTGAGGCACTCACGTTATTGGACATTTTTCTTTCCCAACATTTGATGTGTCCTCCCTTTTCGCTTCAGATTCTGCTTGTTGCATTTGCCACGATCAACGTTCTTTGGGTCTCTCTCTTAGTTGACATCCGTTCCTTATCACCCCGCATGTTTTTGGCTCTTCGAGGCAGTCCTACATCTTTTTGGCTTACCCGTCAGTTTTTATAACTGTCTGCTCGTCCTCCCCTTGGCCGATGGCTAGCTTTTATTCTTGCCCCCCCATCTTGCGTTTGACTGCATGTTTTTTTAACTCCCCCTCCTTTTTTTTCAACTCCCTTCTTCCTTTGTTCTCGCTTAGCATGGCTGCCGGTCACCCCCCTGCCTGTTCTCCCGCCTTTGCGAATCTTTCTGTTGTAGCCATGGTACTCCGCATCGCGTCCGCAAATTTTGCTAGGTAGTGTCACGGGACGTTCTTTTTTCCGTTTCCTATCTTCTTTTGTTTTTTTCGAATCAGTTTTTTTAGGGTTTAATTCATAATGGACCTTTTTCCCCTGTTTTTAACGAGGATTTCTCAGTCACCCCTTTTTTTTTGGCCGTTCTTTCTCCCCTCCCGTCCCACACTCACCTTTTGGATGGCGCCCCAAAGTTTTTCTAAGCTCCATGCTTCGTGATTTTGTCCGCTGTCTCGTTTGGCAAGCCTTTTTTCCCCCTTTGCACCTTTGCTTTGCTATTTTTTCCACCACCTTCCCCCCCCAGATTGGTCCGTTTCCCACTCTCGAGGAGCTCTAGGGACGGCCAGTCTGGGACTCCCTGATTCCGTCTTTCGCTTAACCCACTGTGATTACTTCCTCAAACTTTGTCCCTTTTTTTTTCATGGCACAGGTAGTTTTTTTTTCCAGTACCGGGGGTTTCCGTCCTTTTGCATTTCTCTTTTGTTTTTTGGTATGGGGACGTGCCCCTAAGCTATTTCGGTTCGATTTTCGTGACCCCACACCATCTGCCCTTGCTGGGGCGTTCTTTCCCTTTCTCTACAGTGCTTTCTGTGAGAGGTTTTTTTGCTTGCCATTCCTCCTCAAGAGTGTTTTTACCTCGCGTTTTTTTTTTTGTGGTTACTTTTTAAGCCCTTTTTTCACCCCATTTTTCGAGTCCAACCTTCACGTGGCCTTTTTTTTTTCCCAACCTTATGACCAACTCAACCCACTATATTTTACGTCCATTCATTTCCTGTTTTTTACGCGCGAGAAGGCTTTTTTGTTTGTTTGCCCTCCTCCTGACGTTAGTGGACCCGTCTTTTCTTTGTCCAAACTCCCGGCTACCTTTTTGGTTTTGGGGTGGTTTTTTATCCGACCGATTAAACGCCCCCAAGCACTAGGGCGTCGTTTTTTACCCGAGCGTTCTTTCTGTGTTAAGGTCTCCTCTTTCTGAAGCCAGATCGTTGACCCCCTTTTTTTTTTTCCACGTCGCGACTAAGACCCACGCGATCGTATTTTCTATCCGTCCGGTATTCCCCCACCTCGCCTGGACCGTTGTGGCGATACAGGTTTTTTCTTCTTTCTAGGTTCCCAAGGGGCCATCCCTCTCATTCATTGCTTTGCACTATCCCTCCCCCCCCCCCACCACCCCCGCCCCCCCCCCCCACCCCCCCACCGTCCTTCTCACTGCCCCTGGGCGGACCCCCTGTGTGTAGCGTCTTTTATTTCTTATTTGCAGCAACCCATTCCCGTAGGAAGGCCACTTTTTCGCTTCTTATAAGTGCATAGGCCTTTTATTTTTTAACCCACCCGCGTCGCACCATTTTGTCTCTCCCCCAAGTTCCCACGGCTCCCCTGTTGCAGGTTTCATTACTGCGACATTTTTGATCGCCCTCCAAGACTGCTCCCCTTGTTTTTTTGGCACGATCTCTGCCCATTGTGATGTCTCTTGCTTTGCCTCCCAGTAAACACCCGGTTTTTCCTTTTCCAAAAAGGGACGGCTTTTTTCGGGTGCAAAGAAGTGCTTGCCCGTGGTCTAAGTTTTCTTGATCTTCCGGCCATTTTTCCACCGGGCGTACAGGTTCTTTTTCATCGGTAGAGCCTCTTCCCACAACCCGTTTTTGACTCACCATTTTTTTTCTCTTTTTTTTTTCACTTTAGAGTCCTCTTTGATCGTGGGAAGCTGCCTTTTTTTTTCGAACCCAGTCATCAGGTTGGGCTTTCCGTTGCCATCCTTTTCATTTGCTCCGTTTTCGTTTGGTTCCTTGTTATCCCCGGACTTTGGACGGGGACTTTTTTCGTCGTCCTCCCGGTAGTTTTTATGATGACAACAGTGGTCCCTATCTCCGCTATTTCTGCTTAGCCTGAACCGGTTGTTTTCTTTTTGAACCCCCGGCGTCTTTCCGCATTTCACCGTATTTTTGGCAGGACCAAATTATGTTTTCCCAGCCACCCTCCACCGACAGACATGTCCTCCTTTTTGTCAAACCGCTTTAGAACCGAAGGCCATTTTTCCGAGTTCGTTTAACTTGGCCTCCTTCGGAACGGTTGCTTTTTTTTTTTCTCATTTTTCTCAATTTTGCTTGTACCCATTTCGTCCTCCCCACCAGTTCTATTTGTGTGCTCTCCCTTTTTTCATTCTTTTTCCCCAGGACCTTTTCCCGTGTTCCTTATTTTTTCGCCCCCACCAATGTTCCCTTCCACCCCCATTTGGCCTTGGGTCCCACTTCTTGGATGCCTTACCTCCACCTTGACTTTTCCAGGGCGCGTAAGATCTGTGAGTATTCGACCTTTCCGCGTGCCGGTGTCCACACCCTTCCTTTCCCCTGGTCGATCGGCTCCCTGTCTCGTTCAACCCAAAGGATTTCAGCTTTCCCCAAACCCCCCCGGCATGTCAGGTTTCCCCCTTCCTTCTTTCTCCGTTTTTTTACTGGCATCTCTATGGTCTCCTGCTCCCGAATTAGGACCTTCCCTCCCCTTTTTTTGAGCTGTGCCGTACCTCTGATGCAGCCCTTTTTTTCATTTCCATCTCCATGGCTTTAAAGAAAGGCTTTCCTTGTGGACCCTCACCTTACCTCCCCTGAAAAACTTTTGGTCTCTTTTCTCTCTTTTTCCTTCTCCCTAAGGTGTTTTTTTTCTTTCCGGAGTTCGACGTTTTGGGTTTCTTTGGTTTGAGTTTGAACTTTCCCTGTTACCCCCAGAGTTTTCCTCGTGATGAATGTTTTTTTCCCTTTGTTTTTTCTTTTTTCCTCCGCCTTTTCATTAAAGGCCTCTTTTCACGTTTGTCCTTCAGGGTTCCGCTTTTTTTTCTTCTCTTCGAAAACGAATTTTCCACCTTGAGAACTTTTCCTCTGTCTTCATTGGAAGGTTTGGTTTGACGCTCCTTTGTCCCCACATTTCTTTTTTTTCTTTTTTTTGTTTTTCCTGAGCGCCTTAGGCTTCCCCTTGATTGGATTTTTTGTGCCCACCACCCCGTTCCCCCTTTCTGAGCACTTCCCCCGCCGAGTTTCCCTCCAGCAGATGTTACCGGCCCCCAGGGTTTGACTAAGCCCCTCTAATGTTATAGTGCCCCCTTCTGCTCTTAGGGTATCCCCTGTTTTGATTTTTGCCAACATAGCAGCTGTTGGGCTTCGTGTCCCGCCAGCCCCGTACACCGTCTTTTCCCACAACTGAGTCCTCCTCTTCCCTAACAAGTAAAATGGTCGGCATTTCTTTTCCGCCGTGTTTTCCCCCGCCCACTGTGTCTTTTTCCCCCCCTAGCCCGCAACGGTCCCGTCTGCCCCGTTTGTACCAATGGGGGACACATAAACCATCCCCCCCCACCACTTTTTCTTTTGCCCACCTTTCCCCGGCTTTTTTCATGACCGGCACACTGGTCCCTTCCCCTGGTTTCTTTTTTTTTACCCTCTTTTTTTCCAACTGTTTTTTTTGGTCCATTCCTGTGTGGTCTCGCCTTGCCCCTTGTCCTTTTCCCCCACCCTTCGTTCAATTTTCCCCCCCCTGCACATAGCCCTTGGACCACACCCCCCTCTGTTTTCAATGTAAGGCGTTTCGTGTTCGCAGACCCGCAAGAGCTCACTGCTCTTTTTTTACATTTTCTCGAGTATGCACTTTTCTGCTTTTTTTTTTTGGGGCATGTTCCCTGTCCTGTGCTTAGCCTCTACCAACTTGCAACACTCTTTCACCATCATGTCCCTCTTTCCTTTCTCCCATGTTTACTGCACCCCCCGCACTCTCGTTGCCGCCAGTTTTCCTGGTTCTTGATGTCCTGTCTGTCCCACTTCCCTTCTTCCAAGAGTCCACCCACAAAAAACCCACAAAGCCCACCTTTCTTTGGGACAACTCCCTGTTTTGTTGGCGTTGCTCCATGCACCCCTTTACCTATGGCAACGCGTCCCCGAGTACCTTGCCCCTGGAACACGTCCCCCCTAGACATCACACCACTTCTCCGACTGCTGGACGCAGTGAAATCAAGGGGTTTTAATATACTTTCTCGTAGGGACTAAAGAGTCACACAAGACAACTTTTATACCTTGTGGTGCTCACACCTGGTCCCGCCAGCACCCCCGCTTTTGAACTCTCGTTTCCCAAAGAACGTACTACCACCTTCTACTACAACTTCTGTCCCCACCCCTGTTATGCCGAAAGGACGCTGCGGCTCCAGCCCTTTTTCCTGACCAGTACCTGTGTTGTTTTGCAGACGCTTCCCCAGCGCCACCATGACGGACCAGATCACCTGTTTTGCGCCATTTTTTAAGTCAGTGGCGATACACTCTCAGGCCTTAGCCCCCTGTCGCCCCCCTGCTACGTGTCCCGCCTGTTTTTTTCTACCTAGCCCCTTTTGGCTGTGCCCGACCCCGTTCTTTTCGTCACCCCCGTATTGGGTTCCCCGATTCGGGCAGATTCATTAACCGCCGGCCGCGGCCGGCCGACGGTTTCTTTCCTTGTTAGGGACCGACCCTTCCTCCGTACCTAGACCCCCGACCAAGCAAATTTTTTTTCGCAGGTGGTTCTCTCCAAGTGGACGTGGGGAGTTATCTTCTCCTTACCTCCCCTTTCTTGCCTGAAGTTTCCTTTTCCCCCTTGGGACGTGTCTGCTGCCTTCCGTTCCCGCTCTTTGAGCCCCCTGTTCGTATTGCCATTTTCTGCTCCCATTCTGACGGGCTCTTCCTGAGGCTGTACTTGTCGTCCCGGCGCGACTTTCTTCTAGGGGGGAGCCTCCGTTTTTGCCGCGTGGCCCGCTGGCCTTTTTGCTGGGGTGTTTTGCCCCACCGCAAATACTCTCTTCGTTCCCCTGAAACGTGTTGCTTTCCTTTGCTCTTTAAAGAGGTTTTGCCTTTTCCGCGGTCGATGGGACCTTTAGAGGTTAACAGGGTTTTTTTTTTTTGTCCCCCAGGGACTCGGTTTCACCTATTTTTTGCCACGTCTCCTTTGTCTCGTCAACCACAGAGCTTCTTGGTCCCCTTTATCCGTCCCCTTTTCGTATCCCTTCCCCGATGATCCTGGCCATTTCCAGTGACTACGGGGTCACATGGTTTGTGGTTTTGGATCACAGTTTCTGTCCCGTACTGTTTGGTTCCCCCTTTGGAGGGGGTGTCACCTCGTAACCCCCTTCGGGATTTCATTGACTTTAAACCCACGGAGACTGGTTCCTTTTTCCCTCTGCTGATGCTTTTGCCAGGGCTCGCTCCCTCCCCACCTTTTAGCAAGTTGACTAATTTTCAATTTTTCGGCTGACATGTTTCTCGGACACCCCCTCCCCCCCCTCCCCTTTTCCGGATGCTTTCCCAACATCAATCTGGGTGGCCGCCATGTTCACATTGTCGCCCACCCCCCCTTTTTCCTTCCCCCTGCGGACTGGCTACCAAGTGAAAGGCTCTTATCCCACCCCACCCCTTCCATTTTTGCCCCCACCCTTCCATTTTGGCAAGTCACGCAACTTTTTTTAGCCCCAACGTGGTTGTCAGACTTATTTTTTTAGCGCCTCGTTGAAACAAATCCCGTATTGTAAGGTTTGCCTTGCCCTTTGGTCACTCGCCTGATTTCGTTTTTCTTAGTAGGCTTCCCTGTTTCCTGTCGGCGCTTTTCCAGTTTATTGGTCAGGGTTATTTTTTTTTATCTTTTTGTGCTTGCTCGAAAAGACTTTTACCCATTCACCCTGAGGTCTCTCCGGTATTTATAACTCCCCACTTTAGCAATAGACTTCTGGCTATGACCCCCCCCCGCAGGCCCGACTAATTTCCCTGGACCTTGCGTGATCAAACCTCGTGGGTGATGAGTTAGTTTTTTTTTTCTATTAACCACGTGCCGGCGATCGTTCTTTCAGCTGTCCAAATAGAAGAGTTGTATGGTTTCTTTGAC
>Ga0179593_1332067_pt1 | contig 13467 bp, 12 predicted proteins | sample CZODoug2_1_08_16_FD_185931 | JGI IMG/M metagenome (GOLD analysis project Ga0179593, IMG submission 185931) | Vadose zone soil fungal communities from Angelo Coast Range Reserve, California, USA - CZODoug2_1_08_16fungal (PacBio error correction) | ecosystem: Environmental > Terrestrial > Soil >... | reverse complement strand
ACTTCCCCTCTCTCACTCCCACCCCTCGCGCTTGCGCGGCTATTTATCGTTGCCCTTCTTTTCAACGATCAGGCTTTCAACCTTGAGCGCATCAGCAGTCAGTTTCATCCTTGGTGATTTCAACTTTCAATGCTGATCCGGAGCCATGTGATTGCCACGAACCTTTTGCCCGAAAATATTGGATCTCGTGCGCCGTGGAAGAGCCTTCGGTGTCGCCTCTTCCAGGTAGACCCTTAGAAATTTCGAGCGCATGATCATCAGGCATGCACTTCCTCGAGCGGATCCCCCAATCACTGATCGGTTAGCCCATGAGATCGGGCGTTGCACCCGCGTCTTGGCGGCATCAGCATGAACTAGTTTTTCAGCCTTTCCCCGGACTCTCTCCTTTTGACATTGGACCGAATCCTGCATTCATCTAAGCGGCCAGCCAGATAGCAAAAATTCACGCTTGCTTTGTCTCCCCTCCCCCTCTCACTAGATATTGGTCTGTTTTTCACCCCCAATTAGATCTGTCATAGGAGACTCTGTATACAAAGCATTTTTTTGTCACAGGTTTAGGGATCTCTTTTTGAATGACAATGAGAACCCCACCCACAAGGCCACCATTAGATGTTTTTCAGAGACCTGCCCACCAGTTCCTTCGACACCTGGAGAGAATCTGTCCCTCCGCGGCGCGATCCTACTGCCCTCTTTTTTCCCCGAACTGGAAGAGACCCTGATGCGTTGACCCGTTCAGTTTTTGCGCTCCTCTGATAAAGCTCATGGACTCCCTCCGGCTTGAGCGAACTGCTCGGCGGCCAGGCCTCAGTTGCCTGATCTTTGGGAAAGCGCATCGCTGCTACTCTTTCCGCCTCGTCCCTGTGCTCCAAGGCCCTCTCCATCGTCACATCTAAATAGACTCTTTTTATCAACGTATTTTGAACGAGGTCGAATTACCTGCTCCGCCCCCCCCGTATATGGTTTTTTTTTCTTAATCAGCGACACTGTTGGAGCGGGAGGTCGACAATTTTTGCTGACCCCACCGCCGGTAAGTGCCGACCCCAGACCTCTTTTTCTCTTCCCGGAGCGCCCTGTGCCCCTTTTTCCTTCCAGGTCAGTCAGACATCTTCGTTCAGCCTCTGAGAAACCAATAACCCTCACGCATACTTCCGCACCGTAATCCCCTTTTTGGGGCTGTTCTGTTTGCTCCCCTACAAGAGCTCCAACAGGTTTTCCTTTTCTCTCTATTCCTTAGACTTCCTTCCCCATCACCCAGATGATCGGCCCGCTTCTCCAGATTGAGGTTCCTACAGGGCTCTCGGTTATGCATCTAGACAAGTGCGCTGTTGCCCCTGAAGTTTCCCCCGGAGCAGTGAAACTGGTTTTTTTTCAGCTTGGACAACCCGAGCCAGGTTCTTTAAGAGTGAATCCACTGCTTCAATGTATTTTCCTCCCACACCCAGAAGCTGACCCCACTACAATTGAGCTAACTCCAGCCCCCCTCTATTGGATTTTTTTTCGCTCCGCCCGGAGATCGCTGAATTTTGTCCCGGTGCCGATCCTCATGTCGTTTTTTCTCAGAGGCATCCCCCCTCTTCCCTATCTGAAAGGGCTGTATCGCACAACTCTTCGTTCGTCAACGGCAAGAACCATTTTGTTAAACTTCATTTTAGAAAGGCCTTCCCCCCTATTTGGACCCCCCTCTTCTTTTTCCTCTGGTACGTGCACGCGCTGACTCGCTCATTGACAGACCGATATTCACGAAGATGGCTGTATTCCCTCCCTTGGTGGCTGTTGCATAGGTCATTTCGAAAGATGTCCCCCGTAACTGCAATTCAACCCCTTAGACCCACCAAGCCTCCCCACTTATCCCTCTCGATTTCCGGCACCCTGGAGCCCCAACCGAAACGTACCACCCCCTTTGCGGAGAGCAGAGACGAGTCTTTTCGGCCCAATAAAATATGTGCGGGGCATCTTTCGCCCTCCAAGATGGTCTGTCCTTCCCTATCTCACCTACTCTACCTGTTAAGTCGCCCCGGGATAGTGCTCCAAGACCAATTCGAGGGGAGGCCTGTAATGCCGCACATTTCCTGTCCCCACTCCCCCCCCCCCAAAGGAAAGTGTCCTTCGCGTTTCTTCCACCAAAAATAACCGCTCTCTCTTTTATAATACCCTCTTTGTTTTGTTTTTTTAGAGGATTGTTTTTAGTCCCTACCGAATTTCCGCGCCCACTTTTGCGTGTGGACCAGTTCAAGGCGGCCCCAAAAGGAAGATCTACTTTAGTGTTGTCCTGAGATCCTATGCTTCTCGGCGGAGAGATGCGGTCCAAGTCATCTTGTTGTGCTGCTCCTCCCCCCATTGCCCTTTAACAATTGGAGGTCTAACTGAAGAATGCTCTCTTAGTCTTACAGTAGTGCCTGTTTCAGGTTTTTTGAGCTCAAGTGCGTGCCTGACTTGATCCCAGGGAACCTTGAGGCCCGACCCATTGGTGTTACCCCCCTAGGGATGACTCCGTTTTCCTCACCGGCATAGGGATCATGAATGCACCCACATCCCAAAAGCTGTCCCCCCCGCCTCGAAGTCATTGTATCCCCCGTGCGTGGCATCGCTGTTGCTGCAGAGCTGCCCTCCCTCTTTTTTTACGCGTTTGTCACTGCTGTGGCCCAAGTTTCTTTAACGATCCCTAAAAAGACTCAGCTCGTTTTCTTTTTTTCTCGCATCTTTTGTTGCTCCCTCCCCCCCTTTTCATAAGCGCCGCTCTTCTTCAGGACTTGCCTTCTCCTACGAGTCCCTATCACTGAGCCAGTCTCTCTGGGCTGAGCGACAACAATCCACATCTCTCGTCGGTGCTCCAGATTTGTCTTTGTTGACAGTTATTGGTGTTTGCGAGGCCACTCAACCCCGAAAATGACTTTCTTGATCGCTCCCGAAACACCCCTTCGTCTTTTTCCACCCCCCCACTAGGTCCCCCTTTTTCACTGTCCTGTAGAAATTCCCCCTGCAAAGATCGCCCCCTCTTTCCCCCCTTTTCCCCCAAACGCGCCTCTCGCCCCACATTGGAGAATCGGGTCCTCCCCCATTTCTCGGTGTTATTTCCGACTTGGCGCCCTCGGTCTTAGAGAGAGTCCCTGTTTGATAGAGATGTTTTTCGGGTCATCAACCCGCAACGCCCCCCATACTGTACTTCCTTGCGTTACGTTCGATGGCGTTCGCGTTTATTGGGTTGAAGTATTCTCTCTCAGTTGGAGTCCTTGCAGTCTCATTCGGCCGGTTCTCCTTTCCCCTGATATAGATTTGTCTGGTGCGCTAAAATGGCCCGTGCCTTTGTTTTTGTTATATAGGCTCTTACGCCCTTCTCTTTTCCTACTTTTCGCTGATAGCCAAAAAACGACAAGAAGTTGGTGGCGATCAGGTATAACGTACTTACTTCCTGATCCCCAGCTGTTTGGAGATATTCTCCCTATGAGATAGGGCCTGTTTATCAATGTGCCTCTGCGACAGATTCTTCTTCCACGAGAGCTTTCCCAGAGACTCATTACGCCCCCACAAACCCCCCAAACCCCCCCACCCCCCCCCCCCACACACACTGGCCGCGGCAGTGCGCCTGGTTTTCAAAGCGCAGTGGAGCCCTAAACCAATTTGGTTCAGTTAGCGAGAGACTGCTCTCCCCGATCGACGCGTCCTCGCCAGGTTTAGCAATGACTGGGCGGAGACTCCGACCAGATGTCAGAACTCGCCGATTCCATTAGAAATGGCACCCATGCGAGGCACCCTTTCGAACGGTCTTGCTGTCGGGGTTTTCGGCCGGTTCTAAGTACCATTATAGCCCACCCAAATGATTCGCCCCCATTTCTGAGTGGAGCTTAAGTTCATTCGTCCGCTGCACTGGAGGGAAACCCCCCCATACCAATCCCTCCGTCTTAGAGAGCCTCGCAGCACGCTTGACCCGTGGGTTTTTTTTTTTTTCTTTTTTTTTTACCGGCGGGGAATGTTGAGCATGCCGGCCATAGATCGGTCCAGTGCAACGTCTCTAGATGACTCTGAGTTAAGATTTAGATTTGGGGCTCAAGCCAAGACGCTGCCAACTCACGATTCATGCTGCGCGCATCGATTTGGATAGATTGCTGCCCATGACGAGTGGGAGAATTCCTCTCCCTCTGTTTCTGTTTCATTTGAGCTTCTTTGTCAATTTTACTGCAATAACGGCCCTCAGACTGTAGACTTCGAAGTTTTTTGCAGATGTTTCCCCCCACAAGGTACAGGAACTCCCTATTATGCTGATTCAAGTCATTTACCTTTTTGACTCAAACTAACTGGGGCCCATGACTTCTGATGAGAATCGACTAAAAGATCCGTCCTGATCTCTTTTACTAGCTGGAGAAGATCATGCCGAGCAACCCCCAGCCGGATTTAGTTGATCTCTCCTTCTTTCTATATATTTTCCTACACCTCTTTTTGATAGATTCCCTTTCCCACGAGCTCCCACATTCTCCGAGTTCTATTATCTGCTGCAGGCCCTCGTTGCCCACGCATCGACTGAGGTTTTCTTTTAGAGAGATCCATAAGCCCGCCTGGGTTCCAATTTTTGATTCACTTTCCCAAATTCTGTCTTCCCCTTCCTCCTCTTGATTGTAACCGTTTGGTTTACCAATTTCTGTCCCGATGTCGACAGATGGAAGCTCTATGTGTCGTCCACTCTTGCACCCCTTTCTCAACGACTCAATCAGATAGCCCCAGCTCCCTCAGGCATTGGCCCTTCCTCCTGAATTAGAAATAGATAGAGACGTACTGATATTTATTTGCAAGTTTCTGGCGCCATCCCCTGCGAGATAACTCTTGCAGAGCACGAATGTTCCTAGATAATGACGATGTTGGCACGACCCTCTGTCTGAATCCCCTTGACACACAGAAAGGCTCCCCCCCCCCAAGCTTTTGCGACCAGCTTCGTTCCCGAGATGTTTTTCTGGGTTTCACGCAAGTAAGATAGCGCTCATGTATAATCGGGATCCGACAGGCAGACCGCAGCGCGTCCTCATTTTATGTGTTTCCGATCGGGAACGAACGGTAAACCTAGAAGCCATGAAAACCCGGACAGCCTTCTCCTGATTTTGGCTGCCCCTCTGATGGTCCCCCCACAGGTTCGTTCCCAGAAGAGAGAGGAAGACGCTTATTCCGATCTCCTTATTAACAATCCCGTAACCTTTCAGCTCCCTGGGCGTTAGGCTCGGATACCTTGAACTAAGTATCTAACGAATACATAGCCTTTTTCATCCCTCCTGCGTGTCCGTGCACCGCGCAATTATCGTTCGGCACGGTTCCCCCCCGACCCGTGCCCCCCGGACTGGGACCGGGAGCCCCCTAGAAGTAGCGCACTCTGTGCTCAGCGTAACGTTGCTCACAAGGCCTATCACCCTGTATCGCCACCGATCTGTCTCCCTTCATCCATTTCCTCAGATTAGACCTGATCGCCACCCCTTCTGTGTCTTTTCTCTTAACCATCAAAAGTTCTCAGAGACGATGGCCCGCAAAGAGATGAGACCCCCCCACCGTAGGAGAACCTTGATTGTGACAACCAGAACCGATCTCGGCCGTGTCTCCGAACGGCCCCCCATGTCGGAAAAGCTTCTCTCCAAGACGCGTTCCCGAACTCTACCGAATCAGGAACGTCACCCTTACTTGCCAAGGGATTTTTTTCGTTTCGGGTTTCTGACCATCCCGTGCGACCTCACGGTACTTCCTCCTCTTTTCGCCCCCCCCTGCCCAAGTCCACTCCACACGAGAGTGGCCGCTTCTTCCCCTGTTGAGGCGAGGATGCGAGCCCTTTCTAAGATTATTACGGCGTACGCGCCGGCTTTGCACTGAATGTTTTTTTCTACACCTTCGGCAGGGCATTGGAATATTGTCTGCCACCCCCCTCCCCCCCCCCCTTTCTTTCTGTGTCCTTTTCTTCCACCCTGACCTTTTTCGCCCCATCCCAACCCGACCTCCCTTGCCACACACCAACAATCTGCGCTACGAACTTCTTGGGGATTTTTCCCTCTCATTCCTGGAGAAGCCGCATAAGGTGACGATTTCACTAATGTCTGTCGCGACGGAAGAAGGATCTTTCGTCTCTCCGGGTATGGCTAGACCCTATTAGATGTTCCCCGGGAAGAACTCTCCTGATCTTTGTTCCATTTCCCCTTTAACTCCCCGGCAGGGCCAGGCATGGGAACACCACTTTAGGGCAGGCAGATCCGTTCCTTCCTCCCTCGTGTTCGTCTCATTCCTACTCTCGCTTCTCGATCGAGAAGGTCCCATCCCAGAGGCTGAATGTGTCCTAGTTCAGCCTCGTCCCCCTCCTTTCGGACCCCCCTCAATGTAACTCCCTTCGACCACCCCCGGGTCTAAGCACAAGGGATTTTTTCTGTGAAGAGGTATTCAATTTTGAGATAACGCACCCCCTTGCCCATACTTTTGCGATCGAGAAGGGCGGGCGTTTCCTCCCCTCAAATATGTTCCGGTTTCGTTGGTAGAATTCCCCATATGTTCCCGGCCCCCCTAACTTACTTAATCCGACGTTCTTCCTCGATATAGGCTCTTCTCCACTACGAGGCCCCCTCGGCCGAGTGAATCTCCAAGTTCAAAGTCCCACCCCCTAAAGGCCTTTCCTCTGTTTTTCGGAAAACCCCAATTACCCTCTATCTTTTTCATACTTCCCCCCCCTCCCCGGGTAGTTGTTTTTTCTCGTCGCTTTCTGTTGTTGACGAAACCGCCCCGCCCCGCCTGTGTGGGGTAACTTTCATTGGAGGAACCCCCTGCAGCGCCTCTGGCGAGGAAGAGACCACCGAGAGCGCGGTAGTCTTCTAACTATCTTTTATCTCAGCACTTTTTGCGACAGTCCTATCAAGGCCACCTCTAGTTGCGGAGCGAACGGCCTTGCCCGTTTTGGATATCATACAAACTAGTTTCCGGGTTTTGTTGAGCTCCAGTGGTGACGTCCCCTCGATCAAGGTCCAATCCTTGGCGCCGAAAGGTGGTGATTTATAATTTCTTTCAGTGAAGAGGGTACCGTGGTCCTCGGGCCCTGCCTGTCATTGCACATTCACCCCCCCCCACCCCAACTCGGAAAATCGAATATCGATCGTGCAGAGAGTTCTTTCCTGCGTCCTCCTAGTCTTTTGCGCCGACGCTCTTCGCCTGCCTCCTCTGTTGTAACCGCCGTGGCCCTTTTCCGTTGGAGGTGATGTTCTCAATTGAACACGAATCAGTCATGTTGCCTTGACGAGCTCCATAGGTGTGCGATCCCTACCCGTCTATAGCGACTCTTGCACTTAGATCCGACCTTTAGGACGAACTGATGCCTGGCTCCTAAGTTTCTGAGATTAACCCCACATACATTCGCGTTCGTTGAGACTCCAATTGGTTTGTTTTCCCCTTATGGGGTGCCTGACATACCCTAGAACCTCAGTGGCCTCTAAGAAACCAATTACCCGGGTATTGTTGCCAAAGAGGTTAAGTTGCAACCAGGGTTTAAACTTACCCTGTTTGCAAAGTTGTCCCCTTCTATAATAGGGACCGCGGTGCCATGCTTCTTTCTAACCAAGTGGAGAAGCCTTTCCCCCCAGAATATACTTTTTTATTTTCCGACCTTGGCGCTGTAGGAGTTGTACCTGGCTTTGCTATCGCTTTCTTCGGCTGTAACCCCGAACGCCAAGAAATTTCCTGAAACCTGCGTGGTGATGAGTCCCTCACTTTCGTTGCTCTTCTTATCTGAGCCTCTGGTTTCCTGCCTTGAAGAAGGTTTAGCGGCCTCGCTTCCCCCCCCCCCCCCGAATTCTCTCGCCTGGGTGGAGGAACCGTGCCCGGCGGTTTTTTATAATCCTGGCTTTAGAAATCTGTATTCATAATTGCGGATTACCCAGTAAAAGACCATAGAAGGGGGTTTTTTATCAGGTTCTAATTCACTCCTTCAGAATTGATCAGCCTTCTTGATGGCGATATTTCATGGGAGATAAGGTGTTCTCCCTTTGAAGATCCTCCCGCTGCGCTACTCGATGCGTTTCCCAGAGTCCTTAACTGGCGTTGCCTAAGAGAACGTGGCTTTTCCCCTCCATCCTGCCTTTTAGATCCCCAATTCCAGGAGCTTGGATCGCTCCTGATCGGCGGCTCAAAGGCAGTCTCTACCTTCGAGTTTCTCGAGCAATTGACGGACGGTCCAAGGATGCTAGAGCCTCCGCGTCGGAAGAATCTCGGAGACGATGTCCTGATTGTGGAACTTCAAGTAGCCCACCCAATAGCAGGCCTGCTTTCCGGGTTTTCGATCCCGTTTTTGGTCACTTTCCAAAGATCCTCCCAACTAAAGGGCTTACAGACCATGATGCCGATACGGAGCTATATTTACCCAGGACCCCCTAGTTCTGCCCCTTGCGTTTAAAAAAGACCAGAATATCGTCTTCTCTGTTCCCCGAGAAGTTCTTATTGGTGCCTCCGGCTTTGCGGCTTCCTAATGCGACCTCTCTGTTAAACCCGGATGCTCTGTCTTTCGGTCCTTTTAGAGGCTCCTTTTCCAAGATGCTGGCCACGCCCGATCTCCTTCTGACGCCGCCCCCCCCATCTCTGTGGAAGGAAATGACCTGCGGGCTCAGCGCTACAGTTCCCCCCATTGCAGAAAGTTGTATAGTCGACACCCCTCCCGATTCCAGCCTTTCGTACCTCTTATTGACCTTCTTTCGCCAGGTTACGTCATCTGCCTGCCTGACGATTCCCTTTTGAATCCAAAAAGAACTGGCCCCCCTGCGGCTGGATGCCCGCTCGCCGAAGCAGGAGCCGCCCCTAGGATCGTGGGAATTCAGATTTTAAGGCCGATCAGAGCGAACTTTTTGATTCTTTTTGGAAGGTCCCCTTTTTTTTCCTCCCCCCTCTTTTTTTCGTATTCGCTTATCTTCCGAGCTCCTGAAATGTATTTGAGAGGAGATTCCTTCGACAGGCGAGGCCCAATAACGATGCGTTCTATTGATTGTTGCCAGCGCATCAGCCCTCCCCTGTTCCAAAGTATTGGCCTCCCGTTCAATGTGACCATGGCAGCAGTAGTGATGATCAGTTGGGCCTCTGAACGATCGTCGACCCTGCTTTTGAAGAGACGTAGTTTTTTTTCTCCCCTTTCTGCCTTTATCAACCTTTGCAGCCCCCCATCGAGCGCCTCCCTCAGGCCCATTTACCTTCCTCGCGACTGTCTATCGATCGCGCAGCATAGATCCGGGCCAGCGTCCTTTTTGCTTTCATCCTCCCCTCCGAACTAGCCTCGCCAAGCAGAAGCCCGTCCGTTACTGATTGGGAACATCTCGATGTCGGATTCTCCCCGGACCAGCAAGGTCAAATCAAGCTTGCTTTCCCGACAAGCTCTCTCCTTTTTCGATGCTGGGTTGTGTTTCCTGCAAGTGCAGAGCTTCTAGGGTAATTTGCAGGCGCCAGAATTTTCCTTTCATCCAGTTTTTCTTTGGCGATCGTTGGAAACACCGAAAGCCGCACCAACCCCGGACAGCGCGCGTGGCCGAGCCTTTAACAAAGTGAGGTAAATCGGCTTACTTTGATTGAAGAAGTTGTCGAATCTCCCCTACCCGTACTTTAAAGTGCTCTCAAAGCGTGACTCGATCCTGGGACGCCTCTACATCATCTTCCAGTCCTTGATTTGAATCGAATCTCCCTTGATGTAGCCCTCGAATGCCCTTTCCGTCTAAGTCAGGCCTGGGCCCCCCGGCGCATAGAAGTTTGCCCTTCTTTTCTTTCTTTAACTTTGCTCACCCACGGCAATATCCCCTCGGAATATAGCCCCTACGAATCTGATCCGTATAATTCTCCTTCGATACTCCCTTTGATAGCACCCCCGTCTATTGTTTTCTTAATCATTCGCCCAGGATAAGATCTATGGGCAGAACCCCCAAGAAGATGCTCCAAACCCATGCCCTCGCACCCTTCCGACAAACCATACCAAAAATCTTCTCCATATTCCGAGCGGCAATTTGCCCAAAAACTTCCCCTCCCTTCATTAATACCCCCTGCTGCCTAGCCGCTCTTCCTAACCACGCGAACGAATGGTCCCAAATTTTTTTCACATTGCCTCCACTTCTGGGGGGGGCGTCGGGTTTGCCCATCACCAGCTGATCTAAAAAGTCCTTCGCGCCGACCTCTTGTGCTACCAAGGTACCGGTATTTAACCGACCCCCCTGAGATGCTGGTCCCTCTTTCCCCAAGGTGGAAGGGAGTCTCCTGGGTCCGCGTCTCCGAGCGCGACTTTCGCGGCATTTGTAGCCGTTTACACGGCCGGAACATGCGAGGACCTGTGGGCAACAATCAGCCGGTATTTTTTCGGGAGACCTCTCCGTTAAGTTTCCGGACAATCAACAACTCAAGATGGCACCCAAGCCCCCCACTTTCTGTCTCCCATACCCCCGCGATGTCGGATTTTTGTGTTTTCGCTCACCCGGATAGAAGGGCGGTGCGATCTCCCCTTTCGGATTCGACCTGAATCAACGAGCGTTGCGCTACTGAACGGGATTTCTCCCCAACAACCATTCTCAACGCCACGACATAGCACTCTCTTCTTTCACCTTTCCATTTCAAGACTTGCATGGCCAAATTCTTTGCCCCCCTCGGATTCGGCTCAGAGCGTCTTTCAGTTTCTGAGATTCTCCCAGTTCATCTATATAGTACCTCTTATCTCTAGGGCGATTTTCCTCGTTGTGTTTTTTTATGTGCATTCAGATTAAGACGGGCCCCTCCCCGTACCCGCTGCACTTTTCAATTTTCCACTCCCATAACCCCCTGTTGGCCACAATGGATTTTCCATTTGATAGAGTTTTCACCCGGAGGCAAAGACCCCCTTACCCATCCTTTTTTGTTATATCGATCATCTGCGTTCTCGCCCTCTCTAGTGGCCGTGCATCGGCTTTCGCACAAAATCTGCTTAGGACCTCATCTTCTCCTCCGCCGAATAGAATAGCTCCGTCTACTTTCACGCACTAAGGCTTTGCCAGGTGTCCTTCCAGAAAAGATCCCCTGGCCACCAACCCTACAACCAGGAAGATGTCCCTCTGAGTTTCCTCCACAACCCCTCCCCATCTTCCTCTTTTTTTTTTTTTTTTTCTCACACCTACTCGTGGTGATTCGAGTATTCGAATCCCCCCACTCCCGTCCCGTACTTGTGTAGTTTTTTTCCGGCACTGGATTTGCATTCACCGGAAGACTTTTCGTAGGGATGCCCCCCTCTAATATAGCGATGCGTAGGCTAGGAGAAGAGGTTGCCTGATCATCTTTGTTCCTTTCGTATCCGGCCTGATTCCGGCACTATTGGAGGGCGAGCCCAGAAGAACGTACGATCTGTAAAGGATCTTCAGTTGTTCGGTTTGATCTTTCCCCTGCTCCTACCTCTATCACGTTGCAAAATCCTTGTGCGTTTCCATTGAAATTGTTTGGTCGAAGGGATTGATGCAGCTTGTTACGGAAGCTTACCTTTTTCATTAACATTCCTCCACTCTGAAACTCTGCCCCTTCTATCTTAGAAATAGAGATCTTTTCTCGAATTCGCTTTTTTTTGGCCGACGCTTCTTGCCGCCCTCGTGGGTTCCTGCTGTGGACCCTCTTGTAGTGATGAACCTTGACATGAATAGCTAATGACGTTGAGTGCGAATATGTTTTCATTCCAAATGACCCGTTTTCCAGCTTTCACGCATCTGATTTTCCTCCGAGCCCGCCCATGAGGATGTAAAGACCACCCCCCCCCCCAAGATGATTCTCTTTCCTTCATGATGCTTCCCACAAAAATTCCCCCACATCGCGGTATTTTGAGCGGAGTCTTGGGTCATTTTTTGGTTTTGATTACCTACTGGAAACTTCATGGTCGGCAAGAAAATAAGGAGAGCCCCCATGTCCCAGTCCCTGCTCCTTTTAGAAATTCATTCCCAAGCCGCGACGTCGCGAGAATCCGCGGCGCCCTGTCTCTAAATACCCGGTCGAGCGTTCCCTCACTCTTTTTTGGCCGACCTTGTGAGAGCAGTGTGGAGATGCGAGTACAGGGTGACTTGATGTTGAGGTTCCAAGAAAGTTTTTCCAACAGCCCTTTTTCCGTCACGTGGAGTGAGGCTGCCAGTTCGCGTCTTCTTTGGTGAGAGAGATTCTCGATGCTGGGAGGAAGGAATGTAGCAGGGGGAGGGCTCTCAGGATTTCCCAGGAAAGGTGGGTGTTTTTCTTTTTGGTTTTTTCTTTTTTGGGTTTTTGGGGTGTTTTGTTGTTTGTTTTGTGCTGTGGGTGTTTTTTGTGTGTATTTTTTTTTTTTTTTTCTCCTATTTTTTTTTTTTGTTTTTTGGTGTGGGGGTGTTTTTTGTTTTTTATCTTTTTTTTTTTTTTTTTTTGGGGGTGTTTTTTTTTTCTTCGTGGTTTTTTTTTTTGTTTTTTTTTCTTTTCTGGAAATCGGTGCTTCGGCGGTGGTGTCACATTAGGACATTAGGCCCGATCTTCTCCTTTCGATGTAAGTCCAAATCTTGACCTAACTGGTTTTTCCCTTTTTCATGTTCTTCATCGTACTCCTTCATGACCCTTTTTGCTACCAGCTTTTCTGGCCTCTTAAGATGGATGAGGGCATGGTTCTCCAAAGGGAATCTTTCCTCCCTCTTGCTCTAATTCGATGTTTTATGTACCAGAGCTGACAATTAGGAAGGGCAGCAGACCGATCTTTTTCCAAGAAGAGTTCTTTCCCCCTTTCTGCAACAATCCATTCGTGGAGTCGATATCGCCTGCGCCCATGACCTCGATAACGCCAGGGAGGCACTTTACTTCCTGAGGTCCCCACTATTCTCGCGCGCAGCCTTTTTCCGCATAGACGAGTAGCGAGGTTGACCAGCGCGTCCCCCTTTTTCCCGGCGTCGGTCAGGGTTTTGCGGCTGGTGTTTCAACTCTCTCCCCCTACTTCTGCGCCCCCCTGCTTTCTCTCTGCGGCGAATACCGGAGCCGCGAAACTTGACTGACACACCAGACCCCCTCCTCCTCGTGGCCTCTTTGGTCGCCTTCAACTTTCTGACTGGTCTCCTGGCTTTTGGAGGATGGTATTCATGCCACATCGATGCCAATAACGTCTCTCTTCCTTCCTTTCGCTTCCCCCCTAGTCCTCTTCTTCTTTCCCCCCTGCCAAGACGCGGGCCCCTGCCCTAATCTCATGCTTTTCTGCTCGATTTCCTGGTCGCTTCAGTGCAATGAGGGTTTCAGTTAGTCGATCAACACTTGATTGCCCTGTTTCCAGATGTGCTCCCTGTGCTTCCAGCTTCGTTGGTGACGCTCTTTCTCTGGTCCCAAAGGTTAAGGCATCTGACTGCCCTTTTTTTGAAACAGCATGACCTTGAATCCCCCAATTTTTCCCCCCTTCTTCTGATGCGCGCGTCCGGTAGCAGCCTCGTATTCTTGGGCCTCGTGGCGTTCCGATCATAGCCAATTTTGAGATTGTGGCTATCTGCCCCT
>Ga0179593_1467991_pt1 | contig 13468 bp, 13 predicted proteins | sample CZODoug2_1_08_16_FD_185931 | JGI IMG/M metagenome (GOLD analysis project Ga0179593, IMG submission 185931) | Vadose zone soil fungal communities from Angelo Coast Range Reserve, California, USA - CZODoug2_1_08_16fungal (PacBio error correction) | ecosystem: Environmental > Terrestrial > Soil >... | reverse complement strand
TCGGATTTGACCTTTCACGCGGCCTACCCCCCCACCTAGTTTTTTCATGCCAAATTTATTCTTTTCCTGCGCCCGCCGCCCCACTGAGTCCTCCTCTAATCCTTTTTTCACGCCTATTTCTTTTTTTTTTTCCCGTCCTTTACTGCCGGTTGACCGCTGAGGGTGCCTCCTTGATCAGCGGCACAGAACTTTCCGCGCTCTTTCTTCCGTTGTCCTGGTTCCCCAAAATATACCCCTGACTACTTTTTTGTGTTCCCAGCTTTGTCCTCGTTCCGGTGTCCGGTTTACAATGAGCGTGTTCGCTTCCTGTATTTCAGAACTCCCCCTCCCCACACACACAGCGCCGCGCTTTCTTTATTTTTTACTGCATCCTGAGCCGACCACCGGTAAGTTGTGTTTGGTTGGAGGTCCAACTCCCATTGTACCAGTGCCTTTTACTGACCTCCTCGTCATCGTAGCTTCCTTTTTCCCCGTCTGCGTCTCTCCCCCCCTCCCCTTTGGGGCTACTTTTTTTTGAAAACGGCGTGTTTTTCGATCAGGACGTCCCCTGAATTAGACTGACCGCATCGGGTACCACTGCGTCCCTTCCCCCTCCCTTTCGTCAAGATCTCCTTTTTCGCGAGTCAATGGCGACTGCGTTCTCGGATTTGAAGTTTCACGCAACGCCGTGGACCGTCCGCCCATCATCTTTTCCCCCTGTGGCTGGTTCTCCCCGTACTCTCTTCGCCCGAAAATAGTACACTCGACAGCAGTTGCCCCACCTTTCCTCAAACCGTTTGGCAGGCGTACACCCCGGCCCCCAACGCCTCGTCACGTTTACTAGTACGCTCCACCAGTCACCCCCTGAACATGTCCACTGGACCCCCCGGCGGCGGTCGGATATTCCTTCGGCGCTGATGAAATTGATGTAGGAAAAAAAATCTTCAGCCTCCCGGCTTTCACGCTCCTACTTATTTTCCCGACCACTTTCCGTTTTTGGCGACGGCCAGTGCTAAACACCCGGATCTAGATTTCACCGTCTTTTGGAAGAGCTCACCCACTTGTCCCCTCGACAACAAGATTGGTGAACTGCCATCTTATTTCCCCTCCTCCCCCTTGTTTGTGAGCGATACGCTGTCCGCCAAAGTTTTTGAGAGTGTCTTGCATTTTCTCCTTTCCCGAGATCTAGATCTTTGCTGTCCGATCTTAATCGCGACCCATGCCAGTGATTTCTTGTCTTTACGACTAGGAGCTTGCCGCCTCGGCGGCGATTTCCTCTCATCCAGCAGCCGCCAGTCCTTTCCTCCCCCCCCCGCGACGGTGTCACCTGTTAATTTTAAGTCGCCGGTGATGCGCTACTAAAGAGTAAAGTTCCGGTATGTTGTTAACGCCCTTGACGCCGTTGAGCGCACTTTTCTGTGAACCTGCCCGTTTAGAGGTCGTTTTTTGCGACGAGCGACTTCTCTTCACCTCAACCTTCTCATGCTTGCGGATTGGAGTCCCTTTTTTTTTTCCATCCATAACCAGGCACGCCTTTCCAATGATGCTCGGGGACGTTTTTCGCGCAAAGGCGTGCACGCTCAGTGTTGTAGTTTCCCTTCCTTCTGCCCTGTCTTGTCCCTCTTGTCTCTCTCGAAAACACGCTCCCCAATTTCTTGTCCCAGCTGCGCGCGCTCCGCCCGACCTTAGCCTTTACGAGTTATGACGAGCATTTACAGTTCAGGCCCTCCCCATTTCATGTCCATCGCCCCCGTGCAAACCCCCGTTCCACATTTGCTCGGCAGCCTTTCCGGTCAGATTCACACCATAGCACCCACCCCTTGTCTCATGCTTTATATGTTGAGTTCGCTTTTCGATACTTTCGCGCGATCCCCTCCTCCCTTTGCCCACACACCGCGGCCGCACCGGGCCTGCGCATTCCTGTTATATTTTTTTTTCCCCTGCCCTCTGAACAGACCCCATGTGACGCCGTTGTGCGGTTTCCCCTCTTTGAATCGAAAGCTCATTACACCCGCCTCCCCTCCGACTCCCCTCTATAATTCGCGCTCGTCAAGCTTCTTGCAACCAAAATCCAATTACCATTAATAACTTGATGATTTGAACGCCCCCCTTGCGGGAGCGTTGTTCGCCTTCCTCCCCCCAAGGTTCCATTTTTCAGGACCAAGTCGCTGTGGTCGGCCTGGTGCCCTCCTAGAGTATGAGTCTGTAATCCTTAATTACCCTAACTTTCGACATCATCTGTCCTTGTTGTGCCGGCCCCTCGAAACTCCTCTCTTGCACCCTCTCTTCCATCACACGTTGACCCTGTTTTGGGCATGTGCCTCCACTCACACGCCTTTTTTTTTGATTGCCGGGAGGCCGCCCTGGTCAAGTTACCCCGCAGCCCCGTCACGAAAGACTCGCTACTACCCACCTTTTGCGCCCTCTTTTTTGGAAACCCGTGCAGCAGAGACTTGGACCATCGTACACCCTGGTCGCATCAATGTTTTCTCCCGCTCTCTGGACTTGCTTTTTACTCCCGAGAGCAGACTTGAAAATGCACTAGCGATTCCGTCCGCCTTGAGTTGATCCTTTCTGATTTGTACCCTGGTTCAGTGGCACTGTCCTTTTCCCCCTCCCACATGCAAGCTGACTGCGGGGCAACATATGAGCATTACGCATCCATCCCCTACCGTCAAACTGCCTACTTTTTACCCCACTTTTCCATCGAGTACCCCTTGAAGGAAGGGCCCTATTCTTCACCCCCCGTTATTGAAATATCCACCCGGCCTCCTTCCCGTTTTCCTTATATTTCGTTCCAGCTTTAACTCTTTCCACTGCTTCCTCCGCTCCCCCGCCTTCCCCCGGAATCCTCAAAGTCCTTCTATTCATTTCGTCCTGTTTTCCTTCCCTTTGTGCCTTTTTTTTCCTGAACTTTGAAAAGTCTTTTGTTGCCCGGTTAATGCAGACCCCTTTCGCCGCCCGACTTAGACAGGGTATGAATTGTTTCCCCCCCGCGTGTATCAGCAACCTTGGTTCTTTTTGTTGGTCGATCGCCGGTACACTTTCTCCCTGAGTCCACTTGCTTTCTATTTCTGTGAACCTTCACCCTCCGGCCCTTGTTTTTGCCTGCTTTATCCAAAAGTTCCCCCAAAATTTCTTTTTTTTAGACCCACTCTTGTTGTATCCCGGAGACCACTCCTCACTGGGTTTCCCGGGCAACTGTTTCGGTTTTTTCCCGGGTGACGTTGTTTTCGACGGCCCATCTTGTCACCCCTTCTCCACCAACTTTCGCTTCCGCCTGGAGTCTTGCACCCCTCCTGGTCGTTGCCGCTTTACTTAGCCGCTGTGCAACAAACCTTAGCCTTGAGTCCTCCCCCTATGAGCGGGGCCATGGTATCCCTTGCGAAATCCCTTTCCCCCTTTTTTCTTTCGTCATCAGTTTTTTTTTTAACTTTGCCCTTCCTGATTACCTCATGTTTCTTTCAACCCACCCTCAATTGTCTGGATCAGCACAGTGTGGCAACTGCCTGGGCTTTTTTCGTGATAGTCCCAAACTTTTCGTCCCTTCCCATAAATCTTCCCTTTTCTTCCCCACGTGTGTTGTTATTTAGCTCTCTATATGACTTGCACTCTCGTCCCTTTGAGTCCAACCCCCGGGTTCTTAAGCCCATTGCTCCACGGTGCGGGTCGATTTTTCCCTGACTTTCCAATTTCTGGATGGTGGATTAATTTTCCCCTTTCTTTTCTTTTCCATTTCAGTAAGTGGCACTTTGATTGACTATCGCCGGTTCATTTCCCTTAGATCGGAATCCTTTCAGTAGCAGTTTCCGAGTCGGTTTGTTGTTTTTGCTTTCCTTTGACCCTGCTCCTCCTTTACTCTGCCTGCCAGGAGGTTCTGGCTTCCTTCTTTCCCTGAGCCGCAGGGCCGGTGGTCTGCGGGGGAATGCTTCAATCGGGCCCGCATACCTCCCGACGTTTTCCTGGGACGCCCCCCCCCCCCTTCCCTTCTTTTTTGGCCCATACCAGATCTGGGGATCTTTCCCCAAACGGACTTTGAAGTTTGTGATCCAGGCCACGCGGGACACCCTGACTTCACCCGATCACGGGTACCCCAGGTGCCCTTTTTCGTCGGCGAACACCCAACGCATCCAATTCTATACGACGGAACCTTCATTGTCTTCCACGTCTTTCTGGGTCCTTTTCTTCCACGGGCCCCTCATCCATATCTTTTCCGTTTTCCCATAACCCCCGGAATGTCGACAACGGTCCCCAGCTTCCACTGGTCCATTTTTTTATTCTCGGGAACCCGGGCGCGTTGAAGTTAGAGTCTTCCTTTAACGAACTCTTCCGAAGAATGACCTCTTTTTTCAATTAAATCGGTTGTTTCTACGAGCTTCCACTTACCACCCTTCTAGATCACGTTTTGCTCTCCTGGCTTTCCGTTTTCTTGGCGTGATTAGTTCGACCCGCCTTCATGGGAATTTTCCTTTACCCTTTATGCCCCCTTCATTTTTGAATTCCCCCTCGCTTCAACAAGCATACATGCAACCCATGCTTTCGCCCATCCTCTGCTTCAACTCCGATTCTTGGGAATTCTCCCTTTTCCAGCGCGACATCTGTCCTCCCTGATTGAGCCCGAGATGTGCGGATTTTGTTTTTTTCGGCTCACGTTTCCCCCTTTTTTCCCAACCTCCGCGCCGGTTGCTTTCTCTTTCCCTGGTTGCCGGTGTGCAGTTTTAACAAATTTCCCTTTTTGTCTAATTTCCTTTTTCAGGGTTACTGCACGACCTAGCCATGTGCCTTCTGATTCGGCGGTTGCGAAGCTCCGGGGGTTTTTAGTCAGACCCTTAGAGATTCTTGGCATTTTGGGGGGTGAAAATTACCAGATTCCTGGTTTACCTTCTATTCCCTCTTCTCCCCCCCTCTTCGGATTTTTCGGCCATCCTTGGCCTCTCTCACGCTCCCCGCTGCGCCCCATACAGATTAATAATCGCTGGCGGGCACCTGTTCCCGAGACGTTCCCTGACGCGGATTTCGAAGCTGATTTTTATCCTCCTTCGTTTTAGCGAGCCCGCCCCTTGCCTCCCTTATTTCAAGAGTGTCCATTTTGGCCCCCCCCTCAATACAGGACCGACGGCAGGTTTCCCAGCTGTCCGCGCGGTCGGTGGCCCTTTTTTGTCTCTCCTTTTCCCTCTTCCCCGGACGAATATGCCCACCCCGCCGTCTCGCGTGGCTTTCTTCGTGAAGCGCAGAGGGCTTTCCCGACGCAAAGTGGAAACTGTTGTTGCCCTTCGAAACATTCACTAAAGCCCGCTTTACGAATCCCCCCACGTGCTCGTAATCTTTGAGAGTCCCGACGGTCTTTGCTCGCTCCTCTCCTCCTGCTTTGGGGGCTGAAAAACGTTTTTCTGGTTTTTCGAGTAGGCCCTCCCCTTAGCCCAAGACCGCCTCCTCCAGTTGCCCTCACCCACACTTTTCGTCTTTTCCACTCCTTTCGCGACTAGGTTTTTGCCTCGTAGAATCATTTTCTAAGCTATTTTTTGATTCAACGCCCTGTGTCCCGTTTTTTTTTTTTTTGCATCGATGGTCTACTTTTGGCTTGGATTTTCCCCTTCTTCTCCCCCCCCCCCCGACCTCACGACTCGTGCACGGGTTTTTTACATTCTGCGCGCAACCGGTCGGCATTTTCCCCCCCACATCGGAACTGAGGGTCAAGTGTTCCTGCGTCTCCTCCCCTCTCTCTGAAAATGAATCCGCCGGACACGTTGTGAGGCTGGTTTAGTGGCCTGTCGGAGTTCATGGTGAATGCTGTGGACACCTCTTCGCCCTCCTTCTCTCGTGCATCTCCTCTATGTCCATCCCCTGCCCCTAAAAATTGTTAGATTTCTATCTCGGTCGCCGGCCAGGAGAAACCCCGATTCTAGAGTCTAGAGTCCACGAGTTTTTGCCCTGCGGCACCTGCGCCCCAGCCTTGCGGAATCCATCTATATTTCTCCCGTTTTTTTAGAGTAGATGGTTCATCAGCCATATTTCGTTTTTCTATTTAGCTTTCGCCTGCGTCTTTTCTATTTTCTTTTTTAGTCCTGGACGTCTTAATTTCTCCACTCGTTCCCCCTTTGATTGTTTCCTACGATCGGCGATCGGCGTCGAGCCCTCGGAGATGCTCTTCTTTTTCTCTGCAGGTACCCATCCTTAAAGTCTCTTTTACGTTCATCCCCTCGGGTCTTCTTACCCCGTCTCTTTTCTTAAGTATCGTGAGCGTTTTTTCACGATCCCACCCACTAGTCAAGTTACGATTTATGGTTGTTAACCGCCTGCCCCCGCACAGCTCCTAGTTTTCCAAAGTCTTACTGACCGGGAGGGTTCGGTTTTTACGGCTTTTAATCTCTCGCCCCATCCACCCTGAGACAAATATGTTGAGGCGGACTCCAGATGTTTCACCTGTAGACGCGTCGACTTGATGCGCGGAAAACAGCCCTAATTTAGAGTCCCGAGAGTGACCCCCGAGACACTTGTTGTAGTTTCATGGATGACCCGGTATTTTCTCCTTAGGGCCCCCCAAAAAGCCCCTTTTTTCGTCAGGCAACTGCCTTCGCTTCGCCCCCACTCACCTTTAGCAGTGACGCTTTACTTTTAGACGTCTCTGTGGCCTGGGAAATTGGACTTTTTTCCTCGAACTTTGCAACCCAAAATCAACTTGCGCGGCACTCCTTCTGCCTTCCCCACAATCAAGTCCCACGCGAGTGTATTGATGAGTTGTTGCTTTCACGGATCAGACGTTAGCTTGATACCTCCCTGACTTGTTCCACACTGACACCCTCTTACCCAAATTGGCAGTCATCAGGTCCCCCTGGACCCACATTCAATATGCCCCTAAATGGAGGCGTTTTCTGTTTTCTCTTCGTCAATTGCTCCCAACCCCTTCCGCTTAATATCCTCTCTCATTTCCCTCTTCAATGGTGCCCCACAAAAAACTAGTCTAAATTCAATGATATAGTGTCTGGTCAGGGCGAGTTTCTCATAAATCATTGGCCGACAAGACCACTATTCCTTGCCCTCTTGACTCAGTATGAGCAACGACATTGACCAGATTTTAATTTACAGAACCGAGTCCACATCCTCTCTGAATGTTGAATGACGATTTTCAATAAGTCCCCCCCGGCGAGCTCGGCCCCCACCGCGCAATTGCCCCCCCCCGTTTGACTCCCTTGAACTGAAGTACCGGCAACGCATGATCGAAAAGGGTTGATTTTCTCTCAATTTTAAACTTTACGTCCTCCCCTTCTTACGCACCAATTCCTTTCCCTTGAATTGGAAACTGTTCCCAATGATTCAGGAGCCAAGGACACCACCCCTAGGACTGGTAGCCTTGCGCGATTTCACTTTGAGTCGCCTTTCTCCGCTCTTATTGGACTTGAACCCATTTATTTTTCCGAAAGTGTTGAGTTCAGTGATTTGCCCTGCTGTCATTCAGTTCCTTATAACTCCCCCAAGACACCTTTTCCCGCTGACTTGCTGCCTCTCGCGCATTCCCGATCCCCCCCCCCCCCCCCTACACTCAAACTTGCATTTTACACCCCCTAGTTTTTTTGAAGGCTTTTGAAGAATCTTCTTAACCCGCTTTTAGCCCTCCCCCCCCGTATTTCAGTTCTTCAAGTTTAGTGAACGCCATGTCACTTTCACTTCTTTTCTTCGGCCCGACTTTCCCTCGAACCTGCCTCCAGTTCCCTTCAACCTTTCTTATGGAATTCTTTGTGCTTTTGTACTTTTCCCCCCATTATTGGTTTCTTAGTCAAGTCCATTGGTGTATCTCCCCGACCTGAAATGGTCTGAAGTTTCCGTCGTTACTTTTTTTCCACCATTGTCTCTTGTTGGACTCAGGCCCCCTCCTTCCCCGGTGCCCTGCATTGTCATGAATCGGTTCAAGTCTACGTTCGTTCCCTTTTGTCTATTGTCTCCCACCCGCCTTTCACATTTCCGTTTTTGTAGCGTCCCAATTTATTTTTTTTATCCCGTCAGGAGTACGACACAATATTTTTTCCCCCTGGCAGTCCTGTTTCATGTTGAATGGTGATCTGGGTCCCCAATTTCACACCTATTCCCCGCCTCCGCCCCCTGCTCATTCGACTGGTGGCAATTAAGCCTGAACAAATCCTCTTCTTTGGAGTAGGAGTAGCTTGCTGCCCCACTCACCTCTTCCACCCTTCCCCATCCAGAATCGTAATCTTCAGACTTGGAACTTTCTTCCCGCGCCTTCCAGTCTCCGGCTACCTAAGTTTGCCCCCTCCCCTGTCACTGCATTGGACCGATATGTGGAACATTCACCCACCATACTTTGTTCGTTGTCGACACTCCCCCTTTTGCCCAGGCCTGGGCGGAGCTGCTCGTCCTTTCCCATAATCTCTATCTTCCTAATCAGTTTTTTTAGAGAGATTTTTGTCATTTTCCCCCCCAGATCCTGTCCCAACTTTTCACGGCACCCAAAGTCTTTTAGCCCAGGGGCATAACACACGGTGCTTGTCCTCTCCCGACTCACAATTTCTTGAGTTGAGTTTAAGGTTCCCAACTGTCGTAAGTTCGGCCTGGTTTGGCAACTTTGGATTCCTTTTCTTCCTTCCACCGGACGTTTGTGGGAATCTCAGTCGCTAGGACGAGTCTTCTTTGTTCAGTCAGGCGGGCCCTTTGCAGCCTCTACTATATATTTTCCCTGCAGAGTTTTCTTGTCCCCTTCGGCATTCGAAAGCATGGGCCTGTTGAGGCGGGAAGTGGTTATTGCACATTTTCACTTCCCCTTGACCGATTTTTCCGTTACCCCTCGGTCTTTCGACGGATCCAACCTCAGAGAGTGTGTTGTTGACATTCGCACAAAACGCAATTTTTGTGCCCTTCTTTTTTCCCCATCTTCAGGCCTTCCCCTTTTGAAGGAGAAGAGACCTTTCATGACTTGTACGTTGCCTTCCTATCCAACCAAGCGTGCATCCACTGCACTTCGGTCCATTACTACCCTGCATCAACTTCCCGGTCGACCCTGGGGTGATTACCCCAGGGCCATAATACTTTTTTCCTTGTCAACTCCCCACCTGTCACCCCGTACATGTCCCACGGCGACGATTTATTCAGATTACACTGGCGGTCTCGATGATCGGGAAATAGGGGCTAGTTGCAAGCAGTTGAAGAGTCAGCGGTGCCCCCCCCTACCTCCTTTGGACTGCCGGAACAAAATGTTTTCATAATCTTGGTTTCTCTTTCCTCCCTTGGTCCATTTTAAATCCTCAGCTTCCCCTTCATTCTCATCGTGCAAGTTTGCGTCCCTCCGATCCGCGAGCCCTCTAGGGGACGGGGAGTGGGGGTTACTGAAGATATGTAGTTGACAGACTTACTAGTGATGTGTTACACTTTTATGGGCCTTTCCTCCCATCTCACCCCCACGATTTTCACTTACTCGCCGTTTTCGGACCCCTGAGGTTCCTTTTTTTCCCCGTCCCCGTTCACTTCTTAGGTAATGCTCCATTCCCTCCAGGCCGCCGTCTGTCTCCCATGGAGATCCTCTTGATACGATTTTCTGGTCTGGGTTGTTTTTTAGGTACCAGGTAAAACTCCCCTTCCAGTGTGCGTAGCGATCTTCTTTTTGCCTTTGCTGCGGGACACCCTTTGACCATAGTTTTTTTGGCTACCGTTAATTCAGGCCGTTTGGTTTTCCTTCCCCAGATGGGTAGTTTCAAACGTGGAATGCACAGCCGTTGAGCCTCTTTGCCTTTTCCCCCCCCCCCGGCTCAGCAACAATTTGCCCCTTTTGATTGGCTGGAGCTAGTGGAGGAATTTATTGATCGGTGATATCAGCCTTTACAATATTCTTCTGTTCTGCCAATTTGTTGATTGAGACTTCTAAACACTTCCTCACTTTGTCCATAAGATTCCATGAATGGATCGCCTGATGTCTTTTCTAAGCATGATTTCGCTTTTGAGAGAGGATAGAGCTGCTTTGCTTCCATTTTCGATCTTCGCTCCCCATCCCCTGTGCATCACTCGTTTCCTTGCTTCTGTGCAATCTTCATACAGGAATGGCCTGGGCCTGGTTCATTCGGCTGGTTTTTTGGGGGCCCCGGGTCCGGTTCTTTGCGCTACTCTCTGTTCCTAATATGCCTCACCCCCTCCCCAAGAGTCGTCCTTCTTTTCTTATGTGTGAATGTAGCTGGAGGCTGCCGAGTCAACTGGCAGGTTGGTTCTGTTTGCCTAGGACCCTTCCATTGCGCAGGGGCCCGCCAGGCCCGGTTTTTATTTTCCCTACGGAGCGCCACCCGGACTTCTTGTGTCGCGCCTAGAAGTCGTATTTGTCTTGCTACGGCGCGCACAACGTTGGGGTGGTTTTTCCTCTCGTGCCGCCCTGAAGGTCGGACCAGCCGAATCCCAGGGCACGACAACTTCGCCTTACTCGTGGAGAAAAGACGTTTTTCGGTCGCTCCCACTGGCGACTCGTTCCGGTGCTTTCCCGTGAAGAATACTGTTTCCCAGGCCCCGCACAGCAGGAGCGTTGGTTGGATCTGTTCATTCGCTCCGTTCTCTTCGCCTCCACGAACCGCTAGCACCTTCCCCTGTAACAAACCTTTTCCTTTTTTCCCCCCAAAACATGGTCTGGCCAGTTTACAACACCTCCCCAAACTTTATCTGTAAATTGTCCCTGTACAGCTATGAGGTCTAATGTGAAATCGCGAACACCTTCGCGGTGCTGTGTTCGGTCTGGCGAGAGGGATTTTACGTCTGTCGCCATGCCCAGCTGTCGCCGACTGGCGCTCCCCCGCTCTCACGTTTACCCTCCGTCCCGAAATCAATTGCAGATTTTATCGGCGATTGTCTATCGGCCAGCGTAACCACGATTTTGTCGCTCCCATTCGACCTTTGCGCTCATGGGACTCTTGCCAATATTGTTAACTTACACTCTCTTGTCAGCTCCCCTTCCTTTTTTTTTCTCGCGATATGCCCAAGCTTTCGCGAGTGTCCTCCTTGCGCCTCGTTCGCCGCTCGCTCTCCATTTTTTAGTGGCCGATTACCCTTCGCGATATAAATCCCCCCAAGTGACGGTCGTTGAGTTCAAGTGCGAGCGTGCGCCGCGCCCCTTTGGCGAGCCCGCTTTTCCCCAGGGCGTCCTCCCGCGCCGATTCCTAGCCCATAACATCGTTTTTCCGCCCGATTTCATTTTCCGTCGTACAGGATGGAGTGTTGATTTCCAACTTACCCTTCCAAGTTTCCTGATGGTCGGTGTACCCCGACTCTTTTTGTAAGAAGAATTGTGCCCTGAAGGTCGAGTTTCGGTGTATTGGCGAGATATTTTACTAGCACAACGAAACCCCGGAGCTGTCTTTCTGAGGACCTTTAAACGCGGTTTGGTTCCCTTATCGCGAACATTAGAAATCTCCTCGAGTCACCCATTTATAGTTTCGCTCAGTGACTGTGACACTTCCCCCTCCGTTTTTTCGTTCCGACTCGGATGCGGTATTCCTTTTTGGAGGAATTGCCAAAAACACGCCCCCCGTTTTTCGCGCCTTTGACACACCCGATGCCTATGAGCCTCAAAAGGCACGGAGCTGTTTCCTATCATTGTTGAACGTTCTTAGGTTTTTCATTCTTAGTCCATTATGTCTTCGTGTAACCCACACGTTGTTAAACTGTTTGGCTTGCTCCTTCCCCTGTTTCCCAGTAACACAAGACATAACAGCACTCGAGCTCGCTTCTTCCTTGCTTTTCCGGCATATTCGGGTTTTCCCCCCCCTTTATCGCTATGGAACCGATCCCCTTTTACACACCGAGAAACTCGGAGTCCTCTGGGAACAATGAAGTTCCTTATTTGCTTGCCCCCACTTTCCATATGAACTCCCCTGGAGGCGCGTTTTTTCGTCCTTTGCTTCCGCCCTCGAAATTGAGCCAAAAGCCATCGCCCCTCTCCTCCCGCTCTTCTCCCAATGCGTTGCAACCAACAACCCCTCGCCCCGTCCCTCCTGCATCTTTGATTGATAAGCAGTGGTGAGCTAACTACAAAAAATTCCAGGAACCAGTCCTCCTCCTTTATGGTCTTCCCGCGTGAAAAGAAGTATGAGCCCAGGCCCTTGACGCGTTTTAAAAGGCCACGCTCTTTCTCACCTCTAATTGTTTCTCAGAGGACCTCCTGACCCTTCCCGCTTCTGAACCGCGGTAAATCGCATGCCCCACTTTTTTACTTCGTTGTCCTAGTGCAGTAAAACCACTGCAAATCTTCCTTCAAAGGTCCCAGACCCCGGTCAAAGCCATTCCCTTCCTTTTGACCTTCCCCGCAAGTGACTCCTGCTAAGCCACACCTGCCCATTTAGATTCCCCTGTTACAGTTTGAGCAAGGTCGACCGGGTTCAACAATAGGAATAATCGTCTCATCCATGGGGGATTTTTTTTTCCATCCTTAAGCTTAAGGGGGTACGATAACATCTCGAGTCTTCGCCGGGACTTGAAAATTCATTTTTTTTCGCGTGCTTTTAACGAAAGAAGTTGCGCGTTATGCTTTTTAGCGATCGGAACTAATGCCCGGCAATTCCATTCCCCGCAAATGCCGCTGTCCGGTCCCCAATAGAGCATCAGCCATAGAAAATACAACGGCCCTCATCGCACAACCTGGACACTTGACTTGGAAGGATTTCCGGGTACTTGATTTTTATGACCATTTCGACACTTTTTGAAACCACTAGTTCATTTCTTCGTCGTCGATTTAGTGAAAAGTTACCCTTCAACTCCGCTTTCCCCCGCCGCGCACGCTTTACCCCCACGGACGTCCCCGTTCCCACTATTATAACTTTTCCTTGTCGGACCGTCTGGTTCCTGTTAGCTTCCCAATGATCTTTGTGCTGGCCCGGTGTACTGCATACATTCTCGTCCCGACGTTCTTTAGACCGCTGTTTTCTTTGAAAGGTCCCTTTCTTATCCCCCCCATATGCTTGGGGCATTCTCGCCGACGTACATTTGGCCCATGATGGTCCATTGAATTTTTGACTGAATCCAAAGGTCCCGGCCTGTTCAGGCTGTCCCCCCACACTCCCTCCCCCATCTTTTGTAGAATTCACCTCTGAGTTGTAGCTGTCCAGCGGAAACTATTCCTTCGATGTCCAGGGCCCACTCTTTTCATTTTTCCTGTGGCTCCCTGGCCCAAGATGGCACAAATTTCCCTTCCACATGCCAATGGTCATCAGCGCCGGGTTTCTACACCCCATCCCTGGCTGGCCCGAGAGGAGTTTGCTTCCAAACAAATCCCTGAAAGACTTCCCCCCGTCTACCTTTCAGGTCAGATTCCCTGCGTAAATTTCCGTCTTTTTTAGTACCTTGATCCCATCTAAAACTTTGCCCCGGAATGTCAACCACACTTGACGATTCTTGGACCTCACCAAACCATTAAGCAGGTTGGTTCGGGATTCACGCACCGTTTTATCCCCAAAGGAGACGGGAATTTCCTTTTCTTGCTCTGTCCCCAAAGTTTAAGCTTGCGTTCCCC